>JABXNS010000012.1_pt1 | contig 163349 bp, 165 predicted proteins | sample 7301101 | NCBI WGS metagenome assembly JABXNS01 (sample SAMN14449646, study PRJNA615230) | soil metagenome | isolation source: soil from bare, unvegetated metal-rich iron-sulfur acidic spring small-cell... | place: Canada: Paint Pots Mound, Kootenay National Park, BC | collected 2017-05-25 | reverse complement strand
TCGGATCGCAGAAGCGCTACATGCACTTCTATAATTTCCCGCCCTTCTCGGTCGGCGAGACTCGTCCGATGCGCGGACCGGGCCGCCGCGAAATCGGCCACGGCCATCTCGCGGAACGCGCGCTCGTGCCCGTGCTGCCTTTAAAAGAAGACTTCCCTTACACGCTTCGCCTGATCAGCGAAGTCCTCGAATCCAACGGATCCTCGTCGATGGCGTCCGTCTGCGGAAGCTCGCTCGCGCTCATGGATGCGGGCGTGCCGATTCGCGAGCACGTCGCCGGCGTCGCAATGGGCTTGATCCTCAAAGGCGACAAGTACACGATTCTCACCGACATCCAGGGAATGGAAGACGCACTCGGCGAGATGGACTTCAAAGTCGCGGGCACCAAAAAGGGCATCACCGCAATTCAGATGGACATCAAGGTCCAGGGCGTCACGGTGCAGATCATGCGCGAAGCGATGGCCGAGGCCAAGAAATCGCGCTTGTTCATCATCGACAAGCTTGCCGAAACGATCGCCGAACCGCGCGCTGAACTTTCCAAGTACGCGCCGCGCATGATTGTCGTGCAGATCAATCCGGCCAAGATCAAAGACGTCATCGGCCCGGGCGGAAAGATCATCAACAAGATCATCGAGGAGACCGGCATCGAGAAGATGGACATCGAGGACGACGGCAAGGTGTACATCACTGCGCTCGATGGCGAGTCGGCTGAGAAAGCTCGCGCGCAAGTCGAGGCGATCACCAAAGACATCGTTGTCGGCGAAACCTACAAGGGCGAGGTGACGCGCATCATCGCCATCGGTGCGTTCGTCAAGATATTGCCGGGCAAAGAAGGCCTGGTTCACATAAGCCAGCTCGCGCCGACGCGCATAAACAAGGTCGAAGATGTCGTCAAAGTCGGCGATGAACTCATGGTCAAAGTCATGGAGGTAGACGGCCAAGGCCGTCTCAATCTCTCTCACAAGGCTACGCTGGCCGGTGTCTCCGGAAACGGTTCGTTCGAACCGGAGCCGGCACGCGGCGGCGAAGGCGGCTTCGGCGGAGGCGGCGGCGGAAGCCGGCGCCCGCGCAGACCGCGGCGCAGGGAGTAGCAGCAAAGGCCCGCAAGTGCGGGCCTTTATCTTTCTATTATAAGGAAGTCCGTGAAAGAAGCAGTTCTCGTCACCGGCGCTTCGACCGGAATCGGCTACGCCGTCAGCGCCTTGCTCGCGAGCGAAGGGTTCACCGTTTTCGCGGGCGTCCGCAACGCCGCCGATTCGCATCGGCTGGACGCGATTCCGGGCGTCGTGCCCCTCCAGCTCGACGTCACCGATACCGAACAGATTCGCGAGGCGGCGCAGGTCGTGCGTCAAAGCGGCAAGAGGTTGCGCGGCGTGGTCAACAACGCGGGCATCGCCGTGCCGGGCCCGCTGGAGTTTTTGCCGGTCGACGAACTGCGCCGTCAATTCGAAGTGAACTTTTTCGGAACGATCGGCGTGACGCAAGCATTTCTGCCGGCGCTGCGCGACTCCAAAGGGCGCATCGTTTTCATCAGTTCGGTCTCGGGCCAGATCGCGTCCGCCTTCGTTGGAGCTTACAGCTCGTCGAAGTTTGCGCTCGAAGCGGCCGCCGACGTGCTGCGCATGGAGCTGCGAGGCTCGGGAGTCGGCGTCTCCGTCGTTCAGCCGGGCAATGTGGACACGCCGATCTGGAACAAGGGGCGCGGCCAGAAAGACTCGCTGATCGCGCGAGCTCCGCAAGTCCGCGATTATTATGAAAAACATCTTAACGCGCTGGCGAGCCTGAGCGAAAGCCAGAAACGCAGCGGAATCGATCCGATCGTCGTGGCGCGCGTCGTGCTTCACGCACTGACGGCGAAAAAACCGCGCGCGCGTTATCCCGTCGGATCGCCCGCGGGCTGGATGCGCCGGATCTTCACCGCGCTTCCCGAGCACGTGCGCGACCGCGCGCTGATGCGCCGCATGGGTTTCGAGGAATGACCTACGATTCGCTCGGCGATTTCGTCGCGGCGTTGGATCGCGCCGGTCAACTCCAGCGCGTCGAGGCAGAAGTCGATCCACATTTGGAGATAAGCGAGATCACCAACCGCGTCGTCAAGCGCGGCGGCCCCGCGCTTCTTTTCACCAACATCCGTGGATCGCAATTTCCCGTGCTGACCAACCAGTTCGGGTCGCGCCGCCGCATGGCGCTGGCGCTGGGGGCCGGCACGCTCGACGAAGCGGGCGACCGTATTCGCAAACTTCTCGACATGTCTATGCCGCAATCCGCGATGGAAAAGATCGGGAAGTTGCTTTCGCTCGCGCCGCTCGCCGCGGCGCTGCCGAAAACGGTGTCATCGGGAAGCTGCCAGGACGTCGTTCTCGACAAACCCGATCTCACCAAACTCCCCGTCCTGACGACGTGGCCCATGGACGCGGGCCCGTTCATAACCCTGCCGCTGGTCGTAACGAAAGATCCGCAGAACGGGCGCTTCAACGTCGGCATGTACCGCATGCAAGTTTACGGACCCAATGAAACCGCGATGCACTGGCAGCGTCACAAACAGGGCCGCGCGCACGCAAAAGCGTGGGGCGACCGAGTGCCCGTCGCAGTAGCGATCGGCTCGGATCCCGTTCTGACCTACGCCGCGACCGCACCGCTTCCGCCCGTTGTGGACGAATATCTTTTTGCCGGTTTGTTGCGCGGAAAGCCCGTGAAGCTCGTCGCATGCAAGACCGTCGATCTCAAAGTTCCTGCCGACGCCGAATTCGTGCTCGAAGGATACGTCGACAACACGGACGTGCGCGTCGAAGGTCCGTTCGGCGATCACACCGGCGTCTACAGTTTGGCTGACCGCTATCCAACCTTTCACGTGCGGTGCATGACGCACCGGCGCAATCCGATCTATCCCGCGACCGTCGTCGGCAAACCGCCGATGGAGGACGCGTGGTTGGGAAAAGCGACCGAAAGAATTTTTCTCCCGCTTCTGCAAATGGTCGTGCCCGAGATTGTCGACATGAATCTGCCTGTCGAGGGCGGCTTCCAGAATCTCGCGATCGTCTCCATTCGCAAAGCCTATCCCGGCCAGGGCAAGAAAGTGATGAACGCGCTCTGGGGGCTGGGACACATGATGATGCTGACGCGCGTTCTCGTTATCGTGGACGAAGACGTCGACGTTCAGGATCCGCGAACGGTCGCATGGTTCGTGCTCAACAACCTCGACGCGCAGCACGACGTCGTCATGATGCCGGGACCCGTCGACGACTTGGATCACGGATCGTACACGCCCGCGCTCGGCATGAAAGTCGGCATCGACGCGACTCGGAAAAGCGCAGGCGAAGGATACACGCGCGAGTGGCCGCCCGACATGATCATGGACGAGACCACGCGCTCGCGAGTGGACGCACGTTGGAAAGAGTACGGATTAGACCGCATCGAGCGAGCGCTCGAGGCGGACGACTGGTCGGGTCAAAGATAAGGGTTGCTTCTGAGGGCTGCAGCTTTTTTCAAAGAGATCAGAGTCGAACACACGCTTTTTGCGCTGCCATTCGCTTACACCGGCGCGATATTTGCCGCCGGCGGAATCCCTTCGATCCGTGCACTGATCTGGATCACGCTGGCGGTGCTCGGCGCGCGCACCGCGGCGATGGCCGCCAACCGGTATTTGGATCGCGAGATCGACGCGCGCAATCCGCGTACGGCCGGACGCGCGCTTGCCGCGGGCAGACTCGCGCCTTCTGTCATGCTGTGGGCTTGCGGCGCGGGACTCACGCTGCTCGCGATTGCGGCCTGGCAGCTGAATCCGCTTTGCGTGAAGCTCCTGCCGCTTGCGGCGCTCGGCGCGCTCTTCTATCCGCTCTGCAAGCGTTACACGTGGCTGACGCACTTTGTTCTCGGCGCGGTCGACGCGTTCGCGCCGCTCGGCGCCTTCATTGCGATTCGCGGCGGGATCGACCTTGCAGCGGTTTTGCTTTTTCTCGCTGTTACCGTGTGGGTCGCGGGGTTCGACGTGATCTACGCGCTGATGGATTTCGCGATCGACCGCGCGCAAGCGCTCAGCTCGCTGCCCGCGCGCTTCGGCGAACGCGCGGCGCGCAGCTTGGCCATCGCACTGCATGCGTCGATGCTAGCGCTGCTGGTTGCCGCCGGCCTCGCCGAGCATGCAGGCAAGCTCTATGCGCTGGGCATCCTGACGGCAGGCGCGCTGCTGGTCGCTGAAATCCGCGCCCTCGAGCGGGAGCGGGATATCTTCGCGCTCAACGATCTCGTTTTCAAGGCGAACATGGCGTTCTCGGTCGTCTTCCTCGCGACGACCGCGGCCGCGTTTTCGTTGGCATACCGGTGAGACGCAAACACTTTTTGGGTTTGGCAGCAAGCGGCGCCGCAGCGTTGCCGGGGGCGCACGCGCTAGCGCAAAACTTTCAGCAGCAGGTCACGATCGGCATTATCGCACCGCTCTCCGGAACGGGCAGCGATGCAGGGCGGCAAATCGTCAATGGCGTGCGCGCGGCTGTGGACGAAACCAACGTCAGCGTCGGGTCGTTCGGAACCGCATACGCTTACCGCACTTTCGACGATCAGGGCGCACTCGCGCAGATGATTCAAAACGCACAATTTGCCGCGTCGGATCCGTCGATCGTTGCCGTCATCGGGGGTTTGGATGGCAAGCTCACAGCCGCCGCGCTTCCGACGTATGCAAACGCTCAGCTCCCGCTTGTCGTTTCCGCCTCGACCGCCAACGTGATGACCGCGCGCGGCTACCGCAACATTTGGCGCCTGCCGACCAAAGATGGAACCGAAGGTCAGCTCTTCGCTCGCTATCTCGCGCGCCACGGAAAACCCAAACGCGCGATCGCCGTCACGCAAGATGGAGATTACGGTCCGGACGTCGCCGCCGGATTCGTCGATCAGGCCGGCGCGCTCGGAATCGCTGCGGAGACGTACGCGTTTTCGTGGGATTCGCCCGCATTCGGGGCGGCGGCAAAGGCGATACTTGCGATAAAACCCGACTACGTCTATCTCTGCGGTGAAACCAAAGGGTTAGGACCGCTGGTAGATGCGCTGAAAACTGCCGGCTATGCCGGTGGCTTCGGAGCGAGTGAAGGTTTTTTCAATCAGGGAACGCTCGACAAGTACTCGGACGCTTTGAGCGGTGCGCTGGTCTCGACGTCGTTTCCGCCGCTGGACAGAGCGCCTGACGTTGCAAACGCGCTTTCCGATTTTCGCGCTCGCACGCCGGTAACGGCGCTATCAGCATTCGCTTACGCCGCCACGCAGATCGTCATCTCCGCATCGAAACGCACCGGCGCGACGAACCGCCTGGCGATGCTTTCCGCGCTGCAGGCGCCGATTTCTTACGATACCGTCGTCGGCTCGTTTCAATTCGGCTTCGACGGCGACCCGGTCGATCCGAACCTCTATTTTTACACGGTGACCGGCGGATCGCTCAAGTACACCGCGGCCTCTCACCCGAGCGCGTTCATCCTTTAGTTCAGCATGCTCTGCAGCGAAACCGGACGCTGCGCCGGCGCAGGTTTCGGCTGCGTGGCTACAGCTTCGGCATCTTCGAGCATCAGCACGAACCGCAGCCGCCAGGCGCCTAGCGCCAACGAAAACTTCATTCCGAAGAGATCCATGATTTAAGCCTCCACCCGGCGCCATTGCAGCACCGCAAGAGCAAGATATCCGATGACCAGCGCGAGCACCAGCGCCACCTGGGTGCCTAGCGGACCGACGGGCATGCTCTGCATGCCGCCGGCGCCGAGCGAACCGTGATAAGAAATGTGTACGTACTGTATCGGGTCGATATAGGAAAGTGCTTTGGAGACCGTGTGGATCGCGCGAATGATATCGTTGCTGCTGAAAGCCGTCCCCGCCTCAACGCCTGGGATGACGAGCGCCGCAAGCCAGCCCAGCCCGACCACCATGCCGAGCCCGCGTTTCAACGAGGCGCTAAAGGCCGTTAAAGCCGCGTACCATGCGATCGGAGCAAGGAACGCGAGCAGGATGGCGGGCAGCGTATACGCATCGGTATGAAATGTCGGCCACACAAACATCGCGCACACGATCAAAGTCAGCAGAACCATTGCGACCTGAGAGATGGCGATCGTCACCATGTCCACGGCCATGTATGCCACCGCTAAGCGTTCGCGCGAAACGGGCTTGGTCCAAGCGATTTCGAGATGACCGTCATTTTCCTTGGCAAGAATTCCGCCGAGCATCGTCGCTGTGACCAAACCGATTATTTCGGAGATCGCAAAGAGCACGCTTAGGGGTATGTTTGCGGTCATGTCCTGCGTGAGGACAATGTGTTTGATGCCGGCTTTTTGATTCTCACTGATATTTGAACTGCCCATCGAGATGTTGTTATGACTCATCGCATCCGACGCCGGCATCGTTGCGTCCATGTGGAACAGCCGTCCGCGCCGGTCGATGACCGCGTGGATGCGCTTGACCGGATCGTTGACCGTCGTTTCGATCGTGCCGTCGGAGAGCGTTTTCGTCGTGACGTGAGCGGTGCGTGAAGATTGCAACGCGTTTGCCACGACTTCCGGGCTGTGCTCGCTCAGCGCCCACAGCCTAAAGATAATCGCAATGGCGAGAAAGATACCGAGAATGATGGCGATCACGCGCAGCGCGCGCATACCGCGTAGGACTTCCGCGTAGTAATACATCAGCGAGCCTCCACGACGTCGGCCGTCTGCGACCCGGGCGCAACGGCATGAAGAAAAATATCTTCCAAATTCAGGTCCACGATGCGGACGCTCTGCGCGCCCATCGTTGAAAGCGTTTCCGCCAGTCCGCCTCCGCCGGCGGTCACGGTCAATCGCAGGATGCGGCCGGATTGATCGACTCGCTCGATCCGCGGATCGCGGCGCAAACCATCGAGCGCGATCGTTTCCGACGGGAAAATGCCCTCCACGATCTTGCGATCGGACTTCAGGTCGTCTACGGCGCCGGCGAGTATGACGCGCCCCTTCTGCAGAACCGCGATGTGGTCGGCAGCGCGCTCGACTTGTCCGATCTGATGCGAGGAAAGCACGACGGTAGCGCCTTGCGCCGCACTTTCGATGATGAGATTCAAGACTGCACGCTGGTTTACCGGATCGAGACCGCTGGTCGGTTCGTCCAACACGAGCGTCTCCGGATGAATCGAGAAAGACATCACGATCGCCAGGGCGGAGCGCATGCCTTTAGACATCGCGCGCACGCGTTTGCGCGGATCCAAACTGAAGAGATCCATGAGCTGTTTGGCGCGCTTTGCATCGTAGCGTTTAAACGTGCGGCGCTGCATCTCGAGATGCTCGGCGCCGTTCATCCATTCATAGAGAACGCTGCGTTCGGGCACGTACGCGATGCTTTCAAAGAGCGGCGGAGTCAACGGCTGACCGCCGAAGCGCACTTCTCCCGACGTCGCGCGCGCCAACCCCAGCAGGCATTTGAAAGTCGTGGTCTTGCCGGCCCCGTTGGGACCGAGCAGGCCGAAGACGGAACCGGTCGGGATCTCGATGGTCACGTCGTCGACGGCCAGAAAATTTCCGTACGACTTGCTCAAACGTTCGATGGAAATGGTGCTCATTTTTCCTCCGGAAACCACCGCATCAGTGCGGACTCAAAGAGTTCGCGCACGCCGGCGGCAGCTAAACCTAACGACTTTGCTTCACGGACCGCTTGCGTCACCGCTTCGCTCGCGACGTCTGTCGCGGCGCGCGTCTGTTTGGCGACTCCATCCGCCCGCACGAACGAGCCGCGCCCCGGAGCCGTCTCGATAACCGCATCGTGTTCGAGGTCACGGTACGCCCGCGCCACCGTGTTCGGATTGACGGTCAGGTCGACGGCAAGTTGCTTGACCGTTGGCAGTTGCTCGCCGGGGGCAAGGACGCCGAGGGCCACGGAGCGTTTGACTTGCTCGATGAGTTGGAGGTAGATCGGAACGCCGCTGCGCGGGTCTACCGTGAATACTGCAGGCATGGCCGGCTCCTTTAGAGCTTCGGACCCCAGCCTAGGAACAAGCTTCCCTGGTTCGAGAGGGGGAAGCTCGGGCTGCGACGCTCGGTCGCCTCTTGGAAGTTGATGGGGAACGTCATTTCGCTTCTCCTTAGAGTACCAATACGCTGTTGTACTAGTACACTAGTATAATAGCACGAAAATCTGCCCCGTCAACCCCCCCCCTCTTGTCAGTTTTTTTCAGGAATGGGGGAGCCTGCCCGTACCCGAGCGATTAACCATGCCAAAAGCGAGGGGAAGGGGCGGGCTCTCCGTCAAGCCGGGGTTTTGAAATATTTCCGGAACCGCCGATCGCCCAGAATAGCGTCCAAGCGCGAGTCGGGAACCAGCGGGAAGGCGCTCGGCATCTGGCGCCAAGCCCGTCCGAGCATGGCCAACGCCTCCACTCGCTGGCCGAGCGCGATAAACGCAACCGCCAGGTCCATTGCGTCCGCCTTGCCCATACCGCGCTCATGCTTCGCGACGGCAAGCTCGAGGCGGGCGTTGCGCACGTCGGAGGAAGCTGCATAGGCGTGCGCGAGCAACGCCGCGGCCTCTCCTTTGCATCTCCCGCAGTGCGCCGCGAATCCGCGGTACGCATTTTCGGCCGCAGGGTAATTGCCGAGAGCTTCATCTCCCAGACCCATCGCGATATAAGCGTCGGGACGCTGGGGCGAAAGATCGAGCGCTTCGCGCGCGTATGTGACGGCCTCGGGATAATGCCGCGAAAGATAGGCTGCGTTCGAGAGCCATGCCAGCGTCGCGACCGAAACCGGATCGAGCTGCGCGGCTTTCGTCAGTTCGGAAAAGGCTTCGCGATCGCGCCCCTGTTCCAGCAGCGACGCACCATACCATTGACGCGCCGACGCATTGGCGGGGTCCAGCACGAGCGCCTGACGGTATTGTGCGCGCGCGGCGGTCAGGGTGCCTTTCACGTCTTCGGCAATTCCCATCGCCGCGTGCGCTTCAGCAAGGTTCGGTGCCAACGAGAGCGCTTGTCGCGCGAGACTTCGCGCGAGCGCATATGATTGCGACGGCCGCAGTGGGCCGAACCTGTAATTTCCTTCAATCGCATACGCTTCCGCGAGCGCAGCATACCCACGCGCGTTTTTCGGATCGGTCTTGACGACGGAGCGGAAGTAGCGAACGCTTTTTTGCAGGGCGGCTTGCGTGCGCTGCTTCCAATAGTACGTCCCCATCGCGAAGAGGCGCTGCCCATTAGGACTCAGCCCAGCGAGTTCTGGACGCGAGCGAGCCGTGCCGTGCACGAGCCCTAAGCTCAGCGTCACTGCGAATGCGGCAGCGGCCGCAGCGTAGTACCACCGGGCGGCTCGCGGTTGCCGAGGCGGCGACGCGGAGACGGCGCCTGAGAACCTATACCCGCGCCGCGGGACCGTCTGGATGCAATCGGTCCAGTGTTGGCGCAGAACTTTTCGCAGCACGTAAACGTTCTGCGCGAGGTTGCCTTCCTCAACGAACCCCTCCGGCCAAACGGAATCGAGCAAGTCGCGTTTGGTCAGCACCTCGCCCGGACGTTGGGCAAACGCCAGCAGCGTTCGCACGACTTTCGGCCCGAGTGGCAATGGACGCTTGCCCACGCTCAGGAGCAAGCGCTCAGAGTCGAGGCGGAACGGTCCGAAGTACAGCATTTTGATGGCTTTCTGAAGACGGCGAAACCGGTTAAAGATTAATTTAGTAGTTGAAATATGGAGTATCCTCTGAAAATTTCGTCATGCCTCACAGCGAGCGCCATGCTGGCAGCGGTGCTCTTCGCGGGGTCGCCCGCACGTGCATCAGTCGTTGCGACGTTGCAGTTTCCGGCCGTGAAGGCCCCAGCGCCGCCGCCGCTCGATCCGTCGATTCCGGCTGCCGCTTGGCAAGCCGGCGCCATCCCCGAATCCGGCGGGTTCGAGGATCTGACTACGCGCACGGTCGCGCCGCACGCTACGCAGGTGTGGATGATGTACGACGCGCGCAACCTCTACGTCGCCTTTCGCGCCGAGCAGCGCGGCACGCTGATCACTGCCACGCAAACGACCAACGACGTCGGTTTCGGCAACGATGACTTCGTTGGCGTCGAGCTCGACACGAGCGGATCCGGATCCAACGTGTATTTCTTCGAAACGACGCCGCGCGGCGTCCGCTACGAACAGGCGAGCGAAAACGCGCGCTACCGCCCCCTCTGGCAATCCGCTGCAGCGATAAACGGCGACTCGTGGAGCGCTGTCATGATCATTCCGCTCGACGTGCTGCGCATACGCGGCGGCGCCAATCAAGCCTGGCGCATCAACTTTATTCGCAACGTTGCGGCGCCCGCGGAACACTATACATGGGCGTACGACGGCGTGATGCAGGACGGCCAGGTCGGTAATCAGTTCCCACTCTTCACCGACGCGCGCTTTTGGCCGTCGTGGACGGGCATCACCACCGGCGAGACGGCGGCTGCGCGCCCCAAGCCGCGCGCCGAACTCTACACGCTCGAGACGCTTGGCCGGGACCGTAAGCTCTTTCAGCAAGCCAACGGGCAGTTTTTGCCCGAAACGGTGCGCGTTGCCGGTCTCGACGTCAGCTACCCGCTGACCAGTACGATCAATTTCGTCGGCACCGTCAATCCCGACTTTTCAAACGTCGAGATCGATCAGCAGACGATCGCGCCGCAAGAGTTCCGGCGCTTCTTGCAAGAGTACCGTCCGTTTTTCTCCCAAGGCGCCACGTTCCTCAATCCGAATCAGGCATCGGCCGGCGGAAACGAACTTTTTTACTCGCCATCGGTCGGCCCGTTCGACCGCGGTGAGAAGGTGGAAGGAACATTCGGCCGCCAGGCGTTCGGCGTCCTGAATTTCCGCGGCTACGATCAAACCACCGGGAACACGTTCGACGATACCGCGTTCGGCTACACGCATACGCTGCAAGACCGCACGTTTCTGTGGTGGGCCGACGGTGTGATGGCCCATCACAGCATCTTCGGCAACGACACGGCACTCGAAGCCGGCATCAAAGGGCGCAACCTCAAGAACGGTTTCGTGTACGGCGTCAACGACGCGAGCGAGCACGGTTCGTGGGTTCCAGGCGGCATTGCGCACAGTCTGAACGGCTTTATCGACGTGCACAAACCGAACTACGAATGGAACATCAGCTACACCGACATCAGCCCCAACTACAACCCTATCGACGGCATTACGGCAAATTCGGATATTCATGGCTTTAATTTCTTCGGAGATACGTTGGGATCGACCAAAGCGTTAAAAAACTTCACCGTCTTTTTCAACGCCGATCGTTTCTTGGACCGCTCCGGCGCCGTGCATCAAGCCGACTCGAGCGTGTTCGTCAATGCGACATTCAAGAATGCTTTTTCAATCGGCGTAGGTCCATCGATCAGCGAACTGCGCAGTTACTCGCTCGTTGACCCGGCCGCTTTTCGCACCAACTGCAACGATCCCAATCTTCCGCGCTCGTACTTCACGGGATACCCGGGCTACTTCTGCGGACGAAGCGATACGTTCAATCTGGCGACGGTGTCGGTAGGCTATCGCGATGGAACCGCCACGCCGGTCGACTTCCAAGCGGCCTATGGAAAATTCGGGTTCGGTTTCGTCGGCCCCAACGACAATGGACCCGACTATATGCACATCTATTCGCTGTCGACATCGCGACCTCTCGGTCACATCTTTTCCCTGGGATTGGAGTACGACGGCAACTTCGAACGCGCCATGACCACCGGTGCATTCGACTCGCAGTGGCTGCGCCGCGTTTCAATTGGCGCGCAGCTGGGGCCTTACGAGAATTTCACGATCTCGCTGCGCTCGATCAGCGGCCGCGGCGGCTTCTCGCCTCCGGGCGTCAATCTCGCGGCGGCATATCACCACCGGTTCCGCAGCGGCGACGAACTGTTCTTGAATTTCGGCACGCCGGCGGCACCGCGTACGCTGGACCGTTTTGTCGTGAAGTATCTTTTCCGCTTCGGCGGCGACGCGGGAACGTAAAGCACCGAAACAAACGTCGTATCGCGCCGTATGAACTTACGGTAGGATGATGATGATGAAAAACAATGTGAACGAGCGGCATGAGCCGCTCAGCCAGCTTGCGCTGCCGGAGAATAACACTCCGAGCCCGACGATCTTGAGCGAACGCGTTACGACAATTCCGACACCTTCGGGCGTTTTTTCGGGCTGGGGTCCTAAAGCTTAGACAGATCTCGCCAGCCGTAGAAGTGTTCGCGGTACGCAAAGCCGTCGATCTCTTCGGTTGTTTCGCAGACGATCTCGGCGCCTAACTTTTCGTAGAAGCGCCGCGCCGGAGTATTATCCGACAAAACTCGCAGCCACGCAGATTGAAAGCCTTCGGCTTGCAGCGCCGCCCCTACGGCGCGCAGCAGCCTTTTGCCAAGGCCTTGGCCTTGCGCTTCCGGTAACACGTAGATCGCGCCGATCTCGCCGTCGAAGCCGTCCACCGGTTCGCTCGAAGCGAGGCCCGTCGCGAACGCAACGACCGTCCCGCGCGGATCGCATGCGACGAAGACCTCCTCTTCGCCGGATTGTAAACGACCGCTCCATTGCGCCGTCCGTAGCTCGACCGTGCGCCGGTCAAGGTGTTCTTGCGGTAGAAGGCCGGCGTACGCGGCGTGCCATGTGCGAACTTGAACGATCGCGATCGCCGCAGCATCGTCCGGAGTTGCGCCGCGTATGGTTGTCACGCCGTTTCGCGCTCGCTCGTTGGGGCTGAACCCAGTCTATTCCAGACGGCTCGCCGTATCACAAAAAATGTCGGGCCGGCCTCGCAAGTTCTAGAACGCTCTCAGCGTGTGTTTTCCCGAACGATGCGATCGACCGTCGTCGGCGGTATTCCTTGGGGTAGTGTCTCCATGAAGATGTTTCCGTGCTTCCAGCGGCGCAGCGGAAGCGTCCACGTATGATCGTGTATCCGCCCGTCCTTTCCCTTGAAAAGGGCCTCAAAGTGCGCGACAGGAGGGCCGCTGACGGCCGTCGTCTCGTTGATGTTAATGCGGTAATACTTCCCGCCGATCTGGGTTTGGTAAAGCAGCGCAACGCGTGGAATCGGATGTTCGCTCACGACGTGGGCATATTGAAATATCGTGTGCGGCGGCAATCCAGCCGGTACGACGATCGTAAATGGCATTTGCCCCTGCGCTTGCGCGATCGTGAGCCGGTCGGCGCGGTGAATAAGGGGCGGTAACGGTTTCACCGACCCTTGGAAGAAACGCGCGAAGCTGGCGGGTAGCACACCGGAGGCCTGACCGGCGACGCCCGCGCTTACGAAAACAACGAGCACCGCGCATGCGTACGCCAAGCCACGCGATCGCGGGCGCGGCCTGGCGGATGGTGTCGGCCGCCATGGACCAGGCGGACATTCCGGGACGACAGCGCGCGCAAATCGGCGCTCGAGCGCCGCCTCGATGATCTGGCTTTCATTCATGATACTGTCTCCTGTGCCGTTGCCGGCGCGGTTGAATCCGAGAGAAGTGGCCGTAAGCGATGACGCGCGATCATTAGGCGAAAACGCACGGTCGCTGCCGGTACACCGAGTGCAACGCCGACTTCCCCGCTTGTTAGACCGACGAAATAGTAAAGCTCCAGCGGCAGACGCAGCGAGTCGGGCAGCATAGCGATCGCCGCTTCGAGATCGAGCCGCGCGGTCGGCTCATCGCGCGTCGACACGCCGCTTGCCGTTTCGTAACCGACCGCCTCTCGACGCTGTAAACGAGATCTCGCGCGCGCGTGGTCTCGTGCGTGCGAAACGATGATCCGTGTTGACCAGCCGGCAAATGCACGCACGTCGGAAAGAGTCTGAAGTTTTGCGCAGATGGTGGCGCAGGCAGCTTGGGCGGCGTCTTGCGCCGCGTAGCGCTCGCCGAGGATCGACCAAGCAATTCGGTATGCGTTGGGCCACAGCGCGCGAATGAGGGCGTCGTAGGCCTGTGCATGCCCATTCAGGGCGGCGATCGCCAAATCCGAGAGCGAGGCGCAATCCTTCATACTATATAAGACGCCGGCCCGCGACGAAGTGTTTGCGCAGCAGATGCTTGGTGCCCAGAAAGGGACTCGAACCCCCACGGCCTTGCGGCCACTGATACCTGAAACCAGCGCGTCTACCAATTCCGCCATCTGGGCTTAGAGGCCGTCCGCTTCGCGGGGCGCCCGCGCGGCCCTCTGTGAAACCGCGCGAAAGCAGCGCTGGTTCCTAAAGGCACGATGGCTGTTCCCCTTCACGCCGTCTCCGAGCAAAGCGAGCTATCGCCGCTGGACGCGTACTCGCAAGCCGTCACCCATGCGGCACAAACCGTCAGCCCCTCGGTTGTGGGGATCGCCGTTCGCACGGGACGGAAGCGCGGAAACGGTTCGGGCTTCATCTTTACGCCCGACGGATTTGTGATGACCAACAGTCACGTCGTGCACGGATCGGATCGCATAGACGTATCGCTGCTCGACGGCCGCGAACTCGCCGGCCGGCTCGTCGGCGAAGACGAACACACCGATCTGGCGGTCGTTCAAATATCCGCGCCCGAGCTGACCGCTGCCGGGCTCGGCGATTCATCGCACCTGCGTCAAGGTCAACTCGTCGTAGCGGTCGGCAATCCGTACGGGCTGCAGTACACGGTCACTGCCGGCGTCGTCAGCGCACTCGGACGATCGCTGCGCGCGCAGTCGGGACGTTTGATCGACAACGTCATCCAAACCGACGCCGCGCTCAATCCGGGAAATTCCGGCGGCCCGCTCGTCACGAGCGACGGTGCGGTTATCGGCGTCAACACGGCGGTCTTTCCCGGACAAGGCATCTGTTTTGCCATTGCAATCAACACTGCCAAATTCATCGCCGCGGTCATCATGCGCGATGGCCGCGTGCGGCGCGGTTACCTCGGCGTCGCGGGACAAGATCTCGAGATCCCGCGCCGGCTCGTCCGCCTGCACGGCCTGCGCGATCCGCGCGGCCTCTTGATCGTAACGGTCGAACCCGGCAGTCCCGCCGAAACGGCCGGACTGCGCGAAGGCGACCTCCTCATTGCGTTCGAAGAGCAACCCGTGCGCGGGATTGACGATCTGCACCGTTTGCTGACGCTGATAGATCTGCGCCGAAGCTACCGTCTGACGGCGATTCGCAAGAGCGAAAAAATACAGCCGCTCGTTCTGCCGATCGAAGCCGCATGATCAGGCGCCTTTTCCCGATCCTCGGAATCACGTTCATCGACATCCTCGGCTTCAGTATGCTGATTCCGCTGCTGCCGTACTTCGTCACGCACTTCGGGGCCTCTCCCTTCATCGTTGGCGTGCTCTTCTCGACGTTTTCGTTCTGCCAGTTGGTCTCCGGACCGATCTGGGGAAATGTTTCGGATCGCATCGGGCGCAAAGGCGTCCTGATCATCAGCCAAATCGGCGCGACGATCGGGTGGGCGATGCTGGGCGCGGCGGGCAGCATCGGGTTTGTCTTTGCAGCGCGAATCCTCGAGGGTTTTTCCGGCGGAAACATCGGCGTGACGCAAGCTTACGTCGCCGATCTCGTGGAACCCAAGGAACGATCGCGCGCGTTCGGTTTGATCGGCGCGACGTTTGGGGCCGGCATGATCTTCGGGCCGCTGATCGAGTCGGTGCTCTTCCAGCGTTTCGGATACAGCGCGCCGTTTTACGCCGCGGCCGGGCTGCAGCTCGTGACGCTGTTCGTCACGATTCGCTACTTACCGGAATCGCGCGGCAAGACCGAAGAAGTGGTGGGGCCTGCCGAAATCGTCCGCACGTTCCAGAACAAAACGTTCGCGCCGCTGCTGTGGCAGAAGTTCGCGCTCTCGCTCTCGCTCTACGGCTGGTTCAGCGTCATGGCGCTCTACCTCGCCAAGCAGTTGCACTTCACGCCGGTGCAAACTGACTATTTCTTCTCGGGCACTTCCACGCTCAACGTTTTCGCCAATGTGTTTCTGATCAGCCGCGTCTCGGACCGGCTGGGGGACCGCGGCATGTCTACGCTCGGGCTCGGAGCACTCTTTGTGGGCTTTGGCCTGCTCGCGATCGTGCATTCGATATACGCACTCGCGCTCGTGGCGGTCCTTTTTAGTTTTGGACTTGCGCTGAGCAACAGTGGGCTGACCGCGCTTATCAGCGTCGCTGCGGATGCAAGGCGCCAGGGCACGGTGCTCGGCGTAACGTCGTCGCTCGATTCACTTTCGGGTATCATCTCGCCGCCCATCTCAACCGGAGCACTTGGGAACCTCGGTTCGCAGTGGTCGGGCGCATACTCGTGTTTCTTTGCGTTCGTCGCGCTTATCGCCGGGTTGATACAAACTCGCCGCGAGCCGCGTCACCGCGCGCAGCTGAAAGAAGAGACCGCTTAAGACTTAGGCGCTCTTGCGGCGTTTGGGCGCGGCCTTGTGCGCCGCGCGCTTTTCAGCAGCTGCAGTCCGCGCGCCGCGCTGCTGCTTGCTCGCCTCGACGCTTTGCGCCAGCACATCCATGAGATTGACCACCTTCGGTCGCGCCGGCGCTTTCTTCGGCTTGGGCAGTTCTTTGCCGGCCGCGCGCGCTTCGATCATCGCGAGCAATTCTTCGTGGTACGTATTGGTGAATTTCTCGGGTTGAAAGTCATCGACGCTCATCGCGTCGATCAGCATCTTGGCCATTTTCATTTCCGGCTCGGGAAGTTTCGTTTCGCCGGGCAGGTCGAGCGTCGACTCCTCGATCATCTCGTCGGCCCAGTGCATGATCTCCAGCACGAGCGCGTCGCCTGACGGTTTCACCGCTGCGATGGTCTCCTTAGTGCGGATCACGACGCGCGCGATCGCAACTTTGTTCGCCTTTTCAAGCGCTTCGCGCAAAAGCGCGTACGCATGGCGGCCCTGTTTGGTCGGCTCCAGGTAGTACGGCTTGTCGAAGTACATCGGGTTGATCTTGTCGAGTTCGACGAACTCAAGGATGTCGACGCTCTGCGTCGCTTCCGGGTTGACTTTCTTGAAGTCCTCATCGGTGAGGATGACGTAGTCGCCCTTTTCGTATTCGTAGCCTTTGACGATCTCATCCCACGGAACGGGCTTGTTGTCGACCGTGCAGATGCGCTCGTAGCGGATCCGCCCCTCGTCCTTGGCGTGCAGCATGTTAAATGATAGGTCGTTTCCGCGAACGGCCGTGAACAGCTTGACCGGAATAGTGACCAAGCCGAAGTTGATAGACCCGGACCAAATGGCGTGTGCCAAGGAAATGCCCCCTGTGGATAACTGCGACTAGGATTATACCCGACGAGGGCCCTCAAAAGCGACCCGCCCCTCGGCCGCGCTGCCAAGGAAGGGGCCTCGCGAGAGCGGATGATCCCTAGTTCCAGGCGCGTTGAGCCCTTTTCAAGGCGGGTTCGAGCGCCGCGGGCTTCCAGTATTTTCCGGACCAGAGATCGCCTTCGTCTTGCAGACGCTTGCGCGCGTTCGCGATGGTCCAGCGCGCGTTGGCCGCTTCGGGCGTGAGGCGCTTCGAGCCGAACTCTTCGATTTCGGACCAATCGAGCGTCATTGAAACAGGGGCTTTATCCCGCGCGCGCACGCCGTAAGGTGGGACGACCGTTTTTCCGCGGCCGATCTGCACCCAGTCCAGCAGCACCGTTCCCTTTGGGCGGCGCGCGATGGAGCGCTCGAGCGTTGTGAGCTTCGGCAGCTCGCGGTTTACGCGTCGCGCCGCGATCTCGGCAAACTGCTTGATCGCACCGTATTCGTATTTCGGCTGCAGCGGAATGACCAAATGCAAACCGCTGCCGCCGGTCGTCTTGACTAGCGGCCGCAGGCCGATCTCCGCTAGCATGTCGTGAAATTCGAGCGCGACTTTCGCGAGCGTCTTCATCGGGCATCCGGCACCCGGATCAAGATCGAAGAGCGCGTAGTCGGGATACTCCAGCGTCGGCCGGTGTGAGTACCAGACGTGCAGAACGATCGCCGCGAGGTTCGCGCACCACGCGAGCGTCGCTTCGTCGTTGCACAAGATGTAGGCGATCTTGCGCGATCCTTGTTCCGCTGAGACGTCGATCGTCTTGATCCATTCCGGCGTAAACTTCGGCGCCTGTTTTTCGAAGAACGATTGGCCGCCGATTCCATCGGGATACCGCTGCAGCGTTAAGGGACGATCTTTCGTGTACGGCAACAGCCACTGAGCCACGCTCAGGTAATAGGCAATCAGATCGCCCTTCGTATAGCCGTCACGCGGCCACAAGACTTTCTCTAGATTTGAAAACGTCAGCTCTCGGCCGCCGACATTCGCCGTTTGCGTCGTACGTGCCATTAAGTCACGTCGTCCGTATCGGCCGGAACTTCGCGCACGCACTCCTTGGGAGTTTTGTCGGTACGCAATCCCAAGAACGCCGGCTGACGCATGACCCCATCGCGCGTCCACTCCGTAAAACGCACCTGAGCGACGAGCTTCGGCTCGACCCAGTGCGCCTTGGTGTTCGATGCGACGTCGTTGGCGAACGGCGAAGTCTTGCGTTCGATTTTCCGGAGCTGCGCAGTCATCGCTGCGAGCATCTTGGTGTCGAACCCCGTACCGACATGGCCGGCGTAGTAAAGTTTCTTACCTTGATAGAGGCCGAGCAGAAGCGCGCCAAAACCTTTGCGGCTGCCGCGCGGCTCGGTGAACCCGCCGATGACGCACTCCTGCTCGAGCTGAGCCTTGATCTTCACCCAATCGCGCGTGCGGCGCTCGTGATACGTCGAGTCGCGCCGTTTTCCGATGATGCCTTCGAGCTGCTGGCGCTGCGCTTGTTCGAAGAAGGCGCAGCCGTCGCCGATGACGTGTTTCGAGTACAACACCAAATCGGGATCGCCGATCGCATGCTCCAAAACCGCCTTGCGTTCTTCCAACGGCGTCTTGCGCAAATCTTTCCCGTCGGCATAGAGGATATCGAAGACCGCGTAGGTCAGCGGATAGTGTTTTGCGTCGCTCGATCGCGCGCTCGGACGGTTGCGGTTGAAACTTCCCTGCAGGCGCTGAAACGAGGAGCGTCCGCGTTCATCGAGGCTCACGATCTCGCCGTCGACGACGATGGGCAGCGTGGTCCATGCGCCACGCAACTCTTCCAGCTCCGGAAACTGCCCCAGAAAATCCAATCCGTTACGTGATACGAGCGAGATCTTGCCGTCTTCGCGGACGGTGCAGATCGCGCGGTACCCGTCCCACTTTATTTCGAAGAGCCACTCGTCGTCATCGAACGGCGCGTCCACGAGCGTCGCGAGCATCGGCGTGTGGATGACCGGAACAGGGTCGCGTTTAGCGCTTTTTTTTTCCTTGGTTGCGCCGCGCGGCGCTGCTTTGCGTCCGGAGTCCCAGTGTGGAGCGCGCGGATCTTTCGCGTACGATTCGACCGTGCGCCCCGTCTTTGCCGACGTGTTATCTCGTGTGATGTCGTATTTCGGATCGACGAACTCGTCATGGTCTTTGATCAAGAGCCACGGGTCGCCGCTGTCGCCGGCGCGCCCTTTGATCCGTACGAGCGTGAACTCGCCGTTCAGTTTTTTTCCCGAGAGAATGAACTTGATTTTTCCGCGGCCGATCTCGGCGGCGGGATCCTCGCCTTCGGCCAGTTTATACCAGCCCTCGTCCCAGACGATGACTTCACCCGCGCCGTACTGCCCTTTGGGAATGATGCCCTCGAACGTGCGGTAGTCGAAAGGGTGATCTTCGACGTGCATCGCCAGCCGGCGGTCTGCCGGATCGCGTGAGGGTCCTTTCGGAACCGCCCACGATTTGAGCACGCCGTCCGCCTCTAAACGGAAATCGTAGTGCAGCCGCGACGCGCGATGTTTTTGAATGACGAAACGCAAACGCTTGCCGCCCTTAACCGGCTTTCCGCGCGGTTCCGGCGTCGTTTTAAAATCGCGCTTGGCGTGATAACGTTTGAGCGAGCCGGGTTCCCGCACCCGACCCGCTCCTTTGGTCGTTTTACTAGCCGGCATTATGCCGATAGGTGCGCGGGTCTAGACTCGCGCTCCTCGGCCGCTCAGCAGGTTGATGATGAGTAGGATCACCGCGATCACGATGATGATATGGATGAGCGGGCTCGCAATGTGCGCCAAAAGAAACCCAATCAGCCAAATTACCACTAAGATGACGATAATCGTCCACAATAAACCAGACATTAGGGTTTGGTACCTCCTCCAGTAGTTGTGGTGTTGGTAGTCGTGGTGCCACCGTTCGTCGACGTGCTGCTGCTCGTCGAGGACCACGGATGCCATACGAAGATCGCGATCAAGATCGCGATGAGAACGACGATAACGATGCCTACGGCAGCCGCTCCGCCCCCACTGCCATCGTTGACTACAACCGGGCCATCAGCCATACGAGTCACTGCTCCTTTCGTAGCTCGGCGAGGTTTATACCCAGAGTGCAAGCGAGCGTACCGGGGAGCGGCGAAGCGAGCGGTATGTGGGTTTGGTCCGGTTTTGTACTCTCGCTGGCCCTGGCCGGCGTCGCCTGGTGGCGCTCCGTGGCGCGGGTGCAGACGTTCTACGAAAGCGAGCTCTATGGGACGGGGGCCGGCGCCCACCGGAAGTACGCGCTGGGGTTCACGGTTGCCGCGGCGGTCTTCCTGGCCGAGCTGGTCCGGCCGGGGCTGCTGAGGACCCCATTCCCGTGGTGGCCCGAGGCGTTCCTAGGCCTGGTTGTGCTGACGGGAATAACGTACGCTTCGGGGTTCCTCCGGGGCGCCACCGGGGAAGACGAGTGAAGTGAGCCCGGAGTTCCATTTTTCGCCGCGGCCCAACCGGGCAGGCGAAATTGCCTGGCAGACGTGGGGAGAGGCGGCGTTCGCGCAAGCCGAGCGCGAGCAGAAGCCGATTCTGCTTGCGATTTCCGCGGTCTGGTGCCACTGGTGTCACGTTATGGACGAGACCAGCTACTCCGATCCGCGCGTGATCGAACGCATCAACCAGCGCTTCGTCCCAGTGCGCGTCGACAACGATCGCCGTCCGGACGTCAACGCGCGCTACAACCAAGGCGGCTGGCCGACGACCGCGTTTCTGGCTCCGGCCGGCGCGCTGCTTGCGGGCGCTACGTATATGCCGCCCGATCAAATGCTGGGCGCACTCGATCAGATCGCCGATTTCTTTAGAGAACATCGCGAGCACGTCGTAGAGCGCGCTGTCGAGCTGCGCAGGGAAGTCTCGGCCGAGCGGCCCGCTTCGGGCGAGCTGCGCGAAACGATGATCGCGCGCGTGCTAGAAGAGACCTCCGACGGATACGATCCGGAATATGGGGGCTTTGGCAACGAACCGAAGTTTCCGATGACCGACGTGCTCGACTTTTTGCTGCAAGAGCACCGCGCCACCGGCGAGCAGCGGCTCTACGACATGCTCGCCAAGACGTTGCTCGCGATGGCCGGCGGCGGCATGTACGATCATGTAGAGGGCGGATTCTTCCGCTACTCGACCACGCGCGACTGGAGCATCCCGCATTTCGAGAAGATGACCGAAGACCACGGCGCGCTGCTGCGCATCCTCGCCGAGTTGACGCGCACGACGCGCAACCAAGCGTTTCGGTCGACGCTCGAATCTGCGATGCGCTACGTGCGCACCGTGCTGCGCGATCCTCAGACGGGCTTTTTCGCGGGCAGCCAGGACGCCGATGAGGAGTATTTCGCGCTTCCGCTCGAGGAGAGGCGCAAACGGGAAGCTCCGTACGTCGATCGCACGTCGTATTCGAACTGGACGGCCGCCATGGCCGGCGCGTTCGCACTGGCGGCCGCCGCGCTCGAAGACGATGGTGTGATGGGCGAAGCGCGCGGTGCGCTCGACGCTTTGCACGAGCGCATGCGCGACGAGAACGGTTTGCTCTATCATTTCCTCGAGCCAGGCGGAACCCCGCACGTGCGCGGACTCCTCACCGATCAGGTTGCATATCTGCGAGCGCTACTGGATGCGCACGAAACGTCCGGAGAGGCGCGCTTTCTGGCGCGCGCGCGTGATTTGGCAGCCGCGATCGACGGTGCCTTCGCCTCGCCTAACGGCGGATACTACGACCACGCTGGAGCGGAAGAGCAAATCGGCAATCTCGCGGTGCGGCAGCGTCCGCTCGCCGACAACTCGCTGCTTGCGGAGTGCTTCTTGCGGCTCGGTGTCTTGGACGGGGACGACGAGAAGCGCGCAACCGCGGAACGCACGTTGCAAGTCTATGCCTCGAACTACGGCGGCATGCGCATGTTCGCGGCGCCGTTCGCGCGGGCGCTGCGCCGCTTTTTCGGCGGTTCGGCGTCCGTGGTACTGGTGGGAACGCCGGAACAAACGAGCGACCTGCGCGAAACGGCTCGCGCGTTGCCGGATCCGCTGCTGGCGGTGCGCACGATTGCGCCGGACGATGCGAAGACGTTACGCGAGCGCGGAATGGATCCACAGCTCGCTCCGGCCGCTTACCTTTGCCGTGGAAACGTTTGCAGCGCTCCGGCCCGCACGGCAGGAGATTTACGCGACGCGTTCGAGGCGCGCTAGTTTCCGGAGCGTAAGAAAACGTTCCAGTACCAGACGCCGTACGAACTTGCGACGCACGAGTAAACGAGCAACACCTTCACCCAAAGCGGCAAACGCACGCGAGCACCTAGGACCATCAGCACGTACAGAAACGGAACGAAGTCCAAGGCGTGGCGCATTCCATATTGCGCGAATCCGTTGACGTAGTACAGAAATGACGGAATGGCAACCAGGATTGCCGCCGTCCACATCGCGACCACAAATGCGCGCGGCTTCCTCGCCCATAGCGCAAAGATCAGCGCCGGACTCGTCCACGTCAACGCAATGCCGGAGTACGACGGACGTATCCACGGAAATACCGCCGAGAAATCCGCTCGCTGCACGAAAAACGACCAAAGCTCGTAACCCAGATACTGCAACCGGAAAGGCGAGCCGGTCGGCGAGCCCGCCGGGTCCTGATGGTACCAGGTCGTGTAGCCGATATCGGCGACGGTTCCCCAGCGCGCAACGTTGTACGCTGAATAAAGCGCGCCCGCTCCCAAGAGCACACCGCCGAATCCTAGCAGAACGGCGCGCAAGCGCGAGGAGTCGACGCGCCAACTTTGCGGCTGCGGATCGGATGCGATCAGGAGTGCGGCATAAACCGGAATTGCGAGCACCAAAGAAAAACGCGAACCGGCCGCCGCAACCGCCCATAGCGCAACCAGCCATCCGCGACGTTTTCCGCATAACTCCACGAGCGCGAGCAGCGTGAACGCTGCCGCGCTGACGTGTGCGATGAACCAGACGTCGCCTAGCATCGCGCACCATAAGAGATCGGTACCCGCCAGCAAAACCGCGGTTAACCACACATTCGCCGTTCGCCCCAAGCCCAAACGCTCGCCCAGCTTCCACGCCGCGCCGATCGCGACGCCACAAAGGATCGCCGAAAGCAGCGTTTGATTTGCAGCCGCACCAGCAACCGCTACGTAAGGCAAGAGCAGCAGCGCCGGCACGGGACCTTCGATCACGTAGTGCTCTCCGCGGTACGCAAGCGCATCGATATAGCTTCCGGGCCATGCGATCCACGTGTGGCCGTGCAGCAGTGCGCCGGCGAGCAGAACGTAGTTGTTGTACGGCGTCGAGCGGAAGTGGCCGGCGATCAACGTGATTAACGCGGCGACGATTCCCGCCGTCACATACCCGCGCACCTTCACTGTTTTTCGATCCGGTAGAGATCGGGCGAACCGGGAATTCGAATCAAACGATAACCCGGCACCGATCCGAAGACCCTATCCACAACGTAGACGTGGCGCCCGCTGCGGACCCAGCCGGGCACGCGCGCGGCTTCGTCACTCAGCCACGCGCTGTCGACAATCCGGCGCCCCAGCGAACGATCCACGTACGCGGCGTAGGCCAGCGCGGTCGAATCGATCCACGGCGCCAGCAGCACGGCGTCGTCGGGCGTTCCGCCTTGCACCGTCCGAATCAATCCCTCTGCGCCGCTCGATTTCGGCTGCTCGAACGTACTTCGATTGAGAATCAGCAGCGTGAGGGCAATCGCCGGCAAGATCAGTGCCGAGACGACTCGCAGTTCCGGCATCGCCTTTGCGAGCGCATTCGCGCCATAACCCGCCAGTATCGCGGTGACGATGAACGGAATCAGGAAGTAGCGTGCGATATCCGCTTCGACCGAATACCCGAAAGCGAAAACTGCCGGGCAGACTGCTGCCAAGAATAGCGCGACTGCGAGCCACGGGCGGCTGCGCGCGAGCGCAATCGCACCGGCGGCGGCAACCAAAATTCCAAGCGCTGTGAATTCACGCCACAGATAGATGAAAAACGGCGGCGCGCCTGCGCGGTATGTCTCCGGACTCAAGGCGGCCGAAAACGCCTGCAGCGCGCCGTAATCCGAGCCGCTCAAGAAACTGCGGAATCCGTCCCACGTTGCCGGGTGATTCATGTCCCAGAACGCTTTGCCGGGCGGCTCCCCGAGCGCGAGCGTCGGATCGAGCCGCGCGTGCGTCACAATCGCGCTGCGAATCGGAAGATACGCATAGAACGCGACGCCGAACGCGAACAGCAGCATGCCTTGCGCGAACGTGCGCAAGCGGAGGGCCCGTACGCGTGCAGCGGAAGCGACGGGCAGGGCCGGCGCGAGCAGCGCAGTCACGGGATGGGTCGCGACGGCGAGCCCCCAGCAAAGCGCGCCGAGCACAAACGCCCGCGGTTCGGCGCGCAGGTACCAGCGAACACAAAAATACAGCGTCAGCGCCGCGAGCGCCGCTGCCAGCGCATGCACCTCAGCCCGAGTGCCGCGCGTCCAAACAACTTCGCCGAAGGCGAATACCCAGCTCGCGCCCAGCGCAATCCAAAGATTACATTTGAGTTCGCGCAGCGCTGCAAAGATCGCCCAGGATGCCGCGCTCATCGCGATCGCGCTGAAGAACGCAATTCGCCACGCTACCGATCCGGCCGGAAGAAGATGCGCGAATATTCCGGCGGCGATCGTAAATGCCGGAAACCCGGTAGGGTGGGCGATCCCAAATATCCACGGCACCACCTGAGACTCTCCCGTATCCCAGTAGCTGACCGCGCCTTCGAGCGACGCCACATATACCGCCAGCGGCACTAGCCATGCGGCCCATGGCGCGAGGCGATCAGTTAGAATGTCGGCAAGACCGCCGAGGGCAGCGCTCGCGGAGAATGGAACGTCGACTGCGGCAGAGCGGGCGGAAATTGATAGCCGCTAAAGGTGATGCGTTCGCGCGCAGCGCGGCCGTTCACGGTTCCCTGTACCGCGATTGACGACGGCACCCAATATTTTCCGGCCGGAGTAAATGCCAGGGTTCCGTCACCGCGCGCTCCTGCTCCGATGCTGTGAAACCGTATCTCGCGCGGCAAGAACGTTTTTCCGTCTATGGTCAGCGTACGTACGGTGAATGCGGCCGGCGCGCCCAGCGGAACCGCGCGGTACAAGTAATCGTATCTGCCGTTATTGACGATCGGCCGCACGAAAAGAAAAACGTATCCTGTCGTGCGCGGCGCCAGATCGTGCAGCGTGTAGCGGTTGCGGTAGCGCGCGATGCGCGTCGTCTTCTGTTTGACGCCGTCGACGACGAGGGTTTCGTCACGGACCAGATTTCCGCTGCGATAGACGCGATGAGTTTGATCGATATCTTGCGGGCCGGCTTGCGAAACTGCGTACATAAAAACGAGCGTCTGCGGATCTTTGGTCGCCGTGAGTCGCGCTTCGTAGCGCTGCAGGACGAGCTGCGAATCGAGCACCTTCGGCGGAGTCAGCGCCGCGGCGAACATTGCGAGCGCGGCAATCATGCCGGAAGCACCGCGTCGCGAATCGCCTTCAGCGCCGCCTCGGCGCCGGCGGGATTCTTTCCGCCGCCTTGCGCTTGACCCGGCTGACCGCCCCCACGCCCGTCGATCAGCGGCGCGGCGAGCTTGACCAGATTGCCGGCATGAACCCCGCCCTTGACGAGATCGTCGCTGACGCTCACTAGTAAACTCACGGTCTCGCCATCGACTCCGGCGAGCGCGATCGCGCCGCTGCGCACGCGTTGCCGTATCGCGCTGCTCAAATGGCGCAGCGCTTCGGCGCCCGCTTCGGGAACGACGGCGCCGACGAAACTGCGATCGCCTTTGCGCTCAACTTTCTCAACGTAACTCTGCGCGTCGGCCGACGCAAGCTGGGCCTTCAAATCGCCGACCGCGTTCTGCAGCTCCTTCACGTCGCTCTGCAGTTTTTCGATGCGTTCGCCAAGCTCTTCGGGGCTAGTAGCAAGTGCGGTTGCGAGATTGCCGACGAGCTCTTGCTGATGCTGTACGTACTCTTCGGCCGTGCGCGAAACGCACGACTCGATGCGGCGAATCCCGCTGCCGATCGAAAACTCGCTGAGGATCAGAAACAAGCCGAGTTCGCCGGTCGAGTGCGAATGCGTTCCGCCACAGAATTCGACCGAAGGTCCAGCCGTCACGACGCGGACCTGCTCGCCGTACTTTTCGCCGAACATCATGATCGCGCCGCTCGCGCGAGCTTCTTCGATCGGCAAAACGCGCGTCTCCAGCGGCGTATCGTCGCGGATCATTTCGTTGACGCGGTGTGCGATCTGGCGCTTTTGCGCGGACTCGAGAGCGCCGTGCGGCCAGCGGAAATCGAAACGCATGCGATCGATTCCCACCCACGATCCGGCTTGCGTTACGTCATCGCCCAGCACGTCTTTAAGCGCGCGCTGCAGCAAATGCGCCGACGTATGGTGACGGCGAATCTCACGGCGCCAATCCTCCGAAACTTCCGTGCGCACGCGATCTCCGACTCTCAATTCTCCCGAACGAACCGTGCCGGCATGCGAGATCGCTTCGCCGGCGTACTGCGTATCCGAGACTTCGAAGAAGGCGGACTCCGAGCGGAGCGCACCGCGGTCGCCAATCTGTCCGCCTTTTTCCGCATAGAACGATGTGCGATCGAGCAGCACGTCGCCGCGTTCGCCTTCGCGCAGCTCGGCCACCGGTTCGCCGTCTTTGAGCAGCGCCACGATCGTGCCCTCACCTTCCAAGCCTTCGTAGCCGGTGAACTCGCTTTTTATCGCCGGCAGATCGGAGATCGCAACTGCCGGCCGCTTAGAAGCGGCGTCCCGGCGCGCGCGTTCGCGCTGCTCGTTCATCGCTTGCTCGAAGCCGAGCATGTCGACGCTCAGGCCGCGTTCCGCGGCAATCTCGCGCGTCAATTCGACCGGAAAGCCGAACGTGTCGTGCAATTCGAAAGCGGCTTGACCCGGCACGAGCTTGCTCTTGCGGATTGCGGGCTCTTCGAAAAGCGCGGCGCACCGCGCCATCCCGCGTTCCAGCGTACGGTCAAACGTTTGTTCTTCAATACGCAGCGCGTCCACGATTCGCGATTGGTTCGCCCGCAGCTCCGGATAGCCGGACTCGAGCGACTTGACGACCGCGGGAACGAGCTCCGTCAAAAACCCATCGGGATAGCCGAGCAGACGTCCGTTGCGAATGGCGCGCCGGATGAGAAAGCGCAGCACGTAGCCGCGATCTGTATTGCTCGGGTAGACACCGTCGTTAATCAGGAACGTAACGGCGCGAACGTGATCGGCGATGATGTTGCGCCGTTCGAGCTGTCCTTTTTCTGAAAGCGCAGTCTTCCCAACCCGCGGCTGGGCCTCGATCAGGCCGGTGAAGAGATCCGTTTCATACATCGAGCGCTTGCCGTTGGCAATCGCGAGCGTCCGGTCGAAACCCATGCCGGTGTCGATCTGTTTGCGCGGCAATTCGACGAGCGCGCCGTCGGCGCCGCGATTAAACTGCTGAAAGACCAGATTCCAAAACTCGATGAAACGGTCGCCTTTGTTCGGTCCGTCGTCGTCCGGGCCGGCTGCGTACTCGGGACCGTTGTCGTAGAAGAGCTCCGTGCATGGACCGCACGGCCCCGTCGATCCCATCGTCCAAAAATTCTCTTCATCGAAGCGCGTGATCCGTTCGGGCGGAATCCCGACCTCGCGCCAGATCTTTTCCGCTTCGTCGTCCCCGGTATGCACGGTGATCGCGATGCGCTTCGGATCGAGCTTGAGGACTTTGGTTACGAACTCCCACGCGTAGCCGATCGCCTCGCGTTTGTAGTAGCCGCCGAAACTGAAGTTGCCCAGCATCTCCATCAGCGTGCCGTGGCGGCCGGTGCGCCCGACGTGTTCGATGTCGCTCTTGGCGCCGGCGACTCGCAGACAGCGCTGGACCGTCACAACGTTCTCCGCCGGAGGCGGCTCGTCGCCTAAGAAGGCCGGAACGAACTGCTCCATTCCCGCGATGGTGAAGAGCGTCGTCGACATCGCGTCCGGAATCAAGCTCGCGGATTGGACGTGCTTGTGCCCCCGGGACGTAAAAAACTCGACGTACGCCGAGCGCAACTCCTGGCTCTTCATGAATCACTACAGTATAAGGGAATCGCCAAAACGGCGCCTGCCTCGGTTTGTCTAGTCCAGCTAGACAAAATTAGCCCACCCGAGTAGACTACTGGCATGGTTTTAGACGAGCGCCTCCTGGCCGAAGCCGAATCGGCGTCGGCGCGCATCACCGCCTTGGAGCGAGAGACGGCAGCGGCGACATCCCAGTACCATCGCACTATCCGGCGGCTGCACGTCGCGGGGAGCTCCATGCGCGAGATAGCCGACGCGCTGCAATTGAGTCATCAACGCGTGCACCAAATCGTCGACGCCGCCGGGGGTGCGCCGCGGCGCTGGAAACTTCGCAGCAAGCCGCCCCGCCCGCTGGTTTGTTCGTTCTGTGAAAAGGCGAAAGACGACGTGACGAAACTCGTCGCCGGCGCTGCGGCGTATATGTGCGGCGACTGCGTTGAGGCGGCGGCAAGCTTCGACAAAGTGCACGCTGCCAGTACGTTACGATGCTCGTTTTGCACGAAACCCCGAAAAGCCGTCACACGGATGGTCGCGGGCGCGCAGGCGCAGATCTGCGACGACTGCTTGCACTTGTGTAAGGAGATCTGCGAGAACGCCTAGGCTACTCCTGGAGCACGTGCCGGAGCTTCTCTAACGCCTTTTGCTGAAGCCGCGAAACGTGCATCTGCGAGACGTTCAGACGCTTGGCGATCTCCGTTTGTGAAACGCTTTCGTAAAAGCGCAGGTAAAGAATGACGCGCTCGCGGCCGGTCAGCACTTCGAAGGCGCGCTCGAGGTTAGCTTTGTCCTCGAGCAGCGCGAGGCCGGCGTCGGTCGTTCCGATGTAATCGGCAAGCGTCTGCGATTTCTTGTCGCCTTCGCCGGAGAGCTCGGTGTCGAGCGAAAGCAAGTTGTACGCTTGTCCGAGTTCTTGCGCTTCCAAAATATCTTCTTCGGTCGCGTTCAAATGCTGCGCGAGTTCCGCGACGGTCGGGCTTCGCCCGATCTTGACGGAGAGTTTTTCGATCGCGCGGTTGACCGCGAGATTGAGTTCTTGTAACCGGCGCGGAACTTTGACGGCCCAACCTTTGTCGCGGAAGTAGCGTTTGATCTCGCCGACGATCGTCGGCGTGGCGTAGGTCGTAAATTCGACGCCGCGTTCGAGGTCGAAACGATCGATCGCCTTGAGCAAGCCCACGGTTCCGACTTGGATCAAATCATCGAGGGCCTCGCCCCGGTTGGCGAACTTCACGGCCAAATACCGCACCAAGTTGAGATGCGCGACGACGAGCTCGCTGCGCAGCTTGTCGTATTCGGGCGTTCCGGGATGTTTCTTGGCTTCGGCAAAACGCCCGAAAGCTTCGCGCGTCTTGTGCCTATCCCAACGCTCTTCGTCGGTGTGCGAATGCACTACGGCCTCGGCACGCTAATGGGCGACTTTTTTTGTCATCACGAGATTCGTTCCGCGGTCCTGGACGTCGTACTCGACGGAATCCATGAGGGATCGAATCAGGAAGACTCCCAGCCCGCCGACGGTCGGTTCGTCCGCCCGGCGCGAGCGTATTCCTTCGGGGCGCGTGCCGCTCCCGAAGTCGCAAACTCGAACCGTCAAGCCTTCGGGTCCGGTTTCGCAGGTGATTTGGATTTGGCCACTGCCCTCCGCGTGTTGAATGCAGTTCGTGCAGGCCTCGGCGACGGCCAGCTTCACGTCCTCGATATCTTCGATCGAGAAATTCAGTCTGTTGGCGACCGCAGCTACCGCCAAACGGGCAACGGCAACCCATTCGGCTTTGCTTGGAATGCGCAGCTCGACGACGCCCAGCGTTCCTTGCGGCTGCATGACGGGCTGGTTCACACCAGCGCCTGCATAGCCGCGTCCTCGTCGTCGTAGATGCCGAAGATTTTCACCAGGCCGGTGATGTCGAAGATCTTCTTGATCTGAGGATTGGTGCAGACGAGATTCACCGTGCCGCCATGTTCGCGGACACGTTTGAGTCCGCCGATCAGGACGCCCAAGCCGGTTGAATCGATGTAACGCACTTTCTCCAAGTTGATCACGAGATTGTAGTGCCCTTTGTCGATCAACTCGCCGATGGCATCCTTGACCTTCGGCGACGTATAGACGTCGATCTCGCCGTTGAGATCGACGACGTACGAGTCGCCTTTGGATTCCCGAACGTCTACTTTAATATCCATGTGCTCCTATGTTTCCGACGCTTTACGAGTCAGGTCGTCAGGCATGTTCGACCGCGCTGAGTCGACAACGTCCCGTCCGCGCTGGTACAGGTCGCGCAGGTCGCCCGTGGCGTCCATGGCGCGGTTGCCGGCCTCCCGAGCTTTACCCACGATCATATCCCGCGCATCCTCTTGCGTAATGACGTAGGCGAGAATGACTCCAGCGATCGCGCCCGCTACGAAACCGCCGAGGAATCCGTTACCGCGCGGCCGCGCGCTCCCGTTGTTTTGCTGTTCGTTCATGATGGTTCTCCATTGGAATTGCCGCGCACGATGCGGCGAAGTCCCGCGCTTATGCCGCCCAGCGCCGCTCCGACGTTGACGATCGCGGGCGAAATCGCTTCCTGCGTCACTTTAGCGGCGCTCGCAACCGAGCCGGCGACTTGCTCCAGCGACGACACGGCGCCCGACAGACGGGCGATCGTGCGATCCGCGGTGTCGGCGATACCGCCGACATGCGTCAGCGTTTCGGCGACGGGACGTCCGAGCGCGGCCATCTGCTCGTCGACACCGTCGAGCGTGCGATTGAGCCGGCGCAGCGTTCGCGCCAAACTCAGCATCGCGAAAAAGATGCCCAGGCCTGCTAGAAATGCACCCAGCCCCCCCGCAACATCGAGAAAGGCGGCCCAACTAAAGCCCGTATTCAAAAGTGTCCTCCGCCGGCAATGCCCTGGCGTGAACCAACTATTCCCCGTTCTGCTTGGTTTGAAAAGCCAAACGCCTCACGCATCCCCGAGACACCCCGTTCCAGGATCTCGCCGGCGCGCGCGATCTCTTCGTCGGTCGTGAGGCGCCCAAGTGAGAGCCGGACGACGCCCCGCAACCACTCCGGCGCGAGCCCGAGGGCGGCGACGACGTGGCTGGGCTCGACCACCCCGGACGCGCAAGCGCTGCCCGCCGAAACCGCTAGCCCGTCGAGGTCGAGCCGGGCCAGCAGCCGGTCCCCTTCGATGCCGGAAAACGCCAGGTTCAAGTTGTTGGGCAGGCGCGGCGCTCCGCCGCCGTTCACCCGGACGCCCTCAAGCCGCTCGCAGATCAGCGCCTGCAGACGATCCCGCAGCTTCCCGATGCGGGCTGCGGCCTCGCCGCGCTCCGCCGCCGCCAGTTCAAGCGCGCGCGCCATGCCCACGATGCCGGCAAGGTTTTCCGTCCCGGCGCGCTTGGCGAACTCTTGCCCGCCGCCATGCACCTGCGCCGCAATCGCGGTTCCCTCGCGCACGAAGAGTGCGCCGACGCCCTTCGGACCGTAAAACTTATGCGCCGCGATCGAAAGCAGATCCACTCCGAGCTCGCGCACGTCGAGCGGCAAGTACGCCGGCGCCTGCACCGCGTCCGTATGGAAGAGCGCCCCGCGCTCGTGCGCTAGCGCCGCGAGCTGCGCGAGCGGCGCGATTGTGCCGATCTCGTTGTTCGCGTACGCGACCGACGCGAGCACCGTGTCGTCGCGGAGGGCCGCTGCAAACTCTTTGGGATCCACGCGCCCTTCGGAATCGACCGGCAGCAACGTGACTTCCCAGCCTTCGTCGCGCAGCGCGTCGAGCGTATGCAAAACCGCGTGGTGCTCGGTGACTACCGAGACCAAATGCCGGCCCCGCGCGCGAGCCGCCTTCGCGACTCCGGCGATCGCGAGGTTGTCCGCCTCCGAGCCGCTGCCGGTGAAGACGATCTCCTTCGCCTTGGCTCCCAGGATGCGCGCTATCCGCTCGCGCGCGTCGTCCAGCGCGGCCCTCGCCGCCCGTCCCTCGGCATGCACGGAGCTCGGATTGTAACCGGCGGCGCCGAAAAACGGCAGCATGGCTTCGAGCACTTCCGGCCTCACCGGCGTGGTCGCGGCGTGGTCCAAATAAATTCGCGGCATTTCAGGATATTCTCAGAACTCGGAGGTAGCCTTTATTCGTGCGAAGCTCCATTGCACACTCCGAGAAGTAGCAACGGGAAGAGAGGGTCCGGAAACGCCGGGCCCTCTTTCTTTTTCGCGCGGGGTCAAACGTCCGAATTGGGTGCGCGGACCGGGTCCCATGTGGCTTGGCCACGCGCTCGCTGCGGCATCCGGCCTCCCCCTTCGACAATGCTCAGGACTCGGCGCTTCGCGCCTCGGCTGGTGAGTCAGACGACCTGCGCCGACATGGCACCCGGTCCGCGCAATTATCTCGGTAACGCTTATTTTTTCCGACGTTTCTTTATCCAATCGACAAATTTGGATTCTTCGCCCTGTTTTCCGGGGTTGAAATAGGCGCGGCTTGCAATGTTGTCCGGTAGATATGACTGCAAGCGTTCTGCCGGCGGCAAATCGCCAGTCTGCGATTGATATTCATCGGATGCGTGGGCGTATTCGTACTCTTTTCCGTAACCTAATTCGCGCATGAGCCCGGTCGGCGCGTTGCGCAAATGCAGCGGCACCGGATCGTTGCGCGTACCTTCGACGTCCGCGAGTGCTGCACTGTATGCGCGGCCGACGCTGTTGCTCTTCGGCGCCGTCGCGAGATAGAGCGTGCAGTGCGCGAGCGGATAGAAGCCTTCCGGCATTCCGACGAAGTGTACGGCTTGCTGCGCGGCCATCGCAACCTGCAGTCCGCGTGAGTCTGCGAGTCCGATGTCTTCCGACGCGAGGATGACGAGGCGGCGCGCGATGAAGAGCGCGTCTTCGCCGGCATCGAGCATGCGCGCGAGCCAATACACGGCTGCGTCGGGATCGCTTCCGCGAATGCTTTTAATGAAAGCGCTGATGACGTCGTAGTGCTGCTCGCCGCCCTTGTCGTAGCTGATCGAGCGGCGCTGCATCGCATCGGCGATCAGCGGCGCGTTGATCGTGCGCGCGCCGCCGGATTCGGGCGCGGCGTTGACGGCGAACTCAAGCGTACTCAGCGCGACACGCGCGTCGCCGTTCGAAAGCGACACGAGCGCGGCGCGCGCGTTTGGATCGAGAACCACGGACTGCGCGCCGAGCCCGTTCTCTTTATCGAGCAGCGCGCGATCGACGATCGCGCCCACTTGTTCGTCGGTGAGCGCCTTCAGCACGAAAACGCGCGAGCGAGAAAGCAGCGCCGAGATCACTTCGAACGACGGATTTTCGGTCGTCGCGCCGATCAGCGTGATCGTGCCGGCTTCGACGTAAGGCAAAACCGCGTCTTGTTGAGCTTTGTTGAAGCGATGGATTTCGTCGACGAAGAGCACCGTGCGCTTTCCGAGCGCGCGGCGATGCTGCGCTTCGGCGACGACGCGGCGCAGATCCGCGACGCCCGCGCTGACTGCGGAGAGCGAACTGAAATGCGCGCCCGTCATATTGGCGATAATCTCGGCGAGCGTCGTCTTCCCGGTGCCCGGCGGGCCCCACAGAATCAGCGACGGAACGGTGTCGTTTTCGATCGCGCGCCGGAGCGCGCGGCCTTCGCCGACGATCTGCTCTTGTCCAACGAACTCGTCAAGCGAGCGCGGCCGCATCCGCGCGGCAAGCGGCGCTGGGCCGGCCGCGGAGCCGAACAAACTCGGATCCACGGTTACGGGATTTTTGGGCCGTGGAGAATGATCGGTTTCGGCGTCGCAATTGAGGGCGTGATGCCGGGAAAAATCATCGTCGCGTTGCCGTCGGCTTCGCCATCGCCTGTCATCGTGTTGTAGGTCGCCGTATCCGCATCGAGCGTGCGTTCACCTTGCACGACGTGCACTTTTCCGGAAAGGTCGAGCCGGTGCGTGATGTCGTTGAGATGTGCTTTCTGAGCGTCGACCGTCGTCTGGCCTTGCACGTAATGGACGCTGCCGTTGGCATCGTATAAGTGCGTGATGTCGTTCACGACGACCGTATCCGCCGTCAGCGTAGCGGGATCGCGCCTGACGGCGGACGCGCTTTTTAGGCCGAACGTTCCGCTCGCGTCGTGCACACTGACGTTTCCTGAAAGCACTGCCTGTTTTTTCCGGTAATTGCCGGTCGCGCGATCCGCTTGAACGACCGAGCCGTCCGCGCGCGTCATCGTGACGTGCTTAGGGGCTTTGAACGCGCCCGTCCTCAAGTTCGCTTCAACTTCGGTTGTGGTGAGCGTCCAGGCGCCGACCGTCGCAGAGCTCTTCGTAGGCGGCGAAAGCTTTTTTGGCGCGGCACTTCCCAGAGCACCGCTCGACGCGGCGAGCAGCATCAGCGAGGCGGCGGCTTTACGAACATTCATTGGTGCATCGTTACGTTTCCGTAGAGATGCAGATCGTGGCTGAACCCGTTCATGATCGCGCGATCTGCGGTGACGTAGCTTCCACCTTGGATGAAATGTACGTGACCGGTAGCGGTGTAAATTTTCGAGACGCCGTCGATCTGCAGCGCGTCGCACGTCAACGTGGCGGGTTTCGATCCCCCGACCGCTCCGCTGCCGAAGTTCGTAAGCACGCCGTTGCGATCGTGCAGGGCCACATTTCCTTGCAAGTAGGCCTGTTTGGTTTTCGTGTTTCCGCTGGCACGATCGGCTTGGATGTCGCTCCCCGTACGTGTGAGCTGCACGTGTCCCGGCGTGGAGAACGATCCCGTCTGGTAGTTCCAGTCGAGTTCTCCCGTGCTGACTTGCCAGTCGCTGAAATTAAATCCGGCCGCGGGACGCGGCGGCGGAGCCGCCGCCAGCAGCGCGACGCCGAGGACGAAAAGCAGGCTGTGTATCGTTTTCATGTTGCGACCCGATAACGTACGAGAGGTCCTACCAGCTCGCTTAGGCGCTCGTAGGGAACAACCCCCTCGCGGAGCAGCACGGGCTGGGGTGTCGTGAAATCGATGACGCTCGACTCGCGTCCGTACTTGGTGGGACCGTTTTCAACGATGAGATCGGCCGCCGGCAGTCCGCCGGCGTCTCCACCCCCGAAGTACGGCTGCTCCCCGCTGAGATTTGCGCTGGTCGCGGCGAGCGGACCGCAGCGGTCGAGGATAGCACTGCAAACGGCGTCGTCGGGAACTCTGAATCCCAAGGTCGGCAGCCCGGCGCTCATCTCGCGATCGATAAATGCGGGCCGCCGCATGATGATCGTCACTGGTCCCGGGAGCAGCTTCCGTACCGCCGAAGCGACCTCGCGCTGATCGCGCACGTACTCGAGAAATTCAGCGGCGGTGGACAGATGCAGCGAAAGCGGTTTGTGCGCCGGGCGGCTCTTCGCGCCGTAGATGCGTGCAATGGCGTCGAGATCGAACGGATCGCAGCCGATGCCGTACACGGTGTCGGTCGGAAAGATGACGATGCCGCCGCGCAAGACGACGCTCGCAACCTCTTCGGCGACGAGCTCGAGCGGCTCGGTTCGCGCGTCAATCCTCTCCGGCGTGTGAATCTCCGGCGGCCTAGAGCCGGACCCACATTCCGGTGCCGTGCGCGACGCACGACAGAGGATCGTCGGCGACGATCACCGGGATGCCGCAGACTTCGGCGAGCAATTTATCCAAGCCGCGCAACAGCGCGCCGCCGCCGGTCAAAATCACGCCGCGATCGATGATGTCGGACGAAAGCTCGGGCGGCGTTTTTTCCAAAACCGATTTTACCGCCTCGACGATCGCGCCCACAGGTTCGGAAAGCGCTTCGCGGATCTCTTCGCTCGTCACCTTAACGGTGTTGGGCAGACCGTTGATCAGATCGCGTCCGCGAATCTCCATCGCGAGTTCCGATTCGAGCTTGTAAGCGGATCCGATCTTGATCTTGATCTCTTCGGCCATGCGCTCACCGATCATCAAGTTGTAGACGCGGCGCACGTAACGGATGATCGCTTCGTCGAGCTTATTGCCGGCTACGCGCAGCGACTGGGAGACGACGATGCCCCCGAGCGAGATAACTGCGACGTCGGTCGTGCCGCCGCCGATGTCGACAACCATACTGCCCGACGGTCCGTCGATCGGCAAACCGGCGCCGATCGCGGCAGCCATCGGCTCGGCGATGATCTCGACGTGCCGCGCTCCGGCGAGCTTCGCAGCGTCTTTGACGGCGCGCTCTTCGACGCTGGTGATTTCCGCCGGCACGCAGATGACGACGTTGGGCTTGGGGCGGAAGAGCGTCATGTACCAGGAGCGGTCCCGCATGACTTTCTTGATGAAGTAACTGAGCATCGACTCGGTTACTTCGAAGTCGGCGATCACACCGTCGCGCAACGGCCGGATAGCTTGAATGTGTCCCGGCGTGCGTCCCAGCATTTGGCGCGCCTCCTCGCCAACGGCCAGCGTCTTGCCGGTGTTCATGTCTTTCGCAACAACCGAGGGCTCGCGCAATACGATGCCCTTGCCCTTGACGTGCACGAGCACGTTGGCCGTACCTAAATCGATCCCGATGTCCAAGAAAGCCCCTTTACGAGTAAATGATTATTGCGCTCTGGCTCGTGTCTTAGGATACGCGCTCGTTTCGAAAAGTCCGGTCGGTTCGACGAGCGGCGTGATACCACTCGATCGCTGAACTTGCCCGCCTAAGCCGGAGAGCATCTCTTCGAGGCGTTCGTAACCGCGGTCGATGTATTCCAAGCCGATGATCTCCGTTTCGCCTTGCGCGGCCAGCCCGGCGACGACCAGGGCGGCGCCGGCGCGGATATCCGGAGCCTCTACCGGCGCGCCCGAAAGCGGCGAGCCGCCTTTGACGACCGCCGTGTTGCTTTCCATCGATACGCGAACTTCTGCGCCCATGCGCGCGAGTTCGTTGACGTAAGAAAAGCGCGCGTTGAAGATCGATTCTTCGACGATGCTGTTTCCCGGCGCGGTGCAGAGAAACGAAACCATCTGCGGTTGCAAGTCGGTCGGAAAACCGGGAAAGGGCGCCGTCAAAATATCCGTGCCGCCCGTGATACGGGTTGCATTGACGCGCAGCCAGTCGTCGCCGCTGGTCACTTCCGCGCCGCACTCTTGTAGTTTCAAACTGAGCGCGTGAAGATGATCGGGCTGACAGCGCTTTACCGTTACGTCGCCGCGCGTGCTCGCGCCGCAAAGCAGCAGCGTGCCGGTTACGATGCGATCCGGAATGATCTCGTACTCGACGCCGTGCAGCTCGTTCACGCCGTCGATGACCAGCGTATCGGAAGCGATGCCGCGGATCTTCGCGCCCATCGCGATCAGGAAGTTGGCGAGGTCGACGACTTCAGGTTCCATCGCGGCATTTCGGACGGTCGTCGTGCCCTCGGCAACCACCGCAGCCAGCAGCGCATTCTTCGTCGCGCCGACGCTGGGCGTGCGGAACTCGATGTCAGCGCCTTGCAGCCGGCGCTTCTTGGCCGTGGCGATGAAGTAGCCGCCCTTGTTTTTGACGTCGCATCCGAGCGCTAAAAACGCCTGCTCGTGCATATCGGTCGCGCGCGTTCCCAACACGCAGCCGCCGGGAAGGGGAACTTCCGCGCGGCCGAACCGGCCGATCAACGGACCGACGAGATCGAACGACGCGGCAAGCTTGCGAACGAGCGTGTACGGCGCTCGGATAAGCGCGACGTTGGAAGCGTCGATCGTCACGCTGCCTTCGCCCTCGTACCGCAAACGCGCACCGAGCGCTTCGAGCAGCGACCACATCACGGAGACGTCGGTGATGCGCGGCACCCGGTGCAGCGTCACTTTGCCTTTGGCCAGCAGCGCGGCCGCCATGATCGGGAGCGCGGCGTTTTTCGCGCCGTGCGTAGCGATCGCACCTTCAAGCTGCGAACCGCCGCGCACGCGCAGCGTCGTCTCGAGCCTGTCTAAAGTATTCATTGCTGCAACGGCTCGCACGTGAGAACGTGCGCGTCGTACGGTCCGCCGCGCAGCTCGAGCTGCATGCGCCCGGTCGGCGTCACGCGCAAGAAAACTTCGCTCCATTCATTGCGCTGCAGCTCCAGCAGATCGGCGTGTCCGCCGATGAGCGCGCCGGCGAAACGTCGCCCGCCGGAGTCGGCGAGCCTGATCCGTCCGTCCGAATACAAACCCGCAACCAGTTCCGCGGTCGCATCGGAAGCGCGGTAGAAGTTCGCGCCTTCGTCGGGAATTTCAAAGAGAAAGTCTTGAGGGCCGCTCTCACGCTTGGATTGCACCGGCTGCACGGGCCGCACCGCCGCGGCGGGTTCGGCCGCGGGAACGCGGCGCTCAGGCGACGCCTTGGGTTTGGGCGCGGATCCGTTCGCCAATTCCATGGCAAACGAGCCGAACGCCAGAGCCGCGAGCTCCAGCGCAGGTCCGGCTAACTTCGTCCAGCCCGGAGTATGCGCCACGTTAGGTGTTTCGCCGGAAGGCTAGTGGTGTCCGGTCAGCTGCAGTTTAGCGCGCGCAAAGCCCGCAACCGCCGGATCGGCCGTTTCGGCAAGCTCGGCGCGGGTTTGCGCGACATCGACTTCTTCGAAGGCGACGGCGCGATCTACTAAAACTGTGACGCGATCCGGCAGCGCTTGCATGAAACCTTCGCCCGTCGCGAGCTCGAGCCGACGCGATGCGCCGTTCTCCACGATGTTCGCGCGCAGCACGCCGGGTTTCAGCGCCGCCAGGAACGGAGCGTGGCGGGGCAAGATGCCCTCTTCGCCTTCGGTCGTCACGGCGATCACGAGCTCGGCATCGCCTTCGAAGATCAGCTTCGCCGGCGAGACGAGCTTGAACGGAACCGTCATGAGACCGCCGCGCCCAACTTCTCGGCGGCGGCGCGCACGTCGTCGATGCCGCCTGCGTAGAAGAACGCCTGCTCCGGAACGTCGTCGACCTTGCCGTCGAGGATTTCCCTGAACGCCGCAATGGTGTCGGAGAGCTTCACATACTTGCCTGCGGTGCCCGTGAATTGTTCGGCGACAAAGAATGGCTGCGAGAACATGCGCTGGATGCGGCGCGCGCGCCCGACCGCGATCTTGTCGTGCTCCGAGAGTTCTTCCACACCGAGAATCGCAATGATGTCTTGCAGGTCGCGATAGCGCTGCAGCGTTTCCTGAACGCCGCGCGCCACGCGGTAGTGTTCTTCGCCGACGATCTGCGGATCCAAAATGCGCGAGCTCGACGCCAGCGGATCGACCGCCGGATAGATTCCCAACTCGGAGATCGGGCGCGAGAGCGCCGTCGTCGCGTCCAAATGCGCGAACGTCACCGCGACCGCCGGGTCCGTGTAGTCGTCGGCCGGGACGTACACGGCTTGCACGGATGTAATCGATCCGCGGTGCGTCGACGTGATCCGCTCTTCAAGCGATCCCATGTCGGTCGAAAGGGTCGGCTGATAGCCGACCGCGGACGGCATGCGTCCCATCAATGCGGAGACTTCAGAGCCGGCTTGCAGATAACGAAAGATGTTGTCCATGAAGAGCAACACGTCGGCGCCCATCTCGTCGCGGAAATATTCCGCCATCGTGACGCCGGTTTGCGCGACGCGGAAACGCACGCCCGGCGGTTCATCCATCTGTCCGAAGACGAGGGTCGTCTGTTTCAAGACTCCTGACTCTTTCATCTCGAGCCACAAGTCGTTGCCTTCGCGCGTCCGTTCGCCGACGCCGGTGAAGACGGAGAAGCCCTTGTGCACGCTGGCGATGTTGCGAATGAGCTCCTGAATGAGCACCGTTTTGCCGACGCCGGCGCCGCCGAACAGTCCGACTTTGCCGCCGCGCGTATACGGCGCCATCAAGTCGATGACTTTGATGCCGGTTTCGAAAATTTTCGGCGTCGGATCTTGCGCTTGGAAATCCGGCGGCGGACGGTGAATCGGCCACTGCGCCGCGGCCTTCACCGGCTCGTTGCTGTCGATCGCTTTGCCGAGGACGTTGAAGATGCGGCCGAGCGTGCCTTCGCCGACGGGAACCATGATCGGCCCGCCCGTCGCCGTCACGGGCGCGCCTCGCATCAGACCGTCGGTCGCTCCGAGCGCGAGGCAGCGCACTTGATTGTTGCCGAGCTCGTCCTGCACTTCCAGCACGATGTCACGCATCTGCATTGCCGTGCCGCCGAGCTCAACTTGCCCTGAGTCCGTCGAAGGGTCGCCCTGCGCCTTACCATTGCCTTTTGCGTGATCTTCGTTCACGCGAACCGTGAGCGCGTCGTTAATGTTGGGCAGCGTCTCCGCGCTAAACTCAACGTCGACGACGTTTCCGAGAACTTGTACGACTTTACCGGTTGCTGGCATCAATGTTCCTTACTTTTGGTATCGTTGCGGCGTTCGGTCGGCGTCCCATTTCGTTCGGCGAACGGTCGCGATCCGACGTCCTGTCGGAGCGCTCCCTGCGCGTTTTCGGCGCCTCCCGCCATCCATGGCTCCGGCGCGAAAACGCAGCCCGCCCAACGAAACGAGACGCCAACCGAACGAAGATCACTATGTAAAATCATGTACCTGTTAATGCCTCAGCTCCGGAAACGATCTCTAAGAGCTCCTTCGTGATTGCCGCTTGACGGGCATTGTTCATCGCGATCGTTAGTTCGTCGATCAGTTTGCCGGCGTTTTCGGTCGCGTTGTTCATCGCGAGCAGCTGAGCCGCGTAGAACGACGCATCGGTTTCGAGCATCGCCGAAAACAGCGTGAACTCCAGATATTTTGGCAAGAGCTTTGAAAGTACGAACTCCGGTGAAGGCACAATCTCGACCGCTCCGCGGGGTCCCGCATCCTTAGGAGCGGCAGCTTCGCGCTCGATTGGAACGAGCTGCCGCATCTCGGGGCGCTGCACCATCATGGAAACGTGCTTGGAAGAAACCAGTGTAATGTCGCCGATCTCTCCGGCCGTAAAATCGGCGGTGACGCTCTGTGCGAGCTCGTGCGCCGTTTGCAGTTTGGACGGCGCGTTCAGGGGCCAGGCCGGCCGATCTCCTAGTCCCCAGCGGCGCACCGCGTTTCGAGCTTTAATCCCGACGGTGTAAAAACGTGCGTCGCTATGCTGACGCCAATATCGCTCGGCTTCGCGAATCACGTTCGAATTGAACGCGCCGGCCAGTCCCTTGTCCGCCGTCATGAGAATCACGCCCGAAGGCACGCCCGCTTTGCCGGGATTCATGAACGGATGATCGATGCTTGCCGAAGTAGCGATCAAGTCTTGCAGCATCTCGCCAAGCGCGTCGGCATACGGGCGTGCTTGCTTCTGCGCCATCTCGGCACGCCGGATTTTGGCGGCCGCAACTTGCTTCATCGCCTTGGTGATCTGCTGCGTGTTCTTCAGGGACCTAATCCGTCCCCGAAGATCCTTTACCGATGCCATTAGAAGCTTTTGTTGAACTCCGCCAGTGCCGCGTCGAGTTTTTGCTTGGTTTCGTCGGCGAGCTGTCCGCTCTGTGCGATCGCCGATGTGATCTCGGGATGCTTGTCGTGCAGAAACGCCACGAAACCGCGCAGCCAATCCTGCAGGCGCGGGGTGGGAATATCGTTGACGAAACCCTTGGTTGCTCCGTAGAGAATCGCGACTTGATCTTCGACCGCCATCGGCTGGTATTGCGGCTGCTTGAGCAGTTCGGTCAGCTTTTCGCCGCGCAGCAATTGCATTTGGGTGGACTTGTCCAAATCGCTGGCAAGCTTTGCGAACGCCGCGAGGTCGCGATACTGCGCGAGCTCCAGCTTCAGTTGTCCCGCCACGCTCTTCATCGCTTTGGTAAGGGCGGAGCTGCCCACGCGCGAGACCGAGAGCCCGATATCGACGGCCGGTCTGATGCCCTGAAAGAAGAGCTCCGGCGTCAGGTAGATTTGGCCGTCGGTAATCGAGATGACGTTGGTCGGAATGTACGCCGAAAAATCTCCGGCTTGCGTTTCGATGATCGGCAGCGCCGTCAGCGAGCCGCCGCCCATTTCGTCGGAAAGTTTCGCCGCGCGTTCCAGCAGCCGCGAATGGAGAAAGAAGACGTCGCCCGGATACGCTTCGCGGCCCGGTGGACGGCGCAGCAACAGCGACATTTCGCGATACGACTGGGCATGCTTCGTTAAATCGTCATAGACGATCAGGACGTCTTTGTTCTGATACATCAACTCTTCGCCCATCGCGCAGCCCGCGAACGGAGCGATCCAGCGCAGCGCGGCCGCGTCGGACGGTCCAACGGTGACGATAGTCGTGTACTCCATCGCGCCCTTTTGTTCGAGCAGCTGCGCGAGCGCGGCGACGGTCGAGTTCTTCTGGCCGATCGCGATGTAGATGCAGAAAACGCCTTTGCCTTTCTGGTTGATGATCGTATCGACGACGATGGCCGTCTTTCCGGTGCTGCGGTCGCCGATGATCAGCTCGCGCTGGCCGCGCCCAATCGGAATGAGGGCGTCGATCGCGCGCACGCCCGTCTGAAGCGGCTGTTTGACCGGCTGGCGCTGCACGACGCTAGGCGCTACGTTTTCGATCGTCCGGAATTTCTTCGTTTCGATTGGCCCTTTGCCGTCAACTGGCTTGCCGAGCGGATCGACGACTCTTCCTAAGAGCGCTTCGCCGACCGGAACCGATGCGATGCGTCCCGTGCGCCGGACTTTATCGCCTTCCTTGATCCCTTCGTCGGACCCCATGATGACGATGCCGACATTATCCTCTTCCAAGTTCAATGCGACGCCTTGCAAGCCGTTGGCGAACTCCACGAGTTCCGACGCCCGCACGCTGCGCAGCCCGTACACACGCGCCAAGTTCGCGCCAACCTCGATGACGGTGCCGACCTCGTCTTCTTGCACGCCCGCGGTAAACGTGGCGATCTGCTGTTTTAAAATACCGGCAATTTCGTCTGCGTTGATCATTCCTAATTCCTAGCGAAAAGAGTGCGAGCTAATTCTTGAAAACGGCCTTCGACCGAACCGTCGACGCGCCGGTCGCCCATGAGGATACGCAGCCCGCCGATCAGGCCTGGCTGAACGATCTGCGTGACTTCGAACTTCTTTCCATAGATTTTCTCGAGCTGCGATACGACGCTGCGTAATTCGCCGGATTCGAGCGGTTTGGCCGAGGTGATCGTGAGCGCGTTCACGCCGCGTGCCGCCATCTCGAGCGCGGCGTACTCGGCCACGATTTCACGAAGCAACCCTTCGCGCCGTTTGCGGACCAGGAGCAGCATGGTATGCAGCGCGATCGGATGCGCTTTGCCGTCGAATGCAGCCACCAGCGTGCGCTCTTTCTCCTTACGATCGACGACCGGTGACAGGAAGAAGTTCAGCGCGCTCGCGTTGTCGTCGATCGCGTCGCTCAGGACGCGCAGCTCTTTTCCGACCTGTTCGACCGCATTGGCTTCCGAGGCGAGTTGAAAGATTGCCGTCGCGTAACGCCGCGCGAGTTTTTGATTGGCCATCAGCCGTCGCTCCGTTCCAGCGATCGCACGAAAGAACTCGCAAGCTTCTTATCGGCCGCCGCATCCATTCGGCGAGCCGCAGTCTGACGCGCCAGATCGAGCGCTTTCTCGAGCAGTTCGTCGCGGAGTTGTGAGCGCGCTGCCGCGCGCGCGCGAGCGAGCTCTCCCTCGGCGTCGCGCAAGGCGCGTTCGCCCGCCTCGCGAGCTTCACGTAAGACCGCCTCGCGCTCCGCTGAAACGAACGCCCCTAGACGATCCTTGATCGCTACCGCGTCCTGTTGCGCCTGTCCAATTTCGCCCCGCAGTCCCTCGAGCGCGGCCTTGGCTTCGTCGCGGTGACGTTCGGCTTCGTTAATTCGCGCGTTCTGCGCAGCTTGCGCGGCGAGAACGGCCGGCTGAATGAACTTCAACCACATCCAGACGAGCACCGCGAGGAAGAGTAAAGCTGAAGCGACCTGGCTCCATTCCGCGATCGCCTGGTAGTTCATCAGGCGATCTCCGGGACTGCGCGCGCGAACATTTCGTTGGCCAGCTCTTGGACTGCACGCTGCTCGTTCGAACGCGCCGCCTGCACCTCGGAGTTGACCGTCTCGTGAGCCGCGCGCACTTTCTCCGAAGCTCGCTGCGCAAATTCGGTGGAAAGCTTTGCGCTTTCGTTCGAAGCTTCGGCACGGGCTTGCGCCGCAAGCTGTTCGGCTTCGCGCCTGGCGGCCGCACGGATCGCTTCGGCTTGCGTGCGCAGTGCGTTGCCTTCAGCCTGATAGCGGTCGTAGTCGCCGGTTACGCTGTCGATGTACTCACGGCGTTTGGCGATAGCGCGTGCGACGGGGCGCATGAAGACTACGTTCAAGATCGCGAAAAAGATCACGAAGTTGAGCAGCTGAACGATGAACGTCCCGTCGAGTTTGAGGAACACAGTGCGTCCGGTAGCCTAGTGAAGCGCCTTGAGCAGTCCGGGAACGTTCACCACGACGAGCAAGATATAAAAGGCCAACCCGAGCGCGATGATCGGAAACGCCTCCAGCACGCCGACGCCTAAGAACATGAAGAGAAAAATGTTGGGTCGAGCTTCGGGCTGACGCGAGATTGCTTCAACGGCTTTGCTTGCGACGATTCCATCGCCGACGGCCGAACCGAACGCCACGCCGGAGATGATGATGCCGAATGCGAGAAGCGTGAACCCGATAACCATTGCTTGAGAAGTCAAAGCTATGCCTTTCCTGGAGTTAGTGCTGTTCGCCAACGGCGAGCGACAAGTAGACAATGCCGAGCAGCGTGAACAGGAACGCTTGAATGGTGCCGACGAAGAAATTGAAGAACTGAATGAAAAACGGCAAGACCGTTACCGCAAGCGAAAGATTTACGGGCCCGATCATCACTTTCGCAGTCACGATCGACGCGATGATGATGAATAGGAGCTCGCCGACGAAGATATTGAAAAAAAGACGTGCGGCGAGTGTGGCCGGCCGCGCCACTTCCTCAATGAGGTTGATCGGCGCGAGCCACCAAAAGGGTTTGAAGATGTGCAGAAAATACCCTGGGCCCTGCTTGCGAACCGCTACAAACTGGATCATGACGAAAATCATGAGCGCGTAAGCCGCGGTCGTGTTGAGATCGGCGGTCGGCGATCCGCCGAATGGCAGGCCGAGCACTTTGAACGGAAATACGCCGAACTGATTGAGCAGGAAGATAAAGAGAAAGAGCGCGATGAAAAAAGGCACGAAAGGTTCGCCTTGCCGGCCCAGGACGCTCGTCGCAAGGTCGGCGATATAGTTGATGACGCCTTCGAGCACCGTCTGTCGGCGCGTGACGCGCGCCGCGCGGTAGCTCGCTCCTACCCAAGCAAAGAAAAGCAAAGCAAAGCCCATGACGAGCCACGTCGTCATGATCGTATCGGCATGAACGGAGCCGATCAGCGGCCACGCCCAGGTGATGTGCTCGCCTATGTTTTCTTGCACTAACTACTTTCGTGTATCTGCGCGTCTGAGCAGGAGTCCGAACAACCCGAGCGGCGTAAAAAATCCGGCAAAGTACCACAGGGGAATCCACAGGGAAGGAGTCCGAACCGCCAGCGCCACCGGAACTATACCGAATACACACACGCGCAGAAAACTACTTAAGACGAAGACCGCTACGTTGCGGCCGTCGAGCAATCTTTCGTTGCCATGCATCGACAAGAGCGCGTTGGCCAGCCCGGCGGCGGCGCCGGCAAGCAACACGAGGGCGAAGGTGAGATTCCAGAACGCCAGTGCACAGACCGCCAGCGTCACGGCAAACAACGTCCCCAGCGCCATCGACCGCTTGAGCTCGCGGTACAATTCTAAAGAAGGGCTTTCCTTCAAGACGCGTTCGTTTGCTGCAGCAGCATTCGGAACGCCACGTAGCCGCCGAGCACGACACCCGCAAAGAGACCGACGACCACGTAATATTGAGTCCTGTATGCGTGATCGAGCCAGATCCCGATCAGCAGCCCGCCGATGCCTCCGCCGGCAAAAGCCGAACCGGCCGCGACGAGCGCCGCCGCGCTTTTCACTCCGTAAGACCGCCCTCGAAGGGCGCGGGGTAATCGCCGCTCCGCAGACGCGCGAGCAGCCAAGCCGCGATCCGCTCGGAAGCGTGTCCGTCACCATACGGATTGTGCGCGTGCGACATTCGTCCGTACGCGTCCGGGTCCGAAAGCAACCGCGCGGCCGCACCGGTGATTTTCTCGCCGCCGTGTCCGACCAATTCCAGCGTTCCCGCAAGCACGCCCTCGGGGCGTTCCGTTTCCTCGCGCATCACGAGCACGGGCTTGCCGAGACACGGAGCTTCTTCTTGTAGTCCGCCGCTGTCGGTCAGCACGAAGGAGCAGTCGCGCACGGCCGCGACCATGCGCGCGTAATCCATCGGCTCGACGAGTACGACGCCCGGTTCGTTTCCGAGCACTTCATAAGCGATCGGGCGCACGCGCGGCGACGGATGCACCGGCCAAAAGATCTGCGGACGCTGAGGCATGCGCGCGATCTCCAGCATCGCCTCGCACATCTCGCGCATGTGCGCGTGATTCTCGCGCCGGTGCGCCGTCACGACGATGATCGGACGCTGCACGTCGATACGATCCCAGCCGGGCGGCTTCGGCAAATCCTCGCGGGCGGCAGTGAGCAGAAATGCGTCGATGACCGTGTTGCCCGTCACGATAACGTTTTCTTTCGGAACATTTTCGCCGAGCAGATGTTCGCGCGAGAGCTGGGTGGGAGCGAAATGATACGACGCAATCGTGCCGGTTATGCGCCGGTTCATCTCTTCGGGATAGGGCAGTGAAGGGTTGCTCGTGCGCAATCCGGCCTCGACGTGGCCGACGGGGACCTGCTGATAGAAAGCGGCGAGCGCGGCGGCCGTGCTCGTCGTCGTATCGCCGTGCACCAGTGCGACGTCCGGACGAACCTTTGCGAAGACGCCTTCCATCCCGGTCAGCACGCGCGTCGTAATCTCGGTCAGCGTTTGATCTTCGGTCATGATGTCGAGATCGTGATCGGGCCGGATCGCGAAGAGCGCGAGCAGGTCGTCGAGCATCTCGCGATGCTGTGCGCTGACGCAGACGATGCACTCGACGTGCGGATGGCGCTGCAGCTCGGCCACGACGGGCGCCATCTTGATCGTGTCGGGGCGCGTGCCGAAGATCGCCATCACGCGGAGGGGCTGTACGCTCATGCCAGATATAAGGCCGCGGCACCGAGCAAAATGCAGATCGCATAGATCAGCAGCACCGCTTGACGCGCGTTGAGTCCGAACCGAAAGACCAGCAAGTGGTGAAAGTGTCCCAGATCGCCTTCGCTGATGCGTTTCCCCGAACGCGCGCGCCGGAAAATCGCAGCGGCGGTGTCGGCGATCGGCAATGCCAGCACGATCAGCGGCGCGATCAGGCCGACCGCAATTGCCGTCTTACTCGTGCCGATGATCGAAACAGTCGCGAAGACGTAGCCGATGAAATGCGAGCCGCTGTCGCCCAAGATGATGCGGGCCGGCGCGAAATTATAGGGCAGAAATCCAAGCGCTCCTCCGGCCAGCGCGATAACGACGAGCGCGACGATCGGATCGCCCTTTGTAAATGCGATCGCAAACAAGAAGATCGAAGAGATCGCCGTGAACCCGGAGAGCAGCCCGTCCAAGCCGTCGATGAAGTTGATCGCGTTGATCATGCCGGTATACCACAGCAAGGTCAGCGGGTAGCTGACCCACCACGGAAAGTAGATGAAGTCGTTGGGATCGTGCGAGAGCGGCCGGTGAACGTAGTCAATGTGAAAGCCGTAGGCCATGGAGATCAGCGCGACCGTGATCTGCGCGACGAGTTTATAGCGCGGACGAAGGCCCATGATGTCGTCCCACAACCCGACGCAAAGAATGAGCATGCTGCCGAAGAGCAGCCCGATCAGATTATGCGCGGCGGCGAGCTGATCGTCGGCCGGAAGGAAGCCGCGCACGCTCGAGAGCGCGAACCCCAGAACGACGAAAAGCGCGAATGCGAAACCGAAGAAGACCGCCACGCCGCCGATGCGCGGCTTCGGCTCTTCGTGCATGCGGCGGTCATCGGTCACGTCGAACATGCCGACGCGATGCGCCAACCGCAGGATGAGCGGCGTGGTAAAGAGAGCGGCCGCCAAGGCGATCGTAAAACCCGCTATATAAAGGTAGTTGGCCGTCACGGCCGCGCCTGCTCGATTACGACTTCGGCCTCGCGCAGCAGCGCTTCCGCTACCGGATCCGCGTAAGGCGTCTGATAGACCAGCCGGCGCACGCCGGCGCTGATGAAGAGTTTGGTGCAGTTGACGCACGGCTGATGGGTGCAATACGCCGTGGATTTCGAGAGCGTCACGCCGTGCAGTGCACCCTGCACTACGGCGTTCGCTTCGGCGTGCGTAGCGCGCTGGCAGTGTTCGTTCACGACGGTGCAGCCCGCATCGGTGCAGTGCGCCACGCCGGGCGGCGAGCCGTTGTAGCCGGTCGTGAGGATGCGATGATCGCGCACGAGGACGCAGCCGACCGAGGCGCGGGGACACGTCGCCCGCGTCGCGACGGTTTGAGCGATCTGCATGAAGTACTCATCCCACCCGGGACGCACGTTATTTTCGGGACCGGTGGGAGATGGGGACGGAACTCGTGCTGCCGAACATGCGGTCGCCGGCGTCACCCAGGCCGGGGACGATGTACGCATGCTCGTTCAACCGCTCGTCGAGCGCCGCCGTGACTATGCGCACGCTAGGATGCGCCGCTTGGATCGTCTTGACGCCTTCCGGCGCGGCGATCAAACTGATGAACGTCATGTCGCACGCTCCGCGCGATTCGAGCGCCTCTAGTGCCGCCGCACCCGAATTGCCCGTTGCGAGCATCGGGTCCAGCAGAAAGACGCTGCGCTCGGCCAAGTCGTCGGGAACGTTCGCGTAGTAGGCGACCGGCTGAAGCGAGTCGGGATCGCGATAGAATCCGAGGTGCGCAACGACGGCGTCGTCGATCACGTCGAGAAATCCGGGAAGCAACCCCAACCCGGCGCGGAGGATCGGCGCGACGACCGGACGGGTAGCAATGCGCTTTGCCGTCATTTCCGTGAGGGGCGTTTTTACGCGTTCGTCGCGTAGCGGCAAGCCGCGCGTCGCCTCATAAGCGAGAAACGCACCGAGCTCTTCCATCAGTTTGCGGAAAACCGGTGTCGGCGTTTCGCGATCGCGCAGCCGCGCAAGGCGATCGGCAACCGCCGGATGGTCGACGACGAGCAAAGAAGCTGGCGCGCCGGTCATATACTACGGAACGTCGAAACGGCTCGTGAGTTCGCGCACGCGACCGCGCAATGCGTCGAGTTTCGCGCGGGCGCCAATATCGTCAAGTCCTTCGCAGATGATGCTGGCGACTTCGCGGCATTCGGATTCGCCGAATCCGCGCGTCGTGATGGCCGGAGTGCCGATGCGGATGCCGCTCGCGACGAACGGCTTCTGCTGATCGTAGGGAATCGCGTTCTTGTTGACGGTGATGCCGACCGCGTCGAGATATTCCTCGGCGGCTTTTCCGGTCAGCCCGCGGACCGAAACGTCGACGAGCATCAGGTGCGTGTCGGTTCCGCCGCCCACCAAGCGCAGGCCATTGCGCGCGAATTCGTCGGCCATCGCGCGCGCGTTGCGCACGACGTTTTGCTGATAGGTCGTGAATTCGGGTTTGAGCGCTTCACCGAAAGCGACCGCCTTCGCGGCGATCATGTGCATGAACGGTCCGCCTTGAATGCCGGGAAAGACCGATTTATCGAGCGGCTGCGCCCACTGTTCTTTGCAGAGGATCAATCCGCCGCGCGGACCGCGGAGCGTCTTGTGCGTGGTCGAGGTGACGAAATCCGCGACGGGTACGGGGGATGGATGCAAGCCGGCGGCAACCAAACCCGCGATGTGCGCCATGTCAACCATCAACGGCGCGCCTGCTTCGTCGGCAATCTCCCGGAACTGCGCGTACTCCATCGTGCGCGGATAGGCGCTGGCGCCGGCGATGATGAGTTTTGGCTTGTGCTCGCGCGCGAGTCTGCGCACTTCGTCGAAATCGATCAGCTCGCTGTCTTTGCGGACGCCGTACGCGAACGCGTTGTAAAGTTTGCCGCTGAAACTCACTTTGGTGCCGTGGGTTAAATGCCCGCCGTGCGCTAGCGACATACCGAGCACCGGATCGCCCGGCTTGAGCACCGCCATAAAGACGGCCATGTTGGCTTGCGCGCCGGCGTGAGCTTGCACGTTGGCGTGCTCGGCCCCGAAGAGTTTCTTCAAGCGGTCGATCGCGAGATTCTCGGCGACGTCGACGAACTCGCAGCCGCCGTAATAGCGCTTTCCCGGATAGCCTTCCGCGTACTTGTCGGTCATGACCGAGCCCATCGCTTCGCGCACGGCCTTGCTCGAATAGTTCTCCGACGCGATCAGTTCGAGGTTTTGGCGCTGCCGGCGTTCTTCGCCCGCGATAGCCGCAAAGAGTTCCGGATCCTGCGCTTCGATGAGGCTGCCCGAGCTGGCGATCAAAGCGATCCGTCTCCGCGCATCAGCTTGCTCAAAACCCAAATCGCAAATGCCGCCATCATGGCTCCGAGCGCCCATGCCACAAAATTATTGCCTTGGCCGCGCACTGCGGCGTAAACGTCCCAGGCGCAGATGATCACGGCTACCGCGAAGATGATCCACAAGCCGGTGCGCGAGCGCGTCATGTTTTCGCCCCCAGCAATTCACGAGGCGTTTGCGCGCCGGTGACTTTTCCGGCTTCCACAGCTTTGAGCGTGCGCTTACGCTGAGCGTCGCCGTACTCGAAGAGCTGCTCGACGCGGTATGCGTGGCGTCCGCCATCGAACATCGTCGTCAAAAATATCAGGACACAGCGCTCGATCATCTCCCAGCCGGTGAGGCGCTCCGAAAGCGCCAGCACGTTGGCGTCGTTATGGCGGCGCGCGAGTTCGGTCGCCAGCGGCTCGAAAACGGCGGCGCATCGTATCCCCGGCACTTTGTTAGCGGCCATCGATATCCCGATGCTCGAGCCGCAGACCAGTATTCCGCGCTCGGCTTGTCCGGACGCAACCGCTTCGCCGACGGCGTAACCGTACTGCGGATAATCGACCGGCGTGTCGTCGCTCGTTCCGAAATCGAGAACGGTGTGACCGGCGTCCCGCAACGCGAGCGCGATGCGATCCTTATATTCGAAACCGGCATGATCGGCTGCAACGGCGATATTCACAAGGGGTACCTTCCAATATGCGGTCGAAACGAGCGCGCCTATGAAGCTGGCTTGCTCGAGCACGGCTTTCGACGAACAGTTGCGCAGCGGTGATCTCACCCAACTCGAATGGATCGATGCATGCGCGCGGGAGCTCGCAGCCGACGGCGTCGTTTTTGACGTGCGGCATTTTCCGCGCACCGATACGGACTACCTCGCCCAAGTCAAAAAGATGTCCGCCGACCTGGGATTGACCGTGGCCGCGCTGCGCCACGACGGCTTTTTCACGGCTGATCCCGCGCATATCGAGCAAGCGCTGGAGATGGCGCTCGCGCTCGGATCGCCGCTCTTGGCGGCGCCGCTTCCCCCCGCGACCGCGGCAGCGTGGGACCCCGTGCTGGAACGCCTGGGCGACGCCGCGTCGCTGGCCAAGCGCCACAACGTTACGATCGCGCTGCGAAACCAGCCGCATTCGTTTGCCGCGGGTGCGCACGACATGAAGCGCGTTATTAAAGAAACCGATTCGGCGTGGCTGCGCTACGGCCCCGAATTCGAAACGCTGGAAGAAGGAAGCGATCCGCGCGAGCTCTTGCCCAAGACCGTTTTGGTCTGGCACGATATGCGCGCCGGCGAAAGCGCGGCTGAGCGCTTATGCGAGCTGTTGCGCGATTACCGCGGATTCGTGACGCTCGATGCGGCGCAAGGCGACGCGCACGTGCAGCCGTTAAAAGAAGCAGTCGACCGCATATGGCGTCTGTCGTATAAGGTGTGAACCTGCTTTCTCGCAGGTGGGTGCGGCCCGGGCGCCGGTGCGGCAGCCATTTCGGCCACTACGCCGTCGTATCCGGAGCTGATGCTCCCTAGGTACTTTTCTGGGTCCAGCACCTGCAATACGTTGCGCGCCATGCGCAGTCGACGGCCTTCACTCTACCACAGGTCCTTGCGAAAAGCATCCAAGCGCGTGAACGAACGGCATGGCAATCGTCGTCCCGGCCCGGGCGCGCTCTGATTTCCAGCTCGCCAGGGCCTATGTGATCCGAGACAGCGCCGCCCGCCGTCTCTTCGATCGCTTGGAGTCATCCGCGCGAACCTTTCATCTCACCATCGATCGCCGCGGCGACGATCACTTCGATCCGGCAACGGATACGATCGCGTGGGACCCGTACAGTGCACTGCGCACCACGCGCGGTGGAAAGCAGTCGCCCGCGCTCGGCCTCGCGCACGAAATCGCGCATGCCGTTGAATCGCCGCGCCGGGAAGCCGAGCTGAGCGCCCGCGTGCGCGCGGGTTACGACAACGCCGAAGAAGCTCGCGTCATTCGCGGTTGCGAACGTCATGCCGCGCGTTCGCTCGGCGAGGGCGTCCGCTTCGATCATCGGGGAAGTTTGTACCGCGTTCGCACGCCGGTTTCGCGGTAGCCCCGAGCGGGCACAGTCACCTCGAGGTTCCAAATGAACGAAACAAAAAACGACGGCCTTGAAAAAACCGCCGACGGCGATCCGCTGATCGACCGCGGCACCGCGGATTCGGCAAACGATTCCGTCACCGATCCTGAAGAGGACGACGAGCAAGAAGACGACGGCGAAGACGAAGAGGACGAGGAAGACTTAGGCCTCTAGGGGCTGGCAAAGCCTGCGAGAAGGAAGCAGTGCGCCATGTCCGCACTCCTCCTCTCCACCTCGATCCTGGAACTCCCGCTGGTTCATCCGTTTACGATCGCACGCGGCAGCGCGCAATCGGCGCGCACCGTCTTGTTTCGCCTGTCGTGGAACGGCCTCGAAGGACTGGGTGAAACCGCGCCGATCGCTCGCTATAACGAGTCGGCCGAATCTGTTGCGGCGTACTTTGCCGAGCACGCGCCGCGCGGCGAGGATCCGTACCTGCTCGACGACCTGCTTTCGGAAGAGATTCCGCCGGCCGCGCGCTGCGGACTCGACGTCGCGCTGCACGATCTCATCGGCAAGGACTGCGGCAAACCGCTCTATCGTCTGCTCGGGCTGAATCCAGCCGAAACTCCGCTGACGTCGTTTACGGTCGGCATCGGCGACCCGGAAACGACGCTGCGCAAAGTCGCAGAGCTCGGCAGCCATCCGGTTATGAAAGTGAAACTCGGCGCCGGTTCGCGTGCGAGTCAAATTGAGACCATTGAATCGATCCGTTCCAAATATACGGACACAATCCGCATCGATGCCAATGAAGGCTGGAGCGCGGAAGAAGCGGTAGAGTTTCTTCGCGAATTTGAGCGCTTCGATATCGAGTTCTGCGAGCAGCCGATTCCAGCCGGTCGTCCCGAGCAGCTGCGCTACGTGCGCGAGCACACCGCGATACCCATTGTTACCGATGAAGATTCGCGTACCGCGGAGGACCTGCCCGCGCTGATCGGCTGCGTCGACGGGATCAACGTCAAGCTCGTGAAAACCGGCGGCATCCGCGGCGCGCTCAAAATGATCCACGCGGCGCGCGCGATGAAATTCAAGATCATGATCGGCTGTATGGTCGAGAGTCAGATTTTGGCGACCGCGGCCGCGCAACTCTCACCGCTGGCGGACTGGGCCGACATCGACGGCCCGTTTCTCACTAAGGACGATCCGTTCGCCGGCATTACGTATGACCGCGGAAAGATCGTGCTCCCCGACGGTCCAGGGTTAGGCGTACGCGAGAAGGCAGTTGCGTAGATACGCAATTCTCGCGCCCGCGCAATTCGCGGAGAATGCGAAAACGGCGCACGGCGTCATCCGCTATTCGAACGACGAAACTGTCGCGGTGGTCGACCCGTCATGCGCCGGCCGCATGGTGCGCGACGTCGTGCCCTATCTCGAGAGCTCCGCGCCGTTTGTCGCAAGCGTTGCCGATGCGCTGCAGTTTAAACCGACGTCGCTCTTAATCGGCACCGCTCCCAAGGGCGGAAAGCTCCCCGAGGAGTGGCGAGCCGAAATTCTTAGCGCGATTGCAGCCGGCCTGGAGATCGTCAGCGGTCTGCATGACATGCTCGGCGACGATCCCCAATTCGCAGCTGCCGCCCGTCGGCACGGTGTTAGGATATGGGACGTACGCAAACCGCCGGACGTTCCGCTCTTTAGCGGATCGGCATACGATGTGAAGGCACCGGTTGTGCTCGCGGTCGGACACGACTGCGCCGTCGGGAAAATGACGGTCATGCTCGAGCTCGCGCGCGCCGCGCGCGAAGTGGGAGCAAATGCAGAATTTGTTCCCACCGGACAGACCGGCATCATGATCGCGGGCTGGGGGATCTCGGTCGATCGTGTGATCTCAGACTTTGCGACGGGCGCGAGCGAACACCTCGTCATCGAAGCCGCTCGACGAAATCCGGAATACATCTTGGTTGAAGGTCAGGGCGCGATCAACCACCCTGCTTACGCGCCCGTAACGCTCGCGCTACTCTTCGGCTGCGCTCCCGACGCGCTGCTGCTCGTCGTCGACGTCAAGCGAACGAGCATGGAAACGTACGGAACGCCGACGCTGCCCTATTCACGACTCATCGCGATGCACGAGGATCTGTGCGCAACCGTGAAGCCCGCTAGCGTTGTAGGCATCGCACTCAACACGTTCGGTTTAGAAGAAAGCGCGGCCGCAGAAGAAATTGCGCGGGCAAGTGCAGAAACTTCCCTCCCCGCAGACGACGTCGTCCGCAACGGTGCGGCGCGGCTGTGGGAAGCCATCGCGCCGGCGCTCATTAAACGCCACCCGCTCTCCGCAAAGGTAGTCGCATGAACGTGAAACTCGCCGCAGCACTCCTCACAACCGCCCTTGCCTTGAGCGCGTGCACCAAAACCGGAACGACGCAGGTTGGCGGGCACAACCCGTGGACGATTCCGGGGGAAGTTCGCGTCGGAAACTCTGACGAACCCGACGGTTTGAATCCGATGTTCGCGCACACCGATGCGAGCAATCAAGTCGACGGCCTGATCCTTGCTTCGCTTCTGAAGTACGACGACAACGGAAACTTCATTCCGGATTTGGCGACCGAGGTGCCCAGCTACGCCAATGGCGGGTTGAGCAAAGACGGAAAAACCATCACGCTTCACTTGCGCAAAGGTCTGCGCTGGTCGGACGGCGCGCCGCTCACGTCAAAAGATTGGATGTTCACCTATTCGGCGGTCCGCAATCCTCGCAATAACGTCAAGGCGCTCTTCGGCTGGGACGACATCGGCTCGGCCGATGCCCCGGACGCCACGACGATCGTGGTTCACCTCAAGCGGCCGAACTCGACGATCCTGGGGTTGTTCGCAATCGACGGCGCCGCATATCCGCCGCTGCCGGCGCACATTCTCGCGAGCTTGCCCGATATCAACCGTGCGCCGTTCAATAGCAAACCGATCTCGAGCGGGCCGTTCATCCTGCAGCAATGGAATCACGGCTCATCGCTCGTCTTCGTTCCGAATCCCTACTACTATCGCGGCGCGCCGCATTTAAAGAAAATCGTCTGGAGAGTCATTCCCAACACCAGCACGCTCTTTAACGAATTGCAGACGCACGACGTCGACGTGCTGGTCGGCGTCAACGAAAACGACATCGGGCGCCTCCCGCAGCTCCCGGGCGTTACCGTCATTCAGAAGCTGATCGCCAACTGGCGTCACATGGAATTCAACCTGAAGAACCCGATCCTCGCCGATCAGCGGGTGCGCCTGGCGATTGCCGAGGGCGTTGATTGGAAGCAAATCAACGATAAGACCTATCATGGCTATAACCAACTGGCGGTAAGCGACGTTTTTCCGCTCTCATGGGCCGCGCCCAATATTCCGCGCTATCCCTACGATCCGAACGCCGCCAAAGCGCTCCTGGCGCGAGCCGGCTGGACGATGGGCTCGGACGGATGGCTGCACAAGGGCGCGCAAACGCTGCAACTCACCATTTCAACGGGAACGAACAAACAGGAGAACATCCAAGCCGAAGTTCAAGTGCAAAGCCAGCTCAAACCATTCGGGATCAACCTGCAGATCCGCAACTACCCGGTGAACGTGCTGTTCGCGCCGAGCGGCCCGCTCTACACGGGCAAGTACGACATCTCATGGACGGTTGCGATCAATGCGCCCGATCCGGACAACTCCGGACTGTGGAACAGCGTGTACGTGCCGCCGCACGGCGGAAATACGTCGCACCTCAGCGATCCCGTCGTCGACCGCACGTCGACACAAGCCTTGCTGACATACGACCACGCGACACGCAAAAAACTCTACCAGCAGGAAGAGGAGCGCATTCACCAGCTCGTGCCCAGCGTTTTCTTCTACTGGGAGAACGAGTACACAGCCGTCAACAGCGACATGAAGAACTTAAAACCGGCGGCGTTCGTGCAAGATACGTGGAACGCTTGGGACTGGCAGATATAGCGCTCGCAGTTTCGTACGACGCCCGCGAAAGCGCGCGGCTGACGTTTGAACCCGCACGCGAAGGCGTGCTGAGCTGGAACACGTTCGCCGATCGCGGCTCGATCGAGTTCCGGCTGCTGCGTGCGCATGCGCCGGCCACCGAGTGGCTGCCCTATGCCGAATGGTCGGCAGACGGGCGAAAGTCTTTCAGCACGCAACACGCCGATGTCGCCGTTGACGTCGACGTAATTCGCAGCGCCCAGCCGTTCGATGGGATCGAGGTTCGCGCGCCGGAGGTTGACTTCAACGCGTTGTATTTTGCGACGCCCGAGCGCCTGGAGCCATCGCTGCCGTATGCTGCGCCGGCTCGCATACTCGACGTTCCGGCGCGATCGCAGTATGGCGAGCACGGCGAGCGCGGCTGGTGCAGTCCGACGGCGCTCTCGATGCTCAACGCCTATCACGGCTTGGATTTCGACGCCGCCACGACCGCGCGCGCCGTCTTCGATCGCGCGTACAACGGCACCGGCAACTGGTCGTTCAACGTCGCGTTCAGCGGCAGTTTGGGACTGCGCGCCGCCGTCGTGTACTTGCGGAATCTCGACCACGCCGCGCGCTTGATCGACGCCGGCATTCCGCTCGCCGTTTCGTACAGTTGGAAGGGCGACGAACTCCCGGGCGCTCCGCTCGAACACTCCGACGGACATCTTTCCGTGCTCTGCGGTTTTACCGCGAGCGGCGACTGCGCCATGAACGATCCGGCGGCGCCCAACGTACGCGTCGTCTATCCGCGCTCCGCGATCGAAAGAGTTTGGCAGCGCAACAACGGCGTAGCGTACGCCGTCGCGCCGGCCGGTCTCGATTTTGTCCCCATCGCTAACGCGTAATGCAGCCGCAGGATCGCCTTTCCGGCCGCTCTGCCGGCGACGCACCGCTACAGATCGCGCTCGTCGAACCGGAGATTCCGCCGAACACGGGCAACGTTGCGCGCCTGTGCGCCGCGACCGGCTGCGCGCTTCACTTGGTCGAACCGCTCGGTTTCTCTATCGACGATCGCGAGCTCAAGCGCGCCGGCCTCGACTACTGGGAGCACGTGAGCATAACGCTGCATCCCAGTCTCGACGCATTCCTCTCCGCGACATCCGATTCGCGGCGCTGGTATTTTTCGACGCGCGCTTCGCTGTCATACGCAAATGCGTATTTCCATCGCGGAGACATTCTCGTTTTCGGCAAAGAAACCAAAGGCTTACCGGACGAACTGCTGGCTCGCGATCCGGAACATTGCCTCCGGATACCAATGCGGCCAGGGACCGTACGCAGCATCAATCTGTCGACGGCTGTCGGCGTCGCAACCTATGCGGCGCTGGCGCAGTTAGGTTTTCCGGGCCTGCAGTGAGCGCGAAAACGTTGGACGCCATCCACTCCGAAGTCATCGCGTGCACAAAGTGCCGCGAACTGCGGCGCTACTGCGCGCAAGTTGCGACGGAGAAGAAGCGCGCTTATCGCGGTCTCACATACTGGGGCAAGCCGGTCCCGGGATTCGGTGATCCGAACGCACGCGTTTTGCTCGTCGGCCTCGCACCCGGTGCGCACGGCAGTAACCGCACCGGGCGACCCTTCACGGGCGACGCATCGGGCGACTTTCTCTATCCGGCGCTGCACCGCGCCGGCTTTGCGAATCAAGCGACAGTCTCACACGCGGACGACGGCCTGCAACTGCATGACACCTACATTACTGCCGCGCTGCGGTGCGCGCCGCCGCAAAACAAACCGACGCCCTCGCAGCTGCGCAAGTGTTTTCCCTATCTCGTACGCGAGGTCGAAGCGCTCGGCCGCCTGCGGGTCGTCATCGGCCTTGGCGCGATCGGAACGAGGGCCGCGATCGAAGCGCTCCAGGCTGCCGGCTATTCGCTCTCGACCAAACGCTGGCGCTTCGGACACGGCGCGGAATTGACGGCAACGAAGGGCAAGCGCGTCGTAACGCTCATCTCGTCATTTCATCCGAGCCGTCAAAACACGAACACGGGCAAGCTCACGCGCGCAATGTTCGACGCGATCTTTACGCGGGCAGGAGAACTATTGGCGGTGTAGCCAGGAGCGTCGCCGGAGGTCGCCTCAAAAAGTGCGGTTGTTTTCGGACTCGACAGAATGTCGACTTCAAAACTTGTTTTTCCGAAAAACGCTCTAGCGGCGAAAAGACATGGACGTTTTTTCGCCAGCGGTTTTGGGGCGACTTTCGGCGACGTTCGGACGGTGTTACTGCCTCAAGATACTAGGTGCGCGGAGGAACTAAGCGCAACGAAAGATCCGTAACGAGCTGTTCGGGCACGGCCGAAGGCGCGTCCATCATGACGTCGCGCATGAGCTGGTTTTTTGGAAACGCGATAACGTCGCGGATGCTGGTTTCGCCGGCCGCAATCATGACGATGCGATCGATGCCGAGCGCCATGCCGCCGTGAGGCGGCGCGCCGTAGTCGAGCGCGCGCAAGAAGAATCCGAACCGATCGTCGACCTGCTCGGGCGTGAGGCCAAGCATCGCGAAGATTTTGCGCTGGAAGTCGGCTTTGTGAATGCGGATCGAGCCGCTTCCCAACTCAAAGCCGTTGAGCACCATGTCGTAATGCTGCGCGCGCATGCGCAGCGGATCCGACTCAAGTAGCGCCCACTGATCGTCAGCCGGCGCGGTGAACGGATGGTGCGCCGGAGCGGGCTTGCCCGTCGCCTCGTCCGCTTCGAAGAGCGGGAAGTCGGTAATCCACGCAAAGGCGAACGAATTCGGATCGCGCAGCCCGGCGCGCTCCGCCACGACGTTGCGCATCTTTCCCGCCGCGCTCAGCGCGGCAGTGCCGGCGTCGGCAAACAGCAAGACCGCGTCGCCCGTTTCTGACTGCGTTCGTTCGCGCAGTTGCGTGGCCGCGCTTTCGTCGATGAACTTGGAAGCGGAACTCTTCACACCGTCGGCGCCGAGCGCAACCCAGACCATGCCCTTGGCGCCGTTTTGCTTGGCGATCTCGACGAGCACGTCGAAGTCGCGGCGCGAGAGCGCCGCCCCGCCGGGATAACGCAGCGCGACGATCGCGCCGTTCGCGTCGATGACTGACTTAAAGATCGCGAAATCCGTTTTGGCGAAGACGTTGTTGACGCGCTGCAATTCTAATCCGAAACGCAGGTCGGGTTTATCGCTTCCGTAAGTCCCCATCGCTTGCACGTGCGCCAGCCGCGGGAAGGGTTGCAACTCAACGTCGAGCGCTTCGCGCCAAACGTGTCGCATGCACGACTCCATGATCTCGAGCACTTCCTCTTGCGTGCAAAACGACAACTCGACGTCGAGCTGCGTAAACTCGGTCTGCCGGTCGGCGCGCGAATCTTCGTCACGCATGCACCGCGCAATTTGCATGTACCGTCCGAAGCCGGCGATCATCAGAAGTTGCTTGAGCAGTTGCGGCGACTGCGGCAGAGCGTAAAACGATCCCGGATGGAGGCGACTCGGCACCAGGAAATCGCGCGCGCCTTCGGGCGTCGACTTGATGAGCATCGGCGTTTCGATCTCAAGAAAGCCCCGCTCGTCGAAAAAGTCGCGCATCGCCTTAACGATTTTGTGGCGTAGAGTGATGTTGCGCTGGAGCGGCGCGCGGCGCAGATCGAGATAACGGTACTGCATGCGCAAGTTCTCGTCGACGTCGTCGTCTTTGTTGATTTGGAACGGCGGCACCGCGGAGCGGTTGATAACCTCGAGATCGTCGACCGAAACCTCGATCTCGCCCGTCGGCAGTTTCGCGTTTTCGGTTCCGGCCGGCCGGCGCCGGACGGTCCCCCGCACGCGGATGACGTCCTCGTGACGGAGCCGTTCCGCTTCGCCGAAGCTCGCCCGCTGCGGATCGAAGACGATCTGCGTGATGCCGTCGCGATCGCGCAGGTCGGCAAAGATCAAGCCGCCGTGATCGCGCCGGACGTTCACCCAGCCCGCCAGTTCGACGACTGCCCTTTCATCGCTCGCGCGCAACGCGCCGCAAGAATATTTCATAATGCGCTCTTGATTCCGGAAACGTAATAGTACTGCTGGATCAGGCTGCGCGCAAACTTCGACTTCCCGGCCCGCTTGTCGAAGTACCCCAGCAGCCACGGAACTTTGGTCAGCGCAGAGTGCAACGCCAGCGAAACCGGGGTCATTCCGAGATTGGCCATCACTTTGAAATCGGGATGCTTACGGTAAAAGCGCACGGTCGAGCGGCCCGCCAGTTTCATCTTCTCGACCTGGTCCTCGTGGCCGACGTCTTGCCAGTGATAGTTCACGGCGCGCGGTTCGTAGAGAATCTTAATGCCGGCTTTTTGCAGGCGGTAACCGAGCTCCAAATCCTCGTGTCCGTATCCCGTAAACGATTGGTCGAAGCAGCCAACGCGCAGCAAATCCTCGCGCCGCGCCGACGCGTTGCCGGTCAAAAAGTACAGCCAACTCAACCGTTTGCGTCCCGGCGGATGCAACCCGCGCCGAGTCTCCGGGTGATCGCGCTTCGCTTTGTAATCTTCAAGCGAGCGGACTTGCACTTCGAGACCGACAACCGCGATATCGCGTTGGTTCCGGTGATGCTCGAGATGCCGCGAAAGTAAGTCTGGCGATGCGACGATGTCTGAATCGTTGAAGAGAACGACCGACCCGCGCGCGCGCTCGATGCCGGCGTTACGCGCCATCGCCCGCCCCGAATACGCACCGGGGAGGTGATCGACGTTCGGATAGAGCTCCCGCATCTTCGTCAGGTACTCCGCGGTCCCGTCGTTGGAGTTGGAGTCGCAGACGAGTACCTCGAAGCTCTCCGGCGGAAGATCTTGCGCGAGCAGGGACGGAAGAACGTGACGCAGCGTCTCGATGCGGTTGTACGTCGGCACGACGACCGAAATCTCAGGCACGCGCACCCAGCAGTTTTGCAACGCCTTGCAGCACGTCGCCTCGCAATTGGGCGAGCGACTCCGGATTTTCGTGGCGCGGCTTGCGCACGAGCACGCTCGGCACTTTGTAGGGCGGCCATTCCTGTGAGTTCAAGTGGAAGTAGCGGTGTTCGAAAGCGACAACCGACGGCCTGCGCACCGCACTCGCAACGTGCGTTGCCCCCGTGTCCACGGTGACGACGACGCGGGCCCGTTCGAAAACCGCAGCCCAGCGATGAAAGGGCAGGCCGCCGAGCACGATGTCGGCGGCGCGCGTTTCCGCGATCGCCGCGACGTAGCGGTCGCAGTCCGGCGCATATGTCACCACGATGGGCAGATCGAAGCGGTGCAAATCGCCGAGCAGCTGCAGGGTGGAATCAAGCGTGCTGCCGTCACGAAACCATCGCCTCCCCAAATGAAAAACGATGGGAGCCTCGGGGACGAATGCGACTGCGGCGCGATCTTCGTCGGTGATATCCAAACGTAAACGCTCCACGCGCTGCTTCGCGCCGCCCAGCGCGACCAGATCGAGCAGCTGATCGACTTCGTGGCGAACGCGCCGGCCAGGGTGCCGTTCGCTCAACTGCGGATCGGCTTCCGAGGTCATCAACACGTTGACGAACCGGTGCAGCATTAAGCGCATCAGATAACGCCTTCCGTACGTGTATCCTACGCGGGTGCGCGCCTGTGTTCCGGCGGCAATCGCAAGGTCGGGTACGCGCGGCGCGAGCGCGATCGCGAGATCGGCCTTTCCACGAAACGTCGCCCCGAACAGCGCCGGCCGCATGCCGCTGGGAAGGTCGACAAGTTCGTCAACGTCGGTATTTCTTTCCATGACGACGCGATTGTATGAACTGCAAACCATCGTCACGTGAGCTTCGGGAAAAGATGCGCGCACCGTAGCGATCGCGGGCGTCGAAAGCATCAGGTCGCCGATCCGGTCGGTGCGGACGAGTACGATCCGCTTCATGAACCGGCCTGCCGCGCGCGCTCCAGCTCTTCAAAGTACGCTTCGGATGCCAGCCTGCGCGCGGCGCGCAGTTCGCGTCCGGTCAGCGGACGGTCGCCGGTCAGCGAGCCGAGACTCGATCTCAGCCGCCCTGCGGCTCCGGTTCGGCGCATCCATCCGTGCAGTAAGCGCTGCAGCGGATTATCGCCGGTCGCTAGGTAGGTGCGCCAGTGCGGATGCAGCTTCGCAAGCTGCACGGCGGTACGCGCTTGCGCGCGAGCTTGCCGCAGCATTTTTTCGACGTCCGCCGCGCGCGGGCGCGGCTTATAATGATAGACGAGCGCGCGCGGGTTGAAGACCGCTTTCACTCCGCCAAACCGCAGGCGCAATCCGACGTCGATGTCTTCCCACCCGTACTCGGCAAAATCTTCGTTGAAGCCGCCCACGTTCCGCAGCGTAGCCAGCGGCACCGAGACGTTGGTCGTCCAAAAATAATTGCCGCTGTAATTGCGCAGGCTCCAGATCGGCAGCGGTAAATCGTCGAAGTCTTCGACGTTAATGGCCCCGCCGCGCACGATGACGCGCGGATGCCGAGCGTCGCTGCGCAAATGCTCTTCGACGAAATTTGGAAGCGGCAGCACGTCGTCGTCGATCAGAATGATCCGCTCTCCAGCCGAGCGCGCGAGACCCGAATTGCGGGCTTTCGCCAAGCCGCCATTGGGTCTCCTGACGACCGTGAACGGACACGTCGCGCGCGCCTGGGCGGCGGCAATCACCGCCGGCGTATCGTCGGTCGACCCGTCGTTCACCAGCACCACCTCGTAATCCGAGGGCGCAACTGTCTGTTCGAAGCACGCGTCGAGCACGCGGCCCAGCAGATGCGCGCGGTTATAGGTGCAGAGTTGGATCGTCGCCTTCATGCCGCTGCGGGCGCGCCGGTCAGCGACTCGATGGCGGCCATGATGCGCGGCACGTCGAGATTCGCGATGCACGCGTAGTCGGGGCAGGTTTCTTTTCGCTCTCCCGGACGGCACGGATAGGTCGCGCGAACGATCGCCGTGCGTTCGCCGAGCGGTGCCCAGCGGTCCGGCGTATCCGTTTGAAACGGATAGATGCCGACGGTCGGCGTGCCACAGGCAGCTGCGACGTGCATGGCGCCGGTCGTAACGCCCGCGAAAAATGCCGAGCGGCGCGCAATTGCGCCGAACGAACCGATCGTCGTTTTTCCCGCGAGAGAGAAACCGCCGCCCCGCGTCACGACTCCTTCGACGATGTCGCGATCGTCCTCGCTCCCGCTCACCAGTACCGGCAAGTTGAAACGCGCGGCAATCTCGCGCACGAGGTTCGCCCAACCTTCCAGCGGCCAGATCCCGCGCTCGCTCGCAATGGCGTTGGCGGGATGCACGAGCGCAAATCCGTTTTGCGCGAGTCCGAGCTCCGCACAGATCGCTTCAGCCTCGCTTTCGTCTTGCGCCGACGGCTCGAACCGCAACACCGGTCTTTCCGGCGGCACGACGTCGATCGCGCGCGCGTAGTCCAGAAGGATCTGCGACCAATGCGTCGTGACGTCGCCCAGTTCACTTCGGACGGCAACCCTCTGCGTGAAACGCCAAGAGTAGAGCCGGTTCGCCTGCCCGACCCGCACGGCGATCTTTGCCAGATGCGGAACGCGCGCGGTGTGCGGAGTCGCCCACGTAACGATCGCGGCATCGTAGGCGCGCTCTGCCAGTGAGTCGGCGAGCGCGCGTTCGTCGCGGCCATCATCGGCCAGGACCGCATCAAAAGCCGGCACGCGTTCGAGCGCCGGACGGTGCGCCGGCAGCGTGAGTGCGTCGACCGATGCAAAACGCTGCTTGAGCGCGTCGGCAACGATCGATGCCATCAGCGAATCGCCGATTCCGCCGCCCGCGCAGTACACCAGCGCACGCATCCGTTACGCCTTCGCCTTTAACGCGCGCGCGAGTTCTACGGTGTAGATGCCGTCGAGCAACTGCGCGCGCGCGAACGCGCGCACCGGCGCCGGCTTGCGTTCGTCGGTCGCGATCCCGGCATAGAGCGGCAGCATCCGCTCGAGCACGCGCGCGCGCAGCAAATTCACCGCGTGCGCGCCGGTCGCCGACCGCACGCGCAGGCTCGAATCCTTCTGCACGAAACGTACCGCCATGCGCGCCTTTTCGAGCGCTTTGCGCATCTCCGAATCCAACGACGCTTCTTCGGGCGGTTTGATGTGCCAAATGTAAGCGTCCCATGCGAACTTCGAACGCAAACCGGCGCGACTCAGACGAACGCCGAGCTCGGTATCTTCCCAGCCATACAGATGAAATTGCTCGTCGAAACCGTTTGCCGCGCGCAGCGCGGTCCGTGGGATAGAAACGTTACACGTGCAGAGCGCAGCTCGCGAATAGTTTGCGAGCGCCGGTTTGGGCCGCTCGTGGTATGACGGCACATTCACGATCGGACCGTTGACGATGAGATTGCTCGTTTCGTGCGCTGCATCGTGCGCCGCAAGCCATCCCGGCGGCGCGTAGACGTCATCGTCACAGAATGCGATGAGGTAACCCTTAGCAACGTTGATGCCGCGGTTCCGTGCCGCTCCGCGGTTGGGGCGCTCCTCAAAAACGTAGACGACCTCAAACGCCTGTTGCGCGCGCGCGCGCTCGACAATCTGCGTCGTCGCATCGGTTGAGCCGTTGTCGACGACGATCACTTCGAACGAGGGCGCTCCAATCTGTTTGCCGAGCGATTCCAGCGCTCGATCCAAATACTCGGCGCGATCTTTGGTGGCGATGATGACCGATATGCGCACGCTAACTCTGCATCTCCAGAAGACTGCGCGCCATCCGGCCCGCCGCGCCGGCATGGCCGGCGTACAATTCGCGCAGCGCTTGCGACGACTCGGCCAGACGTGCTTTATCTCCCCAGAGCTCGAGCGCCTCGCGCGCCACGCGTCCCGGCGTCAGCGTTCCGTGCAATTCGCGCACGATCTCGCGATCCGCGTCGATGTTCGGCTGCGTGTGGAACCGGAACCGCCGCGAAACGGCGGTAACGGCGATCTGTTTCAGACGCCGGCCAGCAAAGGGAATGCGATCGAGATACGTGAGCGGGCCGTTTATCGCGACGATTTCCGCCAGATTAATCGGCGTGCACGACAACACGGGGGCCCCGATCGCCGCGAGCTCGATCACTTTCGTTCCGGGAAGCGTAACGGTTAACCGCGCGCGCGCCGCCGCGGCGAGCGCGTTGCGGAGGACGGGAAACGTTTGCGCACCGTCGAGAGAAGTCAGCGCGGGTCCCTCCGGCGTTTCGATCATGCGGCCTCGCTGGGAATAGATGCGCGGGTCGCCGCCGGCTTCGATCGCCGAACGCACGGCTTCAAACGTGGTGAACGGCGAAATGCCGAACGCGATCGGCATCGCCGGATCTTCGCGGCGGATCGCCAGTGCCGCCGTGAAGAAGAACGGAATCATCTGCTCGACTTCGTAGCCGCGCGATCCCGGCATGAAGAGGATGCCGTCAGCCGGCGCGCCGGGTTCGGCCTCCGCCGCGGCTTCGGTAAAGGCGCCGTCGATCGCAAGGTTTCCGCTAACAAGGACCCGTTGGGGATTCAGACCGGCCCCGATGAGCTCCGCCGCATTCTTCGCGTCGACGGCGAAGGCTCGCTCAGTGAACCGCGCATACTTGCGCCGCGTAAAGCGGTACGTGACAAATTTTCCGCCGGTTTTGCGGTACAGTCGCGCCGCGTGCATCAAGTCCCCTCCGAGGTAAAGCGTTACGTCGACTCGCTCCGGCAATCCGGCGATAGGCCGGCCGAAGATCGACCTCAGGTACGTTTTCGCATCGTAGACGTGGGCCTGCGGAAACATTCCGCGTACGAACTCGGGCTCCGAGCCGGTCGCGTAATCGTCGGGAACGAAGCAGACATGCACATCGGCAGCCGGCCGTAACGCATAAAGTTCGCGCAGCAGCGGCCGCAGCCAGCCGGCGGTTTCGCCCGGGCCGTTACAAGTGATGGCGATTCTCACTCGCCGTAAGACTTCAATATGCGCGCGATGAGATCTGTCGTGCTGACGCCGTCAACGTGCGGAGCGAGTTTGATAACGCCGCCGTGTTGCAACACGACATCGCGCTCGGGCAGTTCGTCTTCTCGGTATTGCGAGCTCTTCACGTGCACGTCCGGACGAAGTTTGTCGAGCAGCACCTCGGGCGTACGCTCGCCGAAGCCGACGACCGCATCCACGCTGCGTAGCGCGTCCAGCAAGCGCTCGCGCTCCGCAAACGGCACGATCGGCCGCGCCGGCCCTTTGATGCGCCGAACCGAATCATCTTCGTTCAGCCCGACGATCAGGACATCACCTTGCTCGCGCGCCCACGTCAGATATTCGACGTGGCCCGCGTGCAAAAGGTCGAAACAGCCGTTGGTGAAGACGACGCGCTTGCCCGCGGCGCGCTGCTCCTCGCGCCACGTGAGCGCGGCCTCGAGTGTCAAGACGTCCGTTCCATGAGCGCGACGATCTCTGCGGCCGAAGCCGTCGCCGTTCCCAACTTTTCGACAACGGCTCCGGCGGCAAAATTCGCGAGTTGAAGCGCGAGTTCGATCGGAGCGCCGCCTGCCAGCCCAAGCGACAGCACGGCGGTCACAGTATCGCCCGCGCCGCTGACGTCGTAAACGGTGCGTGCAACGGAGGGAATATGCAGCTTCTCGCCATCGCGGCCGAGCAACGACATGCCGTGTTCGCCGCGCGTAATCACGACGTAGCGGCAGCGCAGCTCGCGCAGCAGCGCTTCGCCCGCGCGTTCCAGGGATGCGTCCGAACGGATGGCGATGCCGGTAGCCTGTTCGGCTTCTTGCGCATTGGGCGCAACGCACGTGACGCCGGCAAAGAGTTCGAGGTTTTGCGGCTTCGGATCGGCGACGACGATCGGACACGCGAGCGCGGCTTCGACGAGCTCGCGCGAGAAAAGCCCCTTGGCGTAATCGCTCAGCACGACTGCGTCGGCTCCGGCGGCTTCGCGCGACACGATCTTGGCGAGCTTTTGGCGATCGCTGGTATCGAGTGGAGAGGTCGCTTCCCAATCGGCACGCACGACTTGCTGATTGTGCGCAACGACTCGCGTCTTGCGCGTGGTCGGACGATCTGAAACCGTCACGAGTCCTTCGCTGCCGATGCCTTCGTCGGCCAGCAAGTCGGTGACGAAATGCGCGAAGCCATCCGCGCCGACCGCTCCCACGAACGTCACCTGCGCGCCCAGCGCGCGCAAGTTGTTGGCCACATTGCCCGCGCCGCCCAGCGTGAACGAGTGATCGCTCACCGCGACCACGGGAACCGGCGCTTCGGGCGAAATGCGCGAGACGCTGCCCCAAATCCATTCGTCGACCATCACGTCGCCAACCACGAGCACGCGCCGCTCGCGCATGCGCTCGAAGAGGGTGCGCGCGTCGGGAGGCGCCAGCGTTTGCGTGCGGCTCATTATAAGGAAGCTTAGACCTCGAAGATCATGCGCTGTTCGACGAGGTCGCAAACGATGTGCGCCATCGTCTGATGGACCTCTTGCACGATCGCGGAGTATCCGTCGGGGCCGAGCAGCACGAGATCGGCGGCGCGGCCGGCATCGCCGCCGCCGTTGCCGGTAAATGCCACCGTCACCGCTTGTCGGCGTTTGGCTTCTTCCAGCGCGAGCACGATATTTTTGGAGCCGCCGCTCGTAGTCATGGCGATGACCACGTCGCCGGGCTGCACGAACGCTTCCACTTGGCGAGCGAAGACGTAGTCGTAACCGAAATCGTTGCCGATGGCGGTCAGCGCCGACGTATTCACGTTCAGCGCTTCGCTGTAGAGTCCGGGCCGCTCGCGCAAAAAGCGGCCGCTCAGTTCGGCGGCCATGTGCTGCGCCTCAGCCGCGCTGCCGCCGTTTCCCATCCACAAGATTTTGTTGCCGCGGCGCAGCGCCTTCACGATCGCGTCGGAGATCGCTTCGACTTGTCCGCGATAGTGCGGCGCATCGAAGATGCCGCGCCGGTCCTCAATCAGCTCGTCGTAGCCGCGGCGCGCGCGGACGTCTATGGTTCGATCCAAAAGAGTTCCTGGCCGAGCGAAACGAGCTCGCCGTTCTCCGGAACGATGCGCGTCACGATGCCGGAATAGTCGCTCGTGATCTCGTTGAAGAGTTTCATTGCTTCGAGAATGCAGAGCACCTGGCCGGCCTCGACACGATCGCCTTCCTTGACGAAAGCCTCCGCATCGGGCGCCGCCGAACGGTAAAAGACGCCGACGAGGGGCGCGGTCACTTTTTTGACGTTGGCGGATGCGGCCGGAGCCGAGGGTGCGGCAGAGGGCGCGCCTCCGGCCGGCGCGGGCGCGGCAACCGCCGCGACGGGGCCGCCCGGCTCGCGCCGAACCAGCTCGAAAATCGCGTCGCCCACCTTGACCTTGAGCGCGTCGAGATCGTTCTCGTGCATGATCTCGAGCAATTCTTTGAGGGTCTGCTGCTCGTCCATCACTCTCTCAGTTCACCGAGGGCCTCAAGAGTATCTTTTCCGAAGGCTAGGAGCCGGTCCGTGCGCGTCACCAAGTCACGCAAAACGATCCGTCCTTCGGCCAGTTCTTGCTCGCCTAGGATGAGAGCATAGCGCGCGCTGTTGCGATCGGCGAGCTTCAATTGTGCGAGCAGTTTTCGATCGCCGTAGTCGATGAAGATCGGCCAGCCGCTCCGGCGCCGCAGCCCGGCCACCAAAGGCAGCAGCTCTTTTAACGCCTGTGCACCGATCGCGATTGCCTGTACACCTTCGCGGCGCGCTTCCTCGCTGGTGCCGGCCGATTCGATCGCCCACAAGAAACGTTCCAACCCGAGCGCGAAACCGACCGCCGGCACATCAGGTCCACCGAGCGATCCGACCAGTCCGTCATAACGTCCGCCCGCGCAGATCGTATTCTGCGCACCAAGCGCGTCGGAAACGAATTCGAAAACGGTGCGTGTGTAGTAGTCCAAGCCGCGCACGATTTGCGGGTCGACTTGGTATGCGATGCCGGAGGCATCGAGCGCGCGCATGACGCCGTCGAAATGCGCGCGGCATTCGTCGCACAAAAAATCTCCGAACGCCGGTGCGCTCGCGACGAGCTCGCGATCTTCGGCAGCTTTGCTGTCCAAGACGCGTAGCGGATTGCGATCGAGTCTGCGCTGCGAATCCGCGCTGAGCGACTCTCGCTGCGGCAAAAAGTGCGAGCGCAATGCGTCGCGGTACTTTGGCCGGCACTTTTTGTCGCCGATCGAGTTGAGGTTCAGTGTAACACCCGCGATTTTGTACGATTGCAGCAAATCCCAAGCGAGCGCGATCACTTCCGCATCGGCTTCGGGCTGCACGTAACCGGCGCACTCGACGCCGAACTGGTGCGACTGCCGGTAGCGTCCGGCTTGCGGACGTTCGTACCGGAAGATCGGGCCGATATAATACAAGCGCTGTGGACCCTGGGTGAAGAGGCCGTGCTGCAGCGCGGCGCGCACGACCGGCGCAGTCCATTCCGGGCGCAGCGTCATACTGCGGCCGCCCTTGTCGTCGAACGTGTACATTTCTTTTTCGACGATGTCGCTCGTCTCGCCGACGCCGCGCACAAAGACTTCGGTCGATTCGAAGATCGGCGTGCGGATCTCGCCGTAGCCGTAGCGCCGCGCCAAATCGCCAATGCGCGCTTCGAGCTCTTGCCAGCGGCCGGACTGCGGCGGAAAAATATCTTGCGTGCCGCGCGGCGCCGCGAACTTCGAAGGCATGGCGCAGTCTTTAAAAGGCGCTCGGGCCGGACCTGCCCCTAGCGTTCGGCGCCTCCGCACGTGATTGAGGAATCGTGGTCAGCGCGATCGTGGTCAACGCCGCGGCGATCTTGCTGGAAAGCACGCCGTTCGTTCTCGCCGGAGCGATCTGTGCACGAATCCCGCTGCGATTCGGCCGCCGGATCGTTCCCTATCTGGGCTGTGGGTGCGGCGCCGGGCCTTCGGCGCGTTCGCTTCCGGCGTTTGTCGCCGTGTGGATCGTCTTTGGCCCGCTGGTTGCCGTCGCACGGCTCGGCGCAGCGATCGCGGTCGAGTCGTTCGCTCGCAAGCGCGGATGCGAACATCGCGATGATTCGGTGCTCGGCGCACTTCGCGCCATCGTGCCGTTCGCGCTCGCCGGCGCCGCGCTTCTTCCGGTGCTGCCCGCCATCGCGGGCGCGCGCGCGCCGGTTGCGGCCGTTACCGTTGCGGCGGCGCTTACGGCTTTCCTCACTTCTCCGTGCGCCCTCGGGACAATCGGCGTCGCCGCGATCGCGCGCGGGATCGCGCCTTCCGCAGCGGCGGCGTTTCTTTGCGTCGCGGGCATTTTCGATCTCCGCGCCTGGACGAATCGAGCGGAGCGGATTGCAGGTCACGACTGCATCGCGTATGCGCTCGCCTTCGGCGCGTGCGCGCTGACTGCAGTTCGCGGCGGCGGAGCGATGGTCAATCCGCGCTTCACGCCGGCGTTGTGGATCTGCGCGATCGCGTGCGCATATCTCGCGCACCGTTACCGGACGCACACGCGGCCGGCGCTGCGAATCGCACCGGCGCTCATGCTGGCAGGCTGCGTGCTCGGTACGCCGCCACCGGTCTATTATGCAACGCAAACGACGCTCGCCGGCGCGTTTCCCGGCGAACGGATCGATTTCACCGGCGCAGTGGTCACTTCGGGAAAAGAGACGGCGCTCGTGCGTTACGCGATATCGTGCTGCCGCGCGGATGCGGCGCCGGTCGTGATTCGCTTGGATTCTGGCGCCGCGGTTCGTTCCGGCTGGGCTCGCGCGCGCGGGACGTTCGTGCTGCGCGGCGGTGAGCTGCGTTTACATGCCGACGAGATCCAACGCGTTCCCGTGCCGGCGGATCCGTTCGTCTACCGCTAAGTACGAACGCGCGCTTCCAGCAATTCGACGGGAATGCCGTTGGGATCTTCCACAAACGCCAGAGCGCCCGCTCCGCTCGGCGACTTCTTTACGTCCTTGACGATCTTCACGCCCTGTTCTCTGAGCTGCGCGATAAATGGTTCGAGCTTCCCATCGATCTCAAGCGCCAAATGCTCGTAACGGTTGCCGACTTCGTAAGGCGGATGATCCTCGAGATCGTACACAAGCTCGATATACGCGTTCCAGTCATTGCCGACAAAGGCCATGTCCGCGTTGCCCGGGTAGTGCAGCGGACCTTCGAGCAGCTTCAGCCCGAGCTTCTTGGTGTAGAAATCGATCGACTCTTGCATGTCGTTGACGAAGATCGATGTGTGCAAATAGCGTGCCATACGTTCTCCTAGTGCAGAAAATAGCGGTGGCTGGAAAAGACCAGCGAGACGCCGAGACGATCGGCGGCCGCGATCACTTCGGAGTCGCGCATCGAACCGCCCGGTGCGATAACCGCCGAACAGCCTGCCTCCGCCGCAGCTTCGAGCCCGTCGGCAAACGGAAAGAAACCGTCGCTGGCGCAGGCCGCGCCGCGCGCGAGCGCGCCGGCGCGCATTCCTGCGATCTGCACGGCGCTCACGCGATTGGTTTGACCGGCGCAAATACCGCGTGTGACGCCATCCTTGACGATCACAACGCCGTTGCTTTTTACGTGGCGAACGACGTCCCACGCCAGCGCTAGGTCGTGCCATTCCTGTTCGAGCGGACGGCGCGAACTGACCACGCTCCACGACTCGGCCGCAAATGCGGGGTCTTCCTCTTCCGCGAGCACGCCGCCGAGCGCGCTGCGCAACTGCAGTCCGCGCTGCAAATCGTCGGGCAAATCGGGTGCGTAGCGCATGATCCGCAAGTTCCTCTTTTTATTCAACATCGCCAATGCATCCGGAGTGAAATCCGGCGCCGCGACAATCTCTAGGAAAAATGGCGCGATCGTTCTCGCGGCGGCTGCGTCTATCGCGCGATCGGCCGCTAAAATTCCGCCGTAGGCGGAAACCGGATCCGCGGCGAGCGCTTCGCCGACCGCCTTGTCGACGCTTGAACGCTGCGCTACCCCGCAGGGAACGGTATGTTTGACGATCGCGGCCCGCGCGAAGCGTTCGCGCTCCGAACCGAACTCGGCGCCGAGCGGCGCGCGAGAGAGCAGACGCAGCGTCGCATCGAGATCGAGCAGATTGTTGTAGCTTAACGCTTTGCCGTGCAACTGCTCGGGAACGCGCGAAGACTCCAAGTAAAACGCCGCGCGCAGCTGCGGGTTTTCACCGTAGCGAAGCTGCTGCGCGAGCGGCATGGCAACGGTCAGCGCGCCGGGCAGTTCGGCGTGATCCGACCCGGGTTGCGCTCCGAGTTGACGCGCAATCGCCGCATCGTAGGCCGCAGTGACTTCGAAGGCGCGCACCGCCCAACGCTTGCGCGCGGCTTCATCCGGGCCGCCGTTTTGCAGCGCCTTCAAAAATTCGGGATACTGCGACGGGTCGCTCAGCACGGTGACGTGCGGGTAGTTCTTGGCAGCGGCACGCAGCAGCGCGACTCCGCCGATGTCGATATCGGGCAGCGGGTAGAGATTGACGACTACCGTTGAAAAAGCATGGATCGCGTAGGTCCGCGCCTGGGCGCGGTGAGCTTCGTCGTCGCGATCGAAAAGTATCGCGCCCAGAATTTTCGGATGCAGCGTCTTGACGCGGCCGCCGAAGAGCGGAGGGAAGCCCGTAATCTCCTCGACGTCGCGCGCCGCGATCCCGTCGCCGGCAAGCGCGTCGCGCGTGCCGCCCGTCGCGTAGAGTTCGTGGCCGCGCTCTGAAAGCGCGCGCGCGAGTTCGGCAGCGCCGGTTCGGTCGGAAAGCGAGAAGAGCGCGGCTTCAGGCAATGGCGGCCTCCGCCGGCCGCTCCCCTTCGCGCAGTTCCGCGGAAACGATCGAGCTGATTCCCGCTTCGCGCATCGTCACGCCGTACAGACGATCGGCAAGTTCCATCGTCTGCTTGTTGTGCGTCACGATAACCATCTGCGACTCCGACGCGAGTTCGCGCACCATCTTGGAGAAGCGTTCGACGTTAGCGTCGTCTAAGGCAGCGTCGACTTCATCGAGCAGATAGAACGGCGACGGACGCACTTTGATGAGCGCAAATATGAGTGCTGCCGCGGTTAGCGCGCGTTCGCCGCCCGAAAGCGCGGCGAGCGGCATCAATTTCTTCCCCGGCGGCTGCACCGAGATTTCGATCCCGGTCTCCGAAAGATTTTCGGGATTGGTCTGCCACATGCGCGCCTCGCCGCCACCGATGAGCCGCGCGTACATCTCGGTGAAAGCGGCTGCCACCAGCTCGAACGTTTCGTTGAACTGCGCTTGCGTGAGCTGTTCGATCTCCGCTATCGACTGAAGCAGCGTTTCGCGCGCTTTCGCCAAGTCGTCCATCTGCGCGCGCAGGAACTGCTCGCGCTGCGCGATTTCGTCGCGGTCGGCCTCTGCGTTGAGGTTGACGTTGGAAAGGCGCGCCAAGTCTTCACGTAAACGTGGAAGATCGACGGCGATCTCGTCAGGCTCATCCTTGTAGCGCTCTTCGACTTCGCGGCACTCTTCGTCCGTCGCGGGATTTTGCGCGAACTGCGAAACGAGCATGCCCAGCTCCGCCTCGATCTCCGCCAGCCGCATGCGGTGCCGCTCGCCGCCCGCGGCGATGTCGCGTTCTTCGAGCTCCGCAGTGCGCAAGTCCGACTCCAGCCGCGTCACGCGATCGGACATGGTTTCGCGCTCGCGCCGCGCGGCCTCGAAAGCGGCGTCTGTTTCACCGACTGCCACGCGCAGCGTTTCCAACTGCGTGGCGGCCTTCTGCACTTGAACGTTCAGGTTCGCGATATCCGCATGCATCTGATCCCGCGCCGTGCGCGAGCGCTCGACGTTCGCGTCGATGATGCCAAGGCGCGCTTTCGCAGCGTCGCGTTCGGCGCCCAGCGCCGCGTGGCGCTCGCGCAAATCGCCGGCTGCTCGTGCGGCGGTCGCTTGCGCCTCCTCTGCCTTTGAAATTCGCTCGCGCGCTTCGCGCAGCCGGCCTTCCAAACGCGCCCGTTCCGCGTCGTCGCTTTCCTCGGGCGCCTTCTCAAAGGCGCGCTCGCGCGTGCGCGCGCCGTCCGCGGCCGACTGCATCTCTGCGATGCGCGCTTGCGCGGCTTCGAACTCTTTTTGCATGCGCTCGACTTCGGCCGCCGCCGACGCCATCTCGCCGCGCACTTCGGCGAGCGACAACTCGGTGCGCGTGAAAAACTCTCGTGCGGTATCGCGCCCCTCGATCGCTTGAACCGATTGGTTGGCGGTGCGCTCGAGTTGCGACTCGAGTTCGAGCAGGTGCGCGCGCATCTCGGTCAGGCGTTCGCGCAGCGTCTGCGCCTGGGCGCGCCGCGAGAGAATCGAGCGCTCGCGTTTGTAGCGGCCGCCGGTAATCGCTCCGCCGCCTGCAATCTGTTCGCCCGATAGCGTGACGATCGTGTCGCGGAAGCCGCGGTTGCGCACGAGGGCGATCCCCGTCTTGAGCGTATCGACGACGAGCACGCTTCCCACCAGGAAGCGCACGATGCTTTCGTATTTCGGCTGCGTGCGGACCAGCGTGTGCGCGTACCCGATAATACCCGCAGCGCCTCGCAAATCCGCGCCCACATCGCGGCCCGTGCGGTTTTGCAGCGTGTCGAGCGGGAGAAACGTGGCGCGTCCGACTTCCTTGACGTTGAGGAAATCGATCGCGCGTTCGGCGTCTTCCGACGTTAGGGTGATAATGTTGGAGAGCCGTGCGCCGAACGCGACGTCCATCGCTCGGGCGTAGCGCTCGTCGATCTCGATGACGTTGCTGACGACGCCTTCGATGCCACGCAGTTCGCCGCGCTGCCACGCCTCAACGACGGCGCGCGTGCCGGGCACGTGGCCTTCCATCGCATTTTCAAGCTCTTCTATCGTATGCAGACGCGATTGCGCGGCGGCGACTTCGCTCGAATACTCGCGGTGCTCGGTCTGCGCGCGCGTTAAATCGCCCTGCGCCGCCACCGCGAGCCGCTCGGCGTCTTCGATCCGGCCGCGCGCGTCGACCAGTTGGGTTTCGAGCGCGTTGAGCTGCGCTTCGCGCTCGCCGTAGCGGTGCGTCGCTCCGCCCGCGGCGATCTGTAGCTTTTCCGACGCGTCGTGCGCCGCGCGCAGCTCGTTTTCGAGCCGTTCGCTTTCGGCGCGCGCACTTTGGTATTGTGCGCGCCGTTCGGCTTTGCGTTCGGCACTCGCAGAGGCGGCCGCTTCGACTTCGCGCAGCTTCGTGAAGATCTCGTCGAGCTCGCCGCGCGCTTGCGAGAGAGCGGTTTGCGCCGCCAGTTCGCTCTCGCGCGCCCCTTCGAGCTCCGTCTGCAACGGACCGATCCGCGCATCCAAACTCGCAAGCGCCGCTTCGAGCCCCTCGCGTTCTTCGCGAACGCGCGCCGCATCTTCAGACGTCTGCGTGTCCTGCGCCTGCAGCGCTTCGCGCCGCGCCTGCGCCGCCGCGTATTCCGCTTCCAGTCGCGAGAGATCCGCGCGTACCGTTTGCGTCTTGGTGCGGAGATCTTCGAGCGTCAGCTCTTGCCGGTAAGCCGCCGTCCGAGCTTCGGCGAGCTGCGCTCCGAGCGACGCGGCCTTGGCGGCGCCGGCTCCGCGCAGCTCTTCGTTGCGTTCGAGCTCGCCCTTGAGATGCTCGCGCTCCGCGCGCCGCGATACGCTGGCGCGGATGTAGGAGAGTATCTCGAGATCGCGCACACGGGCACTGAGCTTGCGGTACCGCTTGGCACGCCGCACCTGTGTGTCGAGCTCGGGAATGCGTCGCTCGAGCTCGACGATCAAGTCGTTGATCCGGATCGCGTTTTGTTCGGTTTGCTCCAGCCTGCGCAGCGACTCATTCTTGCGCGCCAAAAACTTTGCAATGCCGGCGGTTTCCTCGAACAGGGCTCGGCGGTCGCTCGGTTTACTCGTGAGGATTGCGTCGATCTGCCCCTGCGAAACGATCGAGTAGCTTCCCGGGCCCAGCCCGGTGCCCATCAGCAGATCGTGCACGTCGCGCAGCCGCACCTGGTTGCGGTTGATGTAGTACTCGATCTCCCCGGCGCGGTAGGCGCGGCGCGCGATCTCGACCTCGGTGAAGTCGATCGGCAGCCTTCCATCGCTGTTGTCGAACGTGATCGTCACCTCCGCCAAGCCCAACGGCTTGCGCTTTTCGTTGCCGGCGAAGATCACGTCTTCCATTTTGCCCGAACGCAAGCTCTTGCTGCTCTGCTCGCCAAGTCCCCAGCGGAAGGCGTCGATCAGATTGGATTTTCCGGACCCGTTGGGGCCGACGACGGCAGTGATGCCGCCGCCGAATTCGAGCGTTGTAGGATCGGCAAAAGTTTTAAAGCCGAAAGTTTTTATGCTCTTGAGTTTTATTTCTTCTTGCCTCTGCGAGCCCGCGCGAGCAGTAACTGCAGAGCTTCATGAGCGGCCTGCAGCTGTGCTATTTTTTTCGACTTTCCGGCCCCGGACCCCAGCACCCTATCGTTGAGAACGGCTTCAGAGACGAAATGAGGGGCCTGCGGCGTGCCGGTCGATCGGTCGCGATAGATTGGCAGCTCGCGGTAGCGCTGCTGAGCGAGCGACTGCAGCAGTGATTTCGGGTCGGTGACGCCTTCGTCGGAAAGATCGACCAGTGCCATGTGCTGCTCTAAGACGAAGCGGCGCGCTTTGACTTCACCGTAACGCCGGTACAGCGCGCCGACGAACGCTTCAAATGCGTCGGCCAGGATCGTTGTGTTTTCGGCTCCGCCGGAGCGCGTTAATCCAGATCCGAGCTCGACTAAATCCGCAAAACCCAGGCGCAGAGCGGTCGTGGCCAGCGCGCTGTCGCGGACGATCGCGGCCTTCCGCGCGGTCAGCCATCCTTCCGACGCACTCGGATGCTCTTCAAAAAGCCAGCCCGCGGCCGCCAAACCGACGACCGCATCACCGAGAAACTCCAGGCGCTCGTTGGAGTGTTCGCGGCGCTCGCGCGCGGCGCTTTCATGGACGAAGGCTTGCTCGAACTCGGCGAGATCGGTGGGGGCGAGGTGGGCTTTCCGGAGCAGTGCGCGCAGCCGGCGGCGCCGCGCTTCCCCGGCCATCAGCGGACTTTGCCGAACACCAAGACGCTGTTGTGGCCGCCGAAACCGAAGGAGTTGGAAAGGGCTACGCGCACCGGCGCCTTGCGGGCCACGTTCGGAACGTAATCGAGCGTGCAGTCCGGATCGGGGACCTCATAGTTGATCGTGGGCGGCATCGTATCGCGCTCGACCGCCAGCGCGCATGCTACGCCTTCGATGCCGCCGGCCGCGCCGAGCGCGTGACCGTGCATCGATTTGGTCGAACTGACGGCGACCTTCGTGCCGGCTCCGAAGACGCGTTCGATCGCTTGCGATTCGGCGACGTCGCCTTGCGGAGTCGAGGTGCCGTGCGCGTTGATGTAATCCACGTCGTCCGGGCCGATGCCCGAATGTTCCAGCGAGCGCTTGAGCGCGAGCTCGACGCCGAGGCTTTCCGGATCGGGCGCCACCAGGTTGTATGCGTCGGCTGACTGTCCGTAGCCGAGCACTTCACAGTACATTCTTGCGCCGCGCGCTGCTGCGTGCTCATATTCCTCAAGCACCAGAATCCCGGCGCCTTCGGCCAGCACGAAGCCGTCGCGCTCTTTGTCGAACGGCCGGCTCGCGCGCGTAGGCTCGTCGTTGCGCGTCGAAAGCGCCTTCATCGAACAGAATCCGCCGACCGCCAGCGGTGAGATGGTCGCCTCCGTGCCTCCGGCGATCATGGCATCGCAGTCGCCGAGCACCACGTAATTGTATGCGGTCACGATCGCGTCGTTCGCGCTGGCGCATGCGCTCGCGGCCGAAAAGAACGGCCCGCGGAATCCGAATTGCATGGAGATGTGCGCCGCCGAAGCGTTGGCCATCAGCATCGGAATGAAGAACGGTGTGACCTTCGACCAGGTCCCGTTTTTGCTGGCGATATCGGAGTTGTGCCAGAACGTCAGGATCCCGCCGATGCCGGTGCCGAGCACGGATCCGACCCGGTTCTTGAATTCCTGATCTTCGGGCAGCTTCGCGTCGGCGATCGCCTCGCGAGCCGCGACCAGCGCGTACTGCGAGAAGCGGTCCATCCGGCGGGCCTCGCGCTTACCGATCAAGCTGTCGGCGTCGAAGTCCTTGACCTCCGCTGCGAAGCGCGTCGCGAAATCGCTGGCGTCGAATGCCGTAATGGGCCCGACGCCACTTTCGCCTGCAACGAGGCGCCGCCAAAACTCTTGGGTGGTGTTGCCGAGAGGCGTCACGGCCCCGAGTCCGGTGACGACGACGCGCCGCTTTGTCAAAACGGACTCCTGTTAGGGCGCGCCGAGCCGGGTACCTTTCGGGCTTGCCACCGAAAGGAGTCTTGCCGCAGTAGGCCCGGCTATGATATAGTGCTGCGGCCATGTTCGTATTCGACCTACAACTTTTCGCCTCAAAGAAGGGCGCCGGGTCCACCCGGAACGGCCGCGACTCCAATGCGCAACGCCTGGGCGTCAAGCGCTTCGGCGGGCAAGTCGTCATCGCGGGCAACATCTTGGTTCGTCAACGCGGCACGCGCGTCTGCCCCGGCGAGAACGTCGGCATGGGCAAAGACCACACGCTCTTCGCACTGGCCGACGGCGTCGTAGAGTTTGCGATGCACCGCAATCGCAAGCACATCCACGTGCGCGCGGTCGCCTGAAACCGTGGCGCGTCTCACCTGAAGAGGGCCTGCGGGTCCTTTTTTGTTTCGCAGCATGCAGTTCATAGACGAAGCTTCGATCGCGGTGGCGGCCGGAAACGGCGGTGACGGTAAGGTCGCATGGCGGCGCGAGAAGTTCATTCCCAAAGGCGGCCCCGCGGGCGGCGACGGCGGTCACGGCGGCAGCATTTATATGGAAGCGTCGCCGGAGCTCTCGACGCTCGTCGAGTTTCGCTTCAAGCGCCAGTTTTCGGCCGACGCGGGCAAAGCCGGCGGTACTTCAAACAAGTCGGGGCGCAGCGGCGACGATCTGATCATCAAAGTCCCGCCGGGCACGCTGCTCTACCGTGCGACCGAAGACGAGCCGGAGCACTTTTTTGCCGACCTCAGCACGCCGGGGGAGCGCATGCTTATCGCGCGCGGAGGACGCGGCGGCCTGGGAAATCAGCATTTCGCTACGAGCACGCGGCAAGCTCCGCGGTTCGCGGAGAAGGGCGAACCAGGCGAACGCTTCCGCTTCCGCCTCGAACTCCGGCTTCTAGCCGATTGCGGAATCATCGGCGTTCCCAACGCGGGCAAGTCGACGCTCCTGGCTTCGGTTTCAGCGGCCCGCCCGAAGATCGCCGACTATCCGTTCACGACCCTGGAGCCGCAACTCGGCGTGGTCAGAATCTCCGACGAGGAGTCGTTCGTCCTCGTCGACGTTCCCGGGTTGATTGAAGGCGCGCACGCCGGGGCGGGACTGGGCGATCAGTTTTTGCGGCACGTCGAACGGACGCGCGTCTTGATTCATCTGCTCGACGGCGGCAAAGAGCTCGACGAAATCTTGGCCGACAAAGCGACGATCGAAACGGAGCTGCTCGCGTGGAACCCGCGTCTTGTTGAAAAGCCCGTGCTGCTTGCGGTCTCGAAACTCGATCTTCCGCCGGCGCGCGAACGGCTGCGCGAACTGCGCGATCAGTTTCCGCACGTCTACGGCATCAGCGCCCCGACGCGCGAAGGCGTGCAAGAATTGATGTACGCCGCCGCGCGCGCGATTGCCGAAGCTCCGCCTGTTGAAGTCGCACCCGATAGCGCCGCCGTTATCAACCTGCGGCCGTCCGAGCCGTACTCTATTACAAAGGAAGAGGGCGTCTTCGTGATCGCCGGCGACCGCGTGGAACGCCTGGCCGCCATGACCGATTTCGATTCAGATGAGGGACTGGCGCGTTTCGAACAGATCCTCGCGAAGATGGGCGTCGAGAAAAAGCTGCGCGACCTGGGCGCGGCCGAAGGAGACACCGTGCGCATCGGCCCATACGAGTTTCTGTACTCATAATGCCCCTTCGACACGCCTACGGTGCTTCGCACCTCCGGCTACTCAGGATGACAATGTGCGATTAGGGATATTTGGTGGGACGTTCGATCCCGTGCATAACCTGCATCTCTTCATCGCGGAATCCGCGCGGCGGCTCGAAGCTCTCGACCGCGTGATCTTCGTTCCAACCAATAATGTGCACTACCGCGAAAAACCCGCCGCTTCTGCCGAGCAGCGTTGCGAGATGCTGAAGCTCGCGATCGCGACCAACGATCGCTTCGCGCTCGATCGCAGCGACTTGGAACCCGGCGCGACCGGATACACCGCAGATTTGCTGCCACGGCTGCACGCGCAGTATCCCGGCGACAGCTTCGTCTTCGTGACCGGTGCCGACTCGCTCGCCGAAAGTTCGTGGGTCAGGTTCGAGGAAGTGCTCGAATCGCTGGAAGCCTTCGTGATCGCCCCGCGCGCCGGAGTCGCCGCCGAAACGCTTTCCCGCGTCGTTTCGGCCGTGCCGGCGGCTCTGCGCTCGCGGATAAAAACGCTGAATCTCCCCGAAATGCCCGAGAGCGCCACCCTCATCCGCGCGATGCTCGCGCAAGGCAGATCGGCGCGATACCTGGTACCCGAGCCGGTATGGGAATACATCACCGTCAACAACATTTACGCACCGCCCAATGAATCGTAGCATCGCTCTCGCGCTGATCGCCACGGCGTTGAGCGGCTGCGCAACCGGCCCGGTCAGCGTTGAGAAAGCCATGGGACTCTGCGCGCGCGGCGCGTCCGCCGTTGAAGTAACCGCAAGCGGATCCGTTGCGCGCCTATTAGGCGACTACACGTCGCGCACCGGAACGCACGAAGGTTTTTTGCTGCGCAGCAACGCGTTGACGATTCGCATCGAGGACAACACCACGATCACCGGAGAGATTCCGCTTTCGAAGGGCGAAGCCGTTTCGCTGCAGGGACAATATGAGTGCAACGACGGCGTGATCCACTGGACGCATCACGATCCGCGCGGACGTCATTCCGGCGGCTTCATCGAAGCCGGAGGAAAGATCTACCGTTAAAGTCGTTTTAGCGAGCGCGTCACCACGACGCTTAGAGTTATTGCAGTCGCTCGGCCTTGACGTGCACGTCGTGCCGAGCGGCTATCACGAACCCGATCGCGCGGAGCTCGCGCCGCGCGAACTTGCGCTCGAACACGCGCGCGCTAAATGCGAAGCGGTTGCTCTGCGTTTTCCAAACGACGTCGTGGTTGCTGCTGATACCGTGGTCGATGTGGACGGAACAGCTTTCAATAAACCGCGCGATGCCACCGACGCGCGCCGCATGCTGACCGCGCTCGGCGGCCGCACGCACGTCGTTCACACGACGCTGGCAATCGCTTCGGCGGGCTCGACCATAGTCGAAAGCGAGAGCACGCGCGTCACGTTCTTCCCGCTGGAGCCCGGCGAGATCGATCGCTACATCGAAAGCGGGGAGCCCTTCGACAAGGCCGGCGGTTATGGGATTCAGGCGCACGGCGCCTCGCTCGTCGAGCGCATCGACGGGGATTTTTACACCGTGATGGGCTTCCCGCTGGCCCGGTTCGTGCGAACGCTCCGCCGGTTGGGATTTGTCTTGCCGATAACGAATTAGCAGAGTCCCTACTCGGCAGGGAGTTTTAGCTATCTTTACTTATCGGGACGAACGCAGGCTTTTCGCGGTACTCGGGGTGATTATCGCGGCGGCGCTGGTCGCGCTGCTGCAGGTGACAGCGGCTCGCACCGGCACGCCCAGCCCGCTGACGACGATCGCGACCACGCTCGGAATCGGCATCGAAGCGGGCGCTTCGAATGCCGTCGGCGCCGTGCGTTCAGGCGGCCGGACCGCCCTGAGCATCCCGGCCCAGCGCGCGCAGAACGCCATGCTGGAATCCGAAAACGTGCAATTGCAGCGGGAGAACGCACGCCTGCACGAAGCTCTCGCCGCTGCGAATAGCCGGCTCGCGATTCAGCCGGAGCTGCAGAGCTATGCGGGGGCGATCGAAGCCCGCGTGATCGGCTTCCCGCCCGAAGGCGGCATCCAAACCGTAACGATTGACAAAGGAACGCGCAGTGGGGTCGCGCGCGACGACGGCGTGCTCGCCGGGCCCGGCGTCATCGGGCGCGTCATCGAAGCGTCGCCGTTCACCAGTCAAGTCGCGCTGCTTACGGATTTCACGAGCACGATTCCGGCGCTCGTTCAGCGCGGCCGCTACTGGGGCATCGCGCGCGGCAACGCCGACTCGGTTCGGCTCGAATATGTTTCGCAAGACGCGCAACTGCGCCCGGGCGACAAAGTCGTCACGGCCGAAGCGCGCTCGTTCCACTCCGGCGCGCTGCTCGGAACGATCGTCAAGATCGAACGCGACTCGGCACTCTATCAAACTGCGATCGTGAAACCGGCGGTCGACTTCTCGACGCTCGACCGCGTTGTCGTCCTTCCGCGCTAAACCTCAGCAAATTCCGTTCGCGGGTCCCTATTGGTGGCAAGCCGCCATTTTTTTGGCGATCGCGCTGGTCGCGCAGATCGAGCTCATGCACTTCCTCGTGTGGCGCCACGCGGAGCCCAGCTTGGTCTTGGTTGCCGTCGTCTGGTACGCGCTGCGCACCGACGTCCGGCGCGCGGTTGTTTTTGGACTGATCGCGGGCGCGTGCGAAGATATTTTGGGAGGAGCGCTGACCGGCGCGGCAACGGGCGGCGGATGGACCCTTGCAACGACCGGCACGGCGCTCTTGATAGGATCGCTGTCGCAAGGTTTTTTTGCGGACTCTATTCCGGTGCTGACCGCGGCGGTCGCGATTGGAACGCTGATCCGTCGCCTGATCTTTTGGAGCGTGCTCTCGCTGGAGGGGTATCCTCGCGGCTATGCCGGCGTTCACGCGCACCAAGCACTCTGGGAAGCGCTCATGAATGCGGCCATCGCCGCCGCACTGATGCTCGTATTTCGGCTTGTGGAGCGGCGTAAAGCGTGAATCCGTACCGGCGCAAACCCGTGTGGGAACGATCGACGTGGCGGATTGCGATCTTCGCCTTCCTCGTTGCGCTTTCGCTGATCGGGTTGTTCGCGCGGCTCATTCAAGTACAGCTCGTGCAGGGCGACGCGTTTCGCGCGGCCGCCCAAGAAAATCAAATCCGACTGATCCCGGTAGCCGCGCCGCGCGGATCCGTCGTCGATCGAAATGGCATTCCCATTGTGCGCAGCCGGCCATCCTTCGTCGTCGCCGTCATTCCATCGGAGTTGACCGACCTGACGAGCGAGCTCAAGAGGGTCTCGCAAGCCATCGGCGTTCCGGTCGAAAAACTGCGCTACCAACTCTTCAATCATCACGGCGTCAGGTACAAGACGTTCGACGAACTGGACGCGAACGAGCCGTACGGTCCCGTCATCGTCGCCAGCGATTTGTCGGTACAGCAGGTCGTTAAACTAACGGAGCTGCTCGTCGATCTGCCCGGCTTCGACGTCGAGGCGCAAGCGGTGCGCGATTATCCGTACGGCGCGCAAGGATCGGCGTTCGTCGGCTACGTGGGACAGATCAGCGAAGACGAATACAAAGCGCTGCGTAATCTCGGATATACGCCCAACGACGTCGTCGGTAAAGATGGCCTCGAATACACGTACGATCGCTATCTGCGCGGCGAACCCGGCGGTCAACGCGTTGTCGTCGACGCGCAGAGCCAAGTCGTGCCGGGAATAAAACTGCCGAAGAAGCAGCCGGTTCCGGGTGACACGCTCGTGCTCAACATCGATTGGCGCCTGCAGCGCATCGTCGAACAGGCGCTCGCAAACGGCATCCGCTCGTGGGCGGGCGGCCGCTCCGGAATCGGCGGCGCGGTCGTCGTCGAAGATCCGTGGACGGGAGCGATCCGTGCCGTTGCGAGCTACCCGAGCTTCGATCCGAACGCGTTCGCGTCCAACGATACCAAGAAAATCGCGCACTATCTGACGGCGGCTCCGCCCGCGCTCTTCAACCGCGCGATCGGAGCTGGCACCCCGACAGGCTCGACATTCAAAATGGTGACCGGGTCGGCCGCGCTCACGACCGGCGTCGTCAAGGTCAACGAGATCGTCTACGACAGCGGCGCGTGGAATTGTTACGGCGCCATGTTTCGCGACTTGGCGGCCGGAGGGTTAGGGTCGACGGCATTCGTTCGCGCGCTGGCCGCTTCTTCCGACGGCTACTTCTTCCAAATGGGCTGGCGTTTAGGCAACGCGCGCTTGCGCAAATACGCGTTGGCGTTTGGCCTCGCTGCAAAAACCGGTATCGACCTCCCGGGCGAATTCGAAGGCAACTGGCCGACGAACGCGTCGATGCTCAAAAGTTCCGGTCTTCCTTTAGAGCCGTCCGACGTCTGTAGTCTCGCGATCGGCCAAGGTGCGATGCAAGCGACGCCGCTGCAGATGGCAAACGTGGAATCCGCGGTCGTGAACGGCGGAACGCTCTACCATCCGCACATCGTCGCCGAGATTCGCGATCCGCACGGACACATCGTGAAGCGGTTCGCTCCGCAGATCATCCGTCACGTTCCTGTCACGCAAGAAGCGCTCAAAGCCGTGCGTCAAGGCATGGACGAAGTGACCGATCCCGGCGGCACCGCCTACGGTTTAGCGATCCCGGGCTTCCGGTTCGGCGGCAAGACCGGCACTGCCGAAACGCAAGGCGGCTCCGGACCGAACACGACCTGGTTCGTCGCCTACGCGCCCGCCAAACACGCGCAGATCGCCATAGCGGTCTTCGTCGATCGCTCCGGTGGCTACGGCGCGCAAGTCGCCGCGCCGATCGCGCGCGCGATCATGGTGCAGTACTTCCATAAAAAACCCTGACTCTTATTGTAAGAAGCTTAGAGTTTCTTCGATGCGCTCTGCACGCGCGCCGGGATGGCGCTTGACGTGCTCGCGCACGCGATCGGCCGCGCCTCGCTTATCGAGCACATGCGCAGCTGCAAGCGCGACCGGTTCGGACGGGTCGTCCAGCGCATGTATGAGCAGTCCATCGGCCCGCTCGTCGTGCAGATCGGCGACGGCGAAGACTAAGTCGCAGCGCGCGGCTTCCGAGAGCGTCGCGAATTCTTCCCCGGCTTGCGCCGTCCAAGCTGTGTCAGGCTTCCATGGTTCGTTCGGCGGCGGTAGCGGCTCTTCGATCTCTTTGCGTTCCGGCGACAGCCACGCGTACGCGCCGACGCACACCGCAATGGCTACGATGATCAACAGAACGATGACGAGCACGTTCACGCGCGCGTTGAAAGCTGTGCGCAGACCACGCTGAGCGCCGCGTCAAGCACGGGATACGGACGCCGCTGCAGCGCGTCGATGAAAGCCGTTTCGTCGACGCCGGCCAGATCGTCGAGCGACGTGATCAGCATGCGCCGGTAGTTCGCTTCGGCATCCGATTCGCTCGGCAGCAGCCGTGCCAGCGCCGCCCAAGGAAGTGCGGTCGCCAGCGGGGCGGCCTCCAAACGCGCGGCCAGCGCGCGCAATTCGCCGGCGTCACAAGCTCCCCGCAAAATCGTGGCTCCGCTTGAGAGCGCCGGCTGTCCCGGCGCAAGCCCATTCAGGAGCGCGGCGATTCCGGCTCGCGTTCCGGAGTTTTCCAAATCGCGCGGCGCGATTACGTAGTTCGGCAAGCGCAACTTTATGAAGAGCCGGTCGAGCGTCTCACGCAAAGCGTCGCGTACATCTTCGAGAGCGTCTTCGTTTGAAGAACCGGCTTCGTCGGGGAAAAATGCACGCAACGCAAACATATGGCCGGTTAATCCACCGAAGCGCGCTTCGGAGAGAAACTTCAGCGTTCGTTCCAACCGATCGCGATCGAAAACCGCGACCGTTTCAACGATGTGCGCCTCGTCGTCGTCCCCGGCGTGTCCGTTGCCGCTCGATCCGAGGGAAAGTACCGAGGTTACCGACGTTTCGCCGCGCGCTACCGGCATCGCCGGCGGCAGCTGCACGAACCGATCGTTGACGTCGGGGAGCGCGCGCTGTCCGCCCGCAAAAGCCGGGCCCAACATTCCATCCAAGCCGAACGGCAGTCCCGCGATCGCGTTCGCAAAAACCGGCGAGCAGCGAACCTTGAGTTCGGGTGCGGCGATTTCATCCAGACGTTCGCCGTCGTAAGAGACGCGTGCGGTACGCACGAGCGTTTCGCCTGAGGCCAAGCCATTGTGCACGACTTCCCGCCACGCGATCGCGGCCTCGACGCCCGGGTCGACGTCGCTCAGCATGATGCCCTGTTCGCTCGTGAGGGGAGATTGGGCGCCGATGTCGCGCACCGGCAGCTCATTCACCGTCGTGCTATTTGGAACGTAGATCAACTCGTCGAGCGAATCGACCGAGATTTTGACCCGCCGCGCCGGCCCGTCGCCGCCATTGCGCACGTGAAGCACGAACTCGACCTCGTCGCCGGCGTCGGCAACGTCGGCCGGTTCGCTATGCAGCGTGCCGACCGAAAAGTTCGGCTCAGCGGTGGTAACGATCGTGAGGCGCGTGAGCTGCACCGGCAGCATTGCGTCGGCGGTGAGGACCGATTCTATCGTCACGGGATAGGCTTTGGCCAAACTGCGCAAGAGCCGGATGCCGAGCTTGGCTTCGACCGTTCCACCCGGACGGATCTCACCGAAGAGCAGAGCGGATCGTTCGCGGGTCGCGCCTTCGACGCTCTCCAACCGGGCTTCGGGCGACACATACAACCGCAGACGCACGTTGTTGGCGATGTCGGTGCCCTCGTTGCGCAAGCGCACGTGCACTTCGACCAGCTGGTTGGGCCGGAAGACATCGTCCTGCACGAGCTGCAGCTGCGACGTTTCAGCCGAAAACGCCGGATGCGACTCGACGCGCCAATTCGCTTCGCCCAAAACGACTTCGCCCGCCTCGCGGGCATGCATCGATCCGCCTAAACGAATATCGCTGCGGTTGGCGTACGGCGTGCGCACGCGCGCGCGCACGGTTAGGCGCCGCGACGTGTACGGATCGATCTTTCCTAAGTCGACTTCGTCGCGATCCATTTGCAGCCGCGCGGTCTTATCGAAGACGCGAACTTCGTCGAGCGCCGGGTCGAGCATCAAATGCAGGCGCGCATCGGTCGCCGGCGCGCTGCCGTCGTTGCTCAGGAGTATCGTGGCTTCGCATTCATCGGAGGGTTGAACCGAGCTGCCCCCGACGCGCACGATGCGGTTGTGACGCGCGGAGAAACGCGGCTGGGAACGCACCACGGCGGAGCATTCGAAGCCGCGCTCGCCGTCGGGAGCCCAATTCAGTTTGGCGCGAACCGGCAACGACGTTCCGTCGGCAATCGGCGAAAGCACGGCGCCTTCTGCAACAAACTCGACGCCTTCGCGCGCTCCGATCGCTCCGAGATCGAAAGTCAGACTTTCTTTCTTGCGTTCGCGCAGCGGCTGTCCGTCGATGCGGAAGCTTCCGCGCACGGGCATGACGTGATCCGGAAACTCCAGTGTAAGCGAAACGTTTTCTGCGGTGGTCGTGCCCGCGTTAAATGCAATCGCGCGCACGACGATATGCGAGCCCGGCGTCACGTCGTATTCGGGTTCGACCGTCACCGCCGTGCGGTCGTCTTCAAAATCGGCTCGTGCGCGTACGGTCAAGCTCGCCGGTTCAATGGCGAACGCCGCCGTTTCTTGCGACGCAACCTGCGTGCGCGCGACGATTGTCGTACCGTCGGCAAGCGGGTCGTCGACGCGTACGCGATACTGCAGCGTTACGGTCGCGCTGGCCGGCAGAGACGGCGCTACAATCGGCGCGTGCACACGATCGAACGACGCCAAGAGCTCGCGCTCGAATTCGCGGCCGTTGACGCGAGCCGAATTCGGAACGTAACTGGTGTGTTCGGGAATCGGCGCAACGACGACCACGTCGTGCGCGCTGGACTCGCCCGCGTTGTGCACGCGAACGGTCACGTTTGCTTCGCCTCCAGGCGCGGCCCCGCCGGCAGCGCCGTGGCGCGTTTCGATGGCGACGCTGGTCAGTGCATTTTCCAGTGCGGGACGGCTGTGAGCGACCAAGCGGACGACGTTCGATCCGACCGGAGCCAGCTCGAATGCGGCGACCGCGGCCTGCAGCTCGACGGTAGAGCCGTTTTCGATTGCGCCCGCGACGCTGTATGCAATGTCGATGCGCCGCTCTTCACCGGGCGCGACGTCGCCGATCTGCGCTCCGGCACGCGCAAGCAGCGGCGAGCTGCCTTGCTCGTCGTCGAGCGCCTCTTCGTCGAGCTTGCCGCTACCGACGAGGTAGACCAAACCTTCGGGGAGATTAAAACGCACGCGCACGCCGGTTGCCGGCGCGCCGCCTTGGTTGCGGAACGTGAACGTTGCGCGCACGGTCATCCCAGGTTCCAACTCGCGCTCAGGCGAAACGACGAGGGTTCGTAGACCCTCGGGAAGCGTCGGTGTACCCGGCGCAAACACGTCCGTCAGGGTGCGCATGACCGTCCGCGACTCTTCGCCGCAGGTACAACGGCCCCTTGACGCATTACTGGCCTCTTAGCGAAAGGTTTGCACTGTAAAGATGCTCGCAACGAAAGCCGATCGTTTCGCCGAAGCCGTGTCGCGGCTCGGATCCGAAAGCGCCTTCGAAGTTCTCGCACGCGCTCGAGCGCTTGAAGCGCAAGGCAAGCGTGTCGTGCATATGGAGATCGGCGAGCCCGACTTCGATACGCCGGATCACATCAAGGAAGCGGGCATTCGCGCGATTCGCGAAAACCACAGCCACTACACGCCGTCGCAGGGCATACTCGAATTGCGCGACGTCGTCGCGGCCTACGCCTCGAAATTTCGCCACATCGAACCGTGGACGGCTGAAAATGTTGTGCTTTCACCGGGCGCCAAACCGATTATCTGGAACATCCTCAGCGCACTCTTAAGTCCCGGCGACGAATTCGTCTACTTCGATCCCGCCTACCCGGCCTACGCATCGTGTGCCAGCTACCTCGGGGCGAAGACGGTTCCGATTCCGCTGCTGGAAGAAAAAAACTGGCGCATGGATCTGGATGAGCTCGAACGCCGCGTCTCGGATCGTACCAAAGCCGTGATGATCAACTCGCCGCACAACCCGACCGGCGGCGTGCTCACCAAAGAAGATCTCGAACGGATCGCGGCGATGGCCGAGCGCCACGACTTCGTGGTCATCTCCGATGAGATTTACAGCCGCAACTTTTACGACCGGGAATTCAACTCCATCGCCACCGTTCCGGGTATGCGCGATCGCACGATCGTCATCGACGGATTTTCAAAAGCGTACGCGATGACGGGCTGGCGTTTAGGCTACGCCATCATGGCGCCCGAATATGCCAAGTTCGTGACGCTCTTCAATAATAATACGTTTTCATGCGTCGCCAGCTTCGTGCAGCAGGCCGGAATCGCCGCGCTAACCGGTCCCGACGAGCCCGTAGTCCGCATGAACAACATCTTCCGCGAACGGCGCGATGCGCTGGTGAACGGTATCAACAAGATCGAGGGCATGTCGTGCACCATACCGGAAGGCGCATTCTACGCTTTTCCAAACATCACGAAGATCACGGCCGACGATAAAGCCCTTGCGGCTTACCTCTTGCAAGAATCAGGCGTTGCGTGTCTGGGTGGCTCCGCGTTCGGTGCGGCCGGCAAAGGCTATCTCCGCTTCTCCTACGCCGCATCGCTCGACGACATCCATTATGCGCTCGATCAGATGCGCGCGAGAATTCCGCAATTTAAAGGCTAACCTTTTGTCATCCTGAGCTTGTCGAAGGACCCTGAGCTTGTCGAAGGGCAGTTTGATATGAAAAAGTCGCTCTTTTATCTCGTTAGTGTTGTCTTCGCCGTGACGTCCGCGATTGCGACATCGCGTGCGGCAACATTTCCAACGCCTGTCGAGGGGAATTACACGATTCCCAACTTTAAATTCGACGACGGCGAAACGCTGCCGGAACTCCGCATTCATTACTATACGCTGGGCACATTGCGAACCGACGCAAGCGGACACTCAAACGCGGTTCTGATCATGCATGGAACCGGCGGCTCAGGAAAGCAGTTTCTCGCTCCGCCGGAGCGTTTTGCCGGTGTACTTTTTACGCCGGGCGGCCTGCTCGATGCGAACAAGTATTTCATCATTCTTCCCGACGATATCGGACACGGCCAGTCAAGCAAACCGAGTGACGGTTTGCACGCGAAATTCCCCCACTACGATTACCACGACATGGTGAGCGCGGAACATACCCTTGTAAGCGATGGGCTTCACGTCAACCATTTGCGGCTAGTCATGGGAACTTCGATGGGGTGCATGCACAGCTGGATGTGGGGCGAGGCGTATCCGGCAATGATGGACGCGCTCATGCCGTTAGCGTGCCTGCCGATTCAAATATCGGGCCGTAATCGCGTCTGGCGTGACATGTCGATGGATCTCATTACGAGCTCGCCCGATTACAACGGCGGAGAGTACACCGCGCAGCCGTTTGGTTTAAAAGCGGCCAACGACATCAGCTGGTTCGTAGGCAGCGCCCCGTTTTACGATCAATCGATCATGCCGACACGGGACGCCGCCGACGCGTACTTCAAATCGCGCTTGGCTCAGATTCCCGCCGGGTTGGATGCGAACGACGAGCTCTACGCGCTCGCTTCATCGCGCGATTACAATCCCGAGACGCTGCTCGGTACGATCCAGTCGCCGGTTATGGCGGTCAATAGTGCCGACGATCAAATCAATCCGCCCGAACTTCACATCGTCGAACGCGAGATCGGTAAGGTCAAGCATGCAAAGTTCGTCCTTCTGCCAATCACGCCCCAAACGCGCGGACACGGCACCCATACGTTACCGCTCGTTTGGCAAAAATATCTCGCTCAGCTGCTAACGCAAACGGCGCACTGAAATACCGACAAGGATCCCTAACCCAAAAAGCACAGCTGCGCCGATGACGATGGCAGCATAACCGATCCAGGCCATTCGTGTGTGCAACGTAAGCATAGCGAGAATCGTGAGTACGAGCAGTGTAAGCAGAAAACGAATGAGCACCGCAGCGCCGTTAACGAACACGGAACTTAGCGCCGGAGTCTCATCCCGAAGGTGACGCCATACACAAAGAGAGCGGCGATTGAAAGGCTAGGCTCACATAGCTTAGCCATTCTGAGGGAGCGCGCCGAACAAACTCGTTGAATAGTCCGATGACGGACGAGGAACCCAACAGCAGCTCGAACACCCTCGTGGACCGGATCAATATTTTATTGGACAAACAAATACGCTGCCGTAGCCAGTGCGCCATTGACTTGACCGGCGACGCGGCTCGCGTCCTGTCCGTGCGGAACGGCGAGATTATTTATGTAAAAGCAAAACGCGACATGCCGGCCGGACGCGGTCGTCATATAACCCGCGAGGCCTTTGCCTGAAACCAATACGCGCTGGTTGAGGGCGTCGCCGCCGCTCCACGTTCCCGTTTTCGCATGCACCTTGCCGCGAGCCGGCGAGTTGTTCGCGATGTTAAAGAGCGTGCCGTCGACGCCGAGGATCGGCAACGCCGAATAGAATGTCTGGTAGTACGGCTGAGTGCGCACATAGGCAAGGTAGTGCACCATATACTGGGGCTGGATAAATGCGAAGCCTCCGAGGCCGTCATTTTGGACGACTTGCGTCGTATCGAGTCCCGCGCGCTGCATAAATGCGCGTTCGAGGTCGAAGCCGGCGCGAAGTGTATGTTTGGGCGACCACAGGTACGGCATGATCGATGCATGCAGATTGTCGCTGACCTTCAGCGTGACTTTGACATCTTGACTCAATGGCGGCGAGACATGTGTCGCGATGATGTTGGCGGCGACCTCGTCATCCGCCGGATTGCGGTATATTCCGTTTTCGAACACGCCGGATCGTATCTGTTGGACTGCCACGCCGCGCGCTTGTAGCGCTGCCGTCAGGGCGACTTCCGCGAAGCGCGCCGGCGACGGTACGTCGTATGCGTAGAGTATCGCGGGCGAGCCCGCCGGCAGCGAGCCTGTAATAGTGACGGTTCGCATGCCCGTCGCGTCCGCTTGGTCCAGAGAAATAGAGATCGTACGGTCGGTATGCGCAGCGCCGGTTGTCGCTTTATTGACGAACGTGGCGTATGGGGTCTGCGGCGAAACCGCAATCGTAACGGGATCGCCGGCGCGCGCGCCGGGGGTTACGGTAACATCGACGATGTTATCGTTGACGACTATGGGCGATACGACGACGCCTGTACCGGATTCCGGATAACCCGCTTTATAGAGCGAGTCGTCGACGATAACGCGGCCCGTCACGGCCCTTACGCCGCGCGCTGCAATCTGCGCTGCAAAATCATCGATGACCTCCAACGGATTCCCCGGCACGGCTTTCGTGTCGGGAGAACCATCATAGGAGTGGTCTTCGTTTTCAAACGCAAGCGTGCCGTCGGGCTGTATACGGTCCGAAAGATTCGGATCGCCCGAAGCTTGGAGAATGACGTTGCCTTGGAGCGTTCCGTTCACATCGATTGGTCCGGTACGGTAGACGTTCGTCGTGAAACGATAGTCTGGACCGAGCAGCGCAAGCGTCGTTCCCTCGGTGAGCAGCTTGGTCGTCGATGCCGCTACGAAAAACCGCCGTGAGTTCAGTTCGTACACCATCCTGCGCGCATCGAGATCGTAAATCGCGATCCCGAATTGCGTCTGCGGATATCGATTGACGATCCCTTGCAGCTCGGTCGAAAGCGCTGGCTTAGCAGAGGCCGGAAGGGACGACGTCGTGGCTAGGCACATTGTGGCGGCGAAAATAAGCGAGCGCTTCATTCACGGGGTTTTGGTTCGCTCGCGGACGAAGCCCTGCGCCACGCGCGCTGGCGGAATTCCGGGTAAGAACGGCGCAAGAACCGCACAAGCATGAACGATCGCGCGCTTTGGACTGTCTTGCGCCAAGCCGGCGGAAAAGATCCGCTGGCGCTGGGCTCCGCTGCTCGGTCACAAAAAACCGCCGATTGGAAAGCGCGCACGGCCGACGCCAAAGTCGTCAAATCGATCTGTCCATACTGTGCGGTCGGGTGTGGACAAAACGTCTTCGTTAAAGACGAAAAGATCGTGCAGATCGAAGGCGACCCCGACAGTCCCATCTCGCGCGGACGTCTCTGCCCCAAAGGTTCGGCAACACTCTCGCTCGTCGAAAGCCCGCTGCGCGAATATAACGTAAAGTATCGCCCCCCTTTTGGCACGCGCTGGGAAGAGCTGCCGCTCGAACGCGCGATGGAGATGATCGCCGATCGCGTTTTGAAGACCCGACGCGAAACGTGGGAAGCCAAAGACGACGAGGGCAACATGCTCAACCGCTGCTATGGGATCGCGCATCTCGGCGGCGCGACGCTAGATAACGAAGAGAACTACCTGATGAAAAAACTCTACACGGCGCTGGGCGTCGTGCAGGTTGAAAATCAGGCCCGATTATGACATAGCTCGACGGTTCCCAGTTTGGGAACCTCGTTCGGACGCGGCGGCGCGACGACGTTCCAGCAAGATCTGCAGAATTCAGACTGCATCGTCATCATGGGATCCAACATGGCCGAGAATCATCCGGTCGGATTCCAATGGGTCATGGAAGCTCGCGAGCGCGGCGCCGAGGTGATTCACGTCGATCCGCGTTTCACGCGCACTAGCGCCGCCGCCACCAAGCACGTCCCGATTCGGGCGGGAACCGACATCGCATTCCTGGGCGGCATTATTCGCTACATTCTCGAGAACGATCGTGCGTTCAAAGAGTACGTCGTGAACTACACCAACGGGCCCGTCATTTTGCGCGAAGATTTCAAGGACAGCGAAGAACTCGACGGCTTCTTCTCCGGCTGGCATGCCGGCACGAACGGCTACACCTTCGAAACCTGGCAGTACCAGGGGATGGACATGCACGGCGCGGCCGGCCAACGCGAAGATCACTCGTTACTGGCTAAGGTGCCCGGCCTCAAGCACGGTGAAGACACGCTCAAGAACGGCGAGCCGCCGAACATGGATAAGACACTGCAAGATCCACGGTGCGTCTACCAAGTCCTCAAACGCCACTATGCGCGTTACACTCCCGAAACCGTCGCGGGCATCTGCGGAACCGAGCCGCAACACGTGATCGATGTCGCCGAAGCGCTCTGCGCGAACAGTGGGCGCGAGCGCACGTCGGCGTTTTGTTACTCGGTTGCCTGGACGCAGCACACGACCGGCGTACAAACGATTCGCGGCGCCGCGATCATTCAGCTGCTGCTCGGAAACATCGGCCGTCCCGGCGGCGGTATTCTCGCCTTGCGCGGTCACGCCTCGATTCAAGGTTCGACCGATATTCCGACGTTGTTTAACTTGCTGCCCGGTTACGTACCGATGCCGCACGTCCACGCGCACGACGATCTCAAAGACTTCATCGAATCCGAAGGCGCGAAGACCGGCTACTGGGGCAACATGGACAAGTACATCGTCAGCCTGCTCAAAGCGTGGTTCGGCGATCGCGCGGCGAAACAAAACGATTTTTGTTTCAACTTGCTTCCGCGCATCAGCGGCGACCATTCAACGTACCGCAGCATCATGGGCATGCTCGACGGCACCGTCAAAGGCTTCTTTTGCATCGGCGAAAATCCGGCGGTCGGGTCGGCGAATTCCGGCCTTCACCGCCGGGCCATGGCCAATCTCGAGTGGCTGGTCGTCCGCGACTTCAGCGAAATCGAAAGCGCCTCGTTTTGGTACGACGCGCCGGAGATCGCGGCGGGCGAACTGCACACCGAATCCATCCCGACCGAAGTTTTCTGGATGCCGGCGGCGGCACATACGGAGAAGGACGGCTCGTTCACCAACACGCAGCGCCTGCTGCAGTGGCATCATAAGGCGGTCGAACCCCAAGGCGATGCGCGTTCGGAGCTGTGGTTTTATTATCACTTGGGCAAACGCATCAGAGAAAAGATCGCGCGTCAAGAAGAGCCGTTCCCCGATCCGATCGCATTCCTGACCTGGAACTATCCCGAGTCGGGTGACACGGCCGAACCCGACGCGCAGGCCGTGCTGCGCGAAATCAATGGCTGGGATGCAAACGGGGGAGCCCTTTCGGATTACAACTCCCTGAAAGCCGACGGCAGCACTTCCTGCGGCTGCTGGATCTACTGCGGATGTTTCAAAGAGGAAGTCAATCAAACCGCGCGGCGCAAACCTGGAAGCGAACAGAGTTGGGTCGCGCCCGAATGGGCGTGGGCGTGGCCGGCAAACCGGCGCATCATTTACAATCGCGCCTCGGCCGATCCACGCGGCAAGCCGTGGAGCGAACGCAAGAAATATGTCTGGTGGGACGAGGAAAAGGCCGAGTGGACGGGCCACGACGTTCCCGACTTCAACAAAACCAAGCGCCCCGATTACACGCCGGAAACAGGCGCGAAAGCTGAAGACGCGATCGCGGGCTGGCATCCGTTCGTGATGCAAGACGACGGCTTGGGTTGGCTCTTCGTTCCCGCCGGCATCGTCGACGGACCGCTGCCGGTCTATTACGAACCGCACGAATCGCCGGTGAAGAATGCGCTCTATTCGCAGCAAGCCAATCCGTGCCGTCAGGAATTTCCCCGCACATTTAACGAATCGAATCCCTCACCGAGCGACGCGCACGGCAACGTCTTCCCGTTCGTGCTGCACACCTACCGGCTCACCGAGCATCATACCGCCGGTGGAATGAGCCGCACAGTCGCGCATTTGAGCGAGCTGCAGCCGGAGTTTTTCTGCGAAGTCAGCCCCGAACTCGCGCAGCTGCGCGGATTAGTGCACGGCGACTGGGCGACCATTTTCACCTCCCGCGCGGTCGTCGAGGCGCGCGTGATGGTGACCGATCGCGTCAAGCCGATGCGCGTCGACGGGAAAGCGCTTCATTCAGTCGGTCTTCCGTACCACTGGGGTTCGCGCGGTCTGGTGACCGGCGACTCCGCCAACGATCTCTTGAGCATCACGCTCGATCCGAACGTGCATATCCAAGAAACCAAAGGCTTGACGTGCGACATCATTCCGGGACGCCGTCCGCGCGGCGCGAATGTCCCCGGCTTCCTGAGCGCGGTGCGCACGCGCGCGCATCTGGACGGGAAAGCATGACTTTCATCGATCTCACTTCCGCGGCCGCGGAATCCGCAACGTACGGCCCCGGCGGGCGCGACCGCATGGGCTTCTTCACCGATACTACGCTGTGCATCGGCTGCAAAGCGTGCGAAGTCGCGTGCAAAGAATGGAATCAGCTTCCGAGCGACGGGTACGAATTCACCGGCGAATCTTACGACAACACCAAAGAGCTGAGCGGCAACACGTGGCGCCATGTCGCGTTTGTCGAGCAGATGGAACCGGAGCGCGGCACCGGCCGCTGGCTCATGGAATCGGACGTCTGTAAGCACTGCACGCACGCGGGTTGCCTAGACGCCTGCCCGACCGGCGCGATCATCCGCACCGAATTCGGCACGGTCGTCATCCAAGACGACATCTGCAACGGCTGCGGCTACTGCGTCGTCGCTTGTCCCTTCGGGGTGATCGGCGAGAAGCAAGAAGATCACACGATGGGCAAATGCACGCTCTGCTACGATCGATTAAAGATCGGCGAGCAGCCCGCATGCGCAAAGGCTTGTCCGACCGAATCGATCCAGTACGGTGTCGTCAACGAGTTGCGCGAACGCGCCGAAAAGCGCTTGGAAAAAGTTCAGCAAAAATTCGAAGGCGCGCAGCTCTATTTGAACGATCCGAAGGACGGGATCGGCGGCGGCGGTTCGCTCTTTCTGCTGCTCGACAAACCGCAGGTCTATGGGCTTCCGCCCGATCCGATCGTGCCGACTAAAGATCTGCCGCAGCGTTGGAGGACGGCCGGCATCGCCGCGGCGGCGTTGTTCGGCGCGGTCGTTCTCTGCGCGGTGTCGCGGCGATGAGCGAGGGCTACTACGGCCGCCCAATCGTCAAGCCCCCGGCGTGGACGGATCTCATTCCCACCTATTTCTTCGCAGGCGGATTAGCGGGTGCGGCAGCAACGCTCGCGCTCGCGGAACGAACCGCACGCAATGATCGTCTTGCTCGCATCATGCTCTTCGGAGCGGCCGCCGGCTGCGCGGTCAGCGCGTTCTGTTTGATCGCCGACTTAAGAAAGCCGAAGCGCTTTATCAATATGCTGCGCGTCGTCAAACCGACGTCGCCGATGAGCGTCGGAGTCTACATCTTCTCCGCGTTCAGCGGGTCGGTTTTTATTGCCGCGGGTTCTGAATTAACGGGCATAGCGCGGCCCGCCGGACGTTTCTTTGAGGCGATCGCTGGACTGATCGGCCCTGTCATGTCCGTCTACACCGCAGTTCTCGTTGGCGATACCGTTATGCCGGCGTGGCATCTGCCGCGGAAAACGTTGCCGTCGCTTTTTGCCGCGACGTCGGCCGCGAGCGCCGGAGCATGGGGATTGCTTTTTGCACCGGCTCGCGACAGCGGCTCAGCGCGCCGCCTAGCGCTTCTGGGCGGGACGGCGATGATAGCTGCATTGCAAGCGTTGCATCGCGAGATCGGTCCGGTGCAAGCCGGGGCGTATTCGAAGGGCGAAGCCGGCGCGCTCGCGCGCTCCGCTCGAATGCTAAATGTAAGCGGCATTGTTTGCGCGGCGCTGGCGAAAAACTCCAACGCGATTTCAAAGATCGCGGGCGCGCTGCTCATAGCGGGCGGTCTCACCGAACGCTTTGCGGTCTACCGCGCCGGTTGCGCCTCAGCCAAAGATCCGAAGTATGTACTGGAGTCGCAGAAACCTAACTCAACTTCATCGCCCGTTTAACGTCATGTAAGACCTGCGCGGCGATCTCGCGGGCGCGGGCGGTTCCTTCGGCGATGACCTTTTCGACGTACGCTTCATCGGCTGCGAACATTTTGCGGCGCTCGCGCAACGGGCGTAAGAATTCGTTGAGCGCCGCGGCAAAATCGGTCTTGTCTTGCACGCAGCCCAGCGCCCCGGAACGGCAGTCGCGTTCGACGATCGGCACATGCGCGGGCTTGACGAGCTTCCACAGGTGAAATACCGGGCAAATCTCAGGCCGGCCTGGATCGTTGCGGCGGACTTTTTGCGGATCGGTAATCATGCGCCGAACTTTTTCCGTTGTCGCGGCTTCGTCATCCGAAAGCGAGATCACGTTGTCGTAAGACTTGCTCATTTTGCGGCCGTCGATTCCCGGCACGTCCGGAAATTGCGAAAGCATCGCTTTGGGCTCAACGAGAATCGTATCGCCCCCGCCGTAGATGTGATTGAACCGGCGCACGACCTCGCGCGCGAACTCCAAATGCGCGACTTGGTCCTTGCCGACGGGCACGAACTCGCCCCGAAAGATCGCGATGTCGCAGAGCTGCAGCAGCGGGTAGCCCAGAAATCCGTAAGTGGCGATCTCCGTCCCCAGCGCCTCGATCTGGCCCTTGAAAGACGGCACGCGCTCGAGCCACGAAATCGGCGTGACCATGCCGAGCAGCACCTGGAGCTCTGAAATCTCCGGTATGCCCGATTGCAGGTAGAAAGTCGATTTCTTCGGATCGACGCCGGCAGCGAGCCAGTCCACGACCATTGCGTTGCGCGCGTCGCGAATCGACTGCGGATCGGCAAAGGCCGTCGTAAACGCGTGCAGATCGGCAATCTCGAAAAACGCATCGGCCGTTTCGCAATACTTCACCCATTGCGTCAGCACGCCAACGTAGTGGCCGAGGTGCAGATTGCCCGTCGGACGCATGCCCGACATCACTCGCGGTCGCTTCGCCGTTGCGGTCGCCATCAGAACGCGGTTTGCAGTGAACCGAAGCGCGTACCTGCTTCGATTTTCGCGCGCACGTAGTCGCGCGCATTGGAAACGGCAGCCGGAAGCTCCCGTCCGAGCGCGATCTCACACGCCAAGGAGATCGCCAGGACGCAGCCCGTTCCGCGCATCGATCCCGGTAGACGCGATCCTTCGAATAGCTGTGCGTTGCCGGTCGTCACGAGAATATCGGCCGGATCGCCCGCGAGATGACCGCCTTTCATCAGAGCTGCGCGAGCGCCGGCCGCAACGAACTGCGCGCCCGCCGCAGCCATCGCTTCGCGATCGTTAAAGGGTTTGGCGTGCAGCAGCAGCGCTGCTTCGTCGAGGTTCGGCGTCACGATAACCGGCAAGTGAAGCAACACCTCGCGCAATTCGTCGATGTAGGCGGCGTTGGTCCACAGCGCCTGACCGGTCGAGGAGCCGAGGACCGGATCCACGACGATGGGCGTGGCAGCGCGCGCCCGCAAAAAATCCGCGACCACGCGGACATTCTCGGCCGATATCAGCGCCCCGACGCGATAGGCGGCGATCGAGTCCGGCAGTGCTTCGAGTTGTGCGCTTAAAACGCGGCCCGGAACGGGTAGCACTGCCGCAACGCGCTCGGCATCTTGCGCGCTAACGCCGGCAATCGCAGCGACGTGACCGACGCCGTACTCAGCGGCGACGCGCGCGTCGAGCCCGACTCCCGCGATGTTCCAGGGATGCGTCGTTCCGATCGACGCGACGGTCACACTCATGCGGCGTTCCACGCACGGACCAAGGCAGCGGTCGCGGCGCGCGGATCGGCCGCCGAGGAGAACGCGGAGATCATCGCGGCCATCGCAACGCCTGTCGCGCGTACGTCGCGCAGATTTTCCGCCGTGATGCCGCCGATCGCCGCAACGGGAAGTGACGTTGCGGCCGCGATGTCGCGAAGTCCGTCGAGTCCGATGGGATCGCCCGCATCACTCTTCGAGCTGGTCGCATAAACCGAACCCGCGCCGATGTAATCGGCTCCTTCAGCTTGCGCCACACGCGCTTCGCCCGGAGTTCCGCAAGAGATGCCGATGATGCGATCGCTCAACGCGCGCCTGATCTCCGGCAGCGCTTGGAAACCGGCGTCATCCGGCCCGAGGTGCACGCCGTCGGCATCGAACCGTTCGACCGCGTGCCAATCATCATTTATAAGGAAGAGCGCATCGCAAGCGCGCGTCAGTTCGCGCAGCGCCTCAGCGTGCGCATCAACGATTCCGGTCTTCGCGCGATACTGAATGATGCGCACGCCGCCTTCCAGGATTGCACGCACCAGGTCGAGCGGCTCGCCTTCCGCGTTCACGATCGCGTAGATGCCGCGCAGCCGTCTTACTCTGATTCGAGCAACAGCTCCGCGATGCGAATGAGTTCGGATTCGTCGGAATACTTGATCTCTATCGTCCCGCCCTGATGCGTCCTGCGCAGCGCCACGCGTGTTCCGAGCCTGCGGCGCAGGCGGTCTTCGAAGTCGCGATCGTCGGGAGAACCGGCGCGCGCGGCAGGCTTGCCCGTAGCAGGCGGCGATTGGAGGCGCGCGACGATGCGCTCGAGAGCGCGAACGCTAAGCCCGTCGCTGGCGACCCGCCGCGCGAGCTGCAAGCGCGCGTTTTCCGGCGCGCCCAGAATCGCTTTGGCGTGGCCGGAGGTCACCTTGCCGTCGGCGATCATCGCTTTTATCGGCTCCGAAAGAGTGAGAATGCGCAAAGCGTTGGTAACGGAGGGCCGGCTCTTTCCCAAACGCTGCGCGACTTGCTCTTGGGTAAAGTTATGCGACTCGATCAAATCCGCGATGCCGGCGGCTTCTTCCAGCGCGTTAAGATCTTCGCGCTGCAGGTTCTCAACAATGGCAACTTCGAGGCTTTCGCGGTCGTCGCTGCGGCGCACGATCGCCGGAATGCCCGAGCGTTGCAAGGCGGCGCAGGCACGCCAACGCCGTTCGCCCGCGATCAGCTCGTAAGAATCGCCGCGTTCGCGAACCAGAATCGGAACGAGTACGCCGAGTTCGGCGATCGAGGCCTGCAGTTCGCTCAAGCCTTCGGCGTCGAAGCGCTTGCGCGGTTGATGTGGATTTGGACGAATGCGATCGATCGGAATCTCGCGGATGCCTTCCGCCATCGAAGCCGGCGCAGCCGTCGTTCGCGCATCGCCGAGCAGCGCGCCCAAACCGCGCCCGAGCCCGCGCTTGGGAGCATTGCTCATCGCGCCACTGCTGCGGCTTCCGCCGCGAGCATTTCCGCCGCCAGCGCCATGTACGCTTGCGCACCGCGCGATTTCAGATCGAACAAGATCACCGGCTTGCCGTATGACGGCGCTTCCGAGAGGCGAATGTTGCGCGGGATCTGCGTCTTGAACATCTGCTGCGGGAAGTAGGCGTTAAGCTCTTCGAGCACTTCCATCGCAAGCTTCGTCCGGCCGTCGAACATCGTCACCAGCACGCCGGTCACGAGCAGGCCGGGATTGAGCGCCTCTTGCACGCGGCGCACCACGTTGGTGAGCTGGGAGAGACCCTCGAGCGCATAGTATTCAGCCTGTACCGGGATGATGATCTCGCGGGTCGCGGTCAGCGCGTTTATGGTCAGCAGCCCGAGCGACGGCGGGCAGTCGATGAGCACGAAATCATAAGCGCCCGCGATCGGCTCGACGACACCTTTGAGCCGGTTTTCGCGGGACAGGGCGGAGACCAGTTCGATCTCGGCGCCGGCTAGATTGATCGTCGCGGGGATGATTTGCAGGCCGGGAATTTCGGTTTCGCAGAGCACTTCGTCGATCGACGCAAAATGCATCAGCAAGTCGTAGATGTCGCGTTTGATCTCAGCTTTGTTGATGCCCAACCCGGTCGTGGTATTGCCTTGCGGATCGAGATCGACCACGAGCACGCGTTTGCCGAGTACCGCAAGCGCCGCACCGAGATTGACTGTCGTTGTGCTCTTGCCGACACCGCCTTTTTGATTGACTAGTGCGATGATTCGCGACAGTGTGGACTCCTTAGCTTGCATCGCGCTGCGCGTCCAAGTAGGTATCCAAAAGGTGTTGCAGCGTGCCGGGCTCGTTACGCTCGGGCTGTTCGGTGACCTGCTCGAAGAGCTCGCGCAAAGCCTCGCCAACGCGCGTATCGCCCGCAAACCCCCGTGGCGCCAGGCCTTTTCGCACCATTGCCGCGATCACGTCGCTTCCTCCAATCTGCAGATCCGCGACGGAAAACGCGGGCTTGCGCGCGACCTCCTCATGCACGCGAGCTTGAAAACGCTCGTTCGAATCGTCGCGCTTGGGCAGTCCGCTTCCCGCGATGTCGGCCGCACGCACGGCGAATTGCCGGTCGAGGTTATCCGGGCCGATCCGCCTGATAAAACGGCGCAAAGCGGGATCGGAGAGATCGGGATCGCCGACATACATGTGCTGGCGTATCAAATGCGTCACGCGGTCGACGACGTCGTTCGAAAAACGTAAACGTCCGAGCATATCGCGCGCCATATCGGCGCCGACTTGCTCGTGGCGGTAAAAGTGCGGACCGTCCTTGGTGCGCGGCTTCCCGACGTCGTGCAGAAGCGCCGCCAAACGCACGACCAAGTCGCCCGGGGACGAGGCATCGAGCGTCGCCAGGCTGTGGCGGTAGCAATCGTACGCATGCCATTGGTTCTGCTCGACGCCCACGCCCTCGAGGATCTCGGGCCAAACGTGCTGCAACACGCCCGTTTCGCGTAACAGCTCGATGCCGATCGACGGCTTGCGCGCAAGCGTTAAAAGCTTGGTGAGTTCGTCGGCCATGCGTTCGGCCGAAACGGTCGCAATAGCGGGCGCCGCCGCAACCATAGCCTTGCGCGTACGCTCCGAAGGCGCATATTCGAAGCGCGCTGCGAATTGCGCGGCGCGCAGCATACGCAGCGGATCTTCGTCGAACGCGCGCTCGCTGAGAATATCGATCCGATGCTCCCGGATATCGGCTCGGCCGCCGTGTGGATCGACGATCTCGCCCGAGGGAAGCGCCCGCGCAATCATGTTCATGCGAAAATCGCGCCGGCCGAGGTCATCCTCGAGCGAAACGTCCGGCCCGCTCTCAATCTCGAAATCGCGGTGACCGGCGCCGGTGGAACGCTCGCGCCTGGGCAGGGAAATATCCACCGTAACATCTTTGATGGTTACTTTGAGCACGGCAAACGAGGCCCCTACAAGGTCCACCTCCCCCAAAGGCTCGAGGCACTTCTGGAGATCAGCCGGCGCTAGGCCGGTGACTACGTAATCCAGATCCTTTGCGTCCGGAACGAAGCGGTCGCTCTCGCCTCGCAGTTCGTCGCGAACGCGTCCCCCAACAGCATAAAGCGAGCCGGCTGGAAGAGCCGTAGCGAGGGCATGATCGATATCGAGAAGCCGTGGCATCGCGATTATGAGAGTACCATGTTCTTCCACCCGATGTTCTACGGGGAACTTTAGGCGACAGGGCGAGCCGTCCCATTGATGTTCCCCGGGGAACATTTAGCCGCCGAGCGGCCGCTTCTGGGCAACGCCGGGCCGGCGAGGAAAGCGGGGCGGCGTGGACCCAGTCTTCCGGACGAGGATTAGCCGCCTGCCGCCGCCGAGCCGGATTTCCGACTCGGCTGCACACCCCAACTCGCTCGTAGCCAAGGAAAGCGATTCCGCTTCTCCCGGCTCCGCCGGGCCGCGTTGCAGTATTGCCAAGCCGCCAACGGCCAGGAACGGAGCCGTCAACTCGAGCGCCGCGGACGCCGACGCGACGGCCCGAATCGTGGCGCTTTGGAACCGCTCGCGCCATTGCGGGTCGCGTCCCGCATCCTCGGCGCGCGCAGCGACGACGCGAACATTCAGGCCCAAGGCCTGGGTCGTCTCTTTCAGGAACTTCGCCTTTTTATGCGTGGCCTCAAGTAAGAGGGTCTCGGCCCCAGTAGCCAGCGCGACCGGGATCCCCGGAAGCCCGGCGCCGCTGCCAATGTCGATGTACGGGCTCTGGATATATGGCAGCACCGTCGAGCTGTCCGCGAGGTGCGTCGCAAGCTCGGCCTCTGTCCGCGCTCCTGTCAGATTGAATCGGGCGTTGGCCTCGAGAACCAGCCGGGTGTAGAGGGAGAGTCGCTCTTCCTCCCCGCTCACGCGGGTTGAAGTTCGGCGCCCGCGTAGAGCGAGAGGATGGCGATGTCCGCCGGCGTGACGCCGGGGATGCGAGACGCGGCTCCCAGCGTAGCGGGACGCCGCATGGCCAACTTCTCACGCGCCTCCCGCGATAGCGCCCGCAAACCGGCATAGTCGAGCGCGGCGGGCAGAGCAGCTCCCTCGCTCTTGGCGGCCTTTTCGATCGCGAGCTCTTCGCGGCGCACGTAGCCTTCGATCTTTATTTCAATCGCGATGCGCTCACCGATAGAGCGTTCGATCTCCGGCGCCTGATCCGAGATACGACTGAATTCGATCTCCGGCCGCCTTAGCGCATCCGCTAGCGTAGCGCCCGGCCCCACAGCCGGCACAGATTCCGATACGCCAATGCGCGTGGAGTGTACGATGTGCCGCGCACGGTCCAGCTCGGCAGAGCGCGCCTCGAAGCGCGCCCAATCTGCGTCGCCCACGAGGCCGACGTCGCGCCCGACGGGCGTCAAGCGCCGGTCCGCGTTGTCGTGGCGCAAGAGAATGCGGTGCTCGGCCCGCGAGGTCATCATACGGTAGGGCTCGTCGACGCCTTTGTTCACCAAATCGTCGATGAGCACGCCGATGTAGGCCTGGCTACGGCTCAAGCGCAGCTCCTCGCGTCCCTGCGCCGCTCGCGCTGCGTTGATCCCGGCAATCAAGCCCTGTGCGGCGGCTTCTTCGTAGCCGGACGTACCGTTGAGCTGCCCGCAATGATAGAGCCCGCGCACGCGCCGCGTTTCGAGCGTATCGTGCAGCTCCGTCGGCGGCACCATGTCGTATTCGACGGCATAACCGGCGCGCAGCATCTCGCATTCTTCCAAACCCGGCAGCGTGCGCAGCATTTCCAATTGCACGTCCGCCGGAAGCGATGTGGAAAAGCCCCCCACGTACCAAGTCGGTTCGTCCCAGCCTTCGGGTTCGACGAAGATCTGGTGCGTGGGATTGTGCGCGAACTTAACGACTTTGTCTTCGATCGACGGACAGTAGCGCGGACCGATGCCTTTGATGAGATCGAGCCCGTAAAGCGGCGACCGGTGCAGATTGCCGCGCACGAGTTGATGCGTGCGTTCATTGGTCTCGGTGATGTAACACGGCAGCTGCGGTCCCGCAAACCGCGGCTCGTTGTTGTAAGAAAACATCAATGGAACCGGGCTTGGGGGCTGCACTTTCATCACGCCGGTATCGACGGTAGCGCGATCGATACGCGGCGGCGTTCCGGTCTTCAAACGCTGCGTTGGGAAACCGGCGGCGCGCAGCGATTGCGCCAAACCGAGCGCCGGCGGTTCGCCGAAGCGCCCCTCGGATTGCACGACGTCACCGCGAAAAGATTTACCGCCCAAAAACGTGCCTGTTGCTAATACGACTCGTTGCGCATAATATTGCGATCCGTCCGCGCATGCAACGCCGCGGATTTCACCCGCGCTCATGATAAGCGACTCTACCATCGCCCGTTGGATGCGCAGATTCGGCTGCGCCCGCAAAACGTCGATCGCTAGGCGCGCGTATGCGGGCTTATCGGCCTGCGCGCGCAACGCGCGCACCGCCGGACCTTTGGACTCGTTCAGAAAGCGCGAATGCAGCGAGCACCGGTCGATGATCCGCGCCATCTCGCCGCCGAGCGCGTCGATTTCGCGCACCAGCTGGCCTTTTGCACTGCCGCCGATCGACGGATTGCACGGAAGCGTGCAGATGCGGTCGGGATCGCCGGTCAGCAGAAGCGTAGGTACGCCCAAGCGCGCCGAGGCGAGCGCCGCTTCGACGCCCGCATGCCCGCCGCCGACGACGATAACGCCGGCGTCATCGGAATGAATTCGCGCTGCCATAACCGCCGTTATTGTAGCAGACGGTTCGCGGGTTTCGGTTAGCCCGGCACCGCCACAGCGTCGCGTTTCAGGCCGCGCAACCGGAAGGCGAGGCCGATCAAAAAGCCGCCGAAAATGATCGCGTAAACTCCGATGATCCAGACGACCGCAAGCGCCCCGTTCAGCGGGCGAAGGATGAGCAGAACGCCGAACGCAATCGACGCCAACCCGGCAAGCACCCACCACAAATCGCCCGGAAGATGGCGGCGCAGTTCGAACGCGCCGACCAGCTCGAGGATCCCGGTCACTACCGCCCAGGCGGCGATGAGATAGAGCAGCGCAAACGCAGTTATCTGCCAGAAGAAGAACGTGATGGCGCCGACCAGTATCCCGAAGATACCGACGAAGAGCAGGTGCGCCCAGCGGTTATGCGCCTCGGCCTCGCGCACAGCACCGATCAACGCGAAAACGCCGTCCACGAGAGCGTAGGCCCCGAAGAGAAACACCAGCACGACCAGCGCGATTCCCGGCATCGCGAGCGCCAAGACGCCGAAGATGACGGCTGCGACGCCTCGGATCGCAAACGTCCACCAATTACGCGAAAGTACATCAAGCATAGGGACCGGGCGTTCGCCACCCTGCTGCTATTTCCCGATGCAGAACCGCGCAAAAATTTTCGTGAGCAATTCCTCGCCGGCCGCCTCGCCGGTGAGATGCCCTAGCGCTGCATACGCGCGCTGAAGCTCGCCCGCGATCAAGTCCGCCGGCTCGCCGCGCTGCAGGGTTTCGCGCGCGCGGCCGAGCGCTTCAAGCGCCTGCGCCACGGCTTCCAGTTCGAAGAGTGCGGCCAGATGCGGCCGTTCCAAATCCGGCAGCTCGCCCCCCCAGGCCGTGAGCGCGAGTGCGCCGCGCAACGCCGCAAGCGTCGCGCGATCGAAGACCGAGCCGCAAACGTCCGCGCCGCCATCGAGCTCGCGCGCGCCCACATCGCCCAAATCGCTCTTGTTGCAGAAGATCACGCGTGGCCGCGCTTCGGTGAGCGCGAGAACCTCGCGGGCCTCGTCGCCAATAGGTTGCGAGCCGTCGACCACCACGATCGCTGCGCGTGCCTCTGAAAGCGCGCGGCGCGTCCGGTCGATGCCGGCGCTCTCCAGCCGCCCGGCGTGCGCGCGAATGCCCGCGGTATCGATAAACCGCACGGGAACGCCGTCGACGTCAATCGTTTCCTCAATCGTGTCGCGCGTCGTGCCCGCAATCTCGGAGACGATTGCGCGATCCTCGCCCAGCAGCGCATTGAGCAGCGAAGACTTTCCGGCGTTGGGCGGACCGACGATCGCGACGCCCACGCCTTCGCGGATCAGCCGGCCGGCTTCGCCGTTGCGCTGCAAACGCCGCAGCTCCGCAGCGACCGATTCGACGGACGCTTCGAGCTCGGCGCGATCCGGATCGCGAACCTCGTCGGGGAAATCGATCGCGGCCGCAAGTTCTTCTAAGATCTTTGAAAGCCGCTCGCGGAGCGCTTGCACTTCGCGCGCAAGTCCGCCGCCGAGATTTGCAGCCGCCGCGCGGGCCGCCGATCGCGATTCGGCCGCAAGAAGATCGGCAACCGCCGATGCTTCGTGCACGCCCATCTTTCCGTTGAGCAACGCGCGCCGGCTAAATTCGCCCGCGCCAGCATAGCGCGCACCACAGGCCAGCAGCGCGCGCACGACTTCGCGCGCCACGATCGGCGATCCGTGAATCTGCAGCTCGAGGGTGTCTTCACCGGTGTAGCTGTGCGGCGCCGCAGAGAGAATGGCGATCCCGCGATCGACGGTCGCGCCGTTTTCGTCCACGACGGTTCCGTATGTCGCGATCTTCGGCCCGAGCGCGCTCGCCGAACGAAACAGCCGCTTTGCAAGCGCGCGAGTCTGCGGTCCGCTGACGCGTATGATCGCAATCGCACCCGCTCCGGCCGGCGTTGCGATCGCACAAATTGTTTGTTCTGTTGAGAACGGCATATCAATCTTCCCTACGCGCTTTTAACAAGTGCGAGGCGGCGGATAGCCTTCGCCGAGCGATTAAACATAGCCTAAGCGAGGCGAAGGCTATGCGCCGACGAGCTACTTGGGAAAAACGACCACTCTTCGCTCCGGCTCGACGCCTTCGGACTCGGTACGCACTAAGGCGTTTTCGGCCAAAGCGATGTGCACGATCTTTCGCTCCGAGGGCAGCATCGGTTCGAGCTTTTGCGGTGTATTCTCGCGAACGCAGCGCTCGAGCGTCATCAGCGCGAGGTTCTTAAGTTGATCCGCGCGGCGCGCACGGTAGCCCTCGGCGTCAATCGTGTAATACTTGCGGCCGGTCTTCACGCCGGCGTTCAGAATGTTGTTGAAGACCAAGTTCAGCGACTCGAGCGTGTTGCCGTGCCGTCCGATGAGCATCGCCAAGTCCGGACCGGTGACTTCAAAATACTCGCCTTCCGGACGCGAGAGATACTCGATCTCTGCATGAGGCACGCCCATCTTTCCGAGAATCTCTTCGAGCAGGTCGCGCGCCGGCTTCGCGGCGTCAGGCATCGCGGTCTTCGGCCCTTTGCGCGGCGCCGGGGCACTTCGGCGCGTACCATTGGGCGGACGGCGTCCGCCGGTTCCGCCGCGCCGGACGCGCGTTCCGGTACCGGGGATATCGCGGTCGCGAATCTCCGCGGGCTGCTGATCTTCGGGCTCGACGTCGTCTTCAAACATAGCTACCTTCTTGCGCCTCTCTTTTTCTTTTTGTTTCTGCGCGAACCGCCCCGCTGCTGGCCGGCGACTTCCCCGTTGGCCTTCGGCAGCGCCTTGGTCTTCGCGTCGTCCGGCAAGTCGGTGAGCGCGTGAAAGTCATCCAGCGCCGATAGCGGCTGGTGGTACTTCCCGAGCAGATAAAACTGTTGGCCCATCGTGAACAAGTTGTACGAAAACCAGTACAGGACCATCGCCGATGGCCAATTGTAGCGCAGTCCCAAAAACCCCAGCATGAGCGGCGAGAAGATCGCCATCAGTTTTTGCGTCTGAGCCTGTTGCGGATCGGCCGACGGCATTGTCGCGTAGCGCGAATAGAAATACATCGAGATCGCGTAGAGCAGCAGCAGCACGATGTCGGCCGCTGCCAAATTCGGCGCGAACAGATATGCCTTCCATAAAAGCGGCGCTACATGGTCGGTGAACGGCGCGCCGACCCACAGCCAGTGTTCGTTCTTGTAAAGATCTTTGTGGGCCCACACGGCGTAGTAGACGCTGATGATGATCGGATACTGCACGAGCATGGGCCAGCAGCCAGCCAGCGGATTGGCGCCTTCCCGTTTGTAGAGCTCCATCGTCTCTTTTTGATAGCGCTGCGGATCGCTCTTGGCATACTTGGCCTGCAGCGCTTTCATTTGCGGAGCGAGCTTCTGCATTTTGATCATCGACATGAACTGCTTGGTGTTCAGGGGCCACGAGATCAATTTGAAGCCGAGCGCAAAGATAACTAAACTCCAGCCGCGGCTGTGCACGACGGAGTTGATTGCATTGAGGATAGCCGTGATGCCGTTGACGATCGGGTCCAGAAACGCGTTCGTCGCAAAAATAAAATGCACGATCTACCGCTCCGCGACCGGATCGAATCCGCCGGGATGCCATGGATGACAGCGGGCAAGCCGGCTCGCAGCCATCGCGCCTCCGCGGAGCATGCCATGTTTTTCAAATGCCTGGGCCGCGTACTCCGAACAAGTCGGATAGAATCGGCACGCTTGCGGAAGAAGCGGCGAAATCACGATCTTATAGACGCGCAGCGCGGCGGCAGCGATACGGCGCACTAAGCCAACGCTCGCGCGAGTTCGGCGCGCAAGTCCGCGTAAGAAGCGGCGGCCGTGGAAGGCCGCGCGACAACCAGAATCCGGACCTGCGGATCGGCGGGAACAAGTTCGTGCATGGCGGCCGCGATGCGACGCTTTACTTGATTACGGATGATGGCTTTGCCCACTGAAGTGGAAACGGTAATGCCCACGAGCGGGCGTTCGCCCTTTGGGGCGCCTTCGCCGCGGTAAACCGTCAAATTCGGGGTGGCCATACGCCGGCCGCGCTGGCGCAGGCGGGCGAAATCCGCCTGGCGGCGCAGGCTGGCAAAGCGTCGCATCAGACGCTGAGGCGCTTGCGGCCCTTTCTGCGGCGGGCCGCAATGACGCGGCGGCCGTTTTTGGTGGACATACGCTCGCGAAAGCCGTGGACGCGCTTGCGCCGGCGGTTATGCGGTTGAAAGGTCCGCTTCATGAAGGAATGTACTCCTGGGAACGTGCCGGGGATGCACCCGCCGGCACAGCCACTTAGTATAGGACCAGCGTCGCGGGCCGTCAAGCAAAGATTCAGAAACGTCCGCTCTCCACACTTGTGGAGAAGGCTGTGGACAGCGCTGCGCTGAGGCTTGCTCGACTTGGGCCGAAAAGCCCGTCGCCACGGGCGATTTCCCGCTTGTCAATACATGCGGCGGAGCGGTGGAATACGTGTGTTTTGACCCGAAAAATCGATGGTTCTACACCTGTGGATAAGTGGATAAGAATCTCTTAATTTACCGCAGGATACGACCCCGATAGCGCCAACCTGTGCGCCTCCACGAAGGGACTGCGCCGTTAGACTTTTGTCGATGGTGGAGTTCCGAACTAGATTACGACGGGACGGATACAGGATGGCGCTTGCGGCTGGAAACACCGATATTTCCAATGAACTCTGGCAATCCGCACTCACAGCGCTAGAACGAAAGTTTTCCAAACCGGTTTACGAAATGTGGATCAAGCCGTTGCGGCTGGTTTCCCTCAACGGGAACGAGTTGTTGCTGGCGGTCGGGAACACATTTGCCCGCGAGTGGACCGAAAATCGCCTCAAGGTTCAGATCGTCGAAGCGCTCGCCGAAACGTTCGGAACCGTTTTTGAGCTGCAGTTCGTGATCGTCGAAACGCCGGGCGAAACGCCCGCTCCTGAAGCCTCCGCCCAGCCGGCGGCGGGCGCGGCGCGCCTGCAAACCGAGTTCCGGCCCGGCAATCTGAATTCGCGCTACACCTTTGAAGAGTTTGTCATCGGCAACTCCAACCGGTTCGCGCACGCTGCCGCGCAAGCGGTCGCAGCCGCGCCGGCGCGCGCGTACAATCCGCTGTTTCTCTACGGCGGTGTCGGATTGGGCAAGACGCACCTCATGCACGCGATCGGCCACCGCGTTCTGCAAGACATTCCCGACGCCAACGTCGTCTACGTGTCGAGCGAAAAATTCACCAACGAGTTCATCATCGCGGTGCAAAACAACAAGACCCTTGAGTTTCGCAACAAGTATCGTTTGGTCGACGTGCTGCTGATCGACGACATCCAATTCTTGGAAGGCAAGGAAGGCACCCAAGAAGAGTTCTTCCACACGTTCAACGCGCTGCACGAATCGGGGCGCCAGCTCGTTATCTCGAGCGATCGTCCGCCCAAAGAGATTCAAACGCTGGAGAACCGTTTGCGTTCGCGATTCGAATGGGGCCTACTCACCGATATTCAACCGCCCGACTTGGAGACGCGCGAAGCCATTCTGCGCAAGAAAGCGGAGTCCGAGAAGATTCCGGTCCCTGACGAGGTGACGTCATACATCGCCAAGGTCATTCCGTCGAACATCCGCGAGCTCGAAGGCGCGCTTATTCGTGTCGTCGCGTTTTCGTCGCTAACCAAGTCTACCATCACGGTCGACCTCGCGGCCGAAGTGCTGAAGAACGCGGTCGCCCAGATGCCGCTGCGGCGCGTGACGATCGACACGATCAAAGACAAGATCGCGAAGGCCCACGGCCTGACGATCAAAGAGATGGACAATCACCGGCGCGACCAGCGCGTAGCCGGGCCCCGTCAGATCGCGATGTTCGTCTGCACGGAACTGACGGATTGTTCTCTGCCCCACATCGCGCGTGAGTTCAACAAGAAGGACCACACGACGGTGATGTACGCGCGGGACAAGGTGAAGGACCAAATGCAGCGCGACGAAGCCTACCGCAATAAGATCCGCTCCCTCCTGGCGCTCTGCCAAACCGACTAAGCGTTTACATCTTATAATGCACGACATGATGCACAGGGCGGCTTTGAACGCGTGGATAACTGGCCGGAGGCGGCCGGCGGTGTACATGTGTAGGAACTCCCCAAGGTCCTGCACAGGTTATGCCGGGCACAAACCCGCATCGTAGCAAGCAAATCGGGGCTTCTTCGCAGAATGCACCGCCTTACTACTAATACTATTAGATCTTTTTATAATAAAGAGCCAACGACGACAGCAATGAGTGTGGAATGAAGTTCACCTGTAACACGAAAGACATCTCCGGCGCAGTCGGTGCCGCAAGCAAGGTCGTCAACGCGCATACGACCGTTCCCATCTTGTCCAACGTGCTGCTCAGCGCAGACGAAGGCAAAATCTCCGTGCGCGCGACCGATCTCGAAGTGACGCTCGAGCATGCCTTCAAGGCCGAAGTCAGTGAATCGGGCAGCGTGACCGTTCCGGCCAAATTGTTCAGCAGCTACTTGGGCAATCTGCAAGCCGGGCTCATGGAATTGACGGGAACGCCGACGCGTGCCAGCGTCAAATACGAGCGCAGCAGCTACGACTTCCACGCTCTGCCGGCCGAAGAGTATCCGCCGCTTCCGACCGCGCAGAAGGGCCAAAACTTCCGAATCTCCGCCAAGAGGTTTCGCGATGGCGTCAACGCCGCTATCTTTGCGGCGTCGAGCGAGGAAGCGCGCGGCGCGGTTCTGATGGGAACGCTGCTCGAAATCGAAGGCGACTCGCTGACCATGGTTGCGACCGACGGCTACCGCCTGGCAAAATATCAGACGACGCTCGAGAGCGGCGTTTCCGGCAGCGAGAAATATATCGTGCCTTCCCGCGCGCTCATCGAAGCGGCGCGCAATCTGGGCGGCGCCGAATTCGTCGACGTCACGGCGCTCGGCACGCAGAGCAACCAGCTCATGTTTTCCGCCGGCGACGCATCGATCACCGTCCGGCTGGTCGACGGACAATACCCGAATTACGGTCAGGTCATCCCTGCGAAATTCGATCGTTCGATGAAGGTTAGCACGCCAAGTTTGATCGCAGCGCTGCGCCGCGCCGAACTGGTTGCCGGAGATCGCGCAAGCATGGTAAAACTCGCAGTTGCGAACCAAACGCTCATCGTCACTGCAAGCTCCGACGTATCGGGTAACGCATACGAAGAACTCGAAGTCGAGCAACAAGGCGAAGATTTGACGATCGCCTTCAACGCTCGCTATCTCGTTGAGATCTTGAATCACATCGAGAGCGCGCAGACCGTCATGGAATTCCTGGGTCCGCTCTCGCCGGCGGCAATCAAACCGGTCGAGCCGGCGGAGGGCGCGCAGCAACTGTATGTGTTGATGCCGCTGCGGCAATAGGCGGCATAATGCGGCGCTGCCTAGTCTTGGCAGCAGCGGTAGCGGTAACGCTTGCGGGTTGCAGCGGCGGAAGTGCCAGCCTTCCAGCGCCCGTAATTCCGACCACGGCGCCCGGTCCGGCTATCCAGCACGTCGTCGTCATCATGCAAGAGAACCGCACGTTCGACGGCGTCTTCCAAGGCTATCCCGGCGCAAACACGCAGAGCTTTGGGATCGATTCGAAGGGCAACAGACAGAATCTGCAGCCAATCACTTTGGCCTATCCCACCGACATCAACCACCTGCGCGTTCAGTTTTTAGCAAATTACGACGGCGGAAAAATGGATGGGTTCGATAAGGAGATCTTCACTTTTTGCGGAGTTCTGCTATCCGGCTGCAGTTGTCCGTCAAACGATCAGCTGAACGATACGAGATGCTGGGTTTATGGTACGCACTACCCGCCGGGATCGACGACACCGTTAGCTTACGCGTACGTTCCGCGCACCGAAGTCCAGCCGTTTTGGGACATGGCCGCACAGTACGCGATCGGCGACGATTTCTTTCCGTCAAACAATGGGCCCAGTTACGTTTCGCATCAATACATGATCGCCGGCGAGTCCGGCCACGTGGCCGAGATCCCGAGCGACTTCAATCAAACCTGGGGATGCGATGCGCCCGCGCCGACGACAACCGCGGTCTTGCAGATGGTCAATCCGCCGCCGGCGTATTATCCATTCGCGGCGCAGTTTGGCCAGGAGCTCCCCGGGCCGTTCCCGTGTTTTTCCTACAGCACGATTGCCACTCAGCTCGATAACAAAGGCATATCCTGGGGCTTTTACTCGCCCACCATCGGCCTAAATCTCGGTGACATTTGGTCTGCGTTCGACGTCATCTATCCGGTCCGTTTCGGCGCAGATTGGGTGCGCAACGTTAAATCGCCGGAGAGTTCGTTCTTCACCGACATCGCAAGCGGCAACCTTCCGCAAGTTTCGTGGGTCATGCCGTCGTTCTTGAACTCCGATCACGCCGGGTCGCTCAGCACTACCGGTCCGCAATGGGTGGCCAACATCGTTAATGCGGTCGGCAAGAGCAAGTACTGGAACAGCACGGCGATCATCATCATGTACGATGATTGGGGCGGCTGGTACGATCACGTCGTTCCGCCCCAATACGCCGACGCGCGCACCGGCGCATATGAAGGTTTGGGCATTCGCACCCCGCTGATCGTCGTCTCGCCCTACTCGAAGCATAACTACGTTTCGCACGCGCAGCACGAAGTCGCGAGTAGCCTGCACTTCATCGAAAAGATCTTTGGACTGACGTCGATTCAGTCGTACACCGCCGACGCTCGCGCCGATGCGCTCGACGACATGTTCGATTTCACGCAATCGCCGTCGGCATTCAAACCGATCTCAACGACGCTGACCGTGACAAGCATCATGCAGCAAAAAACCCCGTCGCAAGCCGCCGACTATTAGGCTCGATTCGCTTACGCTCTCGAACGTGCGCAACTACGCACACCTCGAGCTGCAGCCGGCGCCGGGACTGAACGTCTTTGTCGGAGCCAACGCGCAAGGCAAGAGCAACCTGCTAGAGGCGATCTCACTGCTCGGAACGGGGAAATCGTTTCGCACCAGCCGGGAGCGCGATCTGATTCGCGACGGGTTCGAGCTCGCGACCATTTCGGGCGCAGCGCACGTAAAGGCCGGCGCAATCCGTCTGGGCTGCACGCTGACGGCAACGCCGCGCGGCTCGCGCAAACTCTACACGGTCAACAGCCGCAGCGTACGGTATGCGACATTTCTCGGCAGCTTGCGCGTGGTGAGTTTCGTGCCCGCGGATTTGCATCTGGTCGACGGACCGCCGTCGGTGCGGCGTTCGTTTTTGAACAGCGCGCTTGCGCAGGAACAAAAATCCTATTACCGCGATTTGGCCCGGTATCAGAAAGCGCTCGCCCAAAAGACGGCGCTGCTGCGCGCGGAGGCTCCAATCGATCTGGAACTGCTGAAGATCTACGACGAAACGCTGGTAACGGCCGGAACGGCACTCATGATCGCGCGCAATCATTTCGTGCGCGCGCTCGGAACCGCCGCGGCAAAAGTACACGCACGCTGGAGTGACGGTCGCGAGCATCTGGAATTGACCTATCGGCCGAACGTGGGGTTCGAAGCCGAAACTGAAGACTCGATCGCCTCGAGCTTTCAGGAACGTTTGCGCGACGGCGCCGAACAAGAACGCGTGCGCAGGGTAGCGCTCGTCGGCCCGCATCGCGACGATCTTACGCTCGATTTGGATGGGCGGTCGCTCGCGGCGTTCGGCTCGCAGGGCCAGCAGCGGACGGCGGTACTTGCGGTCAAGGTCGGCGAATATGCCGTCATGCACGAACGCTCGGGCGAAGCCCCGCTATTGCTGCTCGACGACGTCCTTTCCGAACTCGATCCGCAGCGTGCCCGCGCATTTTTAGAAGGCGTCGGCGAGTTCGAACAAGCGTTTATTACGGCAACGCAGCTCCCGGGGGCGCTCGCCTTGGCATCAGTCTACGAGATCCGGGATGCACGCGTGGAAACGGGCGCGAGCTGATGCAGCCGCTGCGCGCCGCGCTCTCGTCTTGGCAGCCGGCGAAGGTCGTTGCGGGAGATCCGCTGTCGCATTTGCGCGCGCAGTGGGCAACGATCGTTGGTGAGGATATCGCGTCCAATTCCCGTCCGGCCGAATTAATTCGCGGGTCGCTGCTCGTCGTGACGCGCTCGGCCGCATGGAGTCAGCAGCTCTCGTTTTTGAGCGAGCGGATTGTGGACGCGGTGCGCGCTTCAACCGGAGTCGCATTGGAAGGCGTACGTTTCCGCGTCGGCCGCATCGGGTCGCGACCGGGGCCTTCGTCGGGCCGCAAAGCTGCGGCGCGCAAACGCACCGAGCCGCGCCCTGCCGCGGCCACGCTGGAATCGGCGGTCGCCATGTTCCGCCACGACGTCACGAGCGCGCAGCGGGCCAAGGCTAGCGCGGGATGGAAAGAGTGCAACCGTTGCGGCATACGGATCGTTCCAGAAACCGGGCCGTCTTGCGCGCCCTGCGCCAACGCCCGCGGAGCGGAACGCTCGGCCGCAATAGCGCGACTGCTTTTCGAAGTACCGTTCTTGGGCTACTCCGGCATTTCGGAACACGTCGAAAATTTATCGCGAGACGAATACGAACGGGTCCGCGCAAAACTGCTGGCGCGATGGTGGGACGCGCTCATGCAATTGCAGCGCTCCGGCCGGAAGCGCGCGAGCAGGCGCGAACGCGACATCGTCAGCTCGTACGTTTTACTGAAGACCAGGCTCGATCCGGAAAAGATCGCACCGGCGGTCGTGCGCGACCTTCTTGGCGAGGAACTGTACAAGATATTTTATGGCAGCGATGAGACCTAACGAGTACGGCAGCGAGCAGATCGAGGTCCTGAAAGGCCTCGAAGCGGTTCGAAAACGTCCCGGCATGTATATCGGCAACACCGCCGAGCGTGGCTTGCATCAGCTCGTCTACGAAGCGGTCGACAACGCCGTGGACGAAGCGCTGGCGGGCTTCGCGAAAAATATCACGGTCACGCTGCTTAAGGACGGCTCGTGTGCGGTGGAAGACGACGGGCGTGGAATCCCGATCGACATTCACGCCGACGAAAAGATGCCGGCGGTCGAGGTCGTTATGACGATGCTGCACGCCGGCGGCAAATTCGGCAAGGGCGGTTATAAAGTAGCGGGCGGACTGCACGGCGTCGGCATATCGGTCGTCAACGCGCTCTCTGAAGAGATGACGACTCGCGTGAAGCGCGAGGGCAAGACGTGGGAGATGCGCTTTAAGCGCGGGATCACCACCCAAAAGCTCAAGAAGATCGGACCGGCGGAAGGCACCGGCACCTACCAATGGTTCAAGCCCGACCGCGAAATGTTCGAAGTCACCGAATTTCACTGGGACGTGCTCGCGAAACGCTTGCGCGAGCTCGCCTTTCTCAATCGTGAAGTGGCGATCGCACTGCGCGACGAGCGCCCCGAAACGCCGCGCGAGCGAACCTTCAAGTTCGACGGCGGCATCGTCTCGTTCGTTCAGTGGCTGAACGAAAAGAAAGACCCGCTGCACCCGATCATCTCGACGCATCACGAACGCGATGGCGTCGACGTCGAGGTCGCTATGCAGTGGACCGACACGTACACCGAACTGATCTACTCTTACGCGAACAATATCAATACCATCGAAGGCGGCATGCACCTGACGGGCTTCCGCACGGCGATCAGCAACGCGGTGAACAGCTACGCGAAAAAGCGCGGAGCGCTCAAGGAGTCCGACAGCTCGCTCTCCACCGACGACGTGATGGAAGGCCTGACGGCTGTCGTTTCGGTGAAGCTGCAAGATCCGCAGTTCGAAGGGCAGACCAAGACCAAACTCGGCAACGCCAAAGTGCGCAACATCGTCTATGCGCTGGTCAACGAACGCTTAGATTTTTTCTTTGAAGAAAACCCGAAACTCGCGCGCATTATTTTGGACAAGTGCATGCAAGCGCAGCGCGCGCGCGAAGCGGCCAAAAAAGCGCGCGACCTTTCGCGGCGCAAGAACGCGCTCGAAGGCTCGGGCCTTCCCGGCAAATTGGTTGACTGCAAGAACACGAATCCGGCTGAAAGCGAATTGTTTCTCGTCGAAGGCGATTCGGCGGGCGGCACCGCCAAAGGCGGGCGCGATCCGAACAGTCAGGCGATTCTGCCGCTGCGCGGAAAGATTCTCAACGTCGAAAAAGCCCGGCTCGACAAAGTTCTCTCGAACGAAGAGATCCGCACGATGATTACGGCGCTCGGCACCGGCTTCGGCGACGAGTTCGATCTGGGCAAACTGCGTTATCACAAGATCATCATCATGACCGATGCCGACGTCGACGGATCGCATATCCGCACGCTGCTGCTGACGTTCTTTTACCGGCAGATGAAAAGGCTGGTCGAAGACGGCTACGTGTACATCGCGCAGCCGCCGCTCTTCGGCTTACGTAAAGGCAAGAAGCAGTGGTATGCGTACAGCGACGCGGATCTAAAGTCGATCGTCGGTGAAGACGCTAAAGACTTCGTGATTCAGCAATACAAGGGCTTGGGCGAAATGGACGCCGAGCAGCTCGCGGTGACGACGATGGAAGTCGGCAACCGCCGTTTGAAGCAGATCACGGTCGAAGATGCGGTCGAGGCCGAGCAGATATTCACCGATTTGATGGGCGACAAAGTCGAGCCTCGAAAACAATACATCTTCGAATTCGCAAAGAGCGCCAAGAACTTAGACTTATAGGTCCCCCCGTGACTGCGGGGCTTCCGCCAACGTTAGGGGTATAACTGGCCGCGGAGGGACCTTTGCGCAAAGGGATCTGGACCGCAGCCGCAGCGCTGGTGCTCGCGGCAATTGCGGTGGTCGTCATTTTCCACAACAGCGTGACGCGCGTCACGGTGAGCGCCCTGTCGGGGGTTGCCACCGGCTATTCGATCCAAATGAAGGACCTGCGCTACGGCGGCGGCCATGCCGCATTCGTCGGTGTGCACATCTCTCGCCACGGACAGCCGGTGCTCGACGCCGATCGTGTCGATGTTTTTTACAGCTTGCGCGACCTGCTCCCCGGCAGCAAGCACCGATTCGGTCTGCTCGCCGTAACGATCGATCGCCCTTACATCACGCTGATCCACAACCAAAACGGCACTTACAACGTCGCGTTGCCTCCGAGCGCGGCGGCTGGGCCGGCGCGCCAGCATCCCAACGCGGTTCCGATGCAGATGACGGTGCGCATTCGCGACGGCCGCGCCTCGCTGATCGATCAATACCGCTATTATAAGGAAAGCCGGCTGCAGCGCGTCGATCATATCAACGTCGACCTGAGCCTCAATAGCGTCAAGGTCACGCACTACGTCGCGACCGGCGATCTCGAAGACGCCGGCACACAGCCGTTCCGCGCGGTCGGAACGATCGACTACATCAAGGGGTACGCCCTGCATCACGTGCACGTGCGCGCGATTCCGATTCAAACGATCGGCAACTACTTCATCGATTCGCCGGCAGCACGATTGCTGGGAGGCGTGGTGCGCGGTATGGACGTTCGCATGTACGCCTTCGACGTCAAGCCGAACGAAACGACCGCCTATCACATCATCGGCGCCGGCTACATGGCGAAGGGATCGATGGAAGTGCGCGGGCTCGACTCCCCGATCCGCAATCTGGACGGGCCGATCAACATTTTTGACGGCGGTTTCGCTGCGCAACACTTGACCGCGACGGTCGGTCACATTCCGATCAGGATCGCCGGCGGCATCTTCGACTTTCGCCGGCCGCAGTTCCGGTTGGGATTCGAAGGCCGCGGCGACTTGCGGTACCTGAAGGAGATCGCCGGCTTTGCCAAAGGCCTGCCCGTTTACGGCGCCTTAAGAATTCACGCGCTCATCGAAGGGAATATCGATAACCCGCTGCTGTGGATCGGTTTCAACGGACCGCGCTTCAACTTTCAATCCGTGCCGATCGACAATCCGCGCGGCATGGTGGCCTTATACGGAAGTGACTTGGTCGTTTTGCCGTTCCACGGGGAGTACAGCGGCATCAGCCTGCACGTCCAGGGCACGATGCTGCTCGGCAATCATGTCACGTCAAGTTTGATCCTCCACGCGTTCGGCCCGTCCAACAGGCTGCCGTATCTGGGCGCGCTCGTCGCCGATCAAACGATCAACGCGGAGGCCATGCTGAGCGGAACCGATCTGAAGATCAACGGCCGCGGCTATCTCGTTTCGTTGAGCCATCCCGACGACGTGAACGGATTCTACAACATCGATCAAAACGGCACCGGTACGTTCGGTCCAATCTCGGTACGCACTGCCGCCGGCGGCACGCTCGTCGCCGCGTTCGCGCTGGACCGCCCGCACGGAAACAGTGCGTTCTGGGCCTCGGCCGATAACGTGCGGCTGCTGCAGCCGTCACCCGTCGGGCTGCCGGGCGTCCAGATTCCGGAGCTGCCGCCAATCGACGCGCATATCGTACGAGCAAATATCGCGGGCACCGGCTCAGCCGCGAACTCCGTGATCGGCGGATCGGTCGACATGGCCCCCGCGCTTATCGCGGGCGTACCGTTTAACAGCATTCACGCGCAGTTTGCCGGCCCGTTCGCGGCCGCAGAGCTGAGTGATGTGCGCGCAACCGGACCGTGGGGCAGTTTTGCCGGCAGCGGATCGTTCGGGCCTTCGGCGATGATCGCGCGCGGCAATTACTCCGGCATGCTGCAAGGCCTGCGTCCGTTCATCGGCAACTTCCCGGCGCAAGGATCGATCGACGGCCCGATCGGCATCGCGATCGCGCAAGGTACCATTTACGTGCAGGCGCAGAACGCGCAGTTGCGCGGCGCGACGATCCGCGGCATTCCGGTGCAGAGTATCTCGGGCACGATGGCTTATGACCGGGGCGTGCTGCACATCTACTCGGCGCAGGCGCGCGCCGCCGGAGGCGATATCGTTGCCGCCGGTTCGTTCAACACGACGTCGTCGAGCGCGCCTTCGCGTATGGCGATCGCCACGACGCAGCTCGACGCGAGCATGCTCAACGGACTCGGCGTGCCGATCAGCGGCGGATCGCTGGTCGCGTTCGGCGCGATCATGCCCGGCCCGGGCATTCCCGGCGTCGACGCAGGCGTCGTCTTGCAAAACGGCACGGCGGCGGGTTACGGTCCATTTTCGGCCAGTGCGGAGATCGGAATTGCAAACGACACCCTGCAAGTGCGCAACGGCCTCGCAGCTCTCGGCAGCACGTTCGCCGACGTCAACGGCGCGATCGGCGGCTTGACGTCGGGTTCGCCGCAGTACGATCTGCGCGCGCAAGTTCCCGTGGGGAATATTTCGGAGGTCGCGCGCGTCGCGCACGTGCCGACCTATCGCGCGAACGGCAGTTTCGTCGCGGATGTGAACGTTACGGGGTCGGGAAGCAGCCCGTCGATAGCGGGTTCGGTCGGCGTACCGGTGGGGGAGATCAACGGTTTGGGATTCTCCGATGCGGCCGGACAGATTTCGGCGAGTCGCAGCGGGGTCGCCGTCCGCAACGGCACCGTGCAAGTCGTGACGACGAAAGCGGCGTTCTCAGCGACTGTTGCAAGAGGCGAGACCGCATTTTCGCTGCAGTCGCGCAGAGCCGATCTCTCCGATTTCAACGATTACTTCGACACCGGCGACACGCTCGCAGGACACGGCAACTTGAACCTGGCGTTCGCGCAGTACGACGGTTTGGTATTCACTTCCGGCGACGTTGCCGTGGCTGGGCTGCGGTACAGACGTTTTCCAATCGGCGACACGTACGCGCATTGGACCAGCTTGCGCGACATTCTGCAGCTTAACGTCGCCGTCGGCGGCAGTCACGGACGTCTGCGAGCCGCCGGAACGATCGCGTTCGCGCATACGCCCGACCTCAGCACGCTGATCACGAGATCGCGTTACCATATCTCGGGCACGCTCAGCGACATCGATCTCGGCACATGGCTTCCGGCCTTCGGATTTCCGCAGGCGCCGATTACCGGACGCATCAACGGGAACGTCGCCGTGAGCGGCGCGTATCCGCATTTAGGTTTGACGGGAAACGCGGCGATATCACAAGGCACGCTCGGACCGCTGCCGATCGAACGCGGCGAAGTCTCGATGCGATCGTCCGGCGACCGCATCGACGTGACGCGTCTCTCGCTCGCGCTGCCGGCGCTCGATGCGAACGGTTCGGGCAGTTTCGGCTTCGCGCCGAAGTCGCCGATGGATATTACCGTGCACGCCGTGACGAACGATCTGCCGCGGCTCGTCGTGCAGGCGACGAAGAAGCACATCGACGTGACGGGACGGCTCGAAACGACGGTGCACCTTAATGGGACGTTCGGCAGCCCGGCGATCTCGGCGGCCGTCGCCGGCACAGACGTTAACGCTTACGGCATCGTCATGCCGTCGCTGGTCGGTCAAGTCGCGCTGCGCGGCAACGACTTGGTCGTGCGCAACGCGGAGTTCAGCTTTGTAAAAGGAAGCGCGGCGATCGCGGGTTCGCTGCCGATCGAGCTCTCGCCGTTCACTTTCGGACCTCCGTCTGCGCCGGTCTCGATGGACTTTCTTGCCAACCGCGTCGACCTGTCGTCGTTCAGCGCGTTTCTCGGAAACGATACGAAGCTCGGCGGAACGCTCTCCGGGCACATGGGCGTATCGGGAACCGTCGGCGATCCCCGGATACTTGGGCAGCTCGCCGTGGCCGGCGGCACGTACAGGAGCGCGATCGAGACGACGCCGATTACGAATACCGTCGCGCAGATAACGTTCTTGGGAACGCACGCGACGCTCGACCGCTTGCAAGCCAATCCGGGTACGGGCACGCTCACCGGTTCGGGGCGGCTCGATTTCGGCGGCGGCATTCATGGCGGACCGCTCGGCTATTCGATAGCGGTGAAAACGACGCGCGCGCAATTGAATCTGCCGCAATATGGAACGTACACGCTGACCTCGGCGGCAACGCTCGCGCGTGTGCCTGGACGTTTGGCGACGCTGAGCGGCACCGCGAACATCACCGATTCTACGGTGCCGTTCGCCGCGTTCCTCAAGTTCGGCGGAAACGGAACGACCGCATCCGGAGCTGCGCAAGGGCCGCCGTTTAATCTCGGTTTCAATTTGGCGATCACCGCGGGCAAGAACGTGCGCGTGCGCGGCGGAGGCGCGGGCATCTTTGGCCTTGACATCGCGGGTCAAGGCTCGGTCGTGCTGGCAGGAACGCTTTTGCAGCCGACGCTTTCCGGCGAGTTCAATTCCGCGGGCGGTACGCTCACCTATATCGACCACGCGTTTAAAGTGCGCACCGGAACGGTGACGTTCGATCCGGCCAACGGCGTGATCCCCGACATCTATGCAGTCGGGACGACGCACGTCACGAACCCCGATCCCAACACCCAGCGCAATCCCACCGGGTCCGCAGACATCACGGTGACCGTGAACGGACCGGTGACGAGCCCGCACATCGCGTTCCAGTCCGATCCGCCCGGCTACACGGAGCAGCAGCTGATTGCGCTTCTGCTGCCCTTCGGCAACCTGATCGGCCCAATCCAATTCAGCGACACCGGCGTGCCGCTGCCGCCCGGACAATTGAAGGGCGCGCCGCCGCCGGGAACGCCCAGCCTGCTGCCGCCCAATATCTACGTCCAGCGCCAGAACGGCGTGCTTACGATCGGACAGGAAGCCTTCAATATCTTCAACGCTCAGTTCGTCAGCGGTCTGCTCGCGCCGATCGAAAACGCGCTCGGTACGAATCTGGGCCTTAGCGACGTCAATCTCACGTTGGATTACACGGGGAATTTCGGCGTGAATTTCCGGCGGTTGCTGGCGAAGAATTTCTACGCCCTCTACGGCACCACGCTGGGCGTCCCCATCCGGCAGACCGTCGGCTTCGTCTACCAGCCCAACACGTTCACCTCGGCCCAGTTCACGATGTTCATGCAGCAGGGTCCGACGCCGCTCTTCCAGTCCGCTAGCCAGACCCTGCAGACCAACCAGCGCGCTGCAACCGGCCAAGCCTTGCAAGGAACCAACGGCTTCACGTTCCTTTATCAGAGGCTGTTTTAGCCATCCCCGGCAAGGATGGCAGGGGGTGGTCGCGAACACGCGGGGCGGGCCGAAACGGCGCGGCCCGGCGACGCGTTACGGAGCTGACGCCACGGGCGTTAGACCACTCATACTCTCAAGGAAGATATTGTTGATGACCTCGAGCCTCTGGGGTGCGCGCGGCGCGCTCCAACGGTGTGCTGGTATCGTCCTCACACTCGCGACAATCGTCTCGCTGTTGACGCCTGCCCAAGCGATCTCCGCGACCGCGCCGCCGATCGTCTCGGTCGACGTTTCCGGAAACGTTCACGTGCCCACCGCGACCATCATGAACGTCGTCGCCGCGAAGCCGGGACAGCCCTATGATCCGAAGGTCGTGCAGGCGGACCTGCAGCGCATCTTCGCGCTGGGCTATTTTGCCGATCAGGCTGCGCCGCTAATCCGCCAGCGTCCGGGCGGCATTGCAATCACCTACCGCGTCATCGAAAATCCGGTCATCACGAAGGTCAACTTTCAGGGAAACACCCACGTCCCGGCGGACACGCTGCTGGCGCTTATGGACACGTCGGTCGGCCAGGTGCTCAACACCAATACCATGCGGCAAGACTTCCTGAAGATCAATTCTTACTACGATCGCATCGGCTACGCCGGACAGCTTCCGTCACACGTCACCAACCTCGACATCAACAGTCAGAGCGGCGCCGTCACGCTCGATATTAAAGAAGGCCTGACGATCACTGCCGTCAACATCGCCGGCGACCCCGTGCTTCCGGCCGCGCTCATCAGGCCGGTGCTCAACGTCAAACCAGGCGTTGAGTATTCCGACGCGCTGCGCGATAAAGATTATCAGGCGCTGCAAACGCTCTACCAAGACAAATTCAACCTGATCCTGGGCGGCTTTGAAGGCGGCATCGATGCTACCACCGTCGATCCGAAAGCCGGAACAGCCGCCGTTACTTACGACATCTATGTCGCGAGAGTCGGTTTGGTTCAGATCACGGGCAACACGAAGACGAAAGATCAGGTCATCCGGCGCCAACTCGCGCTCCAGCCTGGACAGATCGTGACAAAGGCCGGCGTGCAGCGCGATTTGGAACGCCTGAACAACACGCAGTTCTTTTCGAAGGTCGACGTCAATCCCAAACCGTGCCCCGACGAAATGCAGAAAAAAGATCCGGGCTGCGTTGTCCTCGACTGGGTGGTCGTCGAGCAAAAGACCGCGCAGGCTTCGATCGGCGCCGGATACTCCGGCGGCATCACGGGTCAAGGGCTCTACGGAACCATCGGATACAACGACAACAATCTGCACGGCACGGGCAACGGCGCGAGCTTCCAATTCGAGCGCGGAGCGCGCAGCTACGTCACACAAGCCTCGGTCACCATCCCGTACGTCGGCAACTCGGCGAAATCTCAGCGTTACAGCTTCGGCGCGACGATCTTTGCCAACGGCAATACGTATTTTTATCCGGTCTACACGACCGCGGTCGGCAACGCTGCCACCGATCCCACGCAGCCGGTTCCGGTGACGCTGCTGCCTTCGAATAATGCTGCCCTGCTCAACGGCGTGGTTGCGACGAGCACCGCGAAGACTGCCGGCATCTCGCTGCAAGTCGGGCGGCGCATGTCCGAGACGCTGCTGGCACAGATAGGCGTCAACGCGGAAAACGTGACCAATAGCACCACCGTGCCGTCGCCGTTCTTCTTCCAGTCGAGCCAGCCGAACATCATCATCGGACCGACTCCGGGACCGCTCAGCAACTTGACCGCCAATACCGGGAGCTTCGGCATCCAAGCTTCGTCGATCGCGAACATCAACACCGGCCAGCCGTACCGCCTCAACTCGCTTTCGTTCTCGCTCGGATCGATCGCCGCCGCGACCCTCGACGACATTTTCAATCCGCGGCGCGGACAGACGGTCTCGTTCAGCGAGACGGTTTCGACGCCGTCTATCGGCTCGAACTTCTCGTTCACGCAAAGCACGCTGGACGCCACCAAGTTTTTCCCGATCCTCAAAGACTCGACGTTCGGCGTGCACGGGCAGGTCCGAGCCTCGACCGGCGCGATTCCGCCGAGCGCGCTGTTCACGTTCTCCGATCAAAACTTGCGCGGATACGACAGCGTCTACTACGGCACCGACACCGTGCTCGGGCAGATCGAACTGCGCAAGCCGGTAACGGCCGACCGCAAATTCTCCGTCGCGGTCTTCGCAGATGAAGGCGGGTGGCGCGTGCGAGGCGCGGCTCCGCTGCTCGATCCTTACACGAACAGAATCATCGGATTCCCCGGCAATTGGTCGTACCTTGGCGATGTCGGCTTCGGATTGCGTTTCGACGTACCGCAGCTCGGCTTGCATACGATCCGCATCGACTTCGCGAAGGGTACCAACGGCAACCACACCAGCTTCGGCATCGGCCAAAGCTTCTAGGAGCTATGAAGAGTACATCAGCAAGAGTATTGGCGGCAGCCGCCCTCGCGGTAATGCTCGCCGCCCCGGCCGCCATCGCGGCGGACCTCACCGACGTCGGATATCTGGATCAAGCCGCGGTCGGCGCGCTTCCGCAGTTCCAGCGCGCGAACGCCCAGGTCGCGCAATTTAAGGCCCAGCTCGATCCGCAGTTTTCCGCCGCAATGAAGCGCGCGCGTAACGACGCGGATCGCCAACGCATATCCGGAGAGTTCCAACAGAAGTTTCTCGACAAGCAACGCCAGGTGCTCGGTCCCCTTTTCGCGCGCGCCCAGACGGCGATCGCGCAGATCGCGTCCAACCAGCGCCTTTCAGTCGTCGTCGACAAGCGCATCGTCGTTTTCGGCGGACAGAATATCACCAAGAGCGTGGTCGACCTCGTCAATGGTCCAGGACCGGTCGTGCCGCCGGCGAGCACGCCCCCGCCCGCGGTCATCGGCTTCGTCGATCAATCGCAGATCGATCAACTGCCGAAGATCAAAGCGGCCAACGATAACTTCCTGAAATTCGCCAGCGACGCGCGCCAAGGCGCACTGCAAAAAATGCAGGCCGCTAAAAACAACCAGCAGCAGCAGCAGCAAATCTTCCAGCAATATCAAAAATCGCTCACCGACGAGCAGAACCGTACGCTCAAACCGCTGGTCGATCAAACGCGCAACGCCATGGCTAGCGTCGCAAACCAGAAGCACCTGATTCTCGTGATCGACCGGGCGGATATCATCTACGGCGGAGCGGACATCACTGCCGATGTCCAAAATGCACTCAAGTAGGACGATCTTCGCAGGGTTAGCGGCAGCGGTCATCGTGCTTGCGGGATGCGCGCAGCAGCGCGCGGACGATCCGAACGTGCGCGGCATCGGGTATGTGCGCCTCGAAGAAGTGCTCAAGAAACATCCGCTCTATCCGCAGCTCTCGCAGATCGACGACTCGATCGACGCACTCGGCCTACACTCCCTTGGAGCGGGCGCCGTGCCACACACGGGCAAGCAGATCGCCGTGCAGACCAAGGAGCTCAACGCGGAGCTGAAAGCCGCGCAAGACCGCGCCAACGTTATCTTACGCCAGAAGCAGCTCGATTACGCCCGGCGCGAACAAGCCGCGATTGCAGCAGCCTTGGGCGCGGCCGGCGCAGGCACGAACGGCGCGCAGACTGCGCAGGCCATGCAGAACATTTCGGCCTCGCAGGCGCAGCAAGTCACCGTGCAAGCCAATAGCGATTTCGCTCAGTATCAGCAGAGCGTCGTCTCGCAGTCGAATGCAGCGCTGCAATCGATTGGAGCGCAACTGAGCGCGCGAGCGGACCGCGCTTTCGGCCAGCGCGCGACGCAGCTGCAAGAACGCGAATCGCAGCTCTCCCTGGAACTTTCCCAGGCCGACGCCAACAAGCGTCTGCAGCTGCGCATGAAGCTCAACGGCCTGGCTCTGCCCGATGCGACGCGCAAGGAATACCGTGACGAGCTCGCCGCGCTCGATCGGCGCGAAGCCCTTGCCGTCGCCGCGCAGCGCGCCCGCGATCAGCAGACGCTCTCGGCATACCGCGCGCAGCTCAACACCCAAGTGCGCGGCGAAATGGCCGCGCAGTCGGCGAAGATTCACGCCGATACGCAAGCCAAACTGCAGACGCGGCGCAACGAAGTTTCCCAAGCGGTATCGTCGCAACTGCAAGGGCTGCGTCCGAACGCCGTGCCTTCGAACGTCTCAGCCTCGACGCGCGACCGCATTGCGCAAATCGACAAGACCTTTAAGGCGCAATTCCAAGCCGACGCGCAAAAGACGATCGCGCAATATCAAGCGACCAAGGCGGAGCTCGATGCCAAGTATGCCGAGCTGCAGGGCGCGGATTCGGCTGCAACAGGGGCTGCGAATAGCCAGCTGGGTCAGCTGCAGCGCGAGCGGGACGATCTCTACAACAAAATGGTGGAACAGATACGGCGTGACGCCGGAACAGTGGCGGCGAAACGCGGATTGCAAGTCGTGCTGGTCAACATTGAAGCCGCGCCGGGCGGCATCGATCTGACCAACGACGTCGAAAAGGACATCGAGAGTTTACACGAGTGAAAAAACAGTATATTTTCGTCGCCGCTCTCGGAGCGGCAATCCTCGCCGGCTGTGCCGGATCCGGAAGCCCGATAGGTTTGGTCGACGTACAGCGGCTGACCTCGAATTGGCCGGTGTACACCAACGCGCAAAATCAACTCGTGGCTGACCAGCGCGCGATCGCCGCGAGCAAGGGTTCGAATGCCGATAAGAAGCGACAAGTCATGGCGCTACAGCAGCACTATTCGCAAATCTCCAACCAGCTCGTCTCGCAGGTGCGCGCTGCATCGGAAAAAGTTGCCGGGCAGAAACAATTGAAGCTGGTCGTGACTCGCGAGTTCGTCGGATACGGCGGAACCGACATCACCGGCGACGTTGAAAAGCTGCTCGGCATCACCGAAAAACCCACGCCGACTCCATAGTGTTCGGAACGCTCGGCCAGCTGGCGCAGCGGCTCGGCGGCCGCGCGATCGGCGACGACACGTTTCACGTTGCGCGCATTACGGCGATCGACGATGCGGACTCCGATGCGCTGACGTTCGCAACGACGCCAGCCTATCTCGAAGAGGCGCTGAAATCGCGAGCCGGCGCCGTGCTGGTCGAGGAATCGCTGCTTTCACCCGAGCTGATCGAACGTTCGAAAAAACCGCTCGTCGCCGTCCTCAATGCGCGCGCCGCGCTTGCGGCGCTGCTCCAAACACTGGAACGCCCGCGTAAGTCGGGTCCGTTTCGCGATCCGTCGGCAAGCGTCGCCGGCGACGCCGTCGTTGGCCCGGACGTCTACATAGGGGCGCACGCCGTCGTCAGTGCGGGAGCGCGCATCGGCGCGCGCACCGTGCTCGAAGCCGGATCCTACGTCGGCGCGCAGACGACGATCGGCGCCGACGCGCTGCTGCATCCGCACTCAACCGTGCTCGACGGCTGCACCGTCGGCGATCGCGTCATTCTGCACAGCGGATCGGTGATTGGCTCGGATGGCTTCGGCTACGTCTTCATCGACGGAAAATTCGAGAAGATTCCTCAAATCGGCAACGTCGTGCTTGGCAACGACGTCGAGATCGGCGCGAATACGTGCGTCGATCGCGCGCAGACGGGCAGCACGCAGATCGGCGACGGCACGAAGATCGACAACTTGTGCCAGATCGGTCACAACTGCCGTATCGGCAAACATTGCGGCATCGCGGCCGAAGCCGGTCTGGCGGGCAGCACGAATCTGGGCGATTACGTTCTGGTCGGCGGAAAGGCCGGATTCTCCGGACATCTCACGGTCGGATCGCGCGCGCGCATCGGCGGCGGCAGCCAGGTTTGGAAAGACGTACCGGAAGGCGCTTTCTACAGCGGCGTGCCCGGGCGCCCTCACGATCAGCAAATGCGGCGAGAGGTCATGATTCGTAACCTGCCTAAGCTCGTCGCTCGTGTCGACGCGCTCGAAAAACGTCAGTGACGCACTACCAAACGACCCTGCGTGAACCGCTCGCCTTTGAAGGCGTAGGTTTGCATTCGGGTGCCCCTTGCCGAATGGAGATCCGGCCGGCGGCCCCGGGTACGGGATTACGTTTCATCAGCTCCGGCATAGAGATACCGGCGCTTGCGGAGTACGTTGTCGAAACCGCGCGCGCAACGGTCATCGGAAAAGATGGCGTGACCATTTCAACGGTCGAGCACATCCTGGCCGCACTTTTCGGCATGGGCATTTCGAACGCCGAACTGGCGGTTGACGGTCCGGAGATTCCCGTAGCCGACGGTAGCGCAAAGATTTTTGCCGAGGCGATCGCCGCAGCCGGCATCGCGACTCAGCGCGAAGCGCGCGCGAGTTTTGTGCCGGCATCACCGGCATTCGCGCGCGACGGAGATCGGGTCGTGACGGTTCTGCCCGCCGGCGCGATGCGCGTAAAATTCGTCGCGGATTTTGCCGCCCCGATCGGGACGCAATATTTTGACGGCGAGATCAACCCCGAGATGTTCCTGAAAGAGATCGCGGGCGCGCGCACGTTCGGCTACATGCACGAAGTAGAAGCGCTGCTCAAACGCGGCCTCGCCAAAGGCGGAACCCTGGAGAATGCCCTCGTCTTCGCGCCGGGCGGTCCGCTGCAGCCGCTGCGCTGGGAGAACGAGCCGGTGCGCCACAAGGTGCTCGACTTGCTGGGAGACTTTGCGCTGCTCGGCGCCTGGCCGCAGTGTGAGATTGTCGCGATCAAGAGCGGCCACAAACTGCACTGCATCATGACACGGCAATTGCGCCGCCAAATCGGCGGCGGCAAGCTCTCGGCGAAAGCGAGCTCGTAGTGGCCGAACTCGACATCCGGCAGATCATGGAGATCCTGCCGCACCGTTATCCGCTGCTGCTTGTCGATCGCATTCTGGAATTGGAAGCCGGAGTCCGCGCGCGCGGTTACAAGAACATCACGAACAACGAACCGGTCTTCACCGGGCACTTTCCGGGAAATCCGGTCCTGCCCGGCGTCTACATGATCGAAGCGCTGGCCCAACTGGGCGGCTGCGTCGTCCTCGAACCCGGGGAGTTCTCGCGGAAGATTCCCTACTTGGCCGGCATCGACCGCGCGAAGTTCCGCCGTCCCGTCATTCCCGGGGACTGCTTCATGATGGAAGCGACGCTGATCAAACACAAACGCAACATCGGGTGGGTGCAAGCCGAAGGGCGCGTCGGCGACGAGTTCGCCGTCTCGGCCGAGCTGATGTTCTCGATCTCTTCGGATCCTCGGCTGCTCGGTTACGACGCAGCCGTCCTGCACGTCTAAGGTTCGCGCGTGATCCATCGGACTGCAATCGTTCACCCGAACGCCCATATTGAGCGCGGCGTTGAGATCGGACCGTTTTGTATCGTCGGCGAGAACGTTTCCATCGGACGCGGATCGGTGCTGCAGTCGCACGTGGTCGTCAACGGCTGGACGACGATCGGCGAAGACTGCAAGATCTTTCCGTTCGCCACGATCGGCGCGCCGTCACAGGACAAGAAGTACCAGGGCGAACGCGCCTACACGCGCATCGGCAGCCGCACGACGGTGCGCGAATACGTCAGCATCCAGCGCGCCACCGGCGAAGACCAAGTCACATCGGTCGGTGACGACTGCTTATTTCTGGCGTACGTGCACATCGCGCACAACTGCGTCATCGGCAACAGCGTGACGATGAGCAATCTTGCCCAGCTGGCCGGGCATTGCATCATCGAAGACAACGCACTGATCGGCGGGATGACGGCGCTGCATCAGTTTACGCGCGTGGGTTCTTACGCGATGGTCGGCGGTGCCAGCCGTCTTACGCGCGACGTTCCGCCGTTCTTTCTCGTCGCCGGCAATCCGGCAGAACCGTACGGGCTCAACAGCGTCGGGTTGCGGCGCGCCGAATTCTCCGCCGAAGAGCGCGCGGAGATCAAGAAGTTTTACAAGATCTTGTACGGGTCGAAGCTGAATCTTTCGCAGGCGATCGAGATGATGAAGGCTGAGGCGTCGACCGACTCCGGCAAACACATGATCGCGTTCCTGGAAGCCGACTCTCAGCAAGGCATCCTCCTGAAGTGAGGAGCCGGCCGGGCTCCTAACATGCGCTATTTTTTCTCGACCGGCGAAGCCTCGGGAGAACTGACGGCCGTCGCGCTGGCCGAAGCGATCGCGCGCCTCGAGCCGGAGGCGCGCTTCGAAGGAATCGGTTCGGATCGTATGCGCGCGGCGGGCTTTACCATCCGGCAAGATAACGGCGGATGGGCGAGCATGGGTCCGCTCGCTGCGATTCCGCGCATTCCTAAACTTCTCGCGCTCGGATTACGCATCGCGACACAGCTCGTTCTCTCGCCGCCCGATCTCGTCGTGCTCGTCGACTTCGGCGCGTTTAACGTTCGGCTTGCCAAGGTTTTGCGCGCGCTTGGATTTCGCAAACCGATTATCGATCTCTATCCGCCCGGCACGTGGCTGGACGATCCCAAACGCGCCAAAGACGTGGCCCGCGTCGCTATGCCGCTAACGGCATTCGCGCATCAGCGTGATTTCTTTGCGGCGCTGGGATTGCCGATCGCCTACTTCGGACATCCGCTGGCTTCGCGTTACGCGATGCGTCCGCCGCGCCCGGCGCCTCCGCCCGACGGCGGCACGATTGCAATCTTGCCGGGCAGCCGTCCCGGCGAATTGACATATCACGTTCCGCTGTTGCTGCGCGCCCTTGCTTTGCTGAAAGCAAAGCGTCCGGGCCTGCGCGCGATCGCCGGCCCGGCGAACGAACGCGGCAAACGGTACATAAGGGTAGCCGCCGCGCGTGAAGGCATTGCGGATCTCTCCTTTGCGGCGGGTACCGGCGCGGCGATCGCGTCAGCCGACGCGGCATGGGTATCGTCCGGAACCGCGGTGCTTGAATGCGCGCTGTCGGGAGTTCCGGCGGTGGCACTCTACGTCGTGTCGCCACGTTTGGAAAAGTACGCGCAGCGCGTACGTGCGGGCCGCTTCGTGACGCTTCCGAATTTGGTCATGCGCAGGCAGATCGTGCCCGAATTGTTACAAGAGTTGGCGACGCCCGAGCGTTTGGCCGGGGAAATGGATGCGCTGCTGCGCGACCCGTGGCGGCAGTACGCCGAGTTTACCGCGCTGCGCGAAGAGCTCGGACCGCCTGGCGCGATCGACCGCTGCGCGGCCTTTGCCGTGAGCCTGGCGAAGAGCGGAACGAGCTGATGCGCATCTATCACACTTCCGACTTGCACGATCACCGCGGCATTGCGCCGCGGCTGCGTTCGCTGCGGCAGAACTCGCCGGGCTTGCTGTTCGACTGCGGCGACTCACTGCGCGGAAGCCAAACCGTCTATCACCGCAAAGAGCCGATTATAGGTGAGATCGATAACGCCGGTTACGACGCGCAGGCGATCGGGAACCGTGAATTTCATTATCTCTTTGGCTGCTTGCGCGCGCGCGCCGCACAGATGCGTCATCCGTTGATTTGCAGCAACCTCGTCGATCTCAGGGGACGCGAGCTGCCGTTTTCACGTTTTCATACGATCGAGTATGGCGGGCCATGGGAGCGCCCCGTCCGAGTCCATCTTGCGGCGATGCTCGTCACGCAGTATCCTGCCGGCAGTCCGTGGGAACGGATCTTCGGCTGGCGTTTTTTGGATCCGCAGGCCGTGCTGCGCGAATACCTGGAGAGCGTTCCGGCGGGCGACGCGCTGATCGTGCTCTCGCATTTGGGCTTGAATCGAGACCGCGAACTCGCCGCCGCCAATCCGCGCATCGATCTGCTGCTCGGCGGACACAGTCACGACACGCTTTTTGAACCCGAAGTGCATGGTGGAGTTCCGGTCGTGCACGCCGGTCCGTACGGCGAGTACGTTTCGCAAACCGACCTGGAGTATGACGTAACGCGCGGCCGCTGGTCGCTCACATCGTTTGCGCTGGCGCCTCTGTTGGCAGCCGCATGAAATCCGTGCTCTTCGTTTCGAACGGGCACGGAGAGGCGGCGATTGCGGCGCGCATTGCCCGCGAAACCGGGAAGCTCGCGAATCTGCGCTGCGATCATCTTGCGCTCGTGGGAGTTGCGAGCCCTTGGGCCCCTCTGCACGACGTCGGTCCGCGCAGAAAAATGCCGAGCGGCGGAATCGTAGCGATGGGAAATGTTCGCAATCTTGCGCGCGACGTCGTTGCCGGTCTGGGTCCGTTGACGATCGCGCAGTGGCGTTTTCTCGTCCGCACGGGCGGCGATTATAGCGCGATCGCCGCAGTCGGCGACCTGTTTGCCTTATTCATGGCCTTACGCGCGCGCGCGCCCGTCGTTTTCGTGGGAACGGCGAAGAGCGTTTACGTTGCGCCATATGGCCGCTTCGAGGAGCGGCTGATTCGGCGCGCCGCCGTTGCGTTCGTGCGCGATGCCGCAACCGCGCAGCGCCTACATGCTCACGGCATACCCGCGCGCGACGCAAACGTCATGGCCGATCTCGGCGTTCCGGAGCAGCCGCAGCGCCCGAGCATGACGGGCGATCCGCTCGTCGCGATCTTTCCGGGCAGCCGCGACGACGCTTACGAGCAGGCCGCGTTCTTACTCACCGTTCTCGCCGGCGTGAAAGCGATGCGGCCCGGCATCCGGGGAGTGCTTTCGGTCGCGCCCGGATTGAAAGCCGAACGTTTCGCTGCAACGCTGCAAGGCGTAGGGCTGCGCGTCGATCCTCGCGCCGATTCGCTGGAGCCGTTCTCCGTGTATGCAGGCGGAAATGAAATAGCGCGCGCCTGGACCGGAGAGATTGGAGCGGCAATCGAGCTCGCACAACTGGTCTTGGGACAAGCCGGGACGGCGAATGAAGCCGCGGCCGCCGCGGGCGTGCCCGTGATCGCATTCGAAGGCGGTGGATGGTACCGCCGCCGGCAAGTCGCGCTGCTTGGCGGCGCGCTGCGCGTGCTGCCACGCGACTCGCAATCGGGCGCGCGCGAAGTCGCGGAGTTAGTGGCAAACGAGCGGGAGCGCGAGAGGATGGCGCGCATAGGCCGCGAGCGTTTAGGAGCCCCCGGCGCCGCGCGCCGTATTGCCGAGGAGATCGTGCGCTTGTGCGCCTGACGCGCGCATTGCCGCTCGCGTTTGCGCTAACGAATGTCGCCATTCCGTTTTTTCCAGCGTTCATTACGCTGACCGCTGTCACGGTGCCCGGCGTTTCGCTGGTGCCGCGCTGGTTTGCGGTGACGTTGCTTATCGTCATGGCGGTCGTGGCAATCTACGCGACCGCTACACTGCTTATTCCGCCTCTCCAAACGCCCGCGACCTTTTGGCCGCTGCTGGCGTGGATAGGCGCGGGACTGCTTTCCGCCGCGCTCGGCTTCGATCCGCGCGGCGGATTGCTCTTCATCGGCATCTTCGGGCTCGCGTTGGTCTGGCATCTGGCGATCCTGCGCTATTACCGGGCTCAAGGCGTAAGCCGCGCGATTTTTACGAGCTACTTGCTTTCAGGCGGCTTAGCGTCGCTCGCGGCGATCGTCATGGTCGTCGCGCGCGTTCCGGTTTCGCAATACACGATCGGACATGGCCGGGCGATCGGAACGTTCATTTTGCCGGGCGAACTGGCGGGTTATCTCATCATCTTCTTGCCGATTGCGTACGCGATTGCGCGCGTCTCCCAAGATGCGCGCCTGCGAACGCTGGCCTGGGGATCGCTCGCAGCCGGCGCGGCGGCGTTTATCATGACGTTCTCGCGCGCCGGATGGATGGGACTGGCGGCGGCGATCGCTTTTTATATCTTTTTCGGTGGCCGCATGCGGCGCCGCTACGCGCCGCTCATCCTGCTGGGCGGTCTGGCGGCGGTGCTCGTCGTCTTTAACGCGCACCACAACCCTTCGGAGAACTACACGCGTCTCTCGATCTGGCAGGCGGGCGTCGAGATCGTGCGCCGCTTCCCGCTGACGGGCGTCGGACCGTTCAATTTCGCGCGCATCTACCCGCTCGTGCGCTTGCCAGACGGCGACGCCGCCGCGTTTCATGCGCACAGCTTCTTGCTGACGATCTTTGCCGAGACGGGCCTAGTGGGACTGCTCGCAGTGCTGTTCGCCTGGTGGCGCTTCACGCTCGAACTGCTGCGCCGGCTGCGCGGCGCGTCGCCCGCGAACTCGACCATCGCGCTCGCGGTTGCGGCGGGACTCGTCGGCACGTGGGTGCAAGGGCTCATCGATACCGTGAGCGTCGTCATCTTCGGACTGTGGCTGCCCTCAATGGCGCTCGCATTGGTCACGGCCACGGACGGACTTGGGGAGCAACCGCGATCGTCATGAAAAGTATCGGCGTGATTCTGCTTGCGGCTGCTGCGCTGACCGCCTGTAATCCGCAGCCGCTGCGGAATCCCGCGCCGACGCCGTCTCCGTCACCGCAAGGCGTGCCGCCGCTCAAGATTACCGGGCACGGCACTGCGCGGTCGCCGGTTCGCACGTTCGAGCAGTCAGGTAATCGCAAAATGTACGAGCTGCTGGCGCGATCGTATGTGAGCCGTTCCGCGCATAATGTCGCGCAGGCCACCTTTCACGAAGCGACGGTGACTTTTTACGACAAGGACGGCTCCTCGCTCACGGCGCAAGCTCCGCAAGCTGCAGTCGACGAACGCACCAAACAGGTTACGCTTTCCGGCGGCGTTCAAGCGCACACGAGCACCGGCGCGACGCTGACGTGCGACCAGCTTACGTACGATCGCGCGACGAGCATGTTGGCGGGTAGCGGGAACGTGCGCATGACGGCGCAGCAGAACGGATCGCGTGAGGTGCTGACCGGGAATACGTTTACCTCCGACATCAAGTTGACGCGCATGGTGATGAAGTGACTGCGCAACAACTCCCGCCGCGCGAAATAAAAATGCGCGACCTGCGCAAGCGCTACGGCGAACGAACCGTCGTCGACGGGGTTAGCGCGGAAGTGCGAACCGGCGAAATCGTCGGTTTGCTCGGTCCGAACGGGGCGGGCAAGACGACCACGTTTTATATGGTCGTCGGACTGGTCAAAGCCGATGGCGGTTCGGTGCTGCTGGAGAGCGGAGCGGGCGAGATCGATCTGACGACTGCGCCGATGTATCAGCGGTCGCGCCGCGGCATTGGCTATTTGGCGCAGGAAAACTCGATCTTCCGCAAACTCTCCGTCGGCGACAACATTCGCTTGATCTGGGAGATGCATGGCGTGCCGCGCGAAGAGCAGGAAGCTCGCCTCGGACCGCTGCTCGAAGAGTTCGGACTGCTCCACTTGATCGATGCGCGCGGCGACAGTCTCTCGGGCGGCGAGCGGCGCCGCGTCGAGATCGCGCGCTCGCTCGCGACGGAGCCCGCATTCTTACTGCTCGACGAACCGTTCACCGGGATTGACCCAATTGCGGTAGCGGACATCCAAGCGATGATCAGGCAACTGCGCGACCGCGGCCTCGGCATTTTGATCACCGATCATCAGGTGCGTGAAACCCTAGCGATCGTCGACCGCGCGTACATCTTGAATGACGGACGCATCGAAGTCTCCGGATCGGCGCAAGAAGTGCTCGACAGCCCGGTCGCGCGTAAATTCTACCTGGGCGAAGGGTTCCGCCTTTGAGTCAAACCGCCGCCCGGCCCGTGCCGTTCAGGTACACCATTCTCGACCGCTACATGCTCAACGAACTGCTCGGTCCGTTTCTTTTCGGGCTCTCGGCCTTCACGCTGATCTTCGCCGCCGCGCAGATCATCGCAATCGGGCGCGCCGTTTCGGAAGCGCACGCCCCGCTCTGGGCGGCGATCGAAGCGTTTCTCTGGCAGTTGCCTTCGATGGTCGTGCTGACGATTCCGATGGCGTTGCTGTTGGGTACGCTGCTGGCTATTCAACGGCTCTCGGGCGAGAGCGAGATCACCGCGATGAACGCCGGCGGCATTACGTTCATACGCATAATAGTGCCGCTGCTCGTTGCCGGATTCGTGATGTCGCTCGTGAACCTCGTTTTGCAAGAGGCGATCGTTCCGTACGCCCAGACGCAGTTCACCATCATCGAAAACACCGTGATCAACCATACGAGCGCCTTTGCCAGCGATACGACCGTCAACGCGCCGCTGCCCGGCGGCGGGCATCAGATCACGTTTTTCAACGCCTACGATCCCAACACGCACGCTTTGATGCAGGTCACGCTGGTGCAGTACGACCGGTCCGGCAGCCCGACCCAGATCATTTTTGCCGACCGCGCGGATTTCGCGGCCGAGAAATGGACGCTCGACAACGCGCGCATCTACCGCTTCAGCGGGCAGGGCGGACAAAGCATCGTCGGGTCGCAGACTCCGACGCTGCAAGTCGAACTCGGCCAGTCTCCGGCGGAGATCGCCAAACGGGCGGCGGGCAACAATCCCCTGAACATGAGCCGAAAAGAGCTTGGCGAAATCATCCGGACAGGACAGCTCACACCTTCCGAGCTGCGCAAATATTGGATGGCCTATCAAGAAAAGCTCGCGCAGCCGTTTGCCTGTTTCGTTTTCACGCTGATCGCCGTGCCTTTCGGAATCCGTTCGGTGCGGGGCGGCGGGAGCGCGAGCTTGGGTTTCGGCTTGGCGGTGCTCATCGCGTTCATCTACTACGTCGTGCAGACAGTCTTTTCGGGCATCGGTGAGGCCGTGCCGGCGCTCGCGGCGCTCGCGGCATGGATGCCGAATCTGATCTTTACGGCAATTGGAGCGCAGCGGCTGCGCCGGGCGGCGCTCATCTGATGAATTTCATCGACCTGCTCCGTGGTGCCGGTACCATCATCTTCATCGTCGCATTAGCTGGAATCATCGCTTACGCCGGCGACCGCATCGGACATCAAGTCGGCAGGAAACGCTTGACGCTGCTCAATATCAGGCCGCGCTACACGTCGACCATCATCGCGGTGGCAACGGGCATGATCATCGCGCTGATCGTTACGCTCGCGGCAATCTTTGCGTCGAATCAAGTAAAGACGGCATTTTTCCGCCTGAATCAAATCAACGCCGAGATCGCCAAGGCGCAAGCGCGCGCCACCGAAGCCGAGAGCAAAGTCAACAACGGCCGGCTGGTCGTCGGCGTCGGAACCCCGATGGGCAACGGCGCAATACTGATTCCGCAGGATGCATCGCCTCAGGTACGCCGCCGGCTCGTCCAGCAGCTCTACGATCAAACCGTGAACTACGTCAACCGCGTCTATCCGCCGTTGGGTTTGCGCCCTTTCAAACCGCCGGCCGACGTGCAGCGCGTGCTCGATAGCTATGCGGATAGCCCGGAGATGCGCGCCGCGTTAGCTGAAGGCGACGTGCTCGTGCTGGCGGCCGCGGATCAAAATCTCTACGCCGCGGGGCGCCCCGGCGAGCGCGGCGACGAGGTGCACTTTGGCCTCACGCGGCCGATCCCGGATCGCTTGATGTACAAGCGCGGCGACCTGATCGCTTACGAAAGCGTGCCAAGCGGCAAAAACGTCAGCGCGCAGCTCGCGCTCTACGAACTGCTGGCGAATTTCGTGCCGCAAAAAGCGACGAGCGATGGGTTCCCGGTCTATTTCGTGCGCAACGTTCTGCCGGTGCAGACCTTGCCGCCTTCAGCTGCCGAAATGCAGAAGATGCTCGCAAATGGCTCGGGCAACTACGTGATGACCGCGTTTGCCGCGACCGACATCTATCCGCACACGCTGCAGCTGCCGATCGTCGTCGTTCTTCAGAAGGTCCCGTGAGCCAAGCCGTTCTCGGCATCGATCCGGGAACGCGCAAAATCGGTTTTGCCCTTATAGAAGATGCGAACTCTCCGCCGCTGGCGCTGGGCATCGAAACCGTGGACGGATTGCTGGAAAGGCTCGGTCCGCTCGTGGACGCCCACCCGCTCCGGGCGGTGGCTCTCGGCGGAGGAACGAACGCGGCTGCGGTGCGGGCGCTGCTGGAACGCTTGGGGGCGCCCGTTCATCTGATCGATGAGACGGACACCAGCTACCGCGCCAGGGCTCTGTACTTTGCCGACCACCCCCCGGCAGGGTGGCGTCGCCTCATACCGCTGGGCCTCCAGCTGCCGCCCCGGCCAATCGACGACTACGCGGCCCTGCTGATAGCCCGGCGGTACGCCGAACGGGGTTTTGGGGCACCCCTGCCGTAGATGGAACGTTCCCCGCATTCTGCCGATAGTAAAGGGTGCGCCCCGTTTGCGGTATGGAGAAGGTATGACTCGGTTCTCTCGCTCGGCCGTTTTAGCAGTGCTGGTGGCAGTACTGTTCTTGAGCGTGCCCGTGACTGCCAAAGCCGCGGCAGGAGCGACGCTGGATCCGGCCCGGATTTTCGACCATAACGCCGAGACTTTTTTTTCGCTCACGCCCGTCCGGCGCAGCGCGTCGACTTTCGGCGCCGCGCTCTTTAACGTTGCCGTCGCCGATTCGCTGGGGCTCCCGGCTCCGGCCGTAACGTCGAGCGTGCCGGTTGCGCGCGTGCATCTCACGCTGCCGGCCGGCCGCACGCTGTCTACGCAGAGTATTTCCGCACAAGCCTTTGCAACGTCCGCGCCCATCTACGCCGACGATACGCCTTTGATTGCGCCGCTCACCGATCAGCAAGACGCGATCAGTCTGCCGGCGATCGCGCGTAGTTTCGCGCAGAGCCCCTCCGTGCGCTTCGGCACTTATCAGCCGTACGTGCCGACGCTGCAGTCCGTGGCCGCCGCGCTCACCGTTCCGATTCGGATCGGCGCGCTGCATTTTTCGGGTCAACTGACCGGCGCCGGCATGCAGTCACTGCACCCCGACGCGTTTCATATTTTGCAAGTCTGCGGCACGACCGATCAAGCCGCGCCTTGTCCGTACGTCAGCGATGCGCGCGCTCAAAGTTTGATCGCCACGACGAACTTCACGCTTCGCACCGGAAACGAACGCCTCCACATCCAACTCTCGGGCGGCGTCGAACGCATCGGCTTTCAGCAAGACGCGGCCTTTCCGTACGTTCCGGCTAACCCGGATCCCGTCTTCGGCGGTCAGCATTCGGGCAGTTTTGATCCGCAAGCTCCGTTGCTGTACTATCCCGGACTAACGAGCCTGGTCAAACAGAGCGTCGGCGCGAAGCTGGCGGTTCCCGTAACGCCGCGCGTGACCGTCGGACTGCAATACGAGCAGCAGCATTACGAAGGCCAATACGGCGCGCTGCTCTTCCCGGGTCTCGATGCGCGCAAGGATACGTATCTCGGAAACGTGACGTACCAGCTGCCGTCCGGCTCGAGCGCGATCACGCTCTCGGCGCGCCAATATCGTTATCAAGATTCGTATGCGCCGGATTATAATCTTCAGCAAACGCGCGCCGACCTGAACTTCACGGTGAAATTCTGACCGAGGCGGCACGCCGCTCGGCAGTTTACGCCATCCTCGTCATCGTCCTCGCAGCCCTCGCCTTTGGTTTGGGCTTGGTACAGGCAGCTTCGGATGCGATTTTTTCGCCCGCGGCCGCCGCGGTCTCGCTTCCTGCGCGCATGCCGGCCGGCTGGGGCGCATCAGCATACGCAGCGATTGAACGCGTTGCGCCGGCACCGTACGTGGCCGCGATGCTTGCTGCGGCTGCGCTTGAGCGCAACGACTTGCCGCTTGCACAAAGCTATGCACTTCGTTTACCGGACTCACCCGCGCGAGCCGAACTCTTGGGACAGATCGCGCAAGCGCGCGGCAACGATGCCGAAGCCTACCGCTATTTCGTGGACGCCAACGACGTTTTCGCGATCCGGCGCGAGGTCGACCGGTTGGCGGTGCACGATCTCGCTGCGGCTTACGAGCTGGAGCTGCGTCTGAAAGACCGGTTGGAACGAACCTCGACGCACCCCGACGCGCTCGCCGACGCGTATTGGGGGCTGGGCCGTCTAGCAACGCAGCGCGGCTATATGGATCCGGCGCACCGCCGCGCCTGGTTCGAAGAAGGCATGCGCGATTACTCGGCGGCCGTTAAACTCGCACCGCTGGCTGAGCGGTATCTCATGGCGGCAGGCAGCCAGGAGCTGAATCTCGGCGAACCTGCGCGCGCATACATGTATTTCAAACGAGCGGTCGATGGAAATCCCGCGAGCGCGGACGCCTACGCGGGATTGGGCGTTGCCGCCTTCCGGCTCGGCGACGTTGCAGCCGCGCGTCAATACGAGCGATCGGGCCGCGCCTACGATCCGCATTCGCATTTTTTGCACACCCTGCAAGCGCTGCTAAAATGATCGTTGCGCTCGACGCGCAGCTGACGCTCGGCACAGCCACCGGGATCGGCGAGTACGTTTCGGGGTTGGCCGAGGCGTTGCGCGAGAACGGCACGCCGGTCGTCGAGCTGCGTGAGCCCAAGCTCGATCCGTGGCGTTTCGATCGGCGGGTACTATGGGACCAAGTGCTGCTGCCCTCGCGCGCCCGTGCATCCGGCGCGCAAATGCTGCACTGCGCCTCGGGGACCATGCCGCTATCGACGGTTCTTCCGACCGTCGTCACCGTCCACGACGTCGCGTGGCTCAAAGTTCAGCGCCATGCTCGCGCTTACGCGCGCTATTATTTCGGAAGCTTCGCGCTGAAGCGCTATGCCGGCGCTCATGCCATTGCCGTGGATTCGGAGTTTTCGCGGCGCGAGCTGCTCGACGTCATGCCTGCAGCTCCGAAAATCCACGTTGTCTACAATGGCGTCGCCGCCGACTATTGCAACGTCGAACGGCAGTATCCGAGCGACGTCATCCTGGTTCCCGGCACCGTGGAACGGCGCAAGAACTTGGAAGTGTTGATCCGCGCGCTCCCGCTGATCGGGTCGCGCGTGCGCATCATTTCGGCCGGGCCGTTTACTCCCTACCGCGACGAATGTCTGCGCCTCGCCGAATCGCTAGGCGTGCGCGACCGCGTAGAATTCCGCGGCTACATCGGACGCGCGGCGCTGCTCGATCTCTACGCGAAGTGCGCGCTCGTCGCGGTTCCGTCACGTTACGAGGGGTTCGGCTATGCGGCCGCGCAGGCGCTCTGCGCCGGCGTCCCGGTCGTCGTTTCCGATCAATCGTCGCTTCCCGAAATCGCGGGCGGAGATGCGCAGGTCCTCCCTGCGGACGATCCGTCCGCTTGGGCCGCCGCGATCGGAGCGATACTCAACGATCCGCCGGCGGCCCAGGCGCACGCCGATAGCGTACGCGCGCGCTCGATCGAACGCTTCTCCTGGCAACGCGCAGCAATACAAATGTTATCGGTTTACAAGCAAGCCCTTTTGAGTTGAGCGTTACGCCGGTTTGCGCGGCTCTGAATTGGGCCCCGTGTCATCCTGAGCGGCGCGCTTAGCGCGCCAGTCGAAGGGCATGGATGGCGAGAGCGGTCTGAATTCAGGAGTGCAGCCGGGCACAGGACGTGCCCGGCAAGTGTCCGTGCGAACCGGCATGACCCTCACCTCGACAGGCGATTAGTAAATCGGTGAGCCCGGCGCGCCTGGCGCGACGCTGCCGTCGTCGGGCGCGAAGATCAAGCGCAGCGGATAGCTCGATCCGCTTTCCGGGATCGTCACGATCGTGACGCGCAAGAATCCGCGCGCGGGCACGACGTACTGCCGGATCTTGTAACGGGAAAACGCGGGAACGCCGTGCGATTGGATCAACACGCCGTCGATGACGTACGTGCCGGTAGCGCGGCCGCCGCGCGGGTTTTCATAGATGGCGATCGCTTGCGGCCTGCTCGTCGGGTTGGTTACCTTGACGACGAAGCTTTGCTTGACGCCGTAGTCGCCGGAGAGCGCTTCACCCTGCATGACGTTGGGAAGCGGAATGTCGCCGATTGGCAGTTCGAGGTAATCCGCATCGGTGCTCCACGTCCGCGAGTAGTGGAATTCGGGAATTTTGTAGAGCCCTCGGGCGTGGCGCTGCCCGCCCTGCAGCAGGTCGGTGTCCGTCAAGGCTTCATCCGGCGAACTTGTCGCGTTCTGCGCGAACAGCGTCAGATGCACCGTGCTGCCGTTGAGAACACGCAGCTGAAGCAATCCGCAGACGATGGCATTCGCAGGAAGATCTTGCTGTGCGAGCTGCAGCGTGCCGCTTCCGGCAATCGTGATGATGCGTCCTTCGTTCTGTACTTGACGCTCGAGAAAGCGTTTGGTGGCGGCATGCCCGGCTTCCATCTCGTTGGGGGCCGGGCCGGCTTGTCCGGAGATGAACTGGAGCTGGGCCGGCTGCGCGGAACGATTCTCGGCGCGCAGAACGATGCGCCGCGCTGGTTCGCCCGGCGGATTGAAATGGAAGTAGAGAAAGCGCGAAGGCTGCGCGCGTTCGAGATCGGCCGCGAAGAGAATGCCGTTGGCCGTCAGCCGTTCTGGATAGTCGCTGACCATGAGCGAGTCGGGCAAAATCGCCGGCGCCGCGACGTTTTCGACGCGAACGTGGGTCGTGCCGGAGACCGTGAAATACTGCTCGCCCTGCAGCAGCACCGGAACGTCGACGACGGCGATGTTGTCTTGCTCCAACGGCTGATTGAAATTGACGAGATCGGTCGTGACGATCGCCTGCGCTCCGGGCCGCGCTTGAAGCAGTGACGCTGCCGTCGCCGCCGCTTCCTGTTTGACAAACTCGGAGCTCGCGGGATCGCCGGTGATGCGGATCGATGCTGCGTCGGCGATGCTGCCGGCGTTGTACGCGACGCGCACTTGGAGTTGCGCGCTGATGGCGCGCTGATCGGTCACGGTCACGATGGCGGAGCCGGGCGATTTCCCCGAAAGCGTCAGGGTCTGAGTCGCTTGGTCGATCGCTCCGCTCACGATGGCCGGATTCGAAATCACAAACGTCAGCTGACCGAGCGCGGACATAATGCGGACGGTGGTTTGCCCGCCGACGGGTACTTGCGCAGATGACGGCGACACGACGATCGGCGGCTGGGTCGGCGCGGGGCTCGGCGATGCGGCAGCCGGCGAAGCGCTGGGCGAGGGCGCGGGAACTTGCCCGCGCGCGAGCAGCTCGGCGGACCCTGCGGCGCAAACAAAAACAGAAGCGGCCGCGACTATCGCGGCGAGCGGATTTCGCTCCATCTTTCGCTTACGCGATTTTGGCTACTTCGCGGCTCACCGCTGAGGCAAGCAGCGTTTTATAGCCCACACTTGGGAAGAGCACGGTTACCAAGTCTTTTTCGGCGCGTTCGACCGTGCCCTGTCCGAACTTGGGATGATGAACGATATCGGCGATGCGGAAGCCGGATTCACCCGGCGCCGGCCTGCCGTTGTGCAGCGCGATGCGGGGGCGGCGGCAGTTGTCGCACGCGTCGCAATTGGTGCGCTCGAAGCCTTCGCCGAAGTAATTCAAAATAAACCGGCGGCGGCACGACGTCGTCTCGGCGTACTGCAGCATCATCGCCAGCTTGCTTTGGTCGTAGGACTTCTTCGTTTCGTAGTTGGCGAGGTTCAACAGCATTGCTTCGTTGTTGCGGGCCGCTTCGGTGAGCGCGTACTTCGAACGGCTCGGCGTTTCAATGAAGCCGCCTTTTTTCAGGATAGCGAGGATCACTTTGAGCTTGGTGAGCGGCAGTTGCAAGATCTTGCGCAGGTCGGTCATCGAAACTCCGCCCGACTGGCCGGCAAAGATTTGCAGCGTTCCGAAAACTTTTTGCACTTCTTCGATATCGGGATACTTGCCGGTCAAGAAATAGTTCTGCACGCGCGTGTCGCTCATCCGGTAGATCAGGATGCAGCGCGACGGCAGGCCGTCGCGTCCCGATCGTCCCGCTTCCTGCGTGTACGCTTCGACCGATCCCGGCAGATCGTAATGCACCACAAAACGGATATTGGGCTTGTCGATTCCCAGACCGAAAGCATTGGTGGCAACGACGGCGCGTATATGCTCGTTCATGAACAGCTCGTGCACCGCCGTGCGATCGTGTTTCTGAAGTTTCGAATGGTAGACCGCGGCCGGAATGTCGAGCTCGTCCTGCAGGTATTGCTGGACTTCCATAGCGTTCTTGATCGTCGCCGTGTAAATGATGCCGGTGCCTTCCAGCTCGTCGTTGAGAAAGAGCCGCCGGAGGATCTTCAATTTGTCGGTTTCTTTTTCGGCGCGCCGGACGTCGTAAATCAGGTTGGGACGATCGAATCCGCGCACGATCGGTTTCACGCTCGGAATTCCGAGCTGGTGCAGAATGTCTTCGCGCACGGCGGGCGTCGCGGTCGCGGTGAGCGCGAGCACGGTCGGATGGCCGAGGCGCGCAATAACCGCGCCTAGCGCCAGATAGGCCGGCCGGAAATCGTGGCCCCACTGGCTGATGCAGTGCGCTTCGTCCACGACGAAGAGCGGCACGTCGATCTCGCCGAGCAGCCGCAGAAAATGCTCGTCTTCGAGTTTTTCGGGCGTGACGAAAACGATCTTCAAGCTTTTGCTGCGCACGCGATCGATCGCCGCGGCTTCCTGATCTTCGGAGAGGGTCGAATTGAGCGCGACCACTTCGTTAACGCCCATCTCGCGCAGCATGTCGAGCTGATCTTTCATCAGCGCGATTAGCGGGCTGACGACGATGGTGGTGCCTTCGAGCAGCAGGGCAGGCAGCTGATAGGTCAAGCTCTTCCCTGCGCCAGTGGCGAGGATCGCCAGCGTGTCTTCGCCGGACAATATCCGGGTGATGACCTCTTCCTGGCCCGATTGAAATTCTTCGAAGCCGAACTTCTCACGAAGCGCGGCCCGCAGGTCGATCATTCTCTCTCCGCTGCACGCCTTCCGGACGTGCGATTCCGCCTCTTTGTTAAAGAAAAGAAGCGCTAAGCGTGGCAAGTATACCCCGCGGCAGGCGCGCCGAAACGCCGAAAAGTACTTCCCGGGGGTGTCCCTGTATCGCGACTGGCGGCCGAAGAGTTTCGCCGAATTGGTCGGCCAAGAAGCCGTCGTCCGGACGCTGACCAGCGCGATCTCGAGTGGGAAGCTGGCACACGCCTACCTTTTCTCGGGGCCGCGCGGTTCGGGGAAAACCTCGGCCGCCAAAATCTTGGCGCGCTGCATCGACTGCGTCAACGGCCCGACTCCGACGCCGGACAACACGTGCGAAAACTGCGTGGCGATTTTATCGGGCACCGCGCTCGACGTGCTCGAGATCGATGCGGCAAGCAACCGCGGCATCGATGAGATTCGCGCCCTGCGCGACGCGGTGAAATTCGCGCCTGCGGCGATGCGCATGAAAGTCTACATCATCGACGAGGCGCACATGCTCACCAAAGAAGGGGCTAACGCGTTTCTGAAAACGCTGGAAGAGCCGCCGCCGCACGCGGTCTTCATCCTGGCGACCACCGAGCCCGAAAAACTCCCGCTTACGATTCTTTCGCGCTGCCAGCGTTATGCGTTCAGGCGCATCGCCATCCCGGTCATGATCGAGCGCATGCGCGAGATCGCCGCCGCCGAAAAAATCCCGATCGACGATTCGGCACTTTCCGCCATCGCCTACCGTGCCGACGGCGGCCTGCGTGACGCGCTCACGATGCTCGAGCAAGCTGCCGCGTTCGCCGACGGCAGGATCGACGCGCCGACCGTCGAGCTGGCGTTCGGCGCCAGTGGACGCACGTACGCGCGCACGCTGCTCGATCGTGCGATCGCGCGCGACGCCGCCGGCGTGCTGAAAACCATAGACGAGGCGAGTGACGCCGGCACCGATATGCAAGTGCTGATCCGCGGGATGATCGCCGAGTTTCGCAACCTCTTGGTGGCGCGAATCGATCCGGCGCTGCTCGCGCGCGATCTCGCGCCTGCCGACGCAGAAGCTGCCGTTAGGAGAAGCAAGGAGCTCACGCAAGCGCAGATCGTCCGCGCACTGCGTCTCTTGGCCGAAGCGCTTTCCACGGTTCGCTCGAGCGGCAATCCGCGCCTCGAGCTTGAGACCGCGCTCCTTCGTTTCACCTTAGCCGCCGAAGATCCGACGCTCGACGCCATCGCTTCGCGCGTCAGCGTTCTTGAATCCGGTGCTCTGCAACCGGCCGCGCCGAAACCAGCCGCGCAAATCAAAACGCCGTCTACCGAACCGCCGGCACCCGTGGCTGAGAAGACGAGCCCGAACGGTCCGCTCACGATTCAAAAGGTCCGCTCCGCATGGCAGTCGATTCGCACTCGCGTCGAAGGCGAACGGCAATCGCTGCGAACGCAGCTCTCTCGCGCTCAACCCGAAGCGATCGAAGGCAATGCGCTGGTGATTAAGCTGCCCAATGCTATATTTGCCGAAACGCTCAAGGATAATGCGAAGCTGATCGAAGATGCGATCGCGGAAGTGCTGGGCACGCCCTTGCGGGTGCGTTTCAGGGTCGAGGCCGTATCCAAGAACGCCTCTCCGGCGCCGCCGCCAGACGATCCCGACGAACTCCTTTCCTACATCAACGAACGGATGACCTAAATGAACCAGGCCAACATCATGGCGCAGATGCGCAAGATGCAGCAAGAGATGACGAAGGCTCAGGAAGAGCTCGCGGAAACCGTAGTAGCGGGGAACGCCGGCGGCGATGCCGTTCGCGTCGAAATGACATGCGATCATCGTGTGAAAGCCGTGAAGATCGCGCCGGAAGCGATCGATCCGGAGGACGCGGAGACGCTCGAAGATCTGATCGTCGTGGCTTGCAACGATGCGCTCAAGAAAGCCGACGAGGCAACGCAATCGCGCATGGGCCAAGTCACGGGTGGCTTGCGCATACCCGGCTTGTCATAAGTGCCAAGCTCCGGCACCATCGCGGGCCCGGTTCAAGCGCTCATCAACGAACTCAGCAAGCTGCCCACCATCGGTCCGAAAACGGCCGCGCGGCTCGTCTTTTATTTACTGAACCGGCCGCGCAACGAAGCGCAGTCGCTCGCCGAAGCGATCCTCGCGGTGAAAGATCGCGTGCGCCTTTGTTCCAATTGCTATTCGATCACCGAAGAAGATCCGTGTCCGATCTGCACCGACGAGCGGCGCGACGCGACGACGATCTGCGTGGTGGCTGAAGCCAAAGATATTTTCGCGCTCGAACGCACCGGCGCGTACAAAGGCCGCTATCACGTGCTCGGCGGACTGATCTCGCCGATGGACGGCATCGGGCCGGCGCAATTGCGCGTGAAAGAACTGGTCGATCGCGTCGGTAAGGAAAACCCGCACGAAATTATTCTGGCGACCAACCCCAACGCTGAGGGAGAGGCGACGGCAGTCTATCTGTCGCGGCTGCTGACGCCGCTCGCGTCGGCGGTGACGAGACTTGCGTACGGACTGCCGATCGGCGGCGATCTGGATTACGCTGATGAGGTGACGCTGGCGAAAGCCATCGAAGGCCGCCGCACGCTCTAGCCGGAAAGTTCTCGCATGCACCCGCTGCCTCAGACCGGCGTGCTGACTTTTGTTTTTACAGATATAGAAGGCAGCACGTCTCGTTGGGATCGCGCACCTGACGCCATGGCGCAGGCGCTCGCCGCGCACGACGCGATCGTCTCCGAAACGCTGCAAGCGCATGGAGGCAGCATCTTTAAGCGGTTGGGTGACGCATTTTGCTGCGTCTTTCCTTCGCCGGTGAACGCTTGTGTTGCAACGGTCGAAACGCAGCGCAAGCTTGCAAGCCAGGCATGGGATCGAGCGGTCGGCGAGCTGCGCATTCGCGCCGGGCTGCATACGGGCAGCGCGCTTGCCGCGGACGATGATTATTTCGGGCCCGCGCTCAATCGCGCCGCGCGCCTGATGTCTGCGGGCCACGGCGGCCAAGTGTTGCTCTCGGCAGCAACCGCGGCGCTCGTGCGCGGCGATCTGCCCGCCGAGTTCGAATGCCGCGCGCTGGGCACCAACAGATTGCGAGATCTCGCGGAACCCGAAACGATCTATCAATTGACCGCGCCGGGACTGCAAAGGGAATTTCCGCCGTTGCGGACGCTCGACGCGCGCCCGAACAATTTGCCGATCGAGCTTTCGAGTTTCGTCGGCCGCGAAACCGAACTGCGCGAGCTGCGCGACCTGTTCGCTAAGAAGCGGCTGATTACGCTGTGCGGTCCCGGCGGAATCGGGAAAACGCGCCTCGCGCTGCAATGCGCCGCCGAGCTGCTCGATGAATTTTCCGACGGCGTCTGGGTCGTGCGGCTTGCGTCGGTGAGCGACCCCGCTCTTGTGGCGCAGACCATCGCGTCGGCGCTCGGCGTGGGGGAAGCCGCCGGTGAACCGGTCGAGCAGACGCTCTTGCGCGATGTGGCGACAAAGCGTCTGCTGCTCGTGCTCGATAATGCCGAGCATTTGATGCCGGCAATCGGTTCTGCCGTCAAGAAGATTCTCGATCGTGCCAAAGATGTGCGAATCGTCGCGACCAGCCGCGAATCGCTGCACGTCCGCGGCGAACAGGTCTATCGCCTTGGCGCGGTCGGCGATGCCGCAGCCTCTCGCCTATTTATCGAACGCGCGCAGGCTGCGGTTCACGATTTCGATCCTGCTTGCGACGCCGAAGATTTGGCCGCGGTAGCGCGGGCGCTCGAGGGAATTCCGCTGGCGATAGAACTTTCGGCGGCGCGTTTGTCGACGCTTTCGCTGCGGGAAATTCGCGCGCGTCTCGGTTCGCAGCTTGCGTTGCTGCGCTCCTCAAACGTCGACGAGTCGCGCCACCAGACACTGCGCGGGACGATCGCGTGGAGCTACGATTTGCTCACGCCTCGCGAGCGCGAAATGCTCGGCGCGCTGTCGATTTTCGCGGGCGGCTTTACCCTGGCGGGCTGCGAGGCGGTCGCTCCTACGGCGGACGCAGCGGATACGCTGGACGTACTTGAAGCGCTCGTCGATAAGTCATTTCTGTCGCCGACGCATGGCGCCGCTGAAACCCGATACCGGATGCTCGACGTCATCGGAGAGTACGCGCGCGAGCAGAGTGAACCCGGCCTGCTTGAACGCGCGAAGCTGAGGCACTTCGAAGTTTACTGCGAGCTGGCCGGGAGGGGCGCCGGCGGCTTACCGCGCGACGAACTCGGCTCATGGCTTTCCGAGATCGACTGCGAACTGGCGAACGTTCGCGCCGCGATCGCTTACGGCTTTGAGCAGAACAGACCGCGGTTAGCGGGCATGCTTACTGGCATGTTCCGATACTGGTATATCCGGCGCACGGTTAAAGAAGGCCGCGCGTGGCTGGAGCGATTTATCGAAAACCGGCCGGGCGACGAGGCGCTTCCGGGTATTCTGCGCCGCGCCTCGACGTTCGCCGGCATAGAAGGCTCTTATCCGGAGGCCGACAAGTTGGCGAAACGCGCGTTAACCCTCTACCATGAGAAGAGCGATCGCGCTGGAGTCTTGGAAGCGCTGCACGCGCTCGCCGTTAACGAAAGCCGCCGCGGAAATTCCGCCGGGGCGGAAAAACTGTACTGCGACATCGCGGCTCGCTGTACGGAACCCGGCGAAGAGCGCGCCTCGGTTACGTCAAATGCGAATTGCGCCGCAATCAAACTCCAGCGCGGCGAGCTGGAAGCGGCCGCGGGTTTACTTTCGGCCTGTCTCGGCGCGGCCGAGTCGCTTGGCGACGCTGACGTACTCGGGACTGTGCTGGCGCTGCAAGGGACGCTGGAACTCAAGCGCGGAGAATTCGATCGTGCCGGCGAGCTTTTTGATCGCGCGCTCGCGATCAAACGGGAACTGAAAAACGAATTTGGATCTGCCGATATTCTCGCGGCCATGGCGGTAAATGCGGTGCGCCGGGGTGACGCGGCCGCGGCCGGGCTTGCTGCGGAAAGTCTGGAAGGCGCGCTGAAGATCGATGCGCCGAATCTCGCCGTCGCGGCTCTGGAGTCATCTGCGTTCGTATCCATTCATCAAGGCGATGCGGCCGCGGCGAAAGACGCGTTCCAGCTGGCGGCGGCGATCCGGCGCATGTATTCGCTGAATGAGAAAACCTCGTTGGGCCACGACGAAGCGGAGTCGAAGCTGCGAGCGCATTTTGGAAAAGCGCTCGACGAACCCGAGGAGCTCACCGTGAGTTGGAAGACGGCCGCTCGCGCGTTGCTGGTTCGTGTGAGCGGCCCCGAGGCAAGTCTTACTTAACGTACACCCAGATGGTGCCGCCCAATGGCTTGGGTTGGGATCCGTTCACTCCCTTACCGTGACCATGCTGATCCTCGTCGAAGCCTTTTACAACGGCTAGGTCCGCAGTGAAGAGCAGTGTCCAAGGCGCGGTCGGCTGGGGCGTCCCACCTTTTCCGGGCCCCCAAATCTTCACGGCACTAAATCCGGTTGAGCCGCTGTGCTTGCGCGGACGCGACACTTCCGCCGTCCGTTCTAAGCTCGAGGCGTCTCCGTACGTGAGATCAATTGGAAAACAACACGCGTCGGCGCGGGCTTCCATAGCGCCGGCGATCATTGCGGTCAGGGCCAGAGTTCCACCGCCTTTGAGCAAAGTCGCGCGGTCTATTTTCGGGGTGGTGTTTTTCACGCGGAGCTCCTTTTGAAGAAAGCAAAGAGACGAGCAGGCCTTAGGCGATCCGGGGCGCCTTGCCTGCGGCGCTTGAGGCGCACTCGGCTTTGTGCTACAAAGTAAGAGATGACCGATTTAGAACGGGCGCTTGCCGACATCGCTGAGGTCCGGGAGCGGCTGGGCGGCGTGCAGCGCTTCAAGGGGTACTCCGGACTGGCGGCGCTCGTCTCCGCCGGATTCGCGCTGAGCGCCGGCGTGGTCCAGTGGCTGCTCGTTCCAACCATGACTTCGGCGCACGACGGGCGGCTCTATTTTGCGATTTGGTTTGCGTGTTGCGCGGCGTCGATCGTCCTCAACTATAGTGCCATTGCGCATTGGTATGTAAACGACGCTACCGCGCGCGAGCGCTGGCAGACGGCAACGGTCGGCTTTGCGATTTTACCGGCGCTGGTGCTCGGCGCCGCTCTGTCGTTCGCGCTCTTGCGCGCGAATCTCTTCGCGTTTCTTCCAGGCGTGTGGTTCGGCTGCTACGGTGTTGGATTGATTGCCTCGCGCACGATGCTGCCGCGCGCGGTCGTTCCCGTCTGCGTCGCATTTTTGGCCGCGGGCGCCGCTCTGCTCTTTGCGCCGCCGGCCGTCGCGTTGGCGCCGTGGGTTTTGGCGGCCGGTTTTGGCGCCGGTCAAGCGGCCATCGGTCTCATCGTCATACGCGATCGCGAAAGGACAACGGCATGACGCAGTTTGCATTGGGCGCGCTCGATCGCGTCTTTCACGAACGCGGACGCCTGGCAATTTGCAGCGCGCTGATCGCGCATCCGGAAGGCATCTCCTTTACGCAGCTGCAGGAAGCGTGCGAACTGACCGACGGAAATCTGAACCGCCACTTGCACGCGCTTGCCGAGATGAACATCGTGGAAACGCGCCGGATCACGGGCAAAGGCCGCCCGCAGACCGTGGTGCGCATTACGCGTGCCGGGCGCGATCGTTTTCTCGACTACATCGACGCTCTTGAGTCGGTCGTACGCGACGTTCAGCGCGCGCGCAAACGCAAAGCGTCGCCGGTGCGCACTGCGCCGGCCAATTCCACGTCGCAGTAAACGCCCAGCAGGTTGGCGCGCTGCTGCGCGACGTAACGTAGCACTTCCGGATCGGGCTCGCCGGTCACCGGGTCATAGGTCGTTGCCACGCAGCGTTCGATCGGATAGCGGACGCGCAAGAGAGCCGTTCCCGCTTCGATGACGCTTCCGGTGAGGTCGTTTTCACTGAACTCGAAGTCGTCGGCGGCACGCGCATAAAGCGTAGGGCGCCACCGCCGAAAATCCATGGGCCGCGCCAGCCCAGCCGAAACTTCCTCGACCCAGCGGTCAAAGATGAGCGAAATGGGCGCGTCGTCGAAGTGACGAGCTCCGCGCCGCAGCTCCACGTCGACGTTTTTTTCGCGCGCGAGCGTTTGTGCGCGTTCCGGATCGCTCGTCAAGTGGAGCAGGTTGTGCTCTTTTCCGCGATAGGTCTTTCCGGCGCGCGCGTGACCGCCGGTGACGAAGAAAGCGGCTTCGCGGTCGCCGGGGATGCCGTCTTGCTTTATCTCCGCGGATGGCAGTTCTTCACCCGCCAGGCTTTTTACCGGATAACGAGTGATTGCGGCGATCCGCCCGAGCAGCTGCATCTGCTTTGATTACCATAGGACCCTGTTCAAATCCTCAAGAAGGGCGGCGCATGAGCATTGCGGGTGACGCCTTGCCGCTTCGGCCGCTGAGCATCGGCGAAATTTTCGACCGCACCGTCACGCTCTATGTCCGGTATTTCGGACTCTTCACGCTCATCATGATGGTGGTCATCCTCCCGCTGACGATCGCCTCCTATTTTGCAACCTACGGGAGCGGGACGTACCAGCAGGTGCTGCAGCAGGCAACGCATCCGTCCAGTACGCCATCGCCGGTCGTTATTTCTCGATTGCTGCAGTTTGAGGGCATTCTTATGCTCGTCCTGTTGCTACAGCTGCTCTTGCTGCCGTTTGCGAACACGGCGACGGCGTCGGCGGTTGCCGATCTTTACCGTTCCCAGCGTCCGACGTGGCGTCAGAGTTACGGCGCGGCGTTGCGGCGATGGCCGGCTATTTTAGGCGCGGAACTCATGACGATCGCCGTGATCGGTGCAGCGGTGATTGCCGGCGCATTCGCGTTTGGCGCGATATTCGCGGCCGGCCTCTTCTTGGTGCGTGGATCGACCTTCGCCATCATCGCATTCGGTTTCATCGCCGCCATTCTCGTGATCGCCTGGATGTTGGCGTTGGCGCTCTGTGCGTTCGCGATGGGATTCGCCTTCATCTCGATCGTCGTCGAAAACGCGCCGGTCTTTCCGGCGATCAGTTCCGGTTTCGCTAGAATCTTCAACCGGCGCGAGCTCGGCCGCGCGGTGCTTGTTTTCCTCGCGCTTATTGCGATTTCCGTCGGGTTGTATATCGTGCTTGGGATCGTTGCCGCGCTGGCCCAAGGCGTAACGCACTCCCTCGCGCTTTATGGAATCGTCACGGCTCCGATCTCCCTGGTCAGCAGCACGTTTACGGCTTTGCTTTTCGCGGTCTATTATTTTGACGTCCGGGTCCGGCGCGAGGGCCTGGATATGCAGACGCAGCTCGACCGGCTGGAATGACCGCGAGCCGGCCGCCGCTGGGTGCTCGCGATCTCGCGCGGGAGATTCTTTCGGAAAGACGCTTCCGGGTTGCTGTCCCGTCCACGCACCGCACACTGTTAGAAATGATTTGGGACTGGCTGCGCGGATTGTGGTCGCGCGTATGGGACGCGCTTTTCTCGCACGTGCACATCGGTAGCCGCGCGAGTACGATCATCGGTGACGCGCTGGCTGTCGCGCTGATCGCGGTCGTCGTCGTCGTGCTGGTCCGGCTCGCGCTCGGATCCATTCGCGACGCGCGTCGCCCGGATTCTGCGCACCCGCTCCTCGACCGCCCCGATCCCGGCGCACTGTACGAACTCAGCCGTCAGGCCGCGGCGCGCGGGGAGTATCGTCTGGCGCTGGCGCTCATCTTCGCCGCAACGATGAGGCGTCTGGAGCGGCTGGGAATCGCGCGCGAAGATCCGAGCCGTACGGTCAACGAGTGGCGGAGCGCGTTGCGGGGAGCCCAACCCGCCGTTCTACCTGCATTTGATGCCATCGCGAGACCCTTCGTCGCCGCGTTCTACGCCGAAGTGCCCGTCGCGCGCGGAGAGTGGATGGAAGCGCATGACGCGTACATCGCACTGCCGGTCGAGCCGACGCATGCGTAACCGTATCGACGTCGCCATTTTGAGCGTGGCGCTGCTTCTCTTCACCGCTTTTTCCGTGCTGCGCGCCACGGCGCCGCGCGCGCATTCGTCGTATCCATCCACATACGATGCGGGCCCCAACGGCTACGCGGCGCTGTACGAATTTTTGCAGCGCGAAAGAGTGAACGTGCAGCGTTACGAGCTGCCGCTCGGAGAGTTGCCGGCGCGCGCGACGATCGTTTTCGCCGGCGACTATACAATCGATTCGTCGATTCTCTCCGCGAAGGAGTCGGCCGCGCTGGAAAGATGGGTACGGCGCGGCGGAAAGCTGATCGTGCTCGGCAGCATGTATCCGTTCACGCGCGACGCGCTGGGACTCCCGAAGACCCGTCCTTCCGGCAGTAAGACAGCATCGACTGCGTGCGGGTATCGCGGAACGCGCCGGGTAGTCGCGGGGGATTTTGCGTCGAGCATACGCGCCGTTTGCGATCGCAAACATTACGTGCTGCTGGCCGGGCGCGGCGGCGCGGTTGCCGTTTCGCTCAAACACGGACGCGGGACGATCGTGGAATTTGTCACGCCGGCGCTCTTTGATAACGCGCGACTAGCCGCGCGCGATAACGCCGCATTCGCTTACGATCTGTTCGCAGGCGCGGGATCTCCCATGTTCGACGAACGCGTGTACGGCTATGCCGCGGGGCGCACGTTTTGGCAAGTGCTGCCGAGGCCGGTAATCGCCGCCGTGATCGTTGCGCTGCTCGCGCTGCTGCTGGCTATTCTCGCTGCAAACGTACGGCTGGCGCCCGCCCGAGCGTTGGAGCGCGACGACGAGCGCAACTCCTTGGCCTACATTGAATCGCTGGCGCGCATGCTGCAGCGAGGTAGCGCGGCGCATGACGTCATTGCCCGGCTGGCGCGAGCGGCCGGCGGATTTCGTTCGCCGCCGCTTGGTGACGAACGCGGACGCGCGGCCTTCGAAGAGCTGCGCCGGCTCAAAGAACGAAGGAGCGCCGGACCGCGCGAGGTCTTGCTCGCCGGAACGATCTTCGCGCAATTGCGAAAGGATTATGAATGGTAACGACCGCTCGGGAGTTGGGTGAGCGCGTACAGGCCGGAATGCGCGAGATCATCGTCGGCGGCGACGAATTGACGTTCGCGCTGCTCGTTGCGCTGCTGGCGCGCGGACACGCGCTGATTCAAGGCGTTCCGGGAACCGGCAAGACGCTCGCGGTACGAGCCTTGGCCGCGCTTTTGGGCGCGCAGTACCGCCGCATTCAATTCACGCCGGACTTGATGCCGGCCGACGTGGTCGGAACGACCGTCTTCAATCCGCAGAGCGCCGAGTTCAGCATGCGGCCCGGGCCGATCGTCACGAATTTTTTGCTGGCGGACGAAATCAACCGCACGCCTCCTAAAACCCAATCGGCGCTGCTCGAAGCGATGGAGGAGGGCCGCGTCACCATCGACGGTGTGCCGTTGCAGCTCCCGCGTCCATTTTTCGTTTGCGCTACGCAGAATCCGATCGAGTATGAAGGCACCTATCCGCTGCCCGAAGCGCAGCTCGATAGATTCTTGGTGATGGCGATCGCCGGCTACCCGCCGGCGCCGGCCGAACTCGAACTGCTCTCGCGCGTTGCCGCGGGCTTCGATGCCCGCGCCATCGAGCCCAAGGCGCTAAAGCCCGTCGCGAACGTTGAGGAAATCACCGCGGCGCAAAGCGACGTGCGGGGCGTGCGCGTCGCCGCGGCCGTCCAACAGTATATTTACCACCTCATCGCCGCGACGCGATCGCATCGCGGCTTGAGTTTAGGTGCCAGTCCGCGCGCGGGCGTCTCGCTGCTCGGTGCGGCGCAAGCGTCGGCAGCGATCGACGGGCGCGATTACGCGACACCGGATGACGTCAAAGACGTCGCGCTTTTTGTGCTGCCGCACCGTTTGATCGTCTCGCCGCAAGCCGAGATCGACGGTGTAACTGCGGCCAAAGTCGTGCGCGAAATCTTGGAGTCGGTCGCGATTCCACGTGAAGACGCAACCTAGGTCTCCCTTCGCCGGCGTGTGGCCGGCGCCGCGCGCTTACTGGACGCTGGCCATACTCGCGCTGCTGCTGGCCATCGGCGGCGCGCTGCCGGCATTCCTCGTTTTAGCAGCGCTGTGCGCTGCCGCGCTGGTTGCGGGCACTCTTGCCGATGCTTTCGCCGGAGTAGATCGGGCCTCGCTCGACATCGAACGCGAGCCGCTCGAACCGTTCGCGCTTCGCGCACGCGGCGCGCTGCGCTACCGCGTCCGCAACCGGTCCGGCGCTGCCCTGCGCTTGAACCTTATCGAAAGCGATTGCCGTGTCTTGCGGTTTGTCCAGGACGAAGTCACGGTTTCCGTGCCTCCGCACAGTGAAGCGGCCGTGGAACGCGGCGTGATTCCGGTCGCGCGCGGTGGCGACGTGTTAGACACGATCTACGTCACGGCGCAAAACCAATTCGGATTTCTCAGCCGCAGACTGCGCTTTAGCGCTCGGCAGCCGATCCGCGTCTATCCCGATCTTTCCGCGGTCGAACGGTACGGCGCGCTACACGTTCGTAACCGCCTGATTGAAGCCGGCTTACGCCGCATGCGATTACGCGGTACCGGCACGGAGTTAGAAAACCTGCGCGACTGGGCGCCGGGCGATCAATTCCGCTCGATTGAGTGGAAGGCCACGGCCCGGCGCGGACGTTTGATGGTCGCCGAGTACGAAGTCGAGCGCAGTCAAAACGTCATGATCGTGCTGGATGCGGGCCGCCTCATGACCCCGCGCGTCGACGAACAGCGGAAATTCGACTACGCGATCACCGCGGCGCTTTCGGTGGCTTCCATCGCTTCGCTCGCCCATGACAAGATTGGATTAGTCGCGTTCGCGAGCCAGATATTGCGCGCCCAGGCGCCCCGCAGCGGACATTCGATCTCCTCAATTGCCGCGCAAGTTCACGATCTGGAACCGCGTTTCGAAGAGTCGGACTACGCGCGAGCCTTCGCCTACGTGCGCAGCAACGTGCGTAAACGCAGCCTCGTCGTCTTTTTTACCGACATGGTGGATCCGGTTGCGCAGAGCTCCGTGCTCGCGCAGATCGGTATTCTGGCGAAGCGGCACATCGTAATCTGCGTCTTCATGAACGACCGCGCGATCGATCGCGCGCTGGAGGCCTTCCCGAAGACGAGTTCGGACGTTTACGCGGCGGCCGTCGCGCTGGAGCTGCGCGACGAACGGCGGGCGGCAGCCGCGATCTTGCAGCGTTTGGGCGTGCAAGTCATCGACGTACCCGCGCGCGAGCTCACGACGGCGTTGATCGACCGGTACTTACTGGTCAAGCAGCGCGGTCTGCTGTAGCGCGCTACGCCCGCAACGCGGCGCGCTGCAGCGTACGTTCCAAACCGACCAGGCGCGTCCCCGAAGCGAGATCGTGTAACTCGACGCGCCAAAAGCCGGGCCAGAAGAGGCTCAAGAAAAAAAGCGGCGCTGCGATCAGGTAGCGCCAAATCACCTGCAAAACGCTGGGCCGTCCAAAATGTGTGTTCGTCACGCGCACGGAGACAATCATCATGCCGAACGTTTGTCCCGCGAGCATGACCAGCACAGCGCTATAGACAAGAAGCGAGACGAACGGGTCCGGATTGAAGTTGATATTCCAATGGATTCCCGGGCCGTGCGTGCCGATGCTCGTCACGACCAAATTGCCGATCGCCGACACGAGGGCATAATCGATCGCAATGGCGGCGAGGCGGCGGCCGAAGCTCGCGCAATCGTTTTTCGCCACAACTCCCGACCGTTGTTCCACGGGAGCGTACGACGCCGGCCGCGTCACGAGTCGTTCTTCCCAATACTCGTACAGCGCCGCGTGATGGAACACGCGCAGACTTTCCATGCGGTTCGTAGCGTACGGATTGGGCGCGAGCCATTCGCCCAGGCGCAGCACCGAATCGTGCGCGATCTCAACGCGCTGTTGCGCGAAGGCAGCCAAGTCCACTTTACGCGCGAACAAATGGAATTCGCAGAGTGCGATCGCGCGGTACGCTGCGTCGGTGCTTCCGCAGCAGAGCAGCCCGGCGCGGTCGGCCGTAAACTCGGTGCGCCGCAGCCAGGCGCCAAAAACGAGCGAAACGATGGCGTTTTCGTGCCCGTTGACGCTCAAGATCGAGGTCAGCCGCGTGTGTCCGGCAGCGATGTGTCCGAGCTCGCGTCCGATGACGAACGTCAGCTCGTCCTCTTTGAAATGATCGATCCAGTGCGTCGAGATGATCAGTGAATACGGATCGCCGAAACCGACCGCCACGACCGGAACGCGGATGTCGTCGCGCAAGAAGACCATGGGCATCGGCAGCTCCAGCATGGACGCGCAGCGCTCGACTACCGAAAAAAGCTCGGGAAACTGCGTGCGCGTGATCATCACGCAGCTGCCCAGTAGGGCTCCGCGCGCGATCGTCACATAGACCATCGCTACGACGACCAGGACGCCGATCGATGAAACGCCGATGACTTCGTGCCAGACGCGGCCGATGGCAAAGGCTATCGCCGGCGCGAACGCCAGCGTTATTGCCAGACTCAGCCATTCATAACGCTGGCGAATGGAAAATTTTCCGCGAAAGAGATCCCGCATATCAGCGCTCACGCCCGGCAAAACCGAAATAGGCGACTAAAGCCAGCGCGGTGAGGACGCCGGCGCTGTCGCGAACCGGGATACCAAAACGCAAGTTTGAGAAAAACCCCTCGATCATTCCGGCGACGCATAGCATCGCCACGACACCGCCGATCAAGATACCGGCTCGCCGTCCATTTTGCGCGATCGCGTCGCGCCGGCTCAGCCTGCCGGGATTCAAGACGCCCGCCGCCAGCAGCAGTCCGGCCGCCGCGGCGATTTGAATCGCGGTCAATTCGATGACGCCGTGCGGCGCGATCGTCGCCCAATAGTCGTTTCCGAACCCCGCTTGCCCGTAGAGCGCGGCGAGGCCGCCGACCATGAGCCCGGTGAGCGTCAATTCGTAGACGGTAAAGAGTCCGAGCGTGACGATGCCGCCTGCGAAAGCAAAAATTGCGACCTTGATGTTGTTCGTGATGATGATTGACGACATGGCGGCCGAATATTCCGAGGTGAACGCGAAGTTCGAATCGTGCAGACTCTTGATGATGTGCGACGGAACGATCGATTCCGGCAACAGCGCGTAGGCATCGGCCGGATGGGAACTGACGACCGCAAACGCGACCACCGCCCAAGCGATCGTGAGCGCCGCACAAGCGGCGACGTACGGCCATGACCGGCGGAACTCCCGCGGAAAACTCTGTGTGAAAAAGTGCGCGATGCGTGTTCGTCCCGGCTCGACCGCAGCTCCGTATACCAACGCATGTGATCGCGCGACCAGGCGGTTGAGATAGTGCTGCAGCTCGACACTATAGCCGTGACCTTGCGCGTAGGCGAGATCCGACGTGACCCAGCGGTAGAGTTTGCCGGCTTCAAAGAGCTCCGCCGCATCCAAGGCGCGTAAACCGCGACGCCCCGTGCGGGCGAGCAGCAACTCCAAACGCTCCCATGCCCGGCCTCGAAGCCGGACGAACGAACGCTGATCCACTCCGGAGTATTGCGGCGCGCGCCGCGAACCGCCCCCCGAAGGGGGCCTGTGGCATGCTGTGGGGCGAAACGCGTTGCGATGGATCGCACGCTCGATGTCCGCACGCCGGAAAGCATCGCGTTCTCCTACGAACTTGCGGGACTCGGCAGCCGCTTCTTGGCGGTATCCGTCGACGTGACAATTCAGACGCTGGTCATGCTCGGCATCCTTTGGGGATTGATCTACGCGGGCGCGCACTGGGGAAGCGCGATGGAAAAAGTTTCGAGGCCGACGAAGATCGAAACGTCGCTGGCGATTGCGTTCCTCGTCACGATCATCTTCATTATCTACTTCGGATATTTCATTCTCTTCGAAGCGTTTTGGAATGGGCAGACGCCGGGCAAAAAACTGATGGGGCTGCGCGTGGTGCGCGACGGCGGCTATCCGGCGGACTTTGCGAGCATCGCCATCCGTAACCTGATCCGCGTCGGTGAGTTCGTCGCGGGGCTGTACGCGATCAGCGCGGTGGCGGCGCTGCTCTCACCTGAGAACAAGCGGCTGGGCGACATGGCGGCCGGGACGATCGTCGTTCGCGATGCTCGCGCGGCCAAGTTGGCCGAACTGATGCAGCAGCCTTCGGAAACCGCGCATCCGTTGATGCTCAGCCCGCAGGAGCGCGCGCTCATCGATCAGTTCGTAGCGCGCCGCGAGGGAATGGCGCCGCGCAATCGCGCCGCCATGGCGTCGCAGATTGGCGCCCGCATACGGCCACGCGTTTCGCGCGACTTGCAGCAGTTGGACGACGAAGAGTTGCTGACGCGCCTTAGCGCTTTGTGAAACGGGTCATGAACTCGCGGGCAAAGCCGAGCGCGTCTTTTTTCGTGCTCTCGTAGATCGAACTCGCCTGTCCGGGGCTCATGTGGCGGCCGTGCTCGTAATAAAACGTCACACCCTCGCCGACGACAATCGTGCCGGCATAGGCGATCGCGCCTTTGATTGCAATGCCGGCGACGGGAATGAATCCGGAGAGCTCGCGCGCCAGCATGCGCCAGCCGAAGCCGCCGCCGACGACCGGAAGGAGTTGCCAGAGGTGCTGCACGTCGGGATCGCGTCCGTACGCGGCCTCGATGTGAAGCAGGAGCATCATTTGTATGCCGGTGATCGCCACCATATCGCCGGCCGAAGCGAACGCGCCTAAAACTAAACCGAAGACCGGAATGTGATCGACGACGGCGCTCGCAAGAGCGACCTTGAGCGCGTTGTTGGCAGCGTCGCGCGTCAATTTCGCAGCGACGGTCTCGCGCATGACGGGAAGCCTGCGGCCGACGGCGATCTCGACGCCTTTGCAGCGCTCGACCAGGTGCGGAAAGACGCGCCCGCGCAGCGCCTCTTTTGAAATCGCCGTCACGACGTATTCGCCGGTCGCGCCCGCGACGGGCGCGGCTGCCGGACCGCTCGGCTGCGCGTCTTCGTCGACCGTGATCGCGAAGATTGGAAGATCGAGCGCGCGCAAGCTTCCGAAATCCGCGCTCCGGATGTCGCCGCGCCGTCCGAGGAAAAGAATCGCGCGCCCTTCGCGGGTCATCGTGACTTGCGCCATTCCAGGAACGATGGTTTCCAAGCAAGCCGCCGCGTCGGCCGGTACGGAATCGTCGTGTCCCGAGAGCAGCAGCGAACGCATCGACGCGACCAGCGCCGGATCGCCGCACAAATAGAGCCGGAACGGCTTGCGGGTATGCGCGGTAACCGCGCGGACGTCGATGCCCTTACGGACGAGGCGAAGAATTTCGCCGGTTGCGGTAGCCATCAGAGGCTACTACACGCCGATGTTCTGATTTGTTGCGTTTCCGTCCGGATGGGCTTCCTTGGCCGGGTCGTCCGTGTAGTCCAGATAGATCAGGCCCATGAATATCTCGAGGGCCAGAGCGTGCATCCCGCGCGCGTTCGCGACGTCGATGACGCTGCGGTGCGTCTCGTG
>JABXNS010000011.1_pt1 | contig 164365 bp, 157 predicted proteins | sample 7301101 | NCBI WGS metagenome assembly JABXNS01 (sample SAMN14449646, study PRJNA615230) | soil metagenome | isolation source: soil from bare, unvegetated metal-rich iron-sulfur acidic spring small-cell... | place: Canada: Paint Pots Mound, Kootenay National Park, BC | collected 2017-05-25 | reverse complement strand
ATCCGCAGCACCCGCATCCAAGCAACGGGTACGTCTTTTTTCTCGACGGCGGAAAACGAGCCGCGCTCGTCGATCCGGCCGGCATCCCGGGCAATCTGCTGCGCATTTTGCGCGACGGCGCTTACCACTTGGAGTACATCTTCGTCACGCACAAGCACGCCGACCACTGCGATGCGACGGCCGACGTCGCCGCCAACTTTCCGAAGGCGAAAATCGTGATGCATAAGGCGGACGTGGAAGCGATCGGATCGCTCGCGAACTCAGCGCTGCTCGTCAAAGACGGCGAGGAAGTGCCCTTCGGCGATGCGCGAATCCGGCTGCTGCACACGCCCGGCCACACCGACGGCTCGTCTTCCTATCTTTTCAAGTCCACGCTCTTCACGGGCGACACGCTCTTCGCGGGCAGCGTCGGCGGCGCGTACGGCAATGCTTCGACCTACGAAGATATCCTCAACAGCATTCGATCGAAAATTTTCACGCTTCCCGAAGACACCGTGCTCATGCCGGGTCACGGCCCGCCGAGCAAAGTTGCTTGGGAGAAAGATCACAATCCGTTTTTCTGACTAGGGGTCGCTAATGCTATCGGTATTCATCCGGTAGATTTCGCGACCGTTCCCGCGGATGATTATCCGTTTGAAATCGGGCGCCTTCGGATCCGTCCGGATCACGCTGAATTGGTAGTGCGCGATGCCTTTTCCGTCGAGCGTGGCGATGGTGTGAAACGGCGCGCATAAACGCGGGGTGCAAAATGAGGCGACCCATCCCGGCGGCATGCCGTCTACCCGCAATCCCACCCGCGCGCGCGGCGCTCCGTGAACAGTCATCGCCCACGATGTTTCATAAGCACCCGTCGGCGTCGTCGGCAGCGACGGTCCCTTCCACGGCGAGAGCAGCACGGTAACCAGCGCAAGTATGATCATACGCGCTGTTTATACCCAGCCGGGCAGATCTTACGGGGTCCGCTCCGCAAGACGTCCCAGCGCCTGAATGACCAGGATCGCAATAATCGTGATGATGACCGCGTAAGCAAGCTCCGCCCAAATGCCCGCGCCCGCTTTGAGAAACATCCCGATGAGATCCGTGATGAATTTATTCCAAGCGAGCGCGGCAATCAAGCCGAATGCGGCCGTGCCGAGTGCGATCATCGTGCCGAGGTACGTCGGTTTTACTTCCATGGAGCGCGCTTCCCAATACCGCGCGCGCCGTCCTGTACGCCGTACTTTAGACGCGCAGTTTGTATCCGGTGACGGCCATCGCGAGGGCGATGCCAAGACAGAGCGCCGCGAGCCCCGTTATGACTGCCATCGAAAGCCACAGCGGCAGATAGCTCGCACTCGTGTAGCTGTACCGGAAGGCGTCGATCGCGTAAAACATCGGGTTGAAATATTCGAAGCGCAGAATGCTCGGCGGAAGGAATTGCGCCGGCGTGAATGCGCTGCCCACAAAGACGAGCGGCGTAATCGCAAACGTCGTCAGCACGGCCAGGTGATCGAACTTCTCAGCCATCAGTCCAAAGATCACGCCAAGCGCTGAGAAGAGCAGCGCTACGTCGACAATCACGGCAAAGTACAGCAGCCAATCCCGCGGCAGCGTGTGGACAAGCGCGAAGCCCAGGCCCATAATGAGGCACGCAATCAGCATCGCGCGGGTGATGCTGCCCAAGATATATCCGAAGACGATCTCATACGCCGACATCGGCGCGATCAGCATCTCTTGGATCCAGTTCATGAAGCGCGCCTGAAAGACCGAACTGCTGCACTCGCCGTACGACGAGTCGATGACCTGCAGCATGATGAGGCCCGGAATCAAAAAGACCGAGTACGACATCCCGTGCGGCGCGTGCACGCGGCTGCCCAGCGCCACGCCGAACACGAACACGTAGAGCGCGGTCGTGATCATCGGCGGCCAGATCACCTGATTGATGATCTTCAGGCTGCGCACCATCTCGCGCTTCATCAGCGTAAACATGCCGACCGAGTTCACGAAAGCTCCGCCGTTCCCGAACGCGTGAGTTCCAAAAAGACTTCTTGCAGGCCCTTGCCCTTGCGCGTCAGCAGTTCTTGCATGGGCTCTTGCGCGACGAGTTTCCCCGCGCGGATGATCCCCACGTCGCGGCAGAGCCGCTCGGCTTCCTCCAGATAGTGCGTCGTCAGGAAAATCGTCATGCCTTCGCGGTTGAGCTGCTGCAGCAGTTCCCACAATTCCAGCCGCAACTCCACGTCGACGCCGGCCGTCGGTTCGTCCAGAATGAGCAGCTGCGGAGAATTGATGAGCGCGCGTGCGAGCGTCAGCCGGCGCTTTTGGCCCCCGGACAACTTTAAGTAATCAAGCTTTGCCTTCGAAGCCAAGCCGAAACGCTCGAGCAGCATGTCCGCGCGCTCCGATACGTCGCGCGCGCGGATTCCGAAATAGCCCGCCTGATAGATCAGAATGTCTCGAATCGAAAGATAGCGGTCGAAGTTATACTCTTGCGGGGCTAATCCGATGAAGCGTCGCGCGTCGCGCCACTGCGTGAGATTGTCGTAACCGAAGACCCGTATCGATCCGCCGTTGAGCCGCGCCAGTCCGACGATCGCATTAATCGTCGTCGTCTTGCCCGCGCCGTTCGGGCCGAGAAAACCGAAGAAATCGCCGGCCTTTACTTGGAGCGAAACGCCGTCCACCGCGGTGAAATCACCGTAGCGTTTGACGATGTTCGTGATCTCGAGCGCTACGGAATCAGCGATTTTAATCGTTTGTACCGGTGGCGGCGCAGCGTCGCGATCAAATCCGATGAGCCGGGAATTCCGGAGTCGGCGAGCTGCGTCGCGACTTTCTTGACGTCAAAGGCCGCGCGGCGGTGCCTCACTTCCCACCCGCTGGACCGTTCGGTTAAGATCGCATAACCCGCGCGCGGGTCACCGTCTTTGGGCAGACCCGCCGACGAAACGTTCACGAGCATTTTGCCGCGCCACATGCGCACGTACGGAATGTGCAGATGGCCGAACGCGATCGTTCCGGCGGGTTCGGCTCCGATCAAACGCTCCAGCACGTCGTCTTCGGCTCCCGGCCAGAGATGCTCGTTATCGCTCGTCGGATTCGCATGCACGACCAGCAGTTGATTCTCTTCGCTTCCAAAGCGCAGCGAGAACGGAAGCGCGCGCAGCCACGAAACCAATTTCTCGCCGATCTCTTTGCGCTGCCACTCGAGCTGTTTGCGGTCGGCGGCATCGGCCCCGTCCATCTCTTCTTCGGACTGCGCCCCGATGTAGCGGTCGGTGTTTCCGCGTAAACATTGCGCGCCGAGCTCGTGAAGGCGCTGCAGCACTTTCTTGGGCTTGGGACCGTCCATGCACAGATCGCCGGCCGCTACGTGAACGTCGGCGCCGCCCTGCGCCTGCAGATCGGCCAAGCACGCCTCGAGCCCCATGAGGTTTCCGTGAATGTCGGAAAAAATGGCGATGCGCTGTTGTTTTTTAGCCACGTTTCAAATCGATTGCAAGCATTGACGGCGTCAGACCGATGCGTCCGAAATCATAGAGATCGATCGCGTCGACGCGCGTGCCGGCCGCTCGCAGCGCATCGATAACGCTCGGAAAACGCACGTCAGCGATCACGTGGCGGTATCCGACGTTCAAGACTCCGGCGCCGAACTCGTCGCCGCGTTCGACCGCGATCGTATCGAACCCGGAAAAAAGCGAGCGGTCCACGCGCTCCGTGGCGATAACAAGTTCCTCATCGGAAAGCACGCCGCAAACGGCTCGCAGCGAGGGCACACCGGCGGCCAACGGCACATACACCGGCGTAAATCCGTGCGCTTGCGCTATCCGTGCGAATCCGTCGCGGCCCAGCGTGTTGCTTCGGCGGCTGACGCCGATGAACGCGCTCTTTCCGGCGAGCACGACGTCGCTTCCGTCCAACAGTCCCGGCGCCGAAAGGTGTGCCGCGATCGGCACGTCGCGCTTTTCGAACTCCGCTTCAATCCAAGCGGCTTCGGCGCGGCGCATAGGCGATGACGGCCGCATGATCGCCGCCCCTGATTCAAATACGACCGCGACGTCGACCACCGCGCTCGCCAACGGATCGTCCGAAGAGTTTTGCAGCTCGACCACGTCGCATCCAAAAAAACGCAGCGTTTTTGCGAGAACCGCGAGTTCCGCCAGCGCTCGCGTATGCACCGCGTTCGGTTCGCCTTGAAGCGGCCGCGCATTTTCGATCGCCTTTGAGGGCATCACGATCAACGCGCGACGCAAAGCGGCTGCCGGGCTAACGATCAAGCGCGGGCCGTAGTCTACCGCATGCCGGCTCATTGGTGCTCCTCGCCGACCGCGCGCAGCGCCGCCGCATAAAGCGCGTGCTGGCCGGCCTCATACGCAACCCCGCCAACCGCTCCGCGCTGAGCCGCGAGTTTGTCGGCTTGGCGCGAAAGATCGATCAGGCGCGCCGATCGCTGCGCGTCGGCGTCGGGTCCGCTTTGGTCGGTATAGGTCAACAACGCGGCGATCCGCTGTCCTTCGACGCTGGCGGTCTGCGTGGGAACCGGAATCGCATTGTACGGCGCGGCGTCGGCCGCCGATGCGGTGAAGAAATCGGCCATGTCGGTCGCCAGCAAATCGCCGAGGGAAAGCGCCGGCAGGCCGAGCAGCTCTTCTTCGGTTTTTAAAATACTTACCGTTGAAAGATGAACGGAGCTCGTGTAATGACGGCGCGCATACGGCGAAACGAGGATCGCATACGTCCGGTGCTCGTTGACGTGATCGCGGGAGCTCTGCGCATCGTCAGGGGTAATAAAAATGGCCGTCGAGTCCCATTCGGGCTGATGGCTGATGAAGTCAACGATTGCGCCGAGCGCGCGATCGCCGTCGGCAACCTCTTCCGGAATCGGCGGAATGTCCGGACCGGCGCCCGCGTGATCGTCGGGCAACCAAATATACGTGAAATCCGGCATCGGCTGATTGCGAAAATCGGCAATATATTCGTTGGCGCGCCGCACGTCGCGAACGCGCAAATTCCAGCCCGGATAGTTCATGTCGATATGATCCTTCAATGCCGCCGGCGCCAACGTGTTGAGCGAATAGAGTCCGCCTAAGCCGCTCGTCGGCGCGCTCTGATCGTTCATGTCGCGGAAGTTCGGGTCGTCAGTTCTAGGGTCGGGAGAACCGCCTTGGTCGTAACCCGACAAACGAATCAGATCTCCGAAATCGCGATAGGTAACGCCGCCGCGCGCCGCATTATTAAAAATGTAGCCCGCGCGCGGGTAATCCTCCACGTCTTCGTTCTTGTAGACGAACGGGTATCGGCCATTTTTTACCAGCAGCGTCTTTTCCGAATACGAGCTCGCAATACCCCCGGTCGCAAACTGGTGGCCCGCATCGGACTCATCGCCGTCGGCGTAAAAGTTGACCGCCAGCGCGAAATCGCGCGAGAGCTGGTGAAGATTCGGCGTTACGTCCTGCCCGAACGACACGAGCGATGGATCGCCCTTGCCGTAGGGCTGTCCCTGCGCGTCGGTGAGATCGCCGAGCATTGCGTCGTAAGTTTTGTTCTCTTCCAATATGAAAACGACGTGTTTTATAAACGTGCTGCGTTGGAGCGAGCGTAGCGGGGGAACCATCGTGTTTGGCGGCGGATTACGTGGCACGCGTGCGTACTGCAGCGTGGAAAGCGTCAGCGCGGTCAGCGGGAGTTTGCGCAGGTCGATCTTTTGGAGCGTGGCCCAAACCACGTTGCTGTCTTGAAACACCTGCAATATGCGCCCATTGGCGGTGTGCGTCGGGACCGCGCCTTCGAAATTCGGCTCTTGCCCAAACCCGCGTGCATTGGCAACGTAAAGATAGCGGCCGTCGCCAGAAAGCGCAAGCGCAGCCGGATACCAGCCCGCCGGAATGAGCCCCAAGCGACGCAGATGAGAGGGAACCTTGGCATCGAGAACCGCCACGGCGTTGAGACCGGCAAGCGCAACGTACACGCGCTTGCCGTCGGCGCTCGCGACGACGGCGTCGGGCTGCATACCGTACGGCGCCCGATCGAAGAGCCGCAGCTCGAGGCCGCCGACAACGTGCGGCGCGCCCAGGAGATCCACTACCGCCACGCGATCGACGCCGCTCATGCATACATAGGCATAGCGTCCGTTTTTTGAAATCGCGATCGCGGTCGGCTGCGCACCGCCGACATTTTGCACGCCGTCAGGGGTTCCGTCCAAACTGAGCGTACCGACCGCCGGACCCGAGATCGTGCCAGTCGCTGAAAGCGGAAGCACGGTGAGCGACTGCGCGAATTGCGGAGCCGAAGAAACGCTTGCAAATTGCGGATAGCGCACCGGACCCGGCAGGTTCTCGTAGATCGAGAGCCCCGGATTGGTCACGTACAGTCGCCTGCCCGCGACTGCCGCGCCGTACGGAAAATATCCGACCGCGTAAGGCGGCCCGTCGTGCAGACGCCGGCGAGTCGCCAAATCAACATCGGTCACGGCGTTTCCAAGATTGTTCACGACGTAGGCGACGCGGTGATCGGGCGAAACCGCGATCGAGCCCGGAAAAGCGCGATTTGCGTTCGCATAAAGCGGTTTGCTCGGCATTGGAATCGGCGGCATCGTTTGCAGCGCGGGCGCGTCGGCCTGCAGCTTGCCTGCCGGATCCAAATTGAAGAAAGAGATCGTGTCGGTTCCGCCGCCCGCTGCGATAACTAAGATCCGCCCCGGATGCGCCGGATCGTTTACCGCCGCCACGCCCAAGAACAGCTTCATATCTTTCGAAGTGTAGTTGTCGGTGACCGACATCGTCGCCGTATTGACGACCGTCAGCGAATAGCCGCCGTGCACTTGCGTGTAGCGGCTCATCGCGGTGCTTTCGCGCTCGTCATCGTTGCTGACGATCGCATACTTTCCATCGGGCGTGAGTGCGAGGCCCAATGCGTTCATGCCGACAACGACGTTGCGTCCAACCGGCGCGACCGTTCGGCCGTTCGGCAAGATCACGTTATACGGATTGTTCGGGTTAGGAGCTCCGGCAATGCGATTGCCGGCGGGAGCGGAATACAAGGTCACCGCGAGGGCGAAAAAAAACAGGGGCACCTGTCTTGGTTTACGGACGTTTGGAGAGGCTTACCTGCCGCCGAGCGTCACCGGGTATCGAGACGATAGCCGATGCCGCGTACGCTCGCGATTTCGACCGGCGCTTCTACTTCCGACATTTTCTTGCGCAGCGCCGCGATGTGCACGTCAACAACGCGAGTCGGCACTCCGGACGTATCGTTCCACACCTGTTCGAGAATCTGCGCGCGCGTCAATAAGCGGCCTTCGCCTTCGGCTAAAAACCAGAGCAGCCGGAATTCGAGCGCGGTCAGCGTGATCGTCCGGTCGTCGTAATTGAGCGTGTGAAAATCGCGTACGAGGTGCGCGTTTCCGATCTGCAGGACGCCCGTCTCGTCTTTCTTCTGCAAATATTTCTCGCGGCGCCGCAAGAAACTGGCGACGCGCGCCACGAGTTCGTTGCCCGAAAACGGTTTGGTGATGTAATCGTCGGCGCCCAGTCCGAGTCCGAGCAGCACGTCTTGCTCGCGCGAGTGTCCGCTAACCATCAATATGAACGCGCTGGTCGTATTCGATAGCGTCGTGCAAACGTCGAGCCCGGAAATATCCGGTAGGCCGATATCCAGAATGACCGCGTCGGGTTTATAGGAATCGGCGAGTTCCAACCCTTGAACGCCGCTGCCGGTCACGCGCACTTCGTAGCCGGCCCGTTCGAGCACGGCTTGCTCAAGCTTGGAGACTTCTTCGTCATCTTCGATGACGAGAATGCGCGCTAGTGCCACTGAGCCGGTTCGCCCTCGCTCAAGACTCCGCGGCGCGCCACTCCTTCCTCGACGGCCGCCGACGCAACCGCTTTCGCGACCGTTTCGACGACGCGGGAATCAAAGACGCTCGGCAAGATGTACTCGGAGCTGCACTCATCGCCGACGATCGAGGCGATGGCATGCGCCGCCGCAAGTTTCATTTTGTCGGTGATGCGGCGCGCGCGTGAATCGAGCGCGCCCCTGAAAATACCGGGAAAGGCCAGCAGATTATTGACTTGGTTGGGGAAATCCGAACGGCCGGTCGCGATGACGCCCACGTAGGGTTCCGCAACGTCGGGCATGATTTCCGGCGTCGGGTTGGCCATCGCGAGCACGATCGGATCGCGCGCCATTCCGCGGATGTCTTCCGGTTTGAGGATGCCCGGCGCCGACACGCCGATGAAAACGTCCGAGCCTTTGAGCACTTCGGCCAAGGAACCGCGGCGATTCTCTCGGTTGGTGTTCTCCGCCAGCCAACGCCAATGCGAGTTTTCGTAACGGTCGGTGCGATTGAGCGCGCCCGGCCGGTCGACGGGAATGACGTCGCGCACGCCCGCTTCGAGCAGCATCTTAATCGTCGCGGTGCCGGCGGCGCCGCTCCCCGCCACGACGATTTGCAGGTCGCTCATCTCTTTGCCGACGACGCGCGATGCGTTGATGAGCGCCGCCAAAATCACGACTGCTGTGCCGTGCTGATCGTCGTGCATCACCGGAATATCGAGCGCTTCGATCAACCGCTCCTCGATCTCGAAACAGCGCGGCGCCGATATATCTTCCAGATTTATGCCGCCGAACACCGGCGCGATATGCACGACGGTCTCGACGATCTCGTCCACGTCTTTGGTGTCGAGGCAAATCGGAAAAGCGTCAATGCCCGCGAACTGCTTGAACAGCATCGCCTTGCCTTCCATCACGGGAAGCGCACCGAACGGGCCGATATCGCCCAATCCCAATACCGCGGTGCCGTCGGTGACGACGGCGACCGAATTGCGCTTGATGGAAAGATTGAACGCCTTGCTCGGATCGGCGGCGATAGCCATGGAGACACGAGCGACGCCCGGCGTATACACGGTCGAGAGATCTTGACGCGTCTTGATTGGAATCTTCGGCTCGACCGTAATCTTGCCGCCCAGATGCGCCAGAAACGTACTATCGGAAACGAAGACGACGTTGACGCCGTCGATCGCTTCGACGGCTTCGCGAACGGCTTTGCCGATCGATTCGGAGCTGACGTTGACGGTTACGTCGCGCACGACGGTCGATTTTCCGGGCGCGCGCATGTCGACGGCCGAGATGACTCCGCCGGCGTCCCCGATCGCAGCCGCAAGCTGGCTGAACGCGCCCGGGCTCTTCGGCATCTCAACCCGCATAATCAGGGCGAAGCTAATCGGAACCATCGAACCTTTCCGTTTCGTCCCGGCCCCGCAAGGCCCCGCTCAGCGCTGCGCGATGCGATCGATCGCGGCGGTGACCGCCGGGTCGGCCTCGTCGCGGACGCCGTTGAACAAGAACGCAAACGCCACTCTCCCGTGATGCCGGGTTTCGACGTATCCCGCCAACGCCGAGACCGATGCCAAGTGACCGCTCTTAGCGCGCACGCGGCCGCGCGCTTGCGCGAAATGGTACCGCTTCAGCGTACCGTCCAGGCCGCCGCGCGCGAGCAAGGGATAGAGCACGTTTCCAGACGCGCCGGCGTCGCTGTACGCCAGCAGCCGCACGAGCGTAATAGCCGCGATCCTGTTGGAGTCGGCCAGCCCGCTGCCGTCGACGAGGTGCAGACCCGGCGCGGGAATGCGCTCGCTTTTCAGACCGCTGCGCTCGGCCGCGAGACCGTGCGCGTCGTCGGCATGCCCGCGCGTTGCCCCGAGCGCGCGCAAGAATTGCTCTGCGAAGTGATTGTCGGAAAAGATCATCATGTGACGCACGAGTTGTGTCAACGCAGGCGACGGATGATCCCAAAGCGTCTGCGCATCGCGCGGCACGCGTCCGATCCGCGGCTGAGCGGCGACGGTGATTCCGGCGCCGCGCAAAAACCCGGACAACACGATCCCGGCGTAGCGCGGAATGTCGTGAACCGGCACGTAAAAAATCTCTTTCACGCCGGGCGGAATCGTTCCCGAGACGCGAAAGACCCCGGGCGCTCCCATCGCGGCGACGATCACGTCATCGGCATAACCGGTCGTTACCGATCCAAAATAGCTCACCGCGCCGCTCGCCGGTTTGACGCGTACGCTCGCCGGAAGGCCGGCCGTCGTACCGGCGATGCGAAACTCAACGGTGTCTTCGTCAATCGAAACCCCGCTGGTCGGCGCCATAAAATCTTCGTTCACGTCGCCCGGATTCCAAAACGGATTGAGCTCGGGCCCTGCGAGCGCGCTTGCGTCGACGGCAACGCCGCCGGCGACCGCGCGAATGCCCGCCGAGTGAAGCTTCGCAACGCCGCGCCGCAAATCGTCGGAGCGCAGCGACGGGTCGCCGGAACCGACGAGCCAAAAATCGCCGGGGATAGTGTCGCCGCGCTGCGCCTGCACGCTCGCGAAGCGCGTGTGAAAACGGTAGCCGGGATCGAAGTGCGCGAGCACGGCCGCGGCCACCACCAGCTTCAGCGTTGAAGCCGGTACGACGGCGTTCGCGCTGCGGTCGGAGTAAAGCAGCGTGCCATCCTGCGCAACAACTGCGCAACTCCAATCGTAGGAACGCGCAACTGCCGGAGCGAGCGCCCGCGCGATGACGGCACGCACATCGCGTTTCGCGGCTTCTCCCCATGCCGGCGCCGCGGGACGGTGCGCGGCAACGATTGCGCGCGGCGGCTTCACCGGCGAATGCGCGCAGCCGGCCAGCATCGCCAGCGCGATGAAAACGGCGCGCTTAAGCGCGGGAGATCGCGTCGAGCTTCTCTTGAATTTTGCGGTGTTCTTCACGCAGTGCGTCGAGATCGGTGCGCAGCCCGGTAACGGCCGCGGGCGTTTTTTGGGCTTCGCGAATGCGCGCGGCAGCATCGGCGGCGTCGCGCCGCAGCCGTCCGTCGAAACCCGTTTGCGCCAGCCATTCCAACGGTTGGAGAAAATGTTTGTCCGCCAAATGTTCGGCCGCGACGACACCGCTGCGCGAAATGAAGAAATTTGCATCTCCGATCGCGCCTGCGATCGCATCGACTGCGGCTGCGCGTTCGGATTCCAGCAGCTCGCCTTGCCGGGCCAACGCGAGCAGCGCCGCTCCGCGCGTGGCAACATCCCCGCCCGGTTTGGTGAGCTCCAGCAGCAGCGGCGTCGCACGCGGGTCACCGAGCTCTCCCAGCCCCAGCGCCGCCCCCGATTCGATGACGCCGTTCCACGACGTCGTGCGCGCGGCGTCGCGCAAAATCTTGAACGCCTTCTCGCTGCGCGTTTTCCCAAGTGCCTGCAGCGCCGAGCGCTGGACGAAATACGACTCGTCGCCCGTCGCGGGCGCGATCAGCGCTTCCGCGACTGCCGGCTCCCGGAATCCGCCGAGCGCATCGGCGACCGCGCGCCGCACTTTCGGATGCGGGTGCGCGATCGTTGCGAGCAGCAGGTCACGCGCCCAAGCCGCGCGCGATTTGCCGAGCGCGCTTGCCAGTTCAGCGCCCACGCCCCAGAACGCGTCGCCTTTGAGCGCGGCTGCCACGGCCGCCCGCGCCTGCGCGCTTCCGTCTTTGACCAGTTCGCGTCCGGCCCGGATGCGCGCGACGACCGACGGATCGCCGGCCAGCGCCGCGGCTGCAAAGCTCACGCCGAGCGCGTACGTAACCTCGGCTAAGATAAAGGCGCCCGGATCGAACCGCACGAGCTTCGGTTCCGCATCGAGCGGAATGGTGACCGTTTCGTGTTCGCGCTCGACGTGCACGCGCACGCGCCGTTCGTCAACTTCTACCTCAACGCCGAAAGCAAACGCCGGGTTTTGGGCGTCGACCGGCTGCGTCTGATCGATCGTCATCGTCAGCGTGCGCCGCTGCGCGTCGTACGCCGCGCCAATGCGCAGCTGCGGATGCCCGCCGCCGAAAATCCAGCGGTCGAAAAAGCCGCGCATGTTGCGCCCGGTGGCTTGCTCGATCGCGCGGATGAGATCGATGGTCTCGACCGAGCGTTGCGCGTTGTCACGCACGTATCGCCGGATCGCGCGCCAGAAGCGCGCTTCCCCGAGCTCGCCGCGGAGCATGTGGAGAACGGCGCCGCCCTTTTCGTACAAGTGCCGGTCGAACAACTCGATCGGGTCGCGGTAATCGTTGCAGACGATCGGCCGGCGGTACCGCTGACGATCCTCGTCCAGATATCGCTTGACCCATTCGAAAACGTCGTAGATGTATTCGTCGTAGCCGAGGTCGGCTTCGCGAAAGACGCCTTCGAAAAATGTCGCGAAGCTTTCGTTCAGCCACGCTTGCGACCAGTCGCGGCACGTCAGCAGATCGCCGAACCATTGATGCGCGAGTTCGTGCGCCACCAGCGGGTCGCTCGAAAAATCTATATGTGCGCGCTCATCGTGCAGCGTGCGATCGGTCTGCGTTGTCGCCGATGTGTTTTCCATGCCCCCGAAAATAAAATCGGAGACTGCGATCTGAGAATAGCGCGCGTACGGATACGGAGAGTCGAGACGCCGTTCGAAAATCTCCACCATTTGCGGCGTCTTCCCGAAAGCGCGTTCGCCATCGGCTTCGCGGCCCGGAAGCACGTAATAGGCCATGGGAACGCTCGCGCCGCTTTGCGCGACCTCGACGAAAGGCCCGGCCACCATCGTCACAAGGTACGTCGAGTGCGGAATCTCTTGGCTGTAGCGGAAGACCGTCTTCGCGCCTTCGTCGCGGCGTTCGACGAGCGCGCCGTTTCCTAGCGCGAACTGACCCTTCGGAACGGCGATCGTTGCCGACGTGCTCTGCTTCTCGTGGGGATAATCCAAACACGGAAACCAGTAGCGGGCGTTTTCGTCCTGGCACTGCGTCCACGCATGGCGGATTTTTTTCGGATACTCCGCCGAAGGTTCGACGAAGAACAACCCGTGCCGCGGGTTTTCGACACTGTAAGCGATCGCAAACGTCGCCGTGCTTTCAGGCGCGAGCGGCGGATCGAAGTGCACGTCCAGGCGATCGCCGCGCGCCGTGAACTTGAGTTTGCGTCCGTCCGACTCAACCGAAGAAACGTTGAGGTCAACGGCGTCGAGCGTCAGCATCGCCACCGGCTCGTCGAGCGCGCGCACCGTCGTCGTGCAGACGCCTTCTAACCGGCGGCGCTCCACGTCGGGAGCGAGGTTGAGATCGATGTGCTGCACGTCGACCGTCTTGTCGGGACCGTAGTGCAGCGTTGAGCCGGGCAGCGCAAAGGCGCGTCGCTCGTTCGCGTCGTCGAAACTCATGAAGGGGGTGCGGTTCGCTCGTACGGTTCGATCAACCCGCCGCTCACCGCGAGCACGGCACCGTTGATAAAATCGTTCTTTGGGTCCAGAAAGAAGCGCACGGCGGCCGCGACGTCGTCGGCCGTACCGGGCCGGCCGCGCGGGTTTTGCGCCTGCATCTCCAGCGCTTTTTCGCGCGTGATGGACTTCTGGCGGATGTCGCCCGGTTCGATCACGTTAACGGTGATCGCGTGCTTGGCTTCTTCGAGCGAGAGCGTGCGCGCGAACGCCACGACGCCCGCTTTTGCCGCCAGGTGCAGCGCGAGGCCGCGCGCCGGCCGCGTGACGCTCGATCCGTTCATGCCGAAAAATATCAGGCGCCCGAAATTGCGCTCCCGCATTCCGGGCAGTACCGTGCGCGCCGCGATGACCGCGCTGCGCAGGTTGCCGTCGATCATGTCGCGGTAATCCGTCTGCGAAGAACGCTCGAACCGTTTCACGACCATCGGCCCAACGGCGTGCACCAGCGCGTCGACCGGGTCGCGAACCGCTTCGCTCAGCGCCGCGGCCACGGCATCTTCATCTCCCAGAAACTCCACCGGAAAGGCCGCGCCCTCGCGCCCCGCACTGCGGATGAGTTCGAGCGTCGCATCGGGTGGCGTGCCGCCCGGACGAAACGTGAACGCGACGTCGTGCCCGTCTTGCGCTAACGCCGGCGCGATGCGCTGGGCCAAGCCGGCGGCCGCGCCGGTGATCAAAATCCGCATGCGCGCCCTTTAACGAAGAGAGCGCCGGTTTCCCGGCGCTCTCGCGAGGCAGCCTACGTAGAGTACGCGATGGTTCGTGTTATCGTGACTCCGTTTGGCGACGTTGAGGTGAGTTGGATGCGCACGGAACCGCCCGAAACAACGTTCAGCGAAATCGGAACGCTGAAGTTTCCGTTTCCGTCAGCTGTTGTGTCGATCGCATAATTGCCGCGCGGAACTTGGAAGATGCCGCCGAGCGCGGCCGACGTTGATTGCGCGACGACGTGGACGGTCGATCCCGGACGCGTGTGGCCCGAGAGCGTAAACGTACCGCCTACCTGCGAGTTGGCGGCCGGACTCAGACGGTTGAGAACGTTGGTCGCTGGATTGCCCTGACCGGGGATCGGCGTCGCATAGACCGGCGGCGCGTTAGAGCCGTTACCGTTGATGTACACGGTATTATTGGATTGATTCCAATTGACCGCCGCTCCGAGGGCCTGCGCGACGAAGCGCAGCGGAACCAGCGTGCGCGCGCCCACGAGGAACGGCGCGACGTCCATAGCGAGCGTCTGGCCGTTGACCGTTGCGGTAGTGGATCCGATGTGCAGATGCACGCTTCGTCCGTTTCCTTGCGCATTAATATCGTTGTTGGCGAACACGACGCTCGCGCCGAGGCGCTCAAAAACTCCGCGCAACGGTACGAAGACTCTTCCGGCGCGCTCGATGGGGGGCTGGTCGAAAGAGACGGTCGCTCCGTTTACGACGACATTGACTGCGGATTGCGCGCCTGCCGTAGCCGCGAGCGCGTTCGCAAGCAGTGTTGCGGCTAACGCCGTCGCGGCGAGCCGTTTTGCGATGATCATTGTTTATAACCTCCGAGAGAATATCTCAGAAGCTTGCTTACCCAGAGTGCCCGCCTGATAACGGCAAGCGCTCGCTAGCTTACGACGCGGGGACCCCTGCGGCGACGCCGCCGCCCTGAGGCTGCAGCTCTTGCCGCACCGCTTTTGCGTCCGCGCGCCGTTCGAAATATCCCATCCACGTGTTGTAGACCATCGGAACGATGAAGATCGTCAACGCGAGCGAGCTCAGCAGTCCGCCGATAATGACGGTGCCCATCGCCGTGCGCCACTCGCCGCCCTCGGCGTAGCCGAGCGAGAGCGGAAGCATTCCGAAAATCATGGCCGCGGTCGTCATGAGAATCGGCCGGAATCGCGTGGCCGAGGCGCGCAAAACTGCGTCGCGCACGCGCATGCCGCGCTTGACGAGCGTATTCGAATAGTCGACGAGCAATATGCCGTTCTTGGAGACAAGTCCGAAGAGCATGATAATGCCCAGCATCGAGATGATGTTCAGGGACTGACCTTGTTCCGGCTGGAGTTTGCCCATCACGGCCAGGAAGATGAGCGCGCCGATGATCGCAAGCGGCACCGAGAACATAACGATCAGCGGCTCGACGAACGAGCTGTAGAGAATCACCATGAGAATGTACACGAGCACGAACGACGTGATCAGCGCAATGCCGAGGTTGACGATGGTCTCGCCTACCCACTGCGCATTTCCCTGGGCGGCCGGAGTAATGCCGGACGGCAAGAATCCGGGTTCGCGCATTTTTTTCTGCAGCGGCGTGATCACTTGGCCTGTCGAGTAGCCGGGTAATAAATCGCTGAAGACGTTGACGACACGCTGCCGGTTCAGCCGCTCGATGCGCGTCGGAGCCTTCGTCCACGTGAACGTCGCGAGCGCGCCTAGCGGCACGAGCGTTCCATTGCCCGCGCGCACGCGTACGTTTTGAAGTGACGACACGGCGTTGCGATCCGCTTGCGGAAATTGCACGCGCACGTCTACCAGACCGTTTGGCGTGCGAACTTTGGTCGCGACGGCGCCGCCGACCGCGATGCGCGCGATGTTGGCAGCCGCCGCAGGCGCGACTCCCAAGAGCGCCGCCTTGGATTGGTCGATGTCGACGTTGAGGCGAGGAGCTGCGATCTCGGCCGACGTCTGCACGTTGACCGTGCCCGGAACGGTGCGCAGGAACTTGGCAATTTTTTCGGCCGCCGGTCCAATCTGATCTTCAGGTCCCGTAATGGCGTAAGAAACCGCAGATCCGCCGCCGCCGCCGCCTTCTGCGGCCACCTCAAACTCGCTGCCGGGAACCAAATAGCCGAGCTTGCGGATCTGAGTGACGGCTTTGTTCGTATCTTTTATGTGCTTATCGTCCATTTGCGCCGTCACTTGCGCGAAATTACCGCCGGTGGTCGCGCCGAATCCGGACGGCTTGCGTCCCACGGTTGAACTGACGGATTTTACGCCCGGCATTTTCATGATGGCGTTTTCCAGCTGCCCGACGAACTTCGAGGTCGTGGCAATGGGCGTACCCGTCGCATAGCTGACCGTCATGTTGATAACGCCGGTTTGCTGAGCGGGGAAAAAGTCGAAGTTAATGCCGCCCAGCAACGCCATGAGCAGCCCCAGGGCAATCGGTCCGACCAGCGTCGCGACGGTGAGCGGCAGATAGGTTCCGAGCGAACTCACGCCCCGCAAGGCTGCAGCAAGGGGATTCGTTGCTTCAATTTTATTGTAGCCGAACATGCGGAGCACGAAAGCGAGCGCGTAGAACGCGGCGGTGACGACGACGATGAAGACGTCCATCATGACGATGGTCATACCGCCGCCGCCGACAAGAAGGACGGTGTTGAGGAACAGCACCGCGCAGACGAATACGACGAACGTGCCGTGCGCAAGTGCAAACGGAAGCAGTTTAGCCTGGTAGAGTTCCGTAAACTTTTCGTAGCGGTGAACGACGAAGTTCAACACGAGCAGGGCCACGATGAACACGGCGAAGACGTTGAGCAAGAACCAGCCCGTCATGTTGCCGAGCAAGAACATTCCGACCGCAACCACCAGCAAGATGAGATCCAGGAACCGGTTGTCGAGCGCGCGGATCCACTTCGGATCGCCTTCGGAGCGGTTGAGCATGCTCCACTTTGCCGCCAGTAGCGGCGTGAGCGTGAACGATACGAAGAGCGAGAACAGCGTCGCGGTTACAACGACCGCGCCATATTCCTTGAGGTACTGGCCGGTGATGCCGGGCAAGAACGCGATCGGCAAGAAGACCACGACGTCGACCATCGTGATGGCAATCGCGGCGCCGCCGATTTCCGTCCGGCCGTTGATCGCGGCGTCGACGGGCTTCTGGCCCAAGTCTCGATGTCGCGCAATATTTTCTAAGACAACGATCGAGTCGTCGACGAGAATACCGATGATGAGCGAAAGCCCCATCATCGACAAGTCGTCAATGTGGAAACCGAAGAATTTCATTAAGATGAACGTCGAGAGAATCGAACTCGGAATCGCGACGAGCACGACGATGGCGTTACGCCACGCGTGCAGGAAAAGCATCATGACGATCGCCGTCAGGAAAATGCCTTCAATGAGCGACTGGCCGACGCCCCAAAGTTCCTTAGCGGTGAAATCTCCCGGCGCATCTTCTTCGGTGAAATGCAGGTGCGGAAAACGTGCCTCGATCGCCGCCATCTGCGTGCGTGCGATCTTAGTCGCTTTGATCTGGTCGGCGTCGAGCGTCGGATTGATCGAAATGTACACGCGCGGCTTGCCGTTGAAGTGCGAGATCGTGCGCATCTCGAGATGGCTGTCATAGACGTTCGCAACATCTGCGATGTGCATGCCCGTCGCGTTCGCGCCCGCCACCGGCAGGGGAATAGAAAGTATGTCGCCCGTGTTATTGATGTAGGAATGAACCGCAACCGTAGCTTCTTGCGTCGGTTGCGTCATCAGGCCACCCGGGACGTTCAGGTTGTCTGAAGAAATCGCGCCAAAGATATCGGTGAGCGTTGCGTTGGTCGCAAGCAATTTGCCCGGATTGGGCTCGACGTGAAATTCGCGGTTGGCCGACCCGTAAACATCAACCGACTGGACGTTGGGAATCTGTTCGATGAGCGGTTGGACTTGGCTGGTGATGACGTCGGCAATCGCGGCTTGCGAGAGCGTACTCGAGCTGACGGCGATGTCGAGTAGCGGGGGCTGCGAACTGCCGGCTTTGATCACGCTGGGCGGGTCGACGTCGTTGGGCATGTAGATGCGCGCCGTATCGGTGCGGCGCTGCACGTCCACCGCGGCGAGATCGATATTGGTGCCGAGTTTAAAAAAGACCGCGACCGACGCTTGGCTTTCCTGAGCCGTGGCGGTGATGTGGTCGAGATTGTCGATGCCGGCCATCTGATCTTCGATCGGCTTGACGATCATCCGTTCCATGTCTTGCGGTGAGGCGCCCGGGTAGAACGAGCTCACGACGATGACCGGAAACTCCGTGCCCGGGGGATTGGAGCTTCTCCCCAGTTGCAAGAATGAAATGATGCCGAAAATCGCGAGGGCTGCAAAAACCACCGCGGTGATGATGGGACGACTGATCGCGAACCGGGTCAACCACATAATAGATAGATCCTTCGCTGCCTTCTAAGCCGCACTACCTCTAAGGTACGGCGCCGGGCTCCTGAGGGTTTCATGCGCGAGAGAGGACTCGAACCTCCAGGCCCTTGCGGGCGCTAGCACCTCAAGCTAGTGCGTTTACCAGTTTCGCCACTCGCGCACGGGGAGCCCCGGCAAGTCTATCTACTTAATGGCGTTGGGGTCAAGGGCGTCACGAAGGCCGTCGCCGATGTAGTTGATGGCCATGACGGTAAAAAGAATACAAAGGCCGGGGAAGACCGCCGCCCACCACATGTCTTGGAGGTTGGCCTCGGCGTTGCTGAGCATGTTTCCCCAGGAAGCGGTCGGCGGCTGAATGCCAAAGCCCAAGAACGAGAGCACCGACTCCACGATAATGACGTTGGCGATGTCCAGGGTCGCCTGGACGATAATCGGCGCCATGGCGTTGGGGAGTAGATGCCGCAGCATGATGCGCAGGTCGCCGTTGCCGACCGCCCGCGCCGCCTCGGCGTATTCGCGTTCCCGGAGTGAGAGAAACGACGCCCTGACTAAACGGGCAACGCTCGGCCATGACAATGCCCCGATGATGAACACGATGACTTGAAAGCTGAGCGCGGCTTTGGTCGAGCTCGCCGCGACGATGCCGGTCAAAACCAAAAGCAGCGGCAATAACGGAATAGATAAAAAGACGTCGGTCACGCGCATCAGCAGATAGTCCACGATGCCGCCGTAATAACCGGCGATCGCGCCCAGCAGCGTTCCGATGATCAACTCCATCAGTACCGCGCAGACCGCGACCGTCAGCGAAATTTGCGCGCCGAACATGAGCCGCGAGAGTTCGTCGCGGCCGTTCTCGTCCAAGCCCAGAATGTGGCCGCCGCATTGCGCGGCATTTTGGAAGCACGGTGCAACCGGGTTGCCTTGCCAGTGCACTTCGTCGATCGCATTGGGATCGAACGGCGCGATCTTCCATGCGAAGATGGCGACCAAGACCATGATCAGCAAGACGACGGCGCCCGCCATCGCGAGCTTGTGCTTGCGGAAACGGCTCCAAACCGTGACCTTGCTGTAGACCACGGTATCGTCGGCTATCACGGGCTGATTGATCGGTGCGGAAAGTGCCATCAGTCGTACTTCACCCGCGGGTCGAGCCACGCGTATAAAACGTCAGCGAGCAAATTAAAGAACACGACCAAGAACGCGTTGACGATCAAATAACCCATCAGCACGGCGATATCTTCTTGTCCGAGCGCCGTGATGAACAGCCGCCCTTCGCCCGGCCACGCGAAGATCGTTTCGGTGACGATCGCGCCGCCGAAGAGCGCCGGCAGCGTCAGCGCCGTCACCGTCACCAGCGGAATCAGCGCGTTCTTCAAACCGTGTTTGAAGAGCACCGTGCGGAAGCCCAAGCCTTTGGCCGAAGCCGTGCGCATGTAATCGGTGCGGATCACTTCCAGCATCGAACTGCGCATGAAGCGGCTGAAGAGCGCGATGTTCAAAAACGCAAGCGCGGTTGCGGGCAAGATCAAATGCGAGATGCGATCGCCGAGATCGAACGTATCCGAACTCGAAATACCGGCCGACGGCAGCTGCAGCACGTACCCAAACGGCAGCGGAATGCCGTGCACGGCAAAAGCCAACTGCAACATGAGCGCCAGCCAGAAGACCGGCATCGACTGTCCGAAAAACGCGAACGTCGTGATGAGGTAGTCCCAAATCGAGTAGGGCCGCACCGCCGCGAAGAGTCCGGCCGAAACGCCGATGATGAAGGCGATCGTCACCGCGGTGCCCATCAGCAGCAGCGTCGAGGGCAAGCGCTCAACGATCGCCGTGAATACGTCCTCGGAATTGCTGGTCGAGTAGCCGAAATTTCCGTGCAGAATTTGCCCCAGCCACGTGACGTATTGCAGCCATAAAGGCTGGTCGAGGCCGAGATTGTGCTTGAGGCGCGCGATGTCGGCGGGGGTGATGTGCGGATTTTGCAGATACGGCCCGAGTCCGCCGCCCGGCGCGCTGTGGACGATCAGAAACAGGAGCAGCGAGATCAGCAACAGCAGCGGTATCGCCTGGAACGTCCGCCGCACGACGTACGTAAACAAGACTCGCTACATTAAAGCTCCGCGGGCCTGCTCCTGTAGCGGCCGCAGGCCGAGGATTTCGCGCGCTTTAGCCGGCGTTGCAACCGGGCGCCCGAGTTCTCCGGCGATGCGAACCACGCGCGCCACCAGGTCGTCATTGGTGGCGAGCTTTCCCCTGGAATAGTAGATGTTGTCCTCGAGTCCGACGCGCACGTGACCGCCCATCGCGATTGCGGCCATCGACATGGGCAACTGCGCGCGGCCTATGGCGGCAACCGACCACGTACAGCCCGGCGGCAACGAGTCCACGAGGTCGCAGAGAATCGAAACGCTGGCTTCCAAACCGCCCGGAACGCCCAACACGAAATCCACGTGCTGCGGAAATTTGAGCAAGCGTTCCCGCTCGAGCTTGCGCGCGTTCGAAAGATGACCCTTGTCGAAGATTTCAAGTTCGGGGCGCACGCCTAATTCGTTCATCTTCTTCAAAATGGCGCGCATGATCGGAAAACTGTTTTCGAAGATGTCGTCACCGAAGTTCACCGACCCGCACGTGAGCGTCGCCATCTCCGGATGCAAGTCGAGCACGCCCGCGCGTTCTTGCGGCGTCATGCCGATCGCGCCGCCGGTGGAAAACTGCACGATCAGATCGCTGCGCGCGCGAATTTCGTCGTAAGCTTCTTTGAATCGCCCGACGTCGTGCGTGTTGCTGCCGTCGTCGTTGCGGCAGTGCACGTGGATCATCGAAGCGCCGGCTTCCCGGCACTTTGCGGCGACGTCGCCTAACTGCTCCGGCTTTACCGCCAAGTGCGGCGTTTGCTCGGGCGTTAACTCCGCGCCGACGGGCGCGACCGTCACGATCAGCGGATCCATGACGCTTTCTTTCCTTCGACCGATACCGCACCTGCGTACACGTCAAAGACGGGCAGGCCCGTCTCACGCGCGACCGCATCGCGAAACGCATCCGGTTCGAAATCCCGCTCCCGCCCGATCGGCGCGACAGTAACCGCGACCACGTGCAGCGGCCGCTCGCAGCGCAGCGCAACGCGTTCGGCTAACTGCAGAAACGCTTTTCCGGCGATCACGACGCGCGTGGGATCGCTCACGACGACTTGGCGCTGCGCGCCGTTTTTCATCAACGATTGCGCTTGCTCCGCGGTCAACGCGCCCTCGATTCTTTCGTAGGGCTGCGCCGGGTCGTACTCCGGCAAACAGAGTCGCTGCACCAACGCGCGGGCGTTGAGCGCGGCTTCTTCAATGGTCGTACCGGCGTCGGGACCCACGGAAACGATCACCGAATCGTCGCCGCCCGCAAGCGCCGCAACGCGGTCGATCGCGCCGTCCACAATCGTTTGATCGCAGCCGAATTCGCGCAAGCGTTCGACGCAGCGGCGCAGTTCCGAGGCTTTCGGCGGCCCTGCAAGTTCGAAAAACGCCGCGCCGCGGACGCGTGCGAACACGACCGGCCCCGCGGCGGTCTGCCACGGCGTCTCTTCAAGCAACTCGTAATCGTGACGCGCGGAAAGCAACGCGCGCGCGGTGGCAATCAGCGTACCGGGTTCGAGAAATAACCGCGGCTTGGCAGCCGAATCGACCGCGTCGAACATTTCGCCGTCGCGTCCGGCTGATGTAAGTCCGATCGTTAAGCCGCGCCGCGCAGCCGCAGTTGCAACCGCGCGCATCGCCACCGTCTTTCCCGCATTCTTTCCGGTGCCGACGACAAAGAGCGACGTGCGTCCGCCTTCGCGCGCGAGGTCGAGTAGCCCGTCGCCGGCGTTCACGCCGGAAGAAAGGCTTTCGCGAGGATGAACGCGATGCCGGTGAGCGCGAGCACGATGCCGGCCCACAATTCGGCGCTTTCCTCGGCACGGCGTCCGACGACACGCCCAAGCGTCAAGCCGAGCGCCGTCGAGCAGATCGATACAACGAAAATGACGCCGAGCGAAAGCACGAGCGGCACGCCGATGTACAAGATCGAAAATCCGATGCCGAGCGAATCCAAGCTGATGGAAAGCGACGCCACGACTAAACCCCATCCGCGCGACATGTCGAGCGGACGCTTGCGTTCCGACTCGCGTACGGCTTCGATGATCATGTAACCGCCCAAACCGATGAGCGCCGCGAAACCGATGTACCCGGCGACACTTCCCAGCAGTTCGCCCGCCACTTTTCCCAGGCCGACGCCGGCCAAGTTCATGATGACTTCGGCGCTTGCGAATGCGATGCCGATACGAATTTTTACCGCGCGCGCGGCGCCACGCATGCCGACTCCGACGCTGACGGCAAATACGTCTAAGCCCAGGGAGAGGGCGACGACCAGAATCTTGAGGAAGTTCAAATGGCAATGGGGTTCTGGAAATTTTCAATCTTCCATGTAGCTGCGGCGCTGCTCATCGTGCTTATGCTCGGCCCCGTGGTTGCGATGCTTGCCGCGGTCGGGCCCCGCGACGTCATCACCGCCTTTTCCGCACCGCAGGCGCGCGACGCGCTCCTCGTTTCGCTGGTTGCTTCGACCGCGGCGGTCGCGCTCGCTACGCTGCTTGGCGTACCGGCCGGTTACGCACTCGCGCATGCGAGCGGAGCAGTGCGCGCGATCGGACTTGCCGTGTTGGCGCTGCCGCTCGCATTCCCGCCCGTTGCATCCGGCATCATGCTGCTGCAAACGGTCGGCACCCAAACACTGTTTGGCCAAGCGCTTGCAGCGCATGGAATAACGTTCGTGGATTCGCTGCCCGGCGTAGCGCTGGCCGAGTTTTTCGTCGCCGGATCGTTTGTCGCGATCGTTTCGACCGCCGCATTCGCCACGCTCGATCCGATCTACGAAGAGTCAGCCCGGACGCTCGGCGCCGGCGCCTTTCGCGTTTTCTTCCGCGTCGCGCTGCCGCTCGCGGCCCCGAACGTTATCGCCGGCATCGTGCTTGCTTGGATGCGCGCGATTGGCGAGTACGGTGCGACGTCAATCGTCGCGTATCATCCGACGGCACTGCCGGTGCAGCTCTACGTCACGCTCTCCTCGCAAGGCGTCGCTCCCGCGCTGGCGCTGAGTTACGGCTTCGTGGTGCTCGCAGCAATCGCCATTGCGCTTCAATGGGCCTTGCGCCGCCGCGTCGTATAGCAGCTGCGATGGCCACGCTCGACCGCTTCTTCGCACCCGACTCGACCTTCCAGAAACGGTTCTTTTTTTTGGCCAAGCGGTTCGTTGCGGGCAAGGCGGTTGACGAAGCGATCGCCGCGGTGCGGGAGCTCAACGGCGCCGGTATGAGCGCATCGCTCGATTTTCTGGGCGAAGACGTCCTCGAACGCGCCGCCGCCGCGAAGACGCGTGAAACCTACATGGAGATATTCGACGCGATTCAACGCAGCAGCGTCGATTGCAACGTCTCGGTCAAACTTACCGCGCTCGGGTTGCTAATTGATGAAGATTTCGCTTTCGAAAACCTGGCCGCTATCTTAGAGCGCGCAAAAAGCAATCCCGATCCGTTCGTGCGGATCGACATGGAAGGTTCGGCGGTCACCGAATCGACACTGCGCGTTTTCAAACGCGCATTTAATGCGTACGGCAACGTCGGGTCGGTCCTTCAGGCCTATCTCAAGCGTACGCCCGGCGACATCGAGCGCATGATCGAGTTAGGCGCTCGCGTCCGCCTTTGCAAGGGCGCCTATAACGAACCGGCGTTCATCGCGTATAAGGAGATGCCGAAGATTCGAGAGCAGTACATGCATTGCGCGCGCGAACTGTTGACCCGCGGAAATTATCCGGGAATCGCCACGCATGACCGGCGGCTCATCGCAGCGGTGAAAGAGTTTGTAAGATCCAAGAACATCCCACGCGACCGTTTTGAATTTCAGATGATTTACGGCGTGCGGCCGCAACTGCAGCGCGACTTAGTCAGCGAAGGCTGCCGGCTGCGTGTCTACGTGCCGTTCGGCACGCACTGGGCCGCGTATTTCTACCGCCGCGTTGCGGAGCGCAAAGAAAACTTGCTCTTCGCACTTTCGAGCATCTTCGCGCGCTGAGGTGCGAGCCGTCGTTCAGCGCGTTTCACGCGCGCAGGTCCGTGTCGCCGGCGAACCCATCGGTACGATCGATCAAGGTCTCGTCGTTCTTCTGAGCGTCGGCGTTGACGACGATGAACCCGATGCACAGCTAATTGCCGAGAAAATCTCGAACTTGCGGATATTTCGCGACGACGAAGGCCTGATGAACCGCAGCATCGCCGAAGCGAGCGGTGCCGTGTTGTTGATCTCGCAGTTCACCCTACACGGCGACGCGCGAAAAGGACGCCGGCCGTCATTTGTTGCGGCCGCCCGCGAAGAGCAAGCGAAACCGCTCTACGAAAGTGTGGGAGTTTTATTGAAACGTCAAGGGTTGCGTGTCGAGTACGGGGAGTTTGGCGCGACGATGGACGTCGAGCTCGTCAATGAGGGTCCGGTGACGATCCTGCTCGACACGAAGAGAATCTTCTAGCATTGCCGCACGTCATAGAGTGGCCCACCTCATATTCAAAGGACCTACGATCAGGTACGGCCCGACCCTCACTCTGCAACGAGCGGAATTTTTAGCCGGGTACTGCTCTCCGAACGCAGCGCTTACGTGCAAGCGGATTGTGCCTTTGGGCAGCGTGCCGTTCCACGGCAAAGCGGGGCCAGCCGGATCAAGGTAGTAGCCTCCCAAGCTTTCATGGCGACGCGGCAGCTTCTTGAACACAACAACGTCAACTCTCTTAGGCCGTTTTGTTCCCGAGTCGTCGGCTAGAACAAAGTCAGAAATGCTCTGGCCGGACAAACCGGCCGGATTGTTTATCTCGAACACGGCTACTGCAAATTCCATATCCTGCCCGCGGATTGGCGAATTAGGTTGTCCCCCTTCGGAACCCGAAGCACAAAACAGCATCTTAGCTGAGCCGATATTGCGCCTAAGATTGTCGTGGCCCAGGCCGCTACCAGTCGTGGACAATGTTAGCAGCGCCGCAAGCAGCGTTCGCATCATCGCGCAGGTGCTATACTTTCCGACGTGCCGTCAAGATATGAGATATGCGTCGCGAGGCAGCGCAGCGCGCGCCCTTGCGCTTGCGCAGGTGGCGCAGTTATTTTAAAAACGACGTTACGCTGTTGACCCGGGTCGAGCTCGGGGCTGATCGGCGTCGAGCCCTGCACGGTAGCCGAACGAAAATCGTGGTAGAAATCCACCGACACCGCGAGGCCGGAAATGGGCTTCGCAGCTTTGCTGATCACCAGCGCGGTCAGCGTAATCCCGGTTGCGGTTTTCACCGCATCACATTGCGGAATCTGCAACGGCAGCTGTTGCGGAGTACCGCACGCGCTTAACGCGAGTGCTACGAGTGCGCCGGCGGCAGCCTTCACGGCGAGTCCGGAATGCGTTCGGCGCGAATGATTTTATCCGACTCGATCAGCCGGCCTAAAACGTCCATGCCGCCGATGACTCTTCCGAAAACGGTGAAGTCGCGGTTGAGATGCAGCTGCGGTGAAAGCGTGATGTAAAATTGCGTTCCGGCCGAGTCGCGAATCGCGTGCGCGTTGGGCGGATCTGTGTAGTTCATGCCCATCGAAATGACGTAGCTGCTCTGCTCGATCGGGTTCTCTTCGGCGGGAATCGTATAACCGGCGTCGCCGTTGCCGGTATTGCTTGGGTCGCCGGTTTGAACCACAAAGTCGGGCACGATGCGAAACCACACATTGTTATCGTAGTAGCCCGCGTTGGTGAGATTCAGAAAGTTTTCGACTGTTAAAGGCGCCCATTCCGGAAAAAGCTCCAGATAGATATTGCCTTGCGTCGTCACCAAACGCACGCGCGGATGCGGGCCCTTCGCCGGGCCTGTCATCAACGCAATGGTCGCCGGGTCAAGTTTCGTCGTGGTGGAGATCGCGTCCGGCGATGGTTTTTGCGGCTTGGCCGAAGCCGTCGTTCGCGGTAAGGCCGGCAGCGACGCAAACTTGTCCGGTTCGGGGGCGGGCGTATGGACGCCGGCGGGAATCGCTTTCAAATGCGCGGTCGCGGGTTTGCCTTGCAGCGCGTTGATCGCTTCGAGCGTCTGCTCTTGGACGCGCCACGACGGATCGTCCGTCAGCGGTTGCAGCAGCGCGAGGGCCGACTTGTCGCCACGGCGCCCAAAAGCGCGCACGGCTTCGATGCGTACGAGCTCCGCGCGATCGTGCAGCGCAGCCTGCAGCGTTTCGACCGGGGCGCGTTTCGCGTAGGCGCGGAAAAGCGTCCAGACGACGTGCCAGCGCACGTAGGAATCCGGCTCGCGCGCGTACGCACGTGCGAGCGAACCGACGACGTCTTGCGCAAACGACGAGCCGTGAAATGCCTCGAGCGCCGTCGCAGCGCGTCCGCGCACGATGACGTCACCGACGCCGAGCAATTCGCGTATACGCCGCCCGGCTTGCCGCTCTTGCGTCACTGAAAACATGTGCGCCGTCTCTATCCGGTCGGTTGCGTCGAGCGCTGCGACTTGCACCGCGCCCGCGCGGTCGCGCAGCAGCGCGCCCAAAACGGGTTGCGCCGCCGGAATGCCGCCGATCAGTCCGAGCCCGTAAACGCTCATTGCACGTAGCCCGATGTCGGTACTGCCGGCGTAGCGGTTAGCGAGAAGCGGGACGCCCGCGTTTTTCTTTGTACGGCCGATCGCGAGCGCAGCACGGATGGCCGTCTGCCGATCGCAAGAGCTCAAAAAGCCGGCGAGCGCTCCGTTGCCCAAGTCACGCGCGGCGTCTAGGCGCGTTATTTGAACGAAGACACCTGGATCAGCCGAAGGGCATGCCGGAACGGCGGCCGACACGACTATGGGAGCGCTTGCTAGCGTGAGGCAAAAAATCAATCGCAGGAACACGTGAGACCCCAACTTTCCGGGCCGAATGTGCGTTCTAGTATATGGAGCATGAGATTGCCGTCCTTCTTGGGCGGCGCAAAGAACCGAGGTAAATCATCCCTATGAGTAACCCCAACGGCCCCCTGAAGAAAGCCGGCGGTATGACCGTCCGCGAAGCCGGTCAAAAAGGCGGCGAAACCGTCAAGAAAAAGTACGGCCCCGAGTTCTACGAGCAGATCGGCCGCAAAGGCGGCCAGGCTACGAAGAACGCTCACGGCCACGCCTTCTACGAGCAAATCGGCAAGAAGGGCGGCAAGAAGGGCGGCGAAGCCACGCGTGACCGCTACGGCCCCAACTTCTACGAACAGATCGGTCAGAAGGGCGGCCAAAAGGTCAAGCAGCTCATCGAAGAGGGAAAACGTGCAGCAGCCGCAGCAGCCGCAGAAGCCCAAAAGAAAGCCAGCTAAAATCGGACGCGCCGCCTTAGCGGCGCTCGCTGCCGCAGCCGCGGCAGTTTCAATGAGCGCGAGCCCCCAAACGGCTCGCGCTATTGTCGTTCCGAGATCGGTCTCGTCGGCCAGTCCGCTGCCCGAACCCTCGGCCAGCAAAAACGACTTGCCGAACAACTCGAGCCTGTTTTTCGTGCTGGACGGCCACATCAGTTCGCATAGTCAGGAAGGCACGTTCGTGCGCGCCCATTTGCGCGATCCGCTCGTGATCGGCGGCGTCACCGCCGCCGCAGCCGGCACGCCCGTGCAGATCCGGATCGTGCACTCGTCAGGGGCGCAGCTGGCCAACGTCGACGGTTCGGTCGATATCTATTTCGAGCCGTTCACGCTGGCCGGTGGACAGTCCATGCCGCTGCTGACGCCGACCGGACATATCGACCCCCACCTGACCGCCGGGCAAAATTCGACCCGCACCGTCACCGACACGGTCGGGGACATCTTCATCCCCTATCACTTTTTGTATCACATGCTGCGCAAAGGCATGGAAGTCGACCTGAAGCCCGGCACCGTCATCAGGGCGCGGACCGCGGCCGACCTGCGCCTCACCGCAGGCTCGCTAGCGGTCGTCGCTCCGCCGGCCCTTGCGGGGGCGGCCGACGCACCCCGTGCGGCCATCAAGATAGCTCCGGTCGCGACGCCTCCGGGATTCGTTGAGCCCACGCCGAAGCCGTCGCCAAGCGTTCTACCGACCGCTCAACCGACTTAACAAAACCTAACGGAGTATAGCTCATGAAACGTGCGCTTTTCGCGCTGGCTTTATCGTTTTTCGCCGCCTCGGCCGTGATGGCTCAAACGCCGGCCCCGCTTCCCGACACGCCGCTTCCCAGTGAGCTGGTCTTCGTTCAGAACGCGACCAAAGATCTCAACGCTCGCTTTCCTAATCCGGCGGCTGCCATCAAAGGCGGCTACTTCCGCTACAACAATGAGGACAAGACCGGCGCGATCAGCTATGCGAACCTCAAATGGAACAGCGTCGACCCGCGTCATCCGAGCCAACTCTGGTACGACGTCAAGGGACGCTTGCTGGGCGCAGATTTTTCGCGCACGCTCACGATGCCCGCGGTAACGCCGAACATCTGGGGACTGAGTCCCGGGCGCTGGTTCAAGTTCGGGGCCGCGCACGTGCATTGGATTGTGAAGAATCCTGACGGAACGATGACCTACGGCCTGGCTGCGCGGCGCAAAGATTGGCTGGCCGCCGGCGGCGACATCAACAATCCGCAAGCCTCAACGCTCGTAAAGATGGGCAAAGTCAAAGACGCTTCGCAAGTCGTGAAGATCTTCCAATTTCCGGCTCAATGGGATACGGAAATCTGGTTAACCCCAAATCCGAAGGGCGCGTTCGCGGCAACGAATCCGCTGGTTCATCCTTCGACGGCGAACGCCAAAGGCGAGATGTAGCGCTCGAGTCCGGGCGATCGGGCTCGATCCGCGAAATTGTCCGCGCGTCCAGCCAAGAGCGATTCGAAGTTCTTTATAACATCGCGGATCGAGCCCGATCGCCCGGACTCTAGAGCCAAACAGCTCGGACTAGAAGCGGCTTTCTCGAACGGAGTGTCACCCCGCCGAGCTTATTCGTTAGACCAGTAGTCTTTGAGGGCTTTGCCGCGCGAGGGGTGGCGCAATTTGCGCAAGGCTTTGGCTTCGATTTGACGGATGCGTTCCCGCGTCACGCCGAACTCTTGGCCGACTTCTTCGAGCGTCCGCTGATGGCCGTCTTCTAAACCGAAACGCAGCACGAGCACTTTGCGCTCGCGGTCGGTCAAGTTTTGCAGCACGTCCTGCATCTTCTCTTTGAGCAGCATCACCGACGCGGCTTCGGCCGGCGCGACCGCTTCCTGATCTTCGATAAAGTCGCCTAGATGCGAATCTTCTTCTTCGCCGATCGGCGTCTCGAGCGAGATCGGTTCTTGGCTGATCTTGATGACCTCGCGCACTTTTTCGGGCGTTAGGCCCATTTCGGTGGCGATCTCTTCGACCGACGGGTCGCGTCCGAGCTCTTGCAAGAGCTGGCGTGAAATTTTGATGAGCCGGTTGATCGTCTCGACCATGTGCACGGGAATGCGAATCGTGCGCGCCTGATCGGCCAGCGCGCGCGTAATCGCCTGACGTATCCACCACGTGGCGTACGTCGAAAACTTATAGCCCTTGCGGTAGTCGAATTTTTCGACCGCGCGGATCAAGCCCAGGTTGCCTTCCTGAATCAAATCCAAGAAGAGCATGCCGCGGCCGACGTATTTTTTTGCAATCGATACGACCAAGCGGAGGTTGGCCTCCGTCAATTGGCGCTTGGCTTCCTCGCCGATGGTCACGATGCGGGAATCGACCGAGCCGTTGCGTTCGAGTTCGCGCTCGCCCGCCTCGATTTTCATGGCGAGATCTTTCTCATCTTGCATCGAGAGCAGCGGAACGCGCCCGATCTCTTTGAGGTACATCCGGACGGGATCGTCCAGTGCGAGCCCGGCGGCAACCGCTTCTGCGGCGTCGGCCTCCTCGTCGGCTTCGGCCTTTTCTTCCTCGGTTTCTTCGAGAACTTCGATGCCGGCCGCGTTGAGATCCGTCATCAATTCTTCAAAGATCTCGGCTTCGTTGAGCTCGTCGCGCGTTTCAGCCAGGCGGCCGACTTCCAGATTGATCTCATCGAGCGTTACCGAGCCGCGTTTTTTTCCGCGCTCCAGGATACGCTTTTTGAGTTCTTCCACCGATGTCGCCGGCGCTTCGATAACGGCCGTGCCGTTTGCCGATGCTGTTTTTTTGCGTGGCATTATTTTATTTTCACCTCCTTTCAATTTAATGACCGGATACTTCGCATCCGGTTCGGTGCTGCGGTACACTTTTGGCACGCTGCGCCAAAAATGTCCCTGCGCACCCCCGCCCAAACTTCGCGGGCGGGACCCCGGTTATTTCTTTAGCTTCGCAACGAGCGAATCGTATTCGCCGCGCAATTCCGAACTAATGTTTTGCCCGGCCGTCGCAAGTTCATCTATCTTTAGGGAAAGTTCGCGATAGCGTTCGCGCTCGTCGTCGAGCTGAAGCCGTTCGACCACCCGCTCCAAATGGGCTCGCCGCTCGTCGGAGTCTGTATAAGGCAGAGTGGAGCTCCGGTCCCGCTGACTCAACCCCGAAAGGAGCTCGAGGGTTTCACTGTCGTCCCCGAAGAGCGTGAACACGTCGGTCGTGCCATCCAGTCCCTCGGCATTGCTGGCCAGGCGCTCGTAAATCCGCCGGTAGACCTCGTTGCGGAAGCGCGCCTGCGGAATCCGATCCCGGAAGTCCCGCAGCAGCGCGGGCTCTTCGACGATGATGGCGAGAACGTCGCGTTCGAAGGACGACGGGACCACGGTGCGCGAGCGGTGTCCGGTGACCGGGAGTTGGCGCGGCCCGAAGTTCGCGCTGTTGGCAAGAAAGCGGCTGTTGCGCAGGTCGTCCACGTTCAGGTGCAGCCGTTGCGCGATCCAGACGCGCCACCTGTCCCATTCGGGCGCCGGAGTGAGCCGGCGGATCAGCGCTTCGGCTTCGCGCGCGATCGCCGCCGGAGAATGGAACCCGGTCTGCAGCCGCGCGACTTCGCCCTCCAACCGGAACTCGATTGCCGGCTTGGCGCTCTTGAGCAGCTGCGCGAACGCTTCCGAACCGTGCTCGCGAACGAAGCCGTCCGGATCGCTTCCCTCCGGCAACTCGACGATGCGCACGCCCGAGCCGGCATGTTCGATAACTTGAGCGGCGGTTTCGATCGCTTTGGCGGCGGCCGCGTTGCCTGCCGTATCGGCGTCGAAGCACAAAAAGATTCCGTCGGCATATTTGCGCAGCTCTTTGGCCTGATCTTGCGTGAACGACGTGCCGAGCGCGGCGACGGCGTTTTCGAATCCGGCCTGATGCAGTGCGATGCAGTCCAGATAGCCTTCGACCACGATCAGCGTCCGGTCGTGCGAAGCTGCGCGCCGAGCGACGTTGAGCGCGAACAGGTGACGGCCTTTTTCATAGACGGGGGTTGTCGTCGTATTGATGTACTTCGGCTCGCCGTCGTGCAGCAGACGTCCGCCGAACGCAATCGCTTCGCCGGTCGTGGAATACGTCGGCACGATAAGCCGGTCGCGATAAAAATCGTAGAAGCCGCGCTCGCCCCGTTTGAGCAAACCGGCTTTTTCGGCGATCGCCGCTTCGACGTTGTTGCGGGCGAGTTCGCGCGCTAGCCCCTCCCACTCATCGGGCGCATAGCCGAGGTGGAATTTTTCAATGGTTGCCTCCGAGAGACCGCGGTTTGCGCAGTAAGCGCGAGCGTTCGCGCCGGCCGGCTCGTGCAGCATGCGTTCGAAAAACGCCACGGCAATCCGGTTGGCTTCGTAAATCGCTTCGCGCTCGTTGCGGGCGCGAGCGGCCTGCGGATTCTGCGGTTCAAGCTCGACGCCGGCGCGCTGCGCCAGCATCCGCTTCGCGTCGGGAAACGTCAAATTTTCGTGCAGCTGCGCAAACGTAATCACGTCGCCGCCGGCCCCGCAGCCGAAGCATTTGAAAAAGCCTTTGTCGGGGTGCACGTGAAACGACGGAGTCTTCTCGGCGTGAAATGGACATAACCCAACGAGATCGTTTCCGCGCTTGCGCAGCTGAACGTGCGATCCGATGTAACTTGCGATGTCGATGCGCGCTTTTATCTCACGGATCGTGCCGTCGTCCACAGGCATCAGCGCATCTTCGCCGCCCCGCCGGAGTCTCCGCCGCTTCCGCAGAACTGGCAAAACGTATTCACATGAAGCGCATCTACGATCCCGTCCACCATTTCATCGAACTGGAGCCCGCCGAGGCTCGGCTGTTGGACACACCCGCGCTGCAGCGCCTGCGGCGTCTGCGCCAGCTCGGCTTGGCGTACCTGGCGTTCCCGTCCGCGGAACATTCGCGCTTCAGTCACGCCCTGGGTGCGCTCGCCGTCGGAACGCGCGCCTTCGACGAACTGCTGCATCACGGCCGCCAATTCTTTACCGGTGAGGACGACGTCGCATATCAACGCCGTCTCGTGCGCGCCGCGCTCATTCTGCACGACGTCGGGCATGGGCCATTCAGCCACGCGTGCGAAGCCGTCGCCGGCGTTCGTCACGAGGACCGCACGCTCGCGATTTTGGCGCGTCCCGAAATCCAAGCGCACCTCGCCGACATCGACGTCGATTCGCAGCACGTCGCCGACCTTATTCTGGGGCAAGGTCAGTCGCAGTTCCCCGTGCTCGCCGAGCTCGTGAGCGGACCGAACCTCGACGCCGACCGCATGGACTATCTGCAGCGCGACGCATACTTCACCGGCGTTGCCGGCGGCAGGTACGACGCCGACCAGCTCTTGGGTTCGCTGCGCATCTTTCAGGTCGAAGGGCGCGCGGTGCTCGGTATCGACCGGCGCGGCGTGGTGGCGCTCGAATCGTTCTTGCTGGCGCGGTACATGATGTTCGCCTCGGTGTACTTCCATCACACGACGCGCATGTTCGAGCGGATACTGCAGGATGCGCTGCGCGAACTGTGGCCGGACCCGCGCCTGCTCGATCCGATCGACGAATTTTTGCGCTGGGACGACTTCCGCGTACTCAACGAGTTGCGCGACCGCGATTCGATTCCGGCGCGCGCACTTCGCGAGCGCGTTCGTCTTTACGCGCTGGCGGCGGAGTTCAACGCCGAAAGCGACCTAAAGGCGTTCGAGCGTTGCGAGAAAGCTTTAAGGAAAGCCTACGGCGACGCGGTATGGGCCGACGAGCAGTCGCAGTTGCTCCATCGCTTGCCGCTGCAAGCCGATCCGAAAGCGCCTACGATATGGGTAAGCACCAGTTCGGGCGCCGTCGTGGACGCCCGGGAGGCGTCGGATCTGATCGCAAAACTTTCGGGTAAAGCCTATTGGCGCAAACTCTTCGTCGAACGCGCTCGCGTCGATGTTGCCGAGGCTCGCCGCATTTGCCGGGACGCGACGGGCACATGACAACCGACAAGACTACGCGATTGGGTATGATAATAATTTGGACGATATCGTCTATCGGTTTCCTGATGGTCGTCCTGGTAATTTTGGCTTTACTCAACCCATTCCACTGGCCTTGCGGGCCATGTTTATAACTCCATGAAAAAACTGATCGTGTTCGACCTCGATGGAACCTTGGCGCCGAGCAAGTCGGCGATCGACGCCGAAATGAGCGCCCTGCTGGGAGCTCTGTTAAACGTCGTTCAGGTCGCTATTATTTCCGGCGGCGGCTTCCCGCAATTTGAGACGCAACTCGTCGCTAATCTCCCAAAGAATGCGCCTCTGGATAAACTGTCGCTGCTGCCCACATGCGGCACGAGGTTCTATCAATATAAGGACGGCGGCTGGCAGCTGCTCTACGCTGAGGACTTCAGCGAAGCCGAAAAAACGACGATCATCGACGCGCTGAAGAAAGCGGTCGCCGCCTCCGGCTTTGCATCCCAGCAAGTGTGGGGCGAAACCATCGAAGATCGCGGGAGCCAGATTACGTACTCCGCGCTCGGTCAGCAAGCGCCGCTGGACGCAAAAGAAAAGTGGGATCCGGATTTTGCAAAACGCAAAGCGATCAAAGCGCTGCTCGACCCGATGTTGCCGAATTTCTCCGTTCACATGGGCGGCACGACCTCGATCGACGTCACCAAGCCCGGGATCGACAAGGCTTACGGAATCCGGAAACTGCGCGACATCCTCGAAATACCGATAGCGGAAATGATCTACGTGGGCGATGCGCTGTTTCCGGGTGGCAACGATTACCCGGCGCGCGAGACAGGCTCGGTTTGCATTCAGGTCCGCGATCCCGACGAGACCAAACGTGTCATCGAAACGACCGTCGCCTGCCTGAGCGACTCGACGAGGGAAAGCCCGAAGCCCTAGCACAACCTCCCGGGCATGAAGAATGCAGGGCGCGCGGCCTTAGCCGCGCTGTTAGGAATCGTTTTTATCGCCGCGATTGCGGCGCCGCCGCCGAAAGTTCATCCGCGCCCCTATGGGCGCGGCCAAGCCTATTACCATAAGACGGCGGTTGCGCCGTATCGCTTTCACAACATCCTGATCAAGCTCAATTTCAATTTCGCCAAGGGCATCGTCTACGGCGACGTTACCAACACGATCTCGCCCAAAGCCAACGGGCTAACATCCGTTCCATTCAACAGCGTCGGCCTGCATTTCTCCAGTGTCACGGTAAACGGCGTCGCCGCCCGCTATACCGCAACTGCCGATCATCTCTACGTGAATCTGGCGAAACCCGCGAAAAGTTCCGACACGCTGGCGATCGAAACGAAATACACCGTCACACCGGCGCGCGGCATCTACTTCATCCGCCCGGATAAATACTATCCCAATTACCAGCCGGAAATTTGGTCGCAGGGTGAATCCGAAGACAACCGCCTCTGGCTGCCGACCTGGGATGAACCGAACCAGAAAACACCGGTCGAGCAAATCGTCACCGTGCAAAACGGGTGGCGCGTTACGGCAAACGGTCATTTGAAATCAACCACTTCAAACGCGTCGGGCAGCACGTGGGACTGGGTCGAGCCCGCGCCGATTTCGACCTACCTTATTGCGTTCAGCGCCGGACCGTTTACGAAGTTCCACACGCTAATGCAAAAGACGCCGGTCGACTTCTTCACCTCGCAAGCCGACGCGCAATGGGGACCGCTGTGCTTCGGAAACACGAACCAAATCGTTGCCTATTTCCAAAACATCATCGGCGTCCCGTATCCTTGGGAAAAATACGATCAAACAACGGTCGAGCGTTTCACGGCGGGCGGCATGGAAAACGCATCAGCCACCACGCAAACTGAACTCGCGATCCATCCGCCGCAGTACGAACTTGAGCGGACCTGTAACAGTTTGGTCGCGCACGAACTGGCCCACCAGTGGTGGGGCGATGACGTCACGATGGCCGACTGGGCCAACGTTTGGATCAATGAAGGCTATGCAACGTACTTCCAAGAGCTGTGGTACGAACATCGCTTCGGCGAAGCCGAATTCCAATACCAGCGCTACCACGCGCAGCAGGCCTACTTCGGCGAAACCAAGCGTTACTGGCGTCCCATCGTCGAGTACACCTACGCCAATGCGATGGACTCGTTTGATTCCAGCGGCTATCCGCGCCCGGGCCAAGTGCTGCACATGCTGCGCTGGATGTACGGCGATGCACGCTTCTTCCATGCACTTCGCGATTATTTGCTCGCCTACCAGCACAAAAACGCGGATACGCACCAATTCTTCGTGGCGATTCAAAAATCGCTGGGCGACAATCTCGGCTGGTTCGAAAACGAGTGGTTTTACCGGCCGGCCTATCCCTATTTCTACGTTACGCAAAACTACGATCCGAAGGCGCAGACGCTGACGCTCGACGTCACCCAGAAAAATCACGACGGGAAGCCGTTCCGCATGCCGATCGATATCGGCGTCTGGATCGCCGGCGCAACGAGCAACACGCTGCCGGGCGGCGCGGCGAACATCGCGCACATGACGGCAAACGCCAACCACCAAGTTGTCGTCATTCCAAACGTCATCTCGCAACCGGTCATGGTGCTTTTCGATTACAACAACAACGTTCTGCGCGGGCTTAACTACGATAAGTCCGTCGCCGATCTCGGCTATCAGGCCATCCACGCTCCCTACGTCGGCGACCGGCTGTGGGCAGTGGCCAACCTCGGTAAGGCTGCCGTCAAAGACAAACCCGCCGCGGCCGGATTCGTGCGCCAAGTCGTGACCGCCGATCCGTTCTACGGCGTCCGGGTCGACGCGCTCGACGCCGCGGGCTCGCTCGACGATGCCGAAACCGTTCGGCTCGCGCTGCACGACAAGGACCCGCGTGTCGTGATTGCGGCGGCCAACGAAGTCGAAAATCTCGACCACCCCTCGAACGCTGCGCTTGAAAGCGATCTCAAAACGCTCGCAGCATCGCCGAACGTCCTCATCGCCGGTGCCGCGCTTCGCGGCATGGGCGCGACAAAAGCCCCGGGCACCTATGCGCTCCTCGTCGCCGGGCTCAACCGCCACGCGTTCCGCGACCCGGTAGCCAGCGGCGCGCTTCTGGGAATGGCAAATCTCGGCGACTTGCGCGCTGTCCCGCTCATGAAGACCCGCGCAGCGTATGGACAGAACGAAAGCTCGCGGCTCGACGCAATCTCGGCGCTCGCGACGATCGCAAAAAAAGAGCCGGCGCTAGTGGAAAACTATCTCATCGCAATCGCGCAACACGATCCGTACTTCCGCGCGAGATCGTCAGCGGTACGCGCGCTTGGGCGGCTCAACCAGAAGAGCGCAATCCCGGCGCTGCAGACGGTCGAAACTCGCGACAGCGAGCCCGGCGTCCGCAATGCCGCCTGGGACGCGATTGCCGATCTGAAAGATCGAGGAAAATAGTTCAAGCGAAGTATGGTGCCGTCCGAGCGATTAAACAGGCCATAAGCGAGGACGGCACCATACGAGCGTTAGTCGCCGCCGCGCTCCTCGAACGCTAAACCTGCGTCAATTTGCGCGCGCGCCTGCGCGAGCAGATCGACGGCTTGTTCGCGGTGTCCGCCGTAATCGCGCGGATCGCGCTGCAACTGATCGATGATTGTTTCGAGGCGTTGGCGATCCACGCGGAGATTACGATCGCCGCGCTCGTCACCCCTGACGAGCGGAATTGCCGGGCGAGCTTGCGCGCTTGCGGTCCAAGCGGCGCCCGCGCCGAACGTTGCGAGGGAGAGAACCGCCGCGCCGAGCGCGGCCTTCCAGTTCGAGATCATGCGAAGCTCCTTTGCGGTTGTTGGTGAAGAAATGACCTCCGCACAGGAAACGCCGCGCGAAAATATCGCGGTTCCTTTCTGAGAACGCAGGCGGCTAACTCTAATCGCGCCTTAAGTCCGGCCAAGCCTGGTGTCGGCCGAGCGATTAGCCGGGCGACAAAGCGAGGTCGACACCGTGCAAACCTCTTTGCGACAACCACGCGCAGGCTACGCCAACCTCCGTAGCGAGATACTGCAGCCCGTCGATTTCGTCGGCGAGATATGCCGTGCGATCCGCCTTTGGGCCGCAGCAGACAAAACCGACCAGTTCTCCTCGAGCGTTCATCGGCAGAACCAACGTGTGATGGTCGCCGCCGGCGTCCAACGTTTCAAACGGCTCTTTCCAGCGGCGCAACCGCAGCAGTAGAGCGCTATTCATGTCAAAAGCTTCGGGCCACGGAACCTCGCCGGCAGCGCGCAGCATCACGTATTCGTTTCCGTCACGCAGATAAATCGCCACTGCCGGAATATCCAATCCCCGATGCATCGTCGTAGAAGCGACTTGCATCAGCGAATGCGAATCCGTCGCGATATCGGCCTCGCGCGCGACCCGCTTGATGTCGTTCAAGCCGGCGATTCGCTTGTGAAAAACGATTGCCGTCAGGCGGCTTTCGACGAAAGCGTGGATCCAGCGCACCGAAATGCCCAGAGCCAGCACGATGAGCAGCGCGACAAATTGCGGCGCATGTTCGAAGAGGCGTCCGACGAGCCATTCGGCCAGCACGAACAACGCCACAATAACCAGCAGCACGACTCCGTACACGGTCGCTCGCGTCACGAAGATGTTCAAATCGGTCAAGCGGTGACGCAGAATTGGATACGAGATACCAAAAGCGAACAGAAGAGAGGCTACAAACGGCAACGGGTCCACGGAATGGAAACCAAAGGTGCCGACAAGCAGATCGTAGGCAACGCCGTAGGCCGCCATAAGCAAGGCAGCGAGCAGCCACGATCCCGCCAACCATCGCGTTGCTGCGCGGTACAGAACCGGCGCGCGCACAAGGGCGTCGACGCAGGCGGCGACCAATAACAGCTGCAGCAAACTTGCCAGGAGAATACCATTGTTTGCGACCTGCGTTCTGAATTGCTGCGCAAAGGCAAACGGCAGATAAAACGCAGCGTAAGGAGCGGTCGGCGCAAGCCATGCAATCACACCGGCGGGAATCGCTGCGTACCGCAGCACGCGCCGCACGATGCCGGCATTGGGTGGAAATGTTCCTAAAAGGAACAGCATCGCCGACAGAATGACGCCGTCGGTGAACCAAACGGCATACTGCGCGCCTTCGCTCAGCCCGGTCGTTGTGGCTGCCAGGGTCGTCGCGCCCGCGATCGCGCGCCATCCAAGCGCCAGCAAAACGAACGTTGCAATCGAGCCTAGGCGCGACTCTCGCGCACGAAATCCCACCAAGAGCGCCAGCACAAACGCGAGTAGCGCCGTGATCGCGTAACCAGTTTTTCGCCATTGCTCGACCTCCGCGAGCATTGACGTAAACGGACCCCAAACCACACGCACCGTTCGGTACGTGCCGTTGCGCAAAACCCGGATCGGCACCGAGTCGCCGGCGCGGCCCGAATTCCACGTCACGCGGTTGCCGTAGTCTAAAAGAAACTTATCGCCAACGTGAAGCCCCGCGCGCGCTGAGGGCCCGGCGGGATCGATATTCCGCACCTGACCAAAGCCGGGGTCGGCCGTTTTTCCGGTGACCCATCGCACGGTGATACCGCCATAACCCCACGTCACCGGAGCAAACAGCAATATCAAGGCCAGCGGAATCCCGATGGCCGCGAAGACAACGCTAAATGCTTTCATTGTTTACTTCAGCGACCCGAGCGCGGCTTGCGCCGCCGCGAGGCGCGCGATCGGCACACGGTACGGCGAGCACGAAACGTAGTTCAAACCCAAACCATGACAGAAAGCGACGCTCGACGGATCGCCGCCGTGCTCGCCGCAGATGCCGATCTTCAGTTCCTTATGCTTCTCGCGTCCGCGGCGCACCGCGTCTTGCATCAGCGAGCCCACGCCCTGCCGGTCGAGCACTTGGAACGGATCATCCGCGAGAATCTTGAGTTCGAGATAGCGCGGAATGAACGTCGCCTCGGCGTCGTCGCGGCTGTAGCCGTAGGTCGTCTGCGTCAAATCGTTCGTGCCAAAAGAAAAGAACTGCGCGTGATCCGCCAGTTCGTCTGCAACGGTGCACGCGCGCGGCAACTCGATCATGGTACCGACGTGGTACTCAACCTTCACGCCGCGCTCGGCGATGACTTCTTCAGCCACCTTGCGTGCCGCGTCACCCGTAAACTTCATCTCTTCTTTCGTGCCGACGCCCGGAATCATGACTTCCGGCCGCACGTCGACGCCATGCTTTTTTAAATCGCACGCCGCTTCGAAGATCGCGCGTACCTGCATCGCGTAGATCTCCGGATACAGAATGCCCAGGCGGCACACCCGCAATCCCAGCATCGGATTCTGCTCGTGCATCTGCTGCACGCGTTTAAGGATGCGCATTTTCTCGCGATAGGACGGCGACTCTTCGCCTTCGCGCAGACGCAGTTCAGTGGTTTCCACCAGCAGTGTTTCTTGCGACGGCAAGAACTCGTGCAGCGGAGGATCCAGCAACCGAATCGTTACCGGAAGGCCTTGCATCGCTTCCAAAATGCCGTGGAAATCTTCGCGCTGGAACGGCAAGAGTTTGGCGAGCGCTTCGGCGCGCGCTTCATGCGTGTCCGAAAGAATCATCTCCTGAACGATCGGCAGCCGCTCTTGCTGCATGAACATGTGCTCGGTACGGCAGAGGCCAATCCCCATTGCGCCGAGTTCGCGCGCCTTCACGGCATCTTGCGGCGTGTCGGCGTTGGCCCAGACTTCCATCGTGCGCGCTTCGTCGGCCCACGATAAAAACGTCGCAAGCCACTCCGGCAATGTTGACGGCGGATCGATCAACTTTAAACCGCTTGCGATGACATCGCCGGTGGTTCCGTCGATCGTGATCCAGTCGCCCTCAGCGATCGGCTTTCCACCCAGCGTCGCCGTGCGGTTGCGCATATCGATCTGCAAGCCTTCGCATCCGGCGACGCACGGCTTTCCCATACCGCGCGCGACGACGGCCGCATGCGAGGTCGCACCGCCTTTTGCGGTCAGCACGCCGCGCGAGGCAAACATGCCGTGCACGTCGTTGGGATTGGTCTCGACGCGCACGAGCACGACGGCTTTTCCCTCGCTGCCCCACTTTTCGGCGATATCCGCATCGAGGGCTACCTGCCCGGCGGCGGCGCCGGGCGAGGCGTTCAGACCCGTGCAGGCGATTTCGTACTTTTCTTTCGGATCGATGCGCGCGTGAAAGAGTTGATCGAGTGAAGACGCACTGACGCGGCTCAACGCCTCGTTCTTGGTGATGAGCTTTTCGGCGACCATGTCGAGCGCGATCCTGACCGCAGCTTCAGCCGTCCGCTTGGCATTGCGCGTCTGCAGCATGTAAAGCTTCCCGCGTTCGATCGTAAACTCGAGATCTTGCATATCGCGGTAATGGCGCTCGAGTTTGCCCGCGATATCGAGAAACTGATGATAGACTTCCGGTTGCGCCCGTTCCAGATCGGCGATTTTCTCGGGCGTGCGAATTCCGGCGACCACATCTTCTCCTTGCGCATTTCGCAGATACTCGCCGTAGAGCTGCTTCGCGCCGGTGTTCGGGTCGCGCGTGAACGCCACGCCGGTGCCCGAGTCGTCGCCCAGATTTCCGAACACCATCGAGCAGACGTTGACCGCGGTGCCCCAATTGTCGGGAATTTTATTGTAGCGGCGGTAGTCCGTTGCGCGCTTGGAAAACCAAGAATCGAAGACTGAGTTGATCGCCAGTTTCAGCTGCTCGTGCACGTCCTGCGGAAACTCACGCTTGGCGTGATCGCGAACCGTCTGTTTGAAGTCGGCGACCAGCTCGCGCCAATTCTCCGCGTCGATTTCGGGGTCGGTGGAAACTCCGAGTTTTTTCTTGCGCGCCGTAATCTGCTCTTCGAAGAGATCTTTTTCGATACCCAAGACGACGCTCGAAAACATCATGACAAAACGGCGGTAGGCATCCCAAGCAAAACGGTCGCTGCCGGAAAGCTTCGCTAGCCCTTCCGCCGTTTGGTCGTTGAGGCCCAGATTGAGAATCGTATCCATCATGCCCGGCATCGACGCGCGCGCGCCGCTGCGCACCGACACCAGCAGCGGATTTGCCGGATCGCCGAAGCCTTTGCCGGTACGCCGCTCGAGCTCGGTCATCGCCGCGCCGATCCCGTCGTCGAGCCCCGGCGGATTGCGCCGTCCCAGTTCGTAATACTGTAGACAGGTTTGCGTGGTGATAGTAAATCCGGGCGGCACGGGCAGCCCGGCGCGCGTCATCTCGGCGAGTCCAGCGCCTTTCCCGCCCAGGAGCTCGCGCATGTCGCCGTTGCCTTCTTCGAAAAACCAGATTGGTTTTTCAGCGGTAGCGGTCGTGGCCATTTACGGTTATCTTCCGATGGCTATTCCGAAGATCGCGAATGAACCGGGAATTGTCAGCGTCACCGTGGGAGCGCTCGCGGCGCTGAACGGCGGCGCATAGACGGTGATCGTCGAGTTTCCGAAGTTTCCGACATACATGTTGCCGTTCTGATCGAACGCGATTGCCTCTGGGACATTTATTCCGGTGGTTATCGCAAATGCCGGCGCGCTCGTATTCGACAGGGGCAGGCCGTACGCGTCGATGCGGCCCGTCGTCGTTCCGGCAAGGGCGCAGACGTAGAGCGTGCTGCCGCTGCCCGCCATTTTCCGGTATGCGGTCAAGCCCCCTACGTTCGGCGTCGTGACGGCCGGCGCGCCTGTATATGGCGGTGTAAAGACCTCAAGGTCACTACCGGTTCCTCCGCCGGTGCCCGCATTGGCGACATAAAGACTGCCGGCGTTGTCGAGTACATCGCCGATTGCGGAGACCAGCCCACCGCTAACGACCGTAGAGGGAGTAGTCGCAGCGGTGAACGGGGGCGTGAACATATTCACGGCCGTTGAAACATTCGCGACGAACACTTGTCCGCCGGCATTGAACACGATCTGTCCGTTGTTGGACGCTCCTCCGTTAGTGAATGTTACTGAAGGAGTGCTCGACGCGCTCAGCGGAGCAGTGAAAAATTGTAGATGACCGGCGTTATCGCCGACGAGGGCGTCGTTGTTTGCATCGAGTCCGATCGAAACGACATTATTCGATGCGAACGAAAAAGCGGGCGTCGAAGCCGACGTAATCGGAAGCGTGTAGGCCTGCACCGTGCCCGGCGTGTTATCGTTGCCGACGTAGAGGTGCTGAACCGTTACAACTGGAGGCGTCGTGCCGGTGCCGGCAGCGTTGCAGCCGGCGAGTAGACCGGCTAGCGCTAAAAACGCAGTGGACTTGCGAATCATCAGAGCCCCTTTCCAACCGGATCGTGAGTACGGGGCGTTCGCCCCGGCGCTCGGGCAGGCCCGCATACCCTAGGCTCCCGTCAAACGCTCCCGCAGGTAAGATTCGACCGCGTCGACGCCGACACGCTCTTGCCGCATGGAATCCCGCTCGCGCACGGTCACATCGCGGCCGGCCAAACTGTCGTAATCCACCGTTATGCACAACGGCGTCCCGACCTCATCTTGGCGCCGGTAGAGTTGGCCGATATTCCCCTCGTCGTATTGCGTGCGAAACTTCGGCCGCAACCCCGTTTCGATCGACCGCGCGAGTTCGACCAGTTCGGGTTTATTGCGCGCGAGCGAAAACACCGCCGCTTGTACTGGAGCGATCTGTGGATGAAAGTGCAGCACGGTGCGCTCGGTTTGTTTGCCGGCCGGATCGGTGGCCGTTTCACGTTCATACGCATCGACGAGCATCACCAGCGTCGTGCGATCCATTCCCGCCGAACTTTCGATCAGCAACGGCGTATAATGCGTCTTGCTCGCTTCGTCGTAAAATCGCAGGTCTTTACCGGATAGGCGCATGTGCGCGTCGAGATCGTAGGTGCCGCGGTGCGCGATCGATTCGAGTTCACCCCAACCCCACGGGAAAAGATACTCGACGTCGATACCCGCCCTGGCATAATGCGGCCGCTCACCGGCGGTTAACTCGGCAAAACGCAGCCGTTCCGATTTGATGCCGTATTTCGAATACCACGCTTTGCGCAGTTGCACCCATTCTTCGAACCGCTTGAGATCCTGTCCGTCGTCGGGAACGAAATACTCGAGTTCGGCTTGCTCGAACTCGCGAAGCCGGTAGGTAAAGTTCCCCGGCGTGATTTCGTTACGAAAGGCCTTACCGATCTGTGCGACGCCAAACGGCGGGCGTTTGCGCGCGCTCTGGTAAATGTTCTTGAAGTTCACGAACATGCCCTGAGCCGTTTCGGGCCGCAGATACGTCATCGACGCCGAGTCTTCCATCGGACCCACGAACGTACGGAGCATAAGGTTAAAAGCGCGCTCTTCCGTGAACGAGTTTTTGCTGCCGCAATCGGGACATTGCTCGCGCGATTTCAAGTGATCCGCTCGAAAGCGGTGCTTGCACACTTTGCAGTCCACCAAGCGGTCGTTGAATGCCTCGACGTGGCCCGAAGCTTCCCACGTCTTCGGGTGCATCACGATTGACGAATCGAAGGGCACAATGTCATCGCGCGACTCCACCATATCGCGCCACCAGGCATCTTTGACATTGCGCTTGAGGATTGCGCCCAGCGGGCCATAATCGTAAAAGCCGCCGATGCCGCCATAGATTTCACTCGACTGAAAAATGAAGCCGCGGCGCTTGGCCAGCGCCGCGATATCTTCCATCGAAACTTGCCCCGCTGCGGGCTCCCTCTCCATAGAGATCCTGAGTTTAGGTTACCGAGACGGAGCGTCCTTTATGCGGTGCGCTTACAGATTCACCGGCCTTCGGCTGTGATTCGGATCGAAGCTGGCCGCAAGCTGCGGCGATGTCGCGTCCCATATTCTGGCGCACGGTGACAGGGACGCCTGCCGCTTCAAGAATTCCCGCGAAGCGCCAGATCTTCTCCTGATCGGTCCCGGCGTACGACGCGCCCGGCGTCGTGTTATACGGAATCAGGTTCACGTGATAGAGGTGGCCGCGCATGAGCGCCGCGAGTTCGCGCGCGTTCTCTTCGGAGTCGTTGACGTCGCGCAGCATAACGTATTCGAAGAAAATTTTGCGGTTGGTTTTTGCGATGTAGCGTTCGCACGCAGCCATGACTTCTTCAAGTGAAAACTTCCGGTTGACCGGCATCATCGCGCTGCGGACGGCATCATTGGGCGCGTGCAGTGAAATCGCCAGATTGACTTGCACGTGCTCGCCGGCGAAGCGGTCGATCTTATCGACCAGGCCAACCGTGGAGATCGTGATGTGCCGGTGACCTAAACCCAGACCGTGCGGATCGTGCAGCAGCGCGACCGCTTTCATCACGGCGTCATAGTTGTGAAACGGCTCGCCCATACCCATAAAAACGATGTTGGTGATGCGCTTGCCCTTGGCCGCGAGCTCGCGCGCGAAATAGCGCGCCTGATCGAAGATTTCGTCCGCAGTCAGATTTCGCGTAAAGCCCGCTTGGCCAGTGGAACAGAACGCGCACGCGAAGGCGCAACCGGCCTGCGAACTGATGCAGACGGTATTGCGGTTGCCGAAGTGCTCCATAAGGACCGCTTCGATCTCGGCGCCGTCTGTCAATCGAAATAAACCTTTGCTGGTCTGCCCGTCGTTCGAACGCTGCATCACAACCGGCGCGACGCTGTCGAAGCGGAACCCGCTCGCTTCGAGTTGCGTGCGCAGTTCTTTAGGGAGAGGCGTTACCGCCGCGATGTTCTCCGCCAACTCTTTGGCGGCGGCACGATAAATCTGCTCGAGGCGGTAAGGCTTGAGCTGAAAGTGCGCGGCAAAAGCGCCGGCATCGGCAAAGCCGGCGCGGCGGACTTTTTCCGCAAACCAAATCTCTTGAGCGTTCCGTACCACGGCGACCGATTATATCACGGGCGGCGATTCGAACAAGTCCGCCTGCTCCGGTTGCTTGTCATCCTGAGCCTGTCGAAGCGAATCGAGTTTCTCGCGCACTTGCTTCAGGTCTGACCAGACCTGGCGCTTGGTCTCGGTCATGGCCATTCCGCCCTGCCTTAAAATGTAGGCGGGGTGAAACGTGGCAATCAACGGGATAGCGTTAGGCCCTTCGTACCAGATGCCGCGCGACCGGGTGATGCTGAACTGCGGGCCTAAAAACGATTTTGCCGCCGGAGCTCCCAGCGCAAGAATGACTTGCGGCGCGATGACTTCGATCTGCTCGTCCAAATACGGACGACAGTTCGCCATCTCTGCCGGTACGGGCGCGCGGTTGCGCAGTTTTTCGCCGTCGAGAACCGTCGGGCGGCACTTGACCGTGTTGCAAATGTAGACGTCTTCGCGCGGAAGGTCGATTGCGGCGAGCATTTTGTCGAGCAGCTCGCCGGCGCGTCCGACAAATGGACGCCCAAGCAGATCCTCTGTTTCCCCAGGGCCTTCGCCGATCACCATCAGGCGCGCGCATGGATCGCCTTCGCCGTAGACATTGTGGCGCCGCTCAAAGCCGATCTGGCACTTGCGGCACGCTGCTGCCGTCGCAGCGGCTCTTTCCAGAAAGCGCTCGCGGCGCGCGCGTTCCTGCAAGCTCATTGTAGGCGCACCGCTTCCCCACTCGCGACCACCGCAGTGATGCCGCTTTCATCTTCCACTGCATCGAACTGAACTTTGATGACCGCGTCGGCGCCCAAGGCCGAAGCGCTTACGCGCAACGCTTCGAGCGCTTCTTCACGCGCGCGTTCGGCATCGGTCAGATATTCGATCGGCGCGAGCCCGATAAACGCGCCGATGCTGCGGAAGGTCGCGCGCAGCATACTGTGCGGGCGGCTGGCGCTCCCGGTCACGCGCCCCAGGCTGCATGCGACGCTAAAACCGTCGGGCGCATCCAGGGTTACCAGATTCTCCTTCGCAATCATTGCCTTGTCGTGAATTCTTCCCCATCGGTCCTCATCGTCCGTCTGGACGCGATCGGCGACGCGCTCGCGCTGGTTCCGTTGCTGGCCGCCCTGCGGAAGCGGGTGGCGCGCATAGACGTCGTGCTCTCGCCGAAAAATGCCGCCGCGTTTTCAAAGAGCGCGGTCGACCGCGTTTTTGTCGAGGCGCCCGGATTGGGAGATCGCCTCGCGCAAAACGGCTACGACTATGCATTGGTCGCCACCGAAGATGCATCGGGCTACCGGTTGGCGCGCGACTCGGCCGCGCCCAACCGAATCGGTTTCCAAAACGGTTGGGGCAAGCCGCTGAAATCCTTATGGGTGCGTTCGCTGCTCACGCGAACCGTATTTCGGACGGCCGGACTGGATCCGCAGGCGCCGCATGAAAGTCAGGTGCTCTTCCAACTCGGCACCGCTATGACGGGCACATCACCAATTCCGCGCGACGCCGGCATGCTGCGCGGATTCGTCGTGGACGCGGAACCGCGACGCGACGAGCGCATCGTCATGCAGGTAACGGATAAGTGGCAACGCCTCGGAGCTGAGCGCAAAGCCGTTGCGGAACTCGCGCGAACCTTGCAGCAACGTCACGCGATGCGGTTTGTCGCCGCGGAAAGCGAACGGGGATACGCACAAGAGGTTGCCGCTTCGGCGGGAATTTCCGTCGAGTATTTTCGCGAGCTCGGCCCTTGGAAAGAAGCGATCGCGGCCGCGAACGCCGTCGTCGCGCCGGACTCGGGCGCCGTTCACGTAGCGGGCATGACCGGAACGCCCGTCGTTGCAGCTTTCGCCGCGAAGCGCTTCGCCTTGCAAACCGGACGCTGGTCGCCCTGGGCGGCGCCTTACAAACTCGTCGAAATTAGCGGAGACTGGGCGAATGCTGCCGGCAACGCGCTCGAAGAACTGGAGCAAACCCGGGCTTTGTAGAGCACGATGCCTCCGGAGCGGGTTGCGACGACGTACTCTCCGGCCGCAACGAGTTTCTTGACGACCGCCCCGAATTCAATCAAGCGGACCGAATCAGGAAAATCGGCGTCGATCAAAATGTAGCATCCACGAACGTCGCGGCCGGCCATGAGCTTGGAGGTTTCCGGCAGCAGCGTCGCTCGCGGATCGGTTGCGGCTAAGTGCGTGTAAGCTTCTTCCTGCGTCGCCACGTCAATATTCGCCGGAAGAGCATGAAGAAAACGATCGAGCTGTGCATCGCGCGCTGCGGGCGGATGCAAGAAGTAGCCGGGATGCAGCGGATCGGCGATCGCAAACTCCAGCACGCAGAGGCCGATGCACCAGTAGAGCAGGCGGTGAGCGCGCCGCATATCCGCTCGCGCGATCGCCGCGGTACCGAGTGCAAAGGCAACAAACACGTAACCGATCCACGCGCCCGCGTAGTGAGAGCCCATGGTGAACGTCGTCGACATGCTCGAAGCCAGCACTTCGACCAGCGGCAGAATCGCCAGAACGATCATGCGACTGCGAAACGGGATGAACAGGAGCGGCAAAAACGCAAGCAGCAGATAGCCGACGCGTTGGAACGCCTCACTGACGACGATCGCCGCCGCGCCGCCGGGAGCTTCGCTCCAGCCGTAAAAGCGCGCCGGAGCCCAATGCGGATTGGCGTTCGCATGGGGCTGAATGACCGCGAAGAAAAGAATGAAGATCGCAAAGGATACGATGGCTACCGTAACGGCCAGAGCGCGGCGCTTCGGATCTCGGCGGTAGGCAAACGCGCCGATGGCGCCGGCTGCCGTGAGAAAGATGGCTTGGTCTTCTTTGATCGCTAAGACAACCGCGGCAAATACGAGCGTTGCGGCAACGAATCCGCCGTCAAAAGCCCACAGCAGCCATGCGATCGCGGCCGGCGCGAGTCCGTTTTCGTGAAAGTCGTTGAACACAACGCCTGCCAGCGGCGGATAGAGCACCACGACGAGCGCGGCGAGCAGCGCCGTTTTGCGATCCGCATACCGGCGCACGATTCCATAAACCGGCGGCGCGGTTAATGCGCCCGCAATCGCTTGAACGGCCACCAGCGCGAGCGCCGAGTGCCACACTTGCACGACAGCGCCAACCGCATAGAGGATCGGCGAAAAGTGAAACGCCCAGTGGCTGCCTTCTATAGGGTTGCAAAAGCACCCGAACGCGCTGGCCGTCATCTGCGCGAAGATGCCGAGGTCCACGAAATTGCGATGCGCGGCATATTTGACATACCCGAGCGCAAAGTAGACGACGGCATAAGCCGCGACAGCGGCCCAGAGCACGCCGTCGCGTAGGCTATTGGAAGGCGCTAAATCGCGCGGCGCTGTTGCAGATACGGCCAAATGAACGTGTCGATCTCGCCGTCCAGCACGGCGGATGTGTTTCCCGTTTCAACGTTCGTACGGTGGTCTTTGACGAGCTGATACGGGTTGAGAACGTAGGAGCGGATCTGCGATCCCCATTCGTTGGCACTGCGCTCGCCCCGCAGTTCGGCCAGTTTCTTATCGCGCGTTTCCAATTCGCGCTGTACGAGTTTGGCACGCAGAATATTCATCGCGACGTCGCGGTTCTGCGCTTGCGAACGTTCCTGCTGCGAAGCCGCGATCAAACCGCTCGGCTCGTGAATGATGCGCACGGCCGACTCCGTCTTGTTGACGTACTGCCCGCCCGCGCCCCCGGATTTAAACGTTTCGAACCGCAAATCTTCGGGATTGATCTCGACCTGGACGTTTTCGCCGGTTTCGATCTCCGGAATGATGTCGACCGCCGCAAACGACGTATGCCGGCGGTGGGCGGCGTCGAACGGCGAGATGCGCACCAGCCGGTGCACGCCGCGTTCGCTTTCGAGCGTTCCGTACGCGTTGCGTCCGCGCACGAAAAACGTAATGGATTTTAGCCCGGCTTCTTCGGCCGGTGATTCGTCCACAACGTGCGTCAGGAAACCCTTGGTTTCGGCCCAGCGCGAATACATGCGCGCGAGCATCGCCGTCCAGTCGGCAGCGTCGACGCCGCCCGCTCCGGCGTAGATGCTAACGATAGCGTTGTGCGCATCGAACTCGCCGTCGAAGTTCGCGGCCATCTCGGCATCATCTAAATGCCTCTCGGCAAGCGCGAGGTTCGCGTTTATCTCGCTGTCCGCGGAACCGTCGTCGGGGAAGAGCGTAAGCAGCTCCCGGGCCTCGCTGAGCGCGCGCGAAACCGCATCCATCGCATCAACGTCGGCTCGCACGTCGGAGAGCTGCTTCATCACTCGCTGCGCGGAGTCGGGATCGTTCCAGAAGTCTTCGTTGCGGGTGCGGGCGTCGAGCTCGCTGATCAGCCGCGTCTTGCCGGAATAGTCAAAGACGCTCCTTGAGCGTCACGAGACGCTCGGAGAGCCGGCCGATGGCGGTGAGCTGAGAGTCGCTCATGCCCCGCGCCTTCTGCGGTTTGCGGCGCGGCCCTTTCCAAAACGCCGCTGCGGCGTGAATGAGAGACGCAAACGGAGGACTGTATGCAAATTCAGCAGAGCAACGCTTCGCTCTTCGGCGCCATCCAAAATCCCGCGGACGCCGGAGGCATTATGGGATTGGATGCACCGCCCCCGGATCAGGCTCGACCCAAACACGCCGATCTCATTCGGCGCCCGCCTTTTTCGGATTCGCCTTCGGCGGCCGGGGCGGGCGGCGGCGTCAACGCGCTCCTTTCGCAGATCATGAACCTGCTGCAGCAATTACTGTCGGCGATCGGCGGCCAAGGAAATACCGCGCAGCCGTTCTTCAGCAGCGCCCAAGGGTCGTCCACCGGAGATCCGCACCTCGCATTCGACGGCACGACCGCCGCGGGCACGCAGCAGTCGCGCTTCGACAGCATGAACGACCAGCCGGACCTGCTCGACTCCGATTCGTTCCGCGGCGGATTTCAAATCGGCACGTCGGTAACGCCGCCGGGCGCCAACGGCGTCACGTGGAACCGGCAAGCCGCCGTCACGACGGGCTTCGGCCGCACGCAAGTCTCGCTCGACAACCAAGGCCACGCGCAGGTACTTCGCAACGGGAAGTCGCTGAGCTTGGCCGCGGGCCAATCCATGCAGCTGGGCCGGGGCGAAACGGTGTCACGAAACGCGGACGGCTCGCTGGTCATCTCCGACGACAACGGCTCGGGCGGACAGATCACCACGACGCTGCGCGGTAGCGGTCAAGGTGTCGACGTCAGCGTCGATGCGAGCGCCGTCACTTTGGGCGGGGATTTGGTGCGCCACACTTAACCATGCGGCATGGGAGCACTGCTCGGAGCAGCCGTTCTCCTCTTGGTCGGGTACTTGCCCACGAATCTGAGCGCACCGGAGATCGTGGCCAGAGGCAGAACGGCGCGCGGAACGCTCACGACTGGGCGTTATGTCATCATCGACCGCATTCGAGGCGGCGGAATGGATCGTATCCGCACGACCCGGATCGATGGCGCGAATTCCATCGCGATCGTACAGAACGGTCAATACACGACCGCATCGGGATTGTACAACGGCCAAGGATGGAATCAAGACGAAAACGGTCTGGTCTTAATGCGCAGCGATTTCCGCCGCTTCGTCGATCCGAATAACAAAGCGCTATTACACCCCGAGGATCCGGCTAACCGCGTTACGGTTCTGGGCCTGACCGCGACGCAGCCGCAAGAGTACGTCGTCGAAGCGAATCCGCCCGACGGAAGCGATCAGTTGCGTTACTACGATGCAAAGACGTTTTTAGTCGACCGGTTTATAACGTTCGACGCCGACATGCACCAGCACGTCACCGAGTTCAGCGATTACCGGCCGGTCTTCGGAAGCATGCGTCCCTTCCGCATCCACAGCTACGACGGACGCCCGCAAAACGATACGGTCACCGAGACGATCTCGTTCGAACGCGCCCCCGCGGATAGTCCGCCGGTAACGATGCCCGTGTCGCGCGCCCTCTACACGATCGATCAGCCGGTTGTCATACCCGCGGCCTTTTCGAGTAGCGGCATCGTCGTACGCGTGACGATCAACGGGCGTGGCCTGGATTTTCTGCTCGATTCGGGCGCATCCGGACTGGCGATCGATCCGGGCGTCGCTCACCAACTTGGGCTCTCAACCTATGGCGTAACGAATCAGACGATCGGCGGCGACGTGAACATATCGCGCACGCGCGTGCCCGATCTTTTCGTCGGCCCGCTGCACTTGCACGACGTCGCGTTTTCCGTCGTTCCGATTTCCCATTATGCCGAAGGCTCGCGCATCGTCGGTATCTTGGGATGCGACTTCATCGCGTCGGCCGTGCTCGGTATCGACTTCCAAAAGTCAACCATCACGCTCTATCCGTCCGGTTTCGATCCACATGCACTTGGGATGTTTTCGCTGCCCCTGCAGCTCGACGACGGCGTGCCGCGAGTGCAGGCTTCGTTCGAAGGCGTTCCGGGGTTCTTCTTGGTGGACACCGGCGCGACGGGCACGGTCGCCTATCAGACCTACGTGCAGAAACTGCGATCGTCGGCCCCGGTCGTCGAGCAAGGCATGAGTCTCAGCGTCGTCGGCGGGGTGGTGCCGGCTCAGCTCAGGCGTTTGACCGATCTCGAGTTCGGCGGTATTCATTTCGGCGACGCGTCGGTTTTCGTTCCCAGTTCGTCGACGTTTAATCTGAGCGACTACGACGGCATCCTGGGGCGCGACGTTCTATCGCAGTACCAGTTGTTTTTCGACTACGCCAAACGGCAACTGTACATCAAGCCCGCGTAGTTGCGGCCTACGGCGCCTTCTGCGCGCTGAAGTACAGGCCTAAGTCATAAGGCCACAGGACGAGCGCAAGCAGTCCGCTCAAGAGCGTCAGGTGCAGAAACCCGATCGTAAACAACCACCCCGCAAACCACAGCGTCCCAGCTGCGCTCGTCTGCGAGATTCGAATTTTTTCCACTTTAGGTTTCAGGAGCGGCCTCAGGCCAAGGCTCGGGAAGCGGCAGGGCTTCTTCGCCCTGCGGATACGTTCCGGCGGGATATTTTTCACGGAATCGTTTGCACAGCAACGTTAAGTACTCGAAATCTTCCCATAGCCGGTAGCCGAGATTGGCGCGGCGGGTTGCAATAAGCGGAGCTAAAGCGTCCCAGCTGCGCACGACCGGCGCGTACCAAAGGTCGCAAGCAAGGTCCCGATTCACGACGCCGTGCTTCACAAACGTGCATGCGTAATCCAAGTAGTTTGCCACCAGATTTACTTTTTGCGATTCGGGAGAATCCAAAACCAATAGTCTTCGGCGGGATTGGGGATCAGTCATAAGCCCCGGCAGCTCGTACCGTATGAAGTGAAATGCGCTGCGAAACTCCGGAGAATCCATCGCACGGCGAAATTCGGTGAGAACTTCAATCTGATTGCTGTTGCGCATGTGCCGCAACTGAACGAGTGCGGCAATGGCCGTTGCAGCAATCACGACAAAGGTTGCAAACGAAGCAATCGCGGTGACCCACTCTGGACTCACGCGGGTTCGTTCAGGCGAATTAGGCGGCCGCCCCGTGACACTTCTTGTACTTCTTTCCGCTGCCGCACGGGCACAATTCGTTACGTCCGACCTTCCGCTGATCGCGCTGCATAGGTTTCGCCGGCTCGTCGTCGTCGCGATTTGTCTTCACTTCGCGCGGGCGTGACGGCTGCGGGAGCATCTCGCCCGATGGAATGGTGGGCACCGGCCCGATCGGCGAGATCGGACTGCCGCCGAAACCTGAGTCAGTATCAGGCCCTGGTGGACCTTGCTCGATCACGACGCGGAAAACGCCCTTGATCGCTTCGTCGGCGATGTTGCTCTTCAGATCCTCAAATATTTCGTACGCCTCTTTTTCGTACTCGACGCGCGGATCGATCTGGCCAAAGCCGCGGAGTCCGATGCCGCTCTTGAGGTGATCCATCACGTAAAGGTGGTCCACCCACATGCGATCGATGATCGGCAGCAACAAGTAACGCTGCTCGACCATGCGCAAAATCTCGGGCGTAACCTCGGCCTCTTTGGCTTCGTACGCTTCGACGGCTTTCTCTTGGAGAATCCGGCGAATTTCTTCGCGGTCTTTCTTCTCGATGTCTTCCACCGAAACCGATTGTTTGATCGGGAAGATCAGTTCGAGCTCGTTGAGCATCTCTTCGAGATCCCAGTCGCTCGGATGCGCGTTCTCGGGTGCGTTGCCTTGCACGACGCCGTCAACTTTGGCGGTGAGCGTCTGCAGCATGAACTCACGCGAGTCGAACGTGCCCCGCAAAATTGCGCGCCGGTCGCCGTAAATGACTTCGCGCTGCTTGTTCATCACGTCGTCGTACTCGAGAACGTGCTTACGGATCTCGTAGTTGTGCGCTTCGACCTTGCTTTGCGCACGCTCCAAAGACTTCGTGACCATGCCCGACTCGATCGGCGCCTCGTCGCTGAAGCCGACCTTCTCCATGATGTTCGTCATGCGCTCGCCGCCGAAGAGCCGCATGACTTCGTCCTCGAGCGAGACGTAAAAGCGCGTCGATCCCGGATCGCCCTGCCGTCCCGAACGGCCGCGCAGCTGATTGTCAATGCGCCGCGACTCGTGCCGCTCGGTACCGATGATGTGCAGTCCGCCTTTGTTGGCGATGCCCTCGCCCAATTTGATGTCGGTGCCGCGTCCGGCCATGTTGGTCGCGATCGTCACCTGGCCGCCTTGGCCGGCGTCCTTGATGATCTCGGCTTCCTGTTCGTGATACTTCGCGTTGAGCACGTTGCACTCGACGCCGCGCCTGCGCAGCATCGCGGCCAGCATTTCGGATTTCTCGATCGAGCGCGTACCGACCAGAACCGGCCGCCCCCGTCCGTGCTCGGTAATGATTTCATCAACGACGGTCTTGAACTTCGCGTTTTCGGTTTTGAAAACGATATCCGACGTGTCTTTGCGGATCATCGGCTGGTTCGTAGGCACCACGACGACGTCGAGACCGTAAATGTCGCGGAACTCGCGCTCCTCGGTTTTGGCCGTACCGGTCATGCCGGCTAGCCGCTCGTACAAACGGAAGTAGTTCTGGAAGGTGATCGTTGCGAGCGTCTGGTCCTCGCTGCGAACCTTGATGCCTTCCTTGGCTTCGATCGCTTGGTGAATGCCGTCGGAATACCGGCGGCCGTACATCAAGCGTCCGGTGAACTCGTCGACGATGACGACATCGCCCTCTTTGACGATGTACTGCTGATCGCGGTGGAACAGATTCCACGCCTTGAGCGCGGCATTGAGCTGATGGGTCAACTCGATGTTGCGCTGCTCGTACAGATTCGAGACGCCGAGCATTTTCTCGACTTTGGCGACGCCGGCTTCGGTAATTGGAACCGCGTGCGCTTTCTCGTCGACGGTGAAATCTTCGCCTTTTTTCAAGCGCGGGATAATCTGCGCAAATTTTTCGTAGAGTTCGGTCGGCTCGGTGCCCTGGCCGCTGATGATGAGCGGCGTGCGCGCTTCATCGATGAGAATCGAGTCGACTTCGTCGACGAGTGCGAAGTACAGGTCGCGCTGCACCATGTCTTCCACCTGCCACGCCATGTTATCGCGCAGGTAGTCGAAGCCCACTTCGTTGTTGGTGACGTAGGTGACGTCGCAGTTATAAGCAGCGCGGCGCTGCGCGCTGTCGAGGTCGTGCTGAATGATGCCGACGGTCAGTCCGAGCGCTTCGTAGATCGGACCCATCCATTCGGCGTCGCGCCGAGCGAGATAATCGTTGACGGTAACGACGTGAACGCCGCGTCCTTCGAGCGCGCGCGCGTAGACGGGCAGGGTCGCGACCAGAGTCTTGCCTTCGCCGGTTTTCATCTCGGCGATGCGCCCCTCGTAGAGCACTTGGCCGCCGATAATCTGTACGTCGAAATGACGCATGCCGGCGGCGCGCTTTCCGGCCTCACGCGCCACGGCGAAGACCTCGGGCAGCATGTCGTCGAGCGTCTCGCCCGCGGCCAGCCGCTCTCGGAAATACGGGGTTTTGGCGCGCAGTTCGTCGTCGCTGAGCGCCGAGATTGCAGGTTCGAGCGCGTTGACGCGTTCGACCGTGCGGCGCATGCGCCCGATCTCGCGTTCGTTGCCGTCGAAAATAGCCTTGAGAATCGACATACCGTTCTTAGTACCGTCCGGCGAGTAAGAGGGTTGCTTTACGGCGAGTCGGAGAGCGGAAGCGAGATGGTAAACGTGCTTCCGCGGCCCTCGGCCGAAGCAACCGAGATGCTGCCCCCATGGACCTCGACGATCTTGCGGCTGACGTAAAGCCCCACCCCCGAACCCGATACCCCTTTCCGGCGGGCGTTGCTGGCCCTGCCGAACCGCGTGAAGACCTGCGCGAGTTCTTCGCTGGGGATGCCGATGCCGCGATCCGTGACCGCGATCGACGCATTCTCTTCGCCGCGGCTCACGCGCACGAGAACTTCCCCGTCCGAATATTTTAGCGCATTCATCAGCAGATTATCGAGTACGTGATTGAAGCGGCCCGGATCGAGCGAAACCGGAACCGGCTGGGGCGGCGCCTCGAACCGGATGCGGTCGGCGGCGCGGTTACGCGCCTTTACGCTCTCGCCGACGACTTCGCGCAGATCCAATACGGAACGGTCAAGCGAAAATCCGCCGGCCTGCGTTTGCGCCAGCGCGACGGCGTCATCGGAGAGCCGCACCAAACGCTGCGTCTGCGAATAGATCGTTTCGAGCTCCTCGTGAAGCGCCGGCGGAGAACTTTCGAGCAGCAGTTCGCAGTACCCGGCGATCACGGTCAGCGGACCCTTGAAGTCGTGCGCCAGCATGGCGAGCAGATCGTCTTTGAATTCGTTGCTTTCAGAAAGCGCGCGCGCCAGTTGCTGAATGCGTTCGAATCCGATGGCCGCTGAGAGCGCGAGCTCCAGATGCGAAGCGAGCGTACGCAAGTAGACTCGGCGCTCGACGTCTTCCCAATCAAATGCTCCGGGCGAATCCATGTAGAGCACGAAACCCCACACGTTGCCGTCGCTGCGCAGCGGAACGATCGCGCCGCTGTTCGTGCCGAAGAGCCGTTTGCGCTCGGTCTCGGGAAGCTTCGAAGAAAGCGTGAGTTCGCCGCGCTCGAGCTTGGGCAACAGATGCGATGCGTCAACGCGAGCGGGCATGCCGCGCCGCGCCGGTTCCAACGTGCGAACGGCGCGCCGCGTGGCCATGGTGCGATCGATTTCATAGATAGCGCACGCAACTTTGACTTCATGCGAAACCGTCACCGCAAAAACGAGCACGACTTCCTCGGTCGTCCGCGTGTCGCGCAGCATCCGGACAACTCGTTCGAGCGATTCGGCGCGCGTCCGGCGCAAGCGCTCGAGGTCGTAGACCTGCACGTTGGCCAGTGCCAGCGCCACGTGCGAGGCCACCGATCGGACCAGCAGCGCATCGATTTCGTCGAACGCGTTGGGCTGGTTGAAATGCAGCGAAATGGCGTGTTCGACCCGTCCCTCGATGACCAGCGGCGCGATGATCGCCGACCCCGCGCCGAGCGAGCGCAACAACCCGTCTCGCGGGTCGCTGGTCGTGCGCGCCCTCGTGACGACCGAGCCGCTAAAAGCTTCGTCGAGCCACGTCTGCGCGATCTTGGCCGTGGGAGGCAGATCGGTCCACGCGCGCTCGGTCTGCGCGGATGCAAGCAAAATTGCGTCTTGCGCGGTTTCACCGCGGCCGTAAATGACCGCGCGGTCCGCGCCGAAAGCGGCGCGGATATCTTCACTCAGTGATTCGAGAATGCGCCGCCGGTCGAGAATGTGTCCGGCACGTTCGTTAATGAGCGCAAGCAGTGCGTTGAGCTTGGCTTCACGATCGGCGGCCGGCGCACGATGCTCTAGGGCGATAGTGCGAGCCCCGTCACGCTGCCGGCCGGCAGCGTAATCGCGACCGTGGGCGCGACGTTACCATTCGCGCCTGGCCCGTAGATCAAGAGTTTGTTCGCGCCGGCGTCGGTAACGTAGATGTTTCCGGCGGAATCCACTTTGACGTCAACCGGATTTGAAAGCTGCGTCAGCGGCCCGGTGATAACGCGCGCGGGGGCGACGTTACCGTTGGCGCCGGCTGCGAAGATGCGAATGCTGGGAACGCCGTTGTCGGGATCGGCGACGTAGATCACGTTACTCGCGTCGAGGGTGATGCCGGTCGGCGCGATCAAACCCGTGAGCGCACCACCGATAACGATGTTCGGCGCAACGTTATTGTTGAACGGAGCGGGGGTCGGCGAAGGCGTGGCCGACGGATTCGTGGTCGGCGTCGTGGTCGGGACCGGTGAAGGGGTGGTCGACGGAACCGGCGTCGGCGTCGGGACGACGTAGGCGGTGATTGTCCCGGAGCCGCGATTGGCGACGAAAATTTTCTTGGTCGAGTCCGATGCGACTCCTGTCGGCGCGCTGAGCTGCGTCAGGTTTCCAGCGATAACGACGGAAAGAAGGGGAACCGAACTCGCATTCAGCGGCGTGAATATGAGCACGGCATTGGGAAACGAACCGTTGGGCGACGTGTTGGCAATGACGACCGTGCCGTCGCTCAGGATCGTGACGCCGTGCGGCTGATCGATGAGCGTCCCGGCGCCGCCCACTGTTGCCAGCGGCAGCACGTTACCTGTCGCAAACGTCTGGTAAATGTTGAGCGCACCGACCTGGGTGCCCGGATTATAATTGGTGACGTAGAGGCGGCTCGAGCTGTCGAAAGCATCGTAGAGCGGGCCGTTCAGCTGCGTATTCGATCCGCCGATGGCATATTGCGGAGTCGCTGCCGCGACCGGGCTGGGCGTGTAGAGTTCCACTACGTTCTGCGTTGTGTTGGTCACGTAGAGCGTATTGGTCACGAAATTCGGCCCGATTCCGCTGACGCCGCCGCTCGAGGGCACGCCGCCGTAAGTGCCGTTTGCACCGCTACACGCGGCGAACGAGGCAACACAAGCCAGGGCAAAGATCAGTCCGGGGAAGGAACGGCGCAGCATAGTTCTCCTAGAGGGGTGGCTTCCCAGGATACCCGCCGGGCGGATCACTTTCCTGGAAAATGCAGGGCGAAGGCGATTGCCAGCAGGCCAACGACGAGGACGACGCTCACGATCGTCCAGACCATCCGCCGAACGTAGCGCGGTCGGCTCGATTCCGTATCGATGATTTGCCGGGGCATTCAGGCTCTAAACGGGATGCTTGGCCGGATGGTTCACGTCATCGAAGGGGACCGCCCGCATGAGGGTCCCCAAGGTCACGAAGCGGTAGCCTGCCGCGCGGAAGGCGGCCGCCAGACTCGGCAACATCTCGATGGTCGCCATTTTTCCACTGTGGAGCAGAACGATGTCGGGCGCCGTCGCAAACCGGCGGATGTGCCGGTCCAGCTCCTGCGGCGTGCTGATGCTCGTTCGCCAGTCCCCGGGATCGTCGTTCCACAGGACGGTCGTGTAGCCGAGCGATTGGGCGATCTTTACCACCGCCACGGTGTAGCGGCCATGCGGCGGCCGGAAAAACCGGTCGATCGCGGGATCTTTCACGAGCCCGTCCAGCGACGTGCGTCCGTCCACGATTTCGCTGCGCACCCGCGCGTCGGGCAAAAGGTCGAGGTCGGGATGGGTCTGCGTGTGATTGCCGATTTCGTCGCCGCTCTGTTCGATGCGCGCAGTGAGTTCAGGCCAATGTTGTGCGTCGTGACCGATCAGGAAGAACGTCGCCGGGATCTTCAACTTGTCGAGCGCATCGAGAAGCAGCGGCGTAAACACCGGATATGGTCCGTCGTCAAAAGTCAGCGCGATAAGTTTCGGCCGGCCTGCCCGGCTGCCGTAGAGTTCCTGTTCGCGCAGCAACCGCTTTACGTGCCCGGCCAGGGATGGCGAGAGCGCCTGCTGCGCGTCCATGTTCGGCGTCACCAGCGCGGGCTGGAGATGCGCGGTATGCTCGAAAAGACGGAACGCAACGGCGGCCAGCGCCGCGCACACCAGCGCGATCGCGATTGCGCGCCAATGTTTCATTGCGATGCGGGCGGAGAACTCATCGCGTTGACGAGATCGTCACCGATAATCACCGTAACGTCGCTTGGAGAAGGCGTCTGAGAGGAGACCGCTTCGGAAATCACCGGCACGCGGCTTGCACGCGATCCCAGGCCGCTTCGCACTTTCAGTCCCGCCATTGCCACGCGGGAGTGCTCGTGCACTTCGGTGGTCGCGACGTTTCCGGAAGAGGCATTGCCGACTTGTGCAATCTTGAAGCCTTCCGAACGCAGCAACGCAGCGACCCGTTTCGCCAGACCGGGTACGCCGGTGCCATTTTCGATATCCACGCGCACCGAGCTGGCTGCTACGGCGGCCAAAGCTCCGGCGTCGGGAGGCGTCGTCGGCTGCGGAGGAGCGATCAGCATCGTACGGACCAGCTGCGCGAGCTGCGTTTCATCCGGCGTGATCGCGGCGCCGCCGTCGGGCAGTGTGACGTCGGCAACGTACGGCACTTGCTTCGTTATCAGCGCATGGGGGGCCATATCGGCAAAAGCGGTGGCAATACTGACTTCCTCTTGGCGCGAAAGATTGGTCTGCACGTCGCGGTTGATGGCGCCCAGCAGGTCGTTCATATGGAGCAGCGTGTTGACTTTGTCGGCGGTCAGCCGGTGCAGCAGCGCGTGCAGAACGATTTGCTGGCGCATAATCCGGCACGGATCGCCGCACCAGTCGTGGCGGAAACGCATGTATCCCACCGCTTGGACACCGTTGAGATGCTGAAAGCCGGGCTTGAGGTGAATGTGGAGATGGCCCCAGCTGTCGTCGTAATCCAGCGGGCCGTTGGTGCAGCTATTCGGATGCATCAGGCAATCGGAGTTCACGACTTTAACGTCGATGCCGCCGAGCGAGTTGACGAAATCTTCGGTTGACTCGGCACGGAAAACCATGTACCGGTCGAAGCCTGGAATGCCAAGAAATTGCGAGATAACCGACTGCGCTTCCCGGACGCCGCCGTCGGATTGAGCCTGGTTGATTTTTTGCTGGCGTCCTCCGGGGTACGTCGCGACCATGTCGCGCGGAATCGCCAACTGGTAAATACGGTGCGTGATGAAATCGACGTTGACCGCCCATATGACGTCGCTGCGCGCTTGCGACGAATACTCCTCATCGTTGGACGTATAGTCGTAGTCGAGGCCTTCGATAAGAACCAGAATGTTATTTTTTCCGAAGACTTGCTGCGGCGAGGGCGTCAGCACCGTTGCGACGATCTGCCAAACCGGTTTGCGCTGCGCGACCGACATGCCGGCGAGCACGGCGACAAGGCCTGCGACGACAATGGCCGCGACGACCGCGATGCGTTTGAATACCGGCGCGCGCGTGCGCACCTGCGGTTCGGAAAAATCGTCGGGATGTATGTGTTTACCCATGCGCTAACCGGCCATGGAAATCGAACGCGGTCGTGCGTTCGAGCGTGACATGCACAAACTCGCCTGGAGCCGCGTCGCCCGTAAAATGTATGGCGCCGTCCACGCCGGGCGCCTCGCCCATCGAACGGCCGGTCCACCCGCGGCGCGTGCGGTTTTCAACGAGGACTCGAACCGTGCTGCCAAGGCGTCGCGATCGCGACGCCAACGATGCGGTCCGCTGAGCCTCGCGCAAACGAACCAAGCGGCGCCGCTGCTCGCGCGCCGGCACGTGATCCGGAAGTGTCGCGCCCGGGGTTCCTTGCTCGCTGCTGTACTGAAAAAATCCGACGCGATCGAGCTGCGCGCGACCGATCCACTCTTCCATGTACGCGACGTGTTCTTCGCGCTCGCCCGGAAATCCGACGATGAACGTCGAGCGCATGGTGATTCCCGGAACGCGGGTGCGAAAATCCTCGAGAATCTCCAAGTACCGCTCGCCGTTTCCGGGACGCAGCATAGCGCGCAAGATCTCCGGATGCGCATGCTGCAGCGGCATGTCCATGTACTTGCAAACTTTCGGCAGGTCGGCGATGGCCGCGATCAGCTCGCGGTCGATCGTCGCCGGATAGAGATAGAGCAGCCGGATCCACTCCAGGCCCTCAATGTCGTGCAAGCCGCGCAGCAAATGCGCCAACCCGCCGCGGCGCCACCCGCGATCGCGTCCCCACATCGACGAGTCTTGCGCGATGAGCACCAGTTCGCGCGTCCCCGCTTCGGCGAGCGCTCGCGCTTCCTTTAGTAGCGACTCCTCGCTGCGGCTGCGGAAACGGCCGCGCAGCTGCGGGATGATGCAGAACGTGCACGGGTGATCGCAGCCTTCGGCGATCTTCAGGTAAGCCGTGGCTCGCGGCGTGGTGACCAGGCGCGGCAAGAAATCGTGTTCGGGTTCCGGCTCGAAGCCCAGACGCGCCGGCCGCGCGCCGGCGGCGGCCTCCGTGAGCACCTCGATGATGCTCGCGTAGGCGCCGGTCCCTACGACGCCGTCGATCTCGGGGACGAGCGCTTGCAGTTGCTCGCCATAGCGCTGCGCCAGACACCCCGCGACGATCAGCTGTTGATCGGGTTTCTTGCGTTGCGCCTGTTCCATGATGGCGTCGGTTGACTCGGCTTTGGCCGGATCGATGAACGCGCACGTATTTACGACGATCGTATCGGCCTGCGCGGAATCCGCGCAGAGCTCCCAGCCGGCCTCGCCGAGCTTCGCGATCATGACTTCGGTGTCGACGAGGTTTTTCGCGCACCCCAAACTGACAAACGAGACGCGTTTGGACACTACCGGTAATTGACGAATTGCAGCGGCAGCTCGAAACTGAGCGTGCGCAGCCGCGCGATGACTTTCTGCAAGTCGTCCCTATTTTTTCCCGAAACGCGAATCTGATCGTCCTGATATTGCGCGTTCACTTTGAGTTTCATATCTTTGATGGCGTCCATCAGCGGCTTGATCTTCTCTTTTGGAATGCCGGTCTTGAGTGTCACCGTCCGCCGCACGGTGTCGCCGGCCGCGGGCTCCACTGTGCCCAGTTCCAAGCTCTTCAGATCGATGCCGCGCTTGACCGCTTTGGACTGAAGCATGTCGACGACGTTCTTCATCTTCAACTCGTCGTCGGAGACGATCGTGATGACTTTTTTCCCGTCGTATTCTACGGTCGTTTTGCTGTTCTTGAAATCAAAACGCCCGGCAATCTCTTTGCGCGTTTGGTTCAGCGCGTTATCGAGCTCTTGTTGATCGACCCGCGAGACGATATCGAACGATGCATCGGTTGGCATAAATTATAAAGTAAAACTCTTTTCAGCGACGTCGCCCACTCCGCCCAGCTTCGGAGCCGCCTTACCGTTCACGGTCAGCTGGATGCCGCCGGCATTGCCGGCGCGCACGACCGCGGTCTTGCCGTGAAATATCTTGCTCGTACCGCGCGGAAATATTCCCTCCATGCTCACCTTTCCGTCAATGGTTACCCTGAGCCAAGATGCTGAGATTACGTTGAGCGCCAGCGTCCGCGAGAGCAGCGGCTGGGGGCGCGGCGACGGATGCGCGGTAACGGCGGCGGCAGCCGCCGAGGGAGAGACGGCAGGCGCGGCGCTCTGCTGGGCCGTCGTCACGGCGCGGGGCGGCGAGACGTAGACGTAAATCACGAAACCGATCAGCGCGATCGCGACGATTCCGGCGATCCACAGCAACGGCTTCATGCTCCGCTGTCCGGGACTGACGCGACTCTCGATCGCGGGCGCCGACGACGGCGCGACGCCGCTGGCGGTGTTGAACTCGCCGACGGCTTCTTCCGGATCGAGCCCCAAGAAGCGGGCATAGGTGCGCAGGAAGCCCCGGATATAGACCGGCGCGCCGATCGCCTTCCAGTTTTCTTCCTCGATTGCGGAAAGATAGACCGAGCGGATGCGCAGCTGCTCGCCGACCTCGGAGAGGGTGAGGCCCCGTTCTTCGCGCGCTGCTCGAAAGCGTTCGCCCAGCCCCATATGGAGCTTCTGTTAGCGTCCTTATCCTGTTATCCTGTGTCTTTAGATGATGGAGAAAACGCGTGTAATCGCCGCAATGAGCGGCGGAGTCGACTCGGCGGTGGCGGCCGGCTTGCTGGTGGAAGCGGGCTATGACGTCATTGGTGTGACGATGAAGATGTATTCGCAGACGCGTGCTCCGCATGCCCGCAGCTGCTGCGGCGTGGACGACTTTGACGACGCCCGGCGCAGCGCAGCCACCCTCGGCATTCCGCACTACGTGCTGGATTTCGAGGAAACGTTCCGGCGCAGCGTGATCGATCGGTTCGCGCAGGAATACGCCGCCGGCCGAACGCCGAATCCGTGCGTCTCGTGTAACAATTTCGTCAAGCTCGGAACGCTGCGAAAGTACGCCGGCTCACTTGGCGCGCAATATGTCGCAACCGGACACTACGCGCGTATCGATATTCGCGCGGACGGGCCGCATCTTTTCCGCGGAACGCATGCCAAAGATCAAGCCTACGCGCTCGCGCAGCTCACGCCGGCGCAACTTTCGGGATTGCTGCTTCCACTCGGCGAGCTCGACAAGCAAACGACGCGCGCGCATGCGAAACGCCTCGGCATGCGGGTGCACGATAAGATCGAGTCGCAAGACATTTGCTTCGTGGAAGGCGCCGACTATCGTGACATCGTTGCGGAGCTCCGTCCCGAATCGGCGCAAGCCGGCGACGTTGTAACCATTGCCGGCGAGATCGTCGGCCGTCACGCCGGAATTTCCGGCTATACGATCGGGCAGCGCCAAGGTTTGCCCGCGAGCGGTGACGGCGCGCGTTACGTGACGCGCATCGACGCAGCGACGAATACCGTCGTCATCGGACGCGAGGATGAGCTGGCCGTCAGTGGTCTCACTGCGGACGAAGTCAACCTCATTCGGCCCGAGCGATTCAACGGTTCGCCGGTCCGTGTGCTTGCGATGACGCGCTACCGCGCGAAGCTGGAGCCGGCTGCCGCAACGATCGACAGCTCCACACTGCGCCTGGAGTTCGAATCGCCGCAAAAAGCGGTCTCGCCGGGCCAGCTGGTTGCGCTATTCGATCTGGACGGCGAAGAAGTACTCGGCGCCGCCACGATTGAGTCGACATTTTGAGCGTTGTAGTGGTGAGCGATGTTTTAAGCGGTTTTAGCAGCGGGGGTAGCACGGCGAGAGTAGCGCGGCGCTTTGATGTGTCATGGTGAGCGGCGTTCGCATGGCGAACGCCCAGTCGAACCACGGCCGAGCTTGTCGAGGCCCGCATGAAACGGAGTAACGCATGAGAGTGATTTCATTACTGGCAGCACTAGGGATTGACCAACGCGGCGATAGGCGCGGCCGCAATGTCGCATGTCGTAGTCGCAAAACCCGAGGTTCGCAACACGGTGCACGTCGGCGACACGATCGTTTTTCCACTCTATGATGCGAAGAAGGGCTTTATGTTGGGCGGCGGACCGCTGCGCAGGCTGGGCATTCGCTCCATTGCAAAACGCGATCTTTGGCGCGGCATGGATTACGGTGTGCCGTCACCCCATGGCGAAGCCTATCTGGCGATCAAGGCGGGACAGGTCAGCGGCAACCTTCTTCTGACCTTACCAAAAAACAAAATGGTCTGCGTCAGCTGCCGCACCGTTCATTATTTCGTAACGGTCTTGCCGAAACGCTAGCGCGTAGGGCAGAGACTACGTAACGCGCGCTCAGCTGCCGGATCGCCGGCGTCCGCCATGTGGAAATACGAAAGCATGTACGAAACGCCGCCGGCTTGCGTCACGGCGATATCGTAGGCCATTGTAAATCCCATGAGCCCGCCAAAGCGCACGTTGACGAGCGTTCCCGGCAAACCGCAGAAACGGTAAGACTGCGTCGCAACGTGGTATTGCACTTGACCTTGGCTCACGTCGCGCGAAGGAAATAAGCCGGCGATCATTTGGGGTGAGGCGAGGGCGCGTCCACGCGTCAGCGCCAGCATTTGCATCGGCCCGTCGCCGACCCACATTCCGAGCATCTTGAATTGATCCGGGCTGAACGGAAGCGGCCCCGGCCATATATTCAGCATGCCGCCCGTCATGCTGTCGCCGGAAATGCTGTTCCAACCGCTCGGTGGCGTGAAGATGGGAACGTCCGCTGAGCGCGCTGGGACAACGCAGGCGAGGACGAGCGCCGCCGCCGCGAGAGCTCGCCTAGCCAACCGTCGCGAGGGCCATTTCAGGCCGCAAATTCCAGTATGTGTCGCGGATGACCGGTGTGAATCCGGCCTTGATGATGACCTCTTCGATATCTTTGCGCGTGGCCGCGTTGGTGGAGCCGGCGTCGTGCACGACCTGCTCTTCGAGAATCGTGCCGCCCATGTCGTCGCAGCCGTAGTACAGCGCAACCTGTCCGATCTTCAAGCCTGGCGTGAGCCAGGACGCTTGCAGATGCGGAACGTTGTCGAGATACAAGCGCGAAACCGCAAGCACGCGCAGGTACCCTAATCCGGTCGCTTCTTTCCCGCGCAGCGGCGTCTTCCACGGCACGTAATACCATGGAATGAAGGCGGTGAAGCCGCCCATTTCGTCTTGGAGGTTGCGTATGACGTCCATGTGCTCGACGCGTTCCTCGTCGGTCTCGATCGAGCCGAACATCATGGTGGCCGTCGTCGGCATGCCGAGTTTTTGCGCCTCGCGCATGACGCCGATCCATTCCTCCGGCTTGACCTTGCGCGCGCTGATGCGCTTGCGCACGCGTTCGACCAAAATCTCGGCACCTGCGCCCGGCAGCGACTTCATGCCTGATTCTTTCAGGCGAACCAAAATCTCGGGCACCGGCAACTGCTCGACAGTGGAAAGGCCGACGACTTCAGAGACCGAGAGCGAATGAATATCGACCTTCGGATATTCGGCGCGCACCCGCGCGAAGAGTTCTTCAAACCACGACAGCCGCAGCTCGGGATTGACGCCGCCCTGGATCATGATCTGCGTCGCGCCCTGGTCGGCGGCAAATTTCACTCGCGCGAGCACGTCGTCGTGCGACATCGTGTAGCCTTCGCCGTGTTTTTCGGGACGGAAGAATGCGCAGAACGTGCAGTGGACGTTGCAGACGTTGGTATAGTTGATGGTGGTGTCGATCACGTAGGTGACGACGTCTTCCGGATATAGTTGCATGCGGCGCGCGTGCGCTGCGGCGCCCAGGTCGTGAATGTCGGCCTCGCGGTAGAGCCGTACGCCTTCTTCAAAGGAAAGTCTTCCGCCCGACGCCGCGCGGTCGAGCAGGCTAGTTACCGACACCGATCGCCTCCGGAAGAACGCGTGGCATCGTTTCTATTGCACCAATTGTCAGCAGCTCGCGGCAATAGGCGGCAAGTCCGCGCTGCGCGGCCGAATGAAATGTGAAGTTCAGTTTGGCGTAGTAGTTTTCGTAAAATCCCGGCGGACGCGCGATAATCGTTTGCGCGCGAGCGATGACCGTTTCCATATTTCCGCGGGCCCACGTGTAAGAGTCGGTCAGGGCGTGCATGCAGGCGCGCACGCCTTGTGCATCCTGCGCGTAGACTTCGCGCCGCGCCACCCAGACGGCGAAAACTGTCTGCTCGCCCGTCCAATCGTGCCACAACGTTCCGAGATCGTAGACCTGTTCGACCGGCAGCGATAACTGCGCGTCGATCGCGACGTCGCCGATCAGCAGGGCTGCGCGGCCTTCGTTGGCGGCCGCCGCAGCGTCGGCGCTTTCGATGAAGCGAGCGTGCACGCCGTAGCGGCGTTCAAGTAGTACGCGCAGCAGATTTCGTCCGGTCGCCGATTCGGAACTGACGGCAATTTCAGCTCCATCAAGAAGTGCCGGCGGAACGCTCGAGACGAGGACGACGGAAATGACTTCATCGCGCGCACCGATGCAGAGGTCGGGCAGCAGAACGAACCGTTCGAAATCTTTAGCGTAAGCAAACGCGCTGACGGGGCCGACGTCGAGTGTGCCGTCGAGCATCATGCGGTTCAGCGCCGCCGGAACGTCAGCGTGCAGCGTCCCCGGATACTCGATCACGCCTTCGTCGAAGGCGGCGTAAATCGGCAGGTCGTTCGTGTATTTGATGCGTCCGCAGTTAAGCATACACTTCTTCGCGGTCGGCCGGCGGAGGGGTCCAGTCGTGCGGGAACTCATCGTACGTACTGTTGCGACGGATCGGCACGTAGCCTGCTTCTTCAATTAAACGGCGGAATTCACGGTCGTCGACATACTGCCCAGACTGGGTGCCCGCGCTATGGTAGATCATCTCTTCGTCGGTGCTGCCGTGCGTGCCGTCCATGTCGTCGGCGCCGAAATGCAGCGCGACTTGGCAGATCTTCAAACCCTGGATCATCCAATACGCTTTGATGTGGTCGAAATTATCGAGCATTAGGCGCGAAACCGCAAAGATACGCAGGTCGTCTAGGCCGGTGGTCCAGCCGCAGTCGTTGAGTTCGTTGCCGTCGGGATGGAACGCCAGCGGAATGAATGCGTTGTAGCCCGGCGAGCGGCGCTGCGATTCGCGCAACCGGATCAAATGGTCGACGCGATCCTCAAGCGATTCGATGTGTCCATAGAGCATCGTTGCATTTGAAGCGACACCTTGCCGGTGCAGTTCCTCGTGAATCTCGAGCCAGTTGTCGGTGCCGACTTTGTTCGGGCAAATTTTGGCGCGCGTTTCGGGCGCAAAAATCTCCGCGCCGCCGCCGTTGACGTTATCCAGGCCGGCCGATTTCAGCGTCGCGATCAATTCGGGATACTTCATCCGGTGTCGTTTGGCCATATAGTCGAGTTCCGCGGCGGTGAACAGCGAAAGTTGAACGTGCGGGACGCGTTCTTTGAAGCGGCGCATCAGCGGCAGCCAGTAATCCAGCGAGAGTTGGCGCGGGTCGTGGCCGCCGACGATGTGGATTTGGTTGAAGTTGGTACCGGTCTCCAGCGCCTTGGTCATGACCTGATCGGCGGCCATGCGTACGACGCGATCCGTTTCCTTGAATTCACCCACCGCAAACGAGCAGAACTTGCAGCCCGCGTAGCAGACGTTCGTCGAATTTACGTACCGGTTCAGGATATAGTAAACGTTTTTTCCGCTCTTGCGCTCTTTTTGGGCGCGCGCCATACGCCCGAGCGAATGCAGATCGCGCGTCCGAAAGAGCGTCAGCCCGTCTTCTAATGAAAGCGGGATGCCCTCTTCGACCTTGCGTTCGATGGGTTTGAGAGCCGGATCGCTCATGTGCGCCGCCATGAGCCGATGCTTCGGAGTCGGCGGCATCCCCCCTGGTTAGCTTACGACCGGCCTTCCCGCAAATTCAGCGGCGGCCGCACCAAGCGAGATGATCACCAAAGCAAGCATCACACCGCCGATGACGTCGGTGATGTTGTGCGCGGCCAACTCGATGCGCGACCAGATGATCGCAAGTGTGACAAAAGTCAGTAGCGCAAATAGCGTGTAGCGCAGCCAGGCCTTCATGTTCGAACGCAGCGCGAGCAGCCCGCACAAGAAGTAAAACCCGGTGGAGATCGCCGCGTGCGAACTGGGATATGAACCCGCGGTCTCGTGGCGCACCAGCCAATCCAAGCGGCGCGGACGGTTGAAGAAATGCTGGAACCCCGTTGCGGCGCCCCAGCAAATGAGCGCAATCGCGACGGCGAAGAGCGCCGGCCGCCGCCACTCGGGCCGGAAAATCGCAAGGACGATGAGCGCGACATACAGAGGGCCGAGCACGTAGCCCCAGCCCATCTCGGTGAACCTCCACGCAATCGCCGTACCGTGTCCGCGCAATTGCAGCGCGAAAGCGTTTAACGCATGCGGTTCGCCGTGTTTGGTAACGTAAAATCCGAGCCAAAAGAACGCGGCAAGCAGAATACACGACAGAACGACATGGCCGGCTGCGTGTTTATGCTGTATCAAGATCCGGCGGCAAAGAGATCTTGTTGTCCCCGTTCGCGCCCGAAACGATCCGAGACGCGCTCGAGATCGTCGAGCCCGAAGAGAATGCGGCGTGGTTTCGTGCCTTCGTGCGGACCCACGACCTTCAGTTCTTCGAGTTGCTTCATGACTCGCACAGCGCGCGGATGACCGATAGAGAATTGCGATTGCAGCGCCGCGGTCGAAGCGTAGTTGCTCTCGATGATAAACTTCGCGGCGTCGTAACAGAGCGGGTCGACGTCTTTCTTCTCTTCGTCGGCGATCGGCTGAATGTCAACGTCGAGCAGATTCTCCGGCCGAGCCTGCTTCGTCCAAAAGTGGATGAGCCGCTGTAACTCGCCGCCGGAAATGAAGGCGCCTTGCGCCCGGATCGGTTTCGGTGAATCGATCGGCAGATAGAGCATGTCGCCGCGGCCGAGCAGCCGTTCCGCGCCGACCATATCCAGAATCGTGCGCGAGTCCACTTGCGACGTCACCGCGAAGGCGATGCGTGACGGGATGTTCGCTTTGATGAGTCCGGTGATGACGTCGACCGACGGACGCTGCGTCGCCACAATCAGATGAATGCCCGTCGCGCGCGCCAGTTGCGCGAGCCGCATAATCGTCGTCTCGACGCGAGCCGGCGCAATCAGCATCAGGTCGGCAAGCTCGTCGATCACGATGACGACGTAGGGCAGATTCTCGTCGGGGTATTTGGCATTGTATTCTTCAATTTTACGCACGCCGGCTTTGGCAAAGCGCTCGTAACGCGCATCCATTTCCTTGGTCATTTCGAAAAGCGCGCCCGCGGCCAGACGCGGATCGGTGATGACATCTTTGATGAGATGCGGAATGCCATTGTACATCACGAGCTCGACGCGCTTCGGATCGATCATCAAGATCTGCACTTGGTCGGGCGTCGCGCTCACCAGAAGCGATGCGATCACGGAATTCAAACAGACCGATTTGCCCGAACCGGTCGCGCCGGCGATCAGCATGTGCGGCATCCGCGAAAGGTCGCCGAAGACCGCGCGCCCCGGAACGTCTTTGCCCAGCGCCATCCAGAGCGGCGGAACTTGTCCGCGTTGCGGCAGCGCCTCGAGAATCTCGCGAATCGAAACGATCGAAACCGTTTTGTTCGGAACCTCGATGCCGACTGCCGACTTTCCGGGAATCGGCGCTTCGATGCGCACGCTGGTTGCAGCCAGCGCCAGCGCGAGGTCGTCGGCGAGGTTGGCGATCTTTGAAATCTTTACGCCGCGGTCGGGCTTTAGTTCATATCGCGTAACCGAAGGGCCGCGCTCGATATGAACGACCTTTGCGCCGACGCCGAACGACGCGAGTGTATCTTCGAGCACAGCCGAGCGCGTCGAGTCGTCCACAACTTGCGCTTGCGGCGGATCGAAGAGCGAGAGATCGGGGAGTTTATAGTTGCGCGGGCCGCCGGCTACCGCGGGGCCTTCGTACTCACCCTCAACATCTTCGGATTCTTCTTCCTCGTCTTCTATCTCTTCATCGTCTTCCTCATCATCGAGCTTTTCGTCGTCTTCCTCTTCGTCGATGTCGGGGTCGCCGTCGGCTTCTTCCTCATCGGGATCCTCGTCCTCGGCCGCATCATCTTCGAGAACTTCTTCATCTTCGTAATCAACTGGGAGCGGCGGCGCGACCGTCGGCATCAGCGGCTCGACCGCAACCAGTGCGGTGGCGGTTTCGGATGCGCGTTCTTTCTTGCGATTCGGCTCCGTCGCGGGCAAAGCGAATGCATCCCGCAGCGTTTCGTGGCCCTCCGGGAGCGCCAGACGGACTTTCGGCATACGAATTTTGGAAAATACCAACACCAGCCAGCCGATGATCTTCTTCACTGAGACATCGCTGATCCAGACCGCCAGCAATAAAGCGAGCAAGCCGATGACGACGCGCGAACCGGTAAGACCCAGCAGCGCGTAGAGCCCGCGCCACATCTCCGTGCCGGCGAAGCCGCCGCGCTTTGCGAGCGACGTGTCGATCAGAATGAAATATCCCAGCGCGGCGACGCCGAACGTCGCCATGATTCGCGGAAGATTGATCTCCAAGAAGACGATCGCGCCGAAGAGCGCGATCAAAACGGGGAAAAGTCCGGCAGCTGATCCAAAGGTCCAGTGGAGCGCTCGCGCGGTTACGGCGCCGGCAGCCCCGGCGTGCGCGGGAGCCAACGTCAGCGCGACCGCTAGCAGAACGGCGATGCCAATCGCTGCCATGCCCGCGATCTCGTAATTCAATCGCGATTTCGCCGCCCTGCGGCGCACGCGTGCCATGGACCGCTTACTTCTTCATTCTAATAGGAGTTCATTTGAGCCCGACATCCATCGTGATTCTCGAAGGCGACCAGACCGGGCAAGAGCTGCTGGCCGAAGCGCTGCGCGTTCTCGACCGCTCGGTCATCGACGTCGAACTGGGTATGGAGCGGTTCGATCTTTCGCTGGAAAACCGGCGCGCGACAAGCAACGCCGTGGTGCAAGAAGCCGCCGAGGCGATGAAGCGGGCGCATTTTGGTTTGAAAGCGGCCACGATTACGCCGGAAGATAAAGGCGACGTCGGTTCGCCCAATGCAATTCTGCGCAAAGCCATCGGCGGAAAAGTCATCGTACGCACGGGGCGGCGTTTGCCGCGCATTCGTCCGGTTGCGGGCGTACACGCGCCGATTTCGGTGGTGCGCATGGCGGTCGGCGACGCTTACGGCGCAAAAGAATGGCGCGAAGGCGAAGGGTCCAGCGAGATCGCTTACCGCACCGAATCGATCGATCGCGGCGTTTGCCAGGTAGTTGCCGAGTACTCGTTCGTACACGCAGCGCGCATGCACGCCAAAGTCTTCGGCGGTCCTAAATTCACCGTCAGCCCCGTCTATGAGGGGATGTTCAAGGAAGAACTCGACGCAGCGGCTGCGCGGCATCCCGAGGTTCCGTACGATCCCCAACTGATCGACGCCACGTACGCGCTTCTGCTGAGCACCGACGGTGAAATTCCGCTGGTCATTCCGTCGCTCAATCGCGATGGCGATTGTCTCTCAGATTTGGTCATGCAGCTCTTCGGTTCCATCGCCGGCGCCGAATCCGTGCTGCTTGCATTCGACGAGGGCCTAAAACCGACGGTCGTTATGACCGAAGCCCCGCACGGCACCGCGCCCCGCCTGTTCGGCAAGAACGTCGCCAACCCGATGGCGATGATCCTCGCCGGCGGCGCGCTGCTCTCTTATATGGAAGACAAACGCGCACAGAACGCCTCGCGCGCGATTTACGAGTCGACGCTCGAAGCCGTGCACGAGGGCATTGCAACCAGCGATCTGGGCGGCCACGCTTCCACGACGGATTTCACCGACGCGGTCATCGATCGCGTGAAGCGCAAGCTGGACGTATGGTCGAGCCTCTAACTCGCGATCAGCGCCACGCCGGCGAGCGCGAAGACGACGCCGGCCTTCTGCAGCGCGCCAAGCCGCTCGCCCAACACGATGCGCGCGAGAAAAACTGTGCTTGCCGGATACAGCGACGTGAGGACGGCGGCAATCGAGAGATAACCTGCGTAAGCCGCGAGCACATAAAACGCGTTAGCCATCATATCCAGCGCACCCGCGAGCGCGATAACGCCCAGCGCAGCAGGCGCAGCGACGACGATGCTCCGCCGCATGACGACGGCGATCACAAGCAACAGAGCGATCGAGCCGATACGCGCGGCGACGATCGGGTAGAGCCCGCTCTGTTGTCCACCGAGCGCGAGAAATGTATAAAATCCGCCGAGCACGACTCCCGACGCCAACGCCTCTTTCACTCCGGCTGTTGAAAACTCGAACCTGCCGTCCGCTTCGGTCGAAAGTGAAATCAGAATAACGGCAAGGAGCGCAACGCCGATGCCGGCCAATTTCAGATTTCCCAAATGTTCGCCGCGCACGGCGCCGACGATAACGGGCGTAAGCGCGGCCAACACTGCGGTAATCGGCGAGACGACGCCCATCTTGCCGATCGAAAGCGCGTGGTAGAGCAGCAGTAGTCCGAGACCACCGCACATTCCCGCGATGAAACCTGTCTCCAACGCCCACCATGTGGGATGCGACGGAAAGAAAGGCAGCGCGATGAGAATCATCGCCAGACCGACAGCCTGCGAGATGACGGTTACCGCAAACATCGGACTGCGCCGCGTCGCCAGGCCGCCGCAAAAATCCGCCGAGCCGTAAAAAACCGCCGCGAGCAACCCGAGAACGACTGCCACGGATTACCGCTGCGTCGGGTCGAGCGCGTCCCGCAAACCGTCGCCCAAAAGATTGAAACCAAGCACCATCAGCGTGATTGCAACACCCGGAAAGATCAGTGCCCACGGCGCCGAGAGCCAGTAGTCGCGCGCATCATTCAGCATGGCGCCCCACTCGGGCGTCGGCGGACGCGCGCCCAATCCGAGATAGGAAAGGCCGGCCGCTTCTAACTCAGCCGTTCCGATGCCCAGCATCGCCTGCACGATAAGCGGCGCAAGAATGTTCGGCAGAACGTGACGCCACAGAATGCGCGGAACGCGCGCTCCCAGCGCTTTGGCCGCTTCAACGTATTCGAGTTCCTTAACACCGAGCACCGATGAACGAGCCAGCCGCGCGTATTGCGGAATGTAGACGATGCCGACGGCAATCATCAAATGGTTAATGCTCGGGCCCAGTATCGTCGTTATGCCAATCGCTAAAATAATTGACGGGAACGCGAGCATCAGATCCATCACGGCCATGATCGCGCTGTCGGTGGTCTTCCCCAGATAACCGCCGGCAACGCCGAAAAAGGTGCCGATCGTAATGGCGATCCCGACCGCCAGAAATCCGATGCGAATTGAAATACGCGAACCGTAGACGATGCGCGAAAACAAATCTCGCCCAAGTTTGTCGGTGCCGAACGGGTGTGCCCAGCTCGGATGCAGGGACTGCTGCGCCAAATTCTGGGCCAGCGGATCCGTATGCGCGATCAGCGGCGCGAACGCCGCCGTGAATATCAGCACGCCAATCAAGCCCAGGCCAATCAGCGCACCCGGCGATTTGAGCAGCCTCCGCCAAACGTCCGCGAAATACCCGCGCCCGGGCGCGATCTGCTCGGTCGCAGCTGCTAAGCTAACATCCATTACGAGAATGGACTATGCTGGGCGAGCGATTAACCATGCACAAAGCGAGCCCAGCATAGTCTATTTGAGTTACACTACGACGAGCTTCGGATGCATCGTATGGAACTTCGTGCGGGTTTGGTACGCCTTGGCGATCTGCGTGATCTGCATCTCGCCCCAGGCGCGACCCATCATCGCAAGTCCCGTCGGCAAATTATGATCGCCGAAACCGTTAGGAACGCTAATCTCGGGCAGTCCCGCTAAGTTCCCCGGACTTCCCAAACCGGTCACGCCGTTATATTTCGCCGGATAAGCCTTGTCGAACTTGATGCCGACCGGATAGGAAACGGTCGATCGCGTCGGATGCACGATTGCATCGTACCCCGCAAAGGCTTTGCCGACCAATTCGTTCAGCATCGTGCGCCGGCGCATGCCGTCCACGTAATCCACGGCCAGCGCATTATAGACCTGATAGCCGCCTAAGCGATCGTCGGTAGATTGCAACTCGCGAGCTTTCCCGCTTTCAATCAGATCGCGAAACGCCGAAGCACATTCACCGTTGAAGATCGCCTCAAACGTGGAACCGTAATTTCCGCGCGGCAGCGCGACGTTGGTTGTGACATCTGCGAATTCGCGCAGTACCTCAAGCGAAGCCATGAAGTTGTTCGCGACCGCGGGCATGATGCGTTCGGTCGCACGCGCGAGTACGCCGATCTTCGGCTTGCGTCCGCGGACTTTCGGAAAGGGCGCGTTGAGCGACGTGGGATCGGCGGGGTCGTGACCGGCGATCGCGCGCAGAACGAGTTCGGAATCGCGCGCCGAGCGGCACATCGGCCCGAGCTTGTCGGAAGTCCACATCAGCGCCATCGCGCCGTGACGGCTCACGCGTCCGTACGTCGGACGCAATCCGGTGACGCCGCAGTATGCGGCCGGCGCCATTATAGAGCCGTTGGTTTCGGATCCGATCGCAAAGCCGACCAAACCCGCCGCGACCGCCGCGCCCGGTCCGCTTGACGATCCGCCGCTCCAGTAATCGCGATTCCACGGCGTTCTGCCGGGACCGGTGAACGATGCGTCGGCGTCGTCGTAACCAAATCCGCCGGCCAGCTCCACCATCGCAAGTTTTGCGAGCAGTACCCCGCCGGCCGCGCGCAATTTCTGCACGACCGTTCCGTCGTAGTTGAAAACTTGGTTGCGGTACGGCGCGGCGCCCCACGTCGTCGGCGCGCCGACGGCGGCGAGCAAGTCTTTGACGCCGTACGGAACTCCGTGCAGCGGGCCGCGCGATTTCCCGGCGGCCAGCTCGGCGTCGGCGCTGCGCGCTTCGCGCAGCGCGCGGTCGTGCATAATCGTCACGACGGCCCCGTACGTGTTCCCGTATTTTTCCAAACGCGCGAGATACATTTTGGTCAGTTCGAGCGACGAGACTTTCTTGGCCGCGATCAGTGAGCCCAGCGTCGTAGCGTCGGAAAAGGCCAATTGCTCTTCGGTCATGGCGTGAATACCTTGAATGAAGTTGCCGGCTCGACCGAATTGGGAATCGCCGTGCCCTTGGGATTGAGTCCGCGCCCGATTTGGAGATTTCCGTCAATGCCCTCGGCGATCGTGGCAAGCTCGTCGTCGGTGAGTTTCGGATCGAACGCACGCATGCGAGCCGCCAGCGCGGTCGCAGCGTCGGACACCCTCTTAGGCGCGGGCGTGGCCGTAGGGGCGGGCATCGGCGGCGTCTGCGCGCCCGCGGGCGTTGCCAGCAGCGCGCCGGCACCGGCGGCGGCTACCGCGATAAATTGTTTGCGCGTTTTCAAAGCGAGTCATACCTCCATAACGACCGGAACGATAACAGGGCGCCGCTTATAGCGAGTCATGATGGCCTTGGCCAACCCCTCGCGGATATGCTCTTTGACCGTATTCACGTCGCGAATTCCTTCGAGCGAAACCTTCTGAATCAGCTCCGTCAGCTCGGTGCGCAGCTCTTCCATCACGCCGCCGGCGTCGGGCATGTAAAAGACGCCGCGCGAGATGATGTCGGGGCCGGTAATGACCCGTCCTTCCTCACTGTCGATCGCGACGACGACCATCATGAAACCGTCGGCCGCAAGCAGCCGGCGATCGCGCAAGACCGCTTCGCCGACGTCGCCGACGCCCGAGCCGTCGACAAACACGTGGCCCCCGTACGTCTTGCCGATTTTGTCGCCGTAGTCTTTGGTAAACTCGAGTACGTCGCCGTTCTCCACCACGAAGACGCTGCGCGCGTCCACGCCGGTGCGCTGCGCGAGCTTGCCGTGCTGCACGAGCATCCGGTACTCGCCGTGCACCGGAACGAAAAACTCTGGCCGCACCAGATTGAGCATCAGCAGCAGCTCTTCTTGCGATCCGTGTCCGGAAACGTGCGAGCGTCCGTCGGTGCCGTGCACCACGATGGCGCCGAGGCGGTACAGGTTGTCGATGGTTTTGTAGACGCCTTTTTCGTTGCCCGGAATCGGCGTCGCGCTGATCACGACCGTATCTCCCGGCACGATCTTCAGCCGAGGATTGTCACGCACCGACATGCGCGTCAGTCCGCTCATGGGCTCGCCCTGCGAACCGGTCGTCATCACGACGACCTTCTCGGGCGGAAGCTCTTCGATCTCTTCCACGCGCATGGTGCGGTCGGCCGGAACTTTGAGATAGCCGAGCTCCGATGCGAAGTGCACCACGTTGGTCAGCGATCGTCCGAGAAACGCAATCTTGCGGTCGAACGTAATCGCGTGATCGATCACTTGCTGGATGCGCGGAACGTTCGAAGCAAATGACGCGACGATGATCCGTCCCTTAGCGTGCGAGAAGACGTTAGTGAACGCTTCCCCGACGATTCGTTCCGAAAGCGTGTGACCGGGACGCTCGGCGTTGGTGCTGTCGGAAAGCATGCAGAGCACGCCTTCGTCGCCGATGCGCGCGATCGAGGCAAAATCCGCCGGCCTTCCGTCGATAGGCGTTTGATCGAACTTGAAATCGCCGGTGTGAAAGACCGTGCCCGTCTCGGTGCGCAACGCCAGCGCGCACGCACCCGAAACCGAATGGTTGATGTGCACGAATTCGGTTTCGATGGATCCGTAACGCACGCGGTCGCCCGGTTTCACGGTCACCAGCTGGGCTTCCCCAATCATTTTATGATCGCGTGATTTCGCTTTGATCAGCGCGATCGTCAGCGCCGTCCCGACCACGGGAACGTTGAACTCGCGCAAAAGATAGGGAATGCCGCCGATGTGATCTTCATGCCCGTGTGTTACGAGCAGCGCCCGGAACTTGTCGCGGCGCTCGCGCAGGTACGTGAAATCGTTGATCACGATATCGACGCCGTACATCTCTTCGTCGGGAAACATCAGCCCGCAGTCGACGACGACCAGGTCTTCATTGGTCTCGATCACGGTCATGTTGCGGCCGATCTCGCCGCAGCCGCCTAGCGGAATGACTCGGAGGTAGGGGCCGGCCGGGGGCTCCGGGACCATTAGCGCGTTTACGTTCACCGCATCTTTACATTCAAGCCGTAGAGCGTGATTGGAGCGGCGGAGGACATCATGCTCGACCGATACCGCGCCGTGCTGGCGCTGACCTCGCTCTGCCTGCTCGCGGCCGCGCCGGCCCATCGCCACGCGAGCCACTCCCGGCACCCGAACCTCACACCGCCGGCCGCGGGAATCGAAATCTACTCCCGCCGCGCCTTGCGCCGCGCGCGCATCATCCTGCAGTTGAAACTGTTAGAATTGCACCAACTGCAGCTCGACCGCGTGAGACGGGCGGTGGAAGGGCAGATTACCGCGTCCCCGCATCCCTAAAAGGCGGCGCTCGGCGCGTCCGTGAAACAATCCGGGAGCCGACGGCGTATTGCCGGACGGCGACGTTCCGTTTCGAACGGGAAGGAAGATTCATGGAAAGCACAGCTCCGGCTGCTAAAGCAAACGGTTTAACTACCGTTATGAATACGATTGCGGCGCCCTCCGACGCATTTGAGACGCTGCGGGTTGCTCCGACCTGGGGTTGGGCTTGCCTCATCGCGATCGTACTGCTCGCGATCGGAACGTTTCTGCAAGCACCCGCGGCGCTTCACGCCGGCAAGATTCAAACACAGCAGATGATGGCCACAAGCTCTTTCTTCGCGAATTTAACACCGGAGAAGAAAGCGGAAATCGTTGCGCGCGCCGGACAGCCGTCGGTCCTCCCTTACTTCTTCATCGCGGTTATTCTTTTCGTCGTCGTGCTCTTCAACACGCTCTTCACGCTGATCGGAAACGCGGTCGGAAAAGGGCAAGCCGACTTCAAACGTCTGTGGGCCGGCTCGATGAACATCGCGGTTCCGACGTTTGCCCTCGGTTCCCTCATCGTCGGCGTCATCACGATGGTGCGCGGCCCCGATGCGTTCAACAGTTCCATGGACATCGCCAGAACGATGCCGAGCTTGGCGTACCTCGCTCCGCACAGCGCGTCACCGGCCATGGTTTCCTTTCTGACGGGAATCAGCATCTTCTCGCTCTGGGGTTTGTTTCTGAATGCCACAATGCTTCGCGTGACCGCGCGAACGAGTCCAGCTGTCGCGTGGACGTTTGCTGTTCTTATCACACTCCTCGGCGCGCTGTTGGCAGCCGGAGCATTCGGCGCGGCGCACAACGCGGGATTCGCGTAAGGCAACAATGGCTGTCCGCGGCGCCGCGGTAGCGGCAGCGTCGATCGTTCTCTCACTTGCGGCGCCGGCATCAGCCGGCGCCGCAGGTTTGAATTTGGCCGCGGCGGTGCGCTACGCGATCTCGCACAGCCCACAGGTCATCAAACAGCAGGCGACCGTCGCGCAACTGCATCAGCAATACGTCAAACTCCATTCGGACTCACTGCCGAACCTTACGGGACAGCTGCAAAACTTCGCGCAGAAATCCAACAATCTGCAGGGCAACTTCGCAATCGCCGGACTGTCGCAGCAGCGCACGTTCAGTCAGAACACCGCGCAGATCGGCACGAACTATACGTTCGATACCGGCTTTCTCTCATCGCTGCAGGCGTTCGCGGCTAAGGCGCAAGAAGCGGGCGCGCAAGCGGATCTGCGGCAGATTCGCGATCAGCTCGCCAACAGCGTAGCGGCCGATTTTTACGACATCGCCACCAAGGACGAAACGGCGCGCCTCGCCGCTTCCGACGTGCAGTATCAGCACGTGCTGCTCACGGTCGCCCAAGCTAAGGAGCACGCGGGCGTCGCCGCGGGCGTTGACGTGCTGCGCGCGCAAGCATCGGAAGAGAAGAGCCGATCCACCCTCATCGCCGACCGTTCGCAGTCCGCCGACGCGCGCGAAACGCTGGCGCAGATGATCGGCGCTCCGCTGGACACCGCTTTTGATATACCGGCGCAGATCGCACAGCCGCCGCTTCCGGCGGAGCCGCTCGATCGTTTGATCGCAATCGCACAATCCAACCGTCCGGACGTCGTTAGCGCACAATCGACTTTAGCGGCAGCGCAGCTCACGCGCAAAGGTTTCGATCGCGAGCTTTTTCCGCAGGTGCAGATGTCGGCGTTCTTCGGTAACCAGTTCTCGCCGACCAATGCCGTGCTTCTTCAGCAGCAAATCAACTCGCAGTTCCCGCCCGGACAAGCGCCTATACTCCCGCGCGGATCGCCCGGATTCTGGCAACTGCAAGCCGTCAGCACGTTCACGCTACCGCTGTGGGACTACGGCGCGCGCCAGTCCGAACGCGAGAGCGACGACGCGCAAGTAGCCGCGGCGCAAAACGCGCTTGCTACAACGAACGGGCAGGTTGCGCTCGAAGTGCGCCAAGCGTATCGAGCCGCACAAACCGCCAAAGCGCAGCTGCAATACGCCGGCGGCGAAGTGCGCGCCGCGGTCGAATCCGCGCGCGTCGCACAGCTGCAGTATCAAAACGGGCTCATCGCGATCAGCGACGTGCTGCAGGCGCAAGAAGCGGCGCTCTCTTCACAGATCGACTTGTACAACGCGCGCGTCGCATACGTCGAAGCGGTCATTAAACTGCGCGTCGCCCTCGGCATTTATGACGCGCCGGGCGCGGTCGCCGGACTCTAAGCCAACGGAGAATCATCGATGAGCAAACGCACACGCAATCTCGTCATCATCGTCGCAGCGCTGGTTTTGCTCGTCGTAGTAGCGGTCCTGGCAGGGCGCGGTCAGCGCTCCACGGCCACCGTTTCCGTCACCAGCGTAAAACGGACGACATTCAGCACCAACCTTCCCGAGACCGGAACGGTCCAGCGTCCGCGCGTCGCGACAATCCCTGCGCTGATCGCCGGTAATCTCGAGCAGATTTACGTCAAGGCCGGCGATAACGTTAGCGCCGGACAGTTGCTCGCCACGGTCGTCAATCCGACGCTTCAAGCGACGGCCGCCGGTTCGCAGGCCGATTATAATTCCGCGGCGGCAAACATCAGCACGGCGCAGGTCAACGAGCAAAACGCCAAGGTTTCCTACGAAGCCGCCGTGCAAACCGCGAAAACCAACCTCGATGAAGCGCAGCGCATTTACAAAGCCGACGTCAACCTCTATAACAACAAAGCCATCCCGCGCAACCAAGTTGATGTCGACAAGGCCAAGCTCGATCAGGCGCAGGTGCAGTACGATCAGGCTCTGCGGCAAATGCAGCTTGGAGCGGTTACGGGCTACGGTCAAAATAGCGTGCAATACGCGCAAGCGGCCGCGCAAAAAGCGGCGATCGTCAATCAATCCAACCAGCAGCAGCTCGGCTTCACGCGGATCACCGCGCCGGTGGACGGGACCATCCAAACGGTTGCGTCGCAACCGGCCGATCCGCTGACATCCCTGCGGCCCGGCGATCCGGTCGTCGCGGGGCAAGCGCTCTTCACGATCGCCGCGGGGGGCGGATTCATCGTGAAGGCGGCAGTGGACGAACAGGACATCATCAACGTCAAGACCGGGCAGCGCGTGAAGATCACCGGCGAAGATTTTCCCGGGCGCACGCTCACGGGTTACGTTGCCTCGATCGCTCCCGTCGCGACCAAGTCCACCGACCCGTCGAGCACGGCCAAACAGGTGGTGACGACGATCCGCCTCGACGGCTCACCGAGTTTCTTGCGCGACGGCATGAGCGTCGACGTGGACATTCTGACGACCGACGTACGCAACGCCGTTGTCGTTCCAAGCGCAGCGCTCAACACCGACGGCAAAGGTTCTTACGTTTACGTCGTGCGCAAAGGCAAACTCGCCAAAACGTACGTGCGCACCGGTCCGAAAAACGATACGCAGACGGTAGTGAAGTCCGGAGTGCTTCCGGGCGACTCGATCGTTTCGGCGAAGGACCCGGTTCTTCACGACGGACAAAACGTTACGACAATGCCCGCGGGTAAAGCGACGCCGGCGAGCTGATGTCGCGCTTTCTGGCCTACATCCCGGAAGCGTTCGAAAGCATCTGGCGCCACCGCTCGCGCTCGGCACTTTCGGCGCTCGGCATGATCATCGGTATCGCGTCGGTGATCGCGGTCCTCGGATTGAGCCAAGCCGCTTCGGGCGGAATGAAGGAAGAGATTGCGCGCGGCGGCGACCCAGGTTTCATCGCGGTTGCCGACCCATCGCAAGACAACCCGGCCTTAGCTACCTTGTATTACCGCGACGCCGCGCTAATGCAAGCCTACGCCAGTGATCAGATCCGAAGAGCTATTCCGGTTTATAGCAGTCAGGGAAGCCAGCCGAGAACATACCGAGTCACCGTTAACGGACACAGCGACTTCGTTCAGGTCAACTCGACCGGCGGGGAACTGAACGAGGCTAACGGCTTCAACGCCGATTCGGGACGCCTCATCGATTCGGATGACGTCCTCAGTGGAAGCAGTGTGGGCATGTTATCTCACGAGGCTGCCGCAAAACTCTTTCCCGGTGGCGGCGCAGTTGGACGGTCGATAAACGTCGGCTCGCAACGGCTAACAATCGTCGGGGTTTTTTCGCTGAAGGCCAGTCTCTTTAGCGGTTTCGTCGGCGAGACAATTTATTTGCCATACACGACAATGCACCGCTTAGCACCCGGCCCGATTGATTTCGTACAATTTTGGGGTTATAGCCGGTCGCAAAACCCTGTTACGGTAATCACCGCGGCCACGGCAGCGCTGGACCGTATACACCCTCGCGCTCAGTACAGGGTTCAGGACCAGCTCGCGGTCAGCGGTATTTTTGTGAACGTTTTGTCGTTCATCGGCGTGGGTCTAACATTTATCGGTGGCGTATCGCTTTTTGTTGCTGGGATTGGGATTATGAATATCATGCTCGTCTCGGTAAGTGAGCGAACGCGCGAGATTGGCATTCGCAAGGCGATCGGTGCTAGCGCACATGAAATAGCGACGCAGTTCCTCGTCGAGGCGACACTGCTTTCGCTCGGCGGAGGCATCATCGGCTCGATCCTAGGCGTGCTGGCAGTTCTACTGATGCGGCCGGCAATCATAAAAAGTGTGGGTGCCGCACCTGTTCCTTGGGGAATTGTCATCGCCGTCGCGGCCGGATTTTCGATTTCGGTTGGAGTCGGCTTTGGCTCCTATCCTGCAGCGCGCGCTGGAAGACTCGATCCTGTCGAGGCGCTGCGCGGCTAATGCTCGCCTATTTCATTGAGGCAGCTCAAGTGCTGATGGCCAACCGGACCCGATCGATTCTCACTCTGATCGGGCTAGTCGCGGGCGTCGCTACGATCGTTTCGGTGCAAGTTGCGGCTAACGGCATGGCCGGCGCGGTCAGCGGCATATTCAAAGGCACGAATGCGAGCACGTTTATCGTGTTTCCGAAGATAACGCAGGGTAATGCCGCACGCGCTGCATTTCGCGTAAGCGATCTGGCGCTCGTGCAGGAAACAATTCCCGGCGTGGTTAGCGTCATTCCGTATTCAAGGAGTCAGACGATCGTCGACGTCGGACATCATCGAATACGATTGCGTTTCGGTGGAGAGTCCGACAAACGATTTAGTACCGCGCCACTTGTCGCGGGCCGGACGATCAACGCCGATGACGTGGCCGGCGCAAGTTCCGTGTGCGTGATATCGGACAACGCCTTCAGCCGCCTGTTTCCGGAAGCGCCGTCGGCGTCCGACATCATCGGCCGCTCGGTCTATGTCGGCAGCAAGCGGTACGTGATAGTCGGTGTGCTTGGAAAGACGAAAATTGATACCGCGGCGCTAGGATTGGACATCAGCACCGATGTGGCCATTCCATACACAACCTTTTACAAGAATTACCAGCGCGGCGGCACGTTTCCGTTCTTGTCCGTCTTGGCCGCGACCAGCGCGGATCTCAAGTCGGTCGAAGCGCAGACTGTCAAACTCCTCGCCTCAACCCACGGCTCTCAGTACCAGGCGTTTGATTTTGGTTTTATCGCGAGCATCATTGGCAGCTTCTTTAACATCGTAGGGCTGATTGTCGGTGCTGTTGGTGCTATTTCGCTGCTTGTCGCGGGAATCGGAATCATGAACATCATGCTGGTCTCCGTCACTGAACGCACGCGGGAGATTGGAATACGCAAAGCGATCGGCGCGCGGCGCTCGCAGGTGCTGCTGCAATTCTTCATCGAGTCGCTGCTGCTTTCGGCATTCGGATGCATTACCGGCATGCTGATCGGGGTCGGTCTAGGCGCAATCGTCGATCGCGGATTCATCGCGCGAATATCCGGCGTAACCGGCAGCATTCCGTGGCTCGAAGCGATCGTTATCGCCGTCGGATTCGCGACAATCGTCACGCTCGTCTTCGGAACGTATCCCGCGTACCGCGCGGCCAAGCTCGATCCGATCCAGGCGCTGCGCTATGAATAGAGCCGACAACGTCATCGACATCGCCGGCCTTACCAAGACGTACGCCAGCGGCGAGCTGCAAGTGCAGGCTCTGCGCGGACTGACCTTTTCGATCAAGCGCGGCGAGTATGTTTCGATCATGGGCCCATCGGGTTCGGGAAAATCGACGCTCATGAACGTGCTTGGCTGCCTGGATCGCGCAACGACCGGAACCTATAAACTCGACGGCATCGACGTCTCGCAGCTCGACGACAACCAGCTGGCCGAGATCCGCCTGAAAAAGCTCGGATTCGTCTTCCAAGGTTTCAACTTGCTGGCACGCACGGACGCGCTGCGCAACGTGACGCTGCCGCTCTTCTACGCGGGCATGCCCGCCAAAGAGCGCGAGCGCCGGGCCCTGGAACGCCTCACCGAGGTCGGCATCGGCGAACGCGCGCGGCACAAACCGACCGAGCTCTCGGGCGGCGAGCAGCAGCGCGTCGCTATCGCGCGGGCGCTGGTCAACGACCCGGCCGTGCTGCTGGCCGACGAACCGACCGGCAACCTCGACTCGAAAACCAGTTCGGAGATTTTGGCGCTCTTCGACCGCCTGAGCGCGACCGGCCGCACCATCATCGTAGTCACCCACGACGAAGGCGTCGCCAAGCGCTCGAGGCGCATCCTGCGCATGCTCGATGGCGTTATAATGAGTGATGCGCCCGCGGGCGCTCCGGCCTAGTCTCTAATCTCGCTTTCAGCAACCTTTAGGGCCATGCGAGGTAGGTTAGGCAAAACTCTCCTGCACGGACAACATTGAAGGATATATGTTGAGACAACGCATTTTGCCGGCCGCCATTATCGGGCTCACCGGCGCAGTCATCGGTTCTTTCCTGATGATGCTCTACGCCAGCACGCACTTCGTCGCGGTCACCGGACCGCCGCACGATCCGCCGGCCGCCGCGGCCGCTCCGCTTTCGAATAGCGGGGGCAGCGATCAAGAGCGGATCATCAGCGCGGTGAAGCGCGCCAAGCCGTCGGTGGTGGCCATCGACGTCTCCGTTAATGGGCGTCAGTACATTCCGGTCGACCCGATCATGCAGCAGTTTTTCGGACAGCAAGGGCCGGGCGTCATCCAGCCCTTCAGCGCGAAAGACTCGGGCTCGGGATTCGTCTACGGATCGCAAGGCTACATCGTCACCAACGCGCACGTCGTGCGCCCGATTCAGGGAGCGCAGACCACGTCGATCACGATCGTCTTTCCCAACGGCGAGAAAGCACCGGCCAAACTGGTCGCGGCTAACGTCGGCGCCGATCTCGCGCTTCTCAAAGTGACCGACGGGCATCATCTGCCCGCCTCGCTTGCGCTGGCCGATTCCGATAAACTCGAGCAGGGTCAATGGGCGATTGCCATCGGCGAGCCATACGAACTGCAACAGAGTGTCACCGTCGGCGTCGTTTCCGCCTTCGACCGCAGCGAGCCGATTCAAACTGAGAGCGGACAGTCGATCACGTTCAAAGGTCTGCTTCAAACGTCGGCGCCGATCAACTTCGGCAACTCCGGCGGCCCGCTCATCGATATGAACGGCAACGTTATCGGCGTCAATCAGTCAACGCTGGGCGGACGCGCGCAAGGCATCGGCTTCGCGATTCCGTCGAACACGGTCAAGCGCGTCGTCGATCAGATGATCGCGCATCCGGGCATCACGCAGCCGCCGGCCGCAGCCTTTATGGGCGTCGAGCTGCAGTCGGTGAGCTCCGGCTTCCGCAATCAAACCAACTATCGCGGGCAAGGCGGCGTAGCCGTCATCCAGGTCGTCAGCGGCTCGCCCGCCGACCAGGCGGGCATCCAGCCCGGTGACGTCATCCTGAAGCTCAACGGCAAGGACTACAACGACGGCGCCACCCTTTCAACGGCCATCGGCAAGCTGCACCCGGGTGATCGCGTCAGCGTCGAGATCTGGTCTCAAGGCTCCAAGCGGCTGGCCCAGGTCATGCTGGGCGCCAAGCCCGACCTCGGCCAACAGGGCGGCGACCAACAGCCCGACCAGCAACAGCCTTAACGAACCGCAAAGGGAGAGGCCAAGGGACCGCGCGAGCGGTCCCTTTTTATACAGGATCGTCCTGCAACCCAGGCTCGCGTGAAATTGTTTAACTTAATGGAACAGGACGGAGCCGATGGCGTACTATAATCGGTATCCCTGTTGTCCTTGTAGTCCGTAAGCGGCAAGGCTCAGTGAGCGTTCTTTAGCGCCCGCAAAAGCTGGTCCGGGGCTCGGAAAGGTAGTTTTAGTATGGCAAAAGTGGTCGGTATCGACCTCGGCACGACCAACTCGGTCGTCGCCGTTATGGAGGGCTCGCAGCCCACAGTTATCCCGAATGCCGAAGGATCGCGTACCACGCCTTCCGTCGTCGCATTCACAAAAACCGGTGAGCGTCTCGTCGGACAGCTCGCCAAACGGCAAGCGATTACGAACCCGGACCGCACGATCTCTTCGATCAAGCGGTACATGGGTACGGATCATGCCGTCAAAATCGACGGCAAGGATTACACGCCGCAAGAAATTTCGGCGATGATTCTGCAAAAGCTCGTCAACGACGCAAGTAATTATCTCGGCGAGCGCGTGACCAAAGCCGTCATCACCGTGCCGGCATATTTTAACGACGCGCAGCGGCAAGCGACCAAAGATGCCGGCAAGATCGCCGGCCTCGAAGTGCTGCGCATCATCAACGAGCCGACGGCTGCCGCGCTGGCCTACGGCTTGGAGAAAAAAGGCAACGAAACGATCCTCGTCTGGGATCTCGGCGGCGGAACGTTTGACGTTTCCGTCCTGGATGTCGGTGAAGGCGTTTTCGAAGTCAAAGCCACCAACGGCGACACGCATTTGGGCGGCGACGATTACGATCAGCGCATCGTCGACTGGCTGGTCGGCGAGTTCCGCAAGGAACAGGGCCTCGATCTTTCGGGCGACAAGCAGGCAATGCAACGTCTGACCGAAGCGGCCGAAAAAGCGAAGGTGGAGCTGAGCTCCGTCGTGCAGACGACCATCAATCTGCCGTTTATCACGGCCGATCAAAATGGTCCCAAGCACCTGGACTTTACTCTGACGCGCGCCAAATTCGAAGAGCTCACGAGCGATCTCACCGATCGCTGCGTGCAGCCATTCAAGAACGCGATCGCCGATGCGAAACTCGACGTCTCGCAGATCAACGAAGTGATTATGGTCGGCGGCGCGACGCGCATGCCGGTCATTCAGGAACTCGTTCGTAAACTCACCGGTAAGGATCCGAACCTCACCGTCAACCCCGACGAAGTCGTCGCGGTCGGTGCGGCAATTCAAGCCGGCGTGCTTGCGGGTGAAGTCAGCAACGTCGTCTTGCTCGACGTGACGCCGCTTTCGCTGGGCCTTGAAACCCTCGGCGGTGTGATGACGAAGCTCATCGAGCGCAATACCACGATTCCGACGAAGAAATCGCAAATCTTCACGACGGCCGACGACGGTCAAACCTCTGTGGACATCCACGTGCTGCAGGGCGAACGTCCGATGGCCGCCGACAACCGCACGATGGGACGCTTCCGTTTGGAAGGCATTCCACCGGCTCCGCGCGGCGTTCCGCAGATCGAAGTCACCTTCAACATCGATGCCAACGGCATCGTGAACGTCGGCGCAAAAGATCTGGGAACGGGCAAAGAGCAGCAGATCACGATCACGTCTTCGACCAACCTCTCTAAAGAGGAAGTCGAACGGATGGTCAAAGACGCCGAAATCTCGTCGGCTAGCGACCAGGCAAAGCGCGAGGAAGCGGAGATTCGCAACCAAGCATCCAGCCTGATCTACTCGACCGAGAAATCGCTCAAAGAAGTCGGCGAAAAGCTCGAAGCGGGCCCTCGCGGTGAAGTCGAGGCCGCGCTCGCCGATCTCAAAAAGGTCAGCGAGAACGGTACGGCCGCCGAAATAAAACCGGCGATCGACAAGCTGCAAGCGGCCAGCTACAAAATGGCGGAGCTGCTTTACCAGAAGGCTGCGCCCGAAGGGCAGCAACCATCCGGAAACGGCTCGTCAAACGGGCAAGCCGAAGGCGAAGCCGAGGCTCCGAAGCCTTCCGAAGACGTCATCGACGCGGAGTTCAAGGAATCTAAATAAGTTAGCTCGCCCATCGTCGCCCCGAAGGACAGCGTATGTTTAGTCCTTCGGGTCGACGACGGGGCTCGCTATCTACTTTAGATTCTGAATAATCTGCTATATGAATGACGATTTAATAACTACGCAAGCCGACGTGCCCGTCTCGGACGAGCTCGAAGCACCCGCGACCGAAGCGCCCGATCTCGAGGCGCAGCTGGCCGCCGCGGTGGCGCGCGCGGACGAGAATTACAACAAACTGCTGCTCGCGATGGCAGACTTCGAAAATTACAAGAAACGCAGCGAACGGCACAACCGCGATATCACCGAGCACAAGCGCCGCGATCTGCTCAAGAGCTTGTTGCCGGTGATCGATAACTTGGAGCGCGCGCTTTCCTACGAAGGCGCCGAAAGCGGGCCGCTGCGCGAAGGCGTTTCGCAAACGCTCAAGGGCTTTGAAGCGCTGCTCGCATCGCAGGGCGTGAAACCGCTAAGCGTCAAAGGCACGCCGTTCGATCCCGCGTTTGCCGAAGCGATCGCGACGCAGCCTTCGAGCGACGGCGATGGCATCGTGCTCGAAGAGGCGCAAAAAGGTTACACTATAGGCGACGAACTCTTGCGCCCCGCCAAAGTCGTCGTTTCCAAAGCTGAATGAACTATAAGGATTATTATCAGATCCTTGGCGTTCCCAAGAACGCGGCTGAAAAAGATATCAAATCGGCTTATCGCAAGCTCGCGAAAAAATGGCATCCCGACGCCAATCCCAACAATCAAAAAGAAGCCGAAGAAAAATTTAAGGATCTCCAAGAGGCCTATGAAGTCTTAGGCGACTCCGATAAGCGCCGCAAGTACGACGTGCTCGGCAGCAACTGGAAAGAGGCTGCCGGCCAAGCCGAACAGCAGCGCCGCTACCGCAACGCGCAAAGCGACGCCTTTCAGTACGATTTCAGCGATTTCGGCGGCGCCCAAGGCGCAGGCCCTAGCGGGTTCTCGGATTTCTTCGACATGTTTTTCTCGGGCGTCGGCCGGCGCACCACCGCGCAAAGCGCCGGGTTCGCGCAGCGCGGCCAGGATCTCGAAACGACGATCGAACTGTCGTTGCGCGACATCTACGACGGCGGGAAAAAATCGATCTCGCTGCAGCTGGAAGACGTCTGTCCGCGCTGCCGCGGAACCGGCACCGAACACGGGACGCTCTGTCCGCAATGCCACGGCACGGGCCGCCTGCTCACAACGAAAAAGTTCGAAGTGACGATTCCGCGCGGCATCCGCGAGGGTCAGCGCATACGCTTGGCCGGACAGGGCGGAGCCGGAATCGGCGGAGGCCCCAACGGCGAGCTGTACCTGATCGTGAAGTTGGCCGATGATCCGACATATAAGCGCAAAGGCGACGACCTCTATGTAGATATGCCGGTCAGCGTTTACGATCTGGCACTGGGTGGTGAAGTGAAGGTCCCGACGATGGCAGGGCAAGTCGCGATGACGATTCCGCCCGGCACGCAAAGCCACAGGCTCTTACGCCTGAGCGGAAAGGGCATGCCCAAAGTGCGCGACGGCGGCGCGGGCGATCAGTACGTCCGGCTCATCGGACAGCTGCCGGCGAACCTTTCCGACAAAGAGAAGAAACTCTTCAAAGAACTCGCCTCGATCCGCAACGGAAAGAAATAACTCATGTTCGGCGGACACCTCATGTGGGGCAACATGTACGGCGAGAAGCCGAAGATGCACCTGCGCGTGGACTGGAAGCGCATAGGCGCATTTTTCTTGCCCTATTGGCGGCAGGAAGCCACCGTTCTCTTCTGCATAGTCGTCGCCGCGCTGCTCGGACTCGTTCCGGCATTTATGATCGCGCGCATCATCGACAGCGCCATTCCGCACCGCAGCCTGCGCGAACTGGGAGTCGACGTCGCCGTCATCATCGGATCGGCACTCGTGTCGATCGCGTTCGGCGTCGTGCAAGGCTATTTGAATTCAATCGTCGGCGAAGGCATCATGCGGGACATGCGCACCAGTCTCGTCTCGCATTTGCACAAAATGCCGCTTTCGTTCTTCACCGGCACGAAGACCGGAGAGATCATGAACCGCGTCTCGAGCGACGTGGACAACATCGACAACGTCGTCACGGGGACGCTGACGTCGATCGTGACCAATGTCGTGACGATCGCGACCACCGTCATCTGGATGTTTTTCTGGAACTGGCGGCTTGCGCTCATTTCGCTCGCAATCGTTCCGCTCATGATCCTTCCCCTGGCTCCCGTTGGACGCCGGATGTACAACGTCCGCCGGCAGACGCGCGAGAAACGCGACCAGATCGAATCGATCACGCAAGAAACGCTCTCGATCTCGGGCATTACCCTCATCAAATCTTTCACGCGCGAGGCATTCGAACGCAGCCGTTTTTATCGCGCCGGAACCGACCTGATGCAGCTCGAGATCAAGCTGGCCATGGTCGGCCGCTGGTTCATTTCGGCGATCGGCGCCATGGTCACCGTGGGGCCCGCGATTGTTTGGTTCGGCGGCGGTTGGCTGGCACTCACGCGAGCACTGGACGTCGGCGTCGTAGTGGCGTTCGTTCAATACATTCAATTCCGGCTCTACGGGCCGGCCGCGACATTGGCCGGCATTCAAGTGCAGATCGTCAGCGCGCTAGCGGTCTTCGAGCGCATCTTCGGATATCTCGACCTGACGCCCGAGCAGTATGAGCCCGAAGGCGCCGTAGCGCTGGATAGCGCGCATGGAGAAATCCGCTTTGAGGACGTCACGTTTTCGTACGGAAACGATCGCACGGCGCTCAACGGCGTAAGTTTTACCGTGGAACCCGGTCAGGTCGCAGCGTTCGTCGGACCGTCGGGCGCCGGCAAGACGACGATCACTCAACTCGTTCCCCGCTTCTACGACCCGCAAAGCGGCCGTGTGCTGGTTGACGGGCACGACGTGCGGACGCTGACGCTGGAATCGCTGCGGCGCGACATCGGCATCGTGACCCAAGAAACGTATCTCTTTCACGACACGATCGCGAGCAATCTGCGCTACGCCAAGCCCGACGCGACCGATGACGAGCTGCGCGCGGCGGCGCGCGCAGCGAACATCGACGATTTCGTCAGGTCGCTGCCCGAAGGCGATCAGACCGTCGTCGGCGAGCGCGGCCACAAACTTTCCGGCGGCGAGCGCCAGCGCTTGGCGATCGCGCGCGTTTTGTTAAAGAACCCGCGTATTTTGATTCTCGATGAAGCGACCAGTTCGCTCGATTCACACAGCGAGGCCGCAATTCAAGATGCGCTCGTTCCTCTGATGCGCGGGCGCACGAGTTTGGTCATCGCCCATCGCCTTTCGACCATCAAAAGCGCCGACGTGATATTCGTCGTCGAAAACGGGCGCATCGTCGAAAGCGGGACGCACGCGGTGCTCCTCGCGCGCAACGGCCCATATTCACGTCTGTACAATAAGCAATTTCGCGACGAAACGAAAATCGCGACCTGATGCCGCAATTGGCGATCGCGGATCTGCGTAAGGCCTACGGCCGCACGGTCGCGGTCGACAACGTCTCGTTCAACGTGAGCGGCGGCGAGATCGTCGGGCTGCTCGGACCAAACGGCGCAGGTAAGAGCACCACGTTTCTCTGCGCGGCCGGACTGCTTCGTCCCGACGCCGGCACGTTCTCTTGGGATGGACGCGAGCTCGGATCCAAGCGCGGACAAAACATCGCGTTGATTTCGGAAACGCCCGACGTCTACCCGATGCTCACGGTTTGGGAGCATCTGGTCTTCGTTGCCAAGAGCTGCCGCCTCCCCGCGGGCTGGGAGACGCGCGCGAACGATCTGCTCGAGCGGTTCGGAATGACTCCGCAGCGCGACACGCTGGGCACCGCGTTATCCAAAGGCATGCGGCAAAAAACGCTCGTGGCGGCGACGGTGCTCGCGGACACGCCCGTCATTTTATTCGACGAACCGATGGTTGGACTCGATCCGCTGGGCCAGCGCGAACTGCGCGCCATCATAAAAGATCTGCGCGATCGCGGAACGGCCATCGTCATGAGTACGCATATGCTCGAGCAGGCGCAAACCATATGCGATCGCGTGGTCATTCTCAAAAATGGGCGCATCGTGGCATCCGGCACGTTCGAAGAATTGCAGGCGCGTTCGGCAAGCCACGGCACGGCCGAGGATCTGTTCCTGGAACTGACGCAGTGAGCGACTTCCTCACGCTGGCCTACCTCGACTCCCATCAATTCTTGCACCGGTTGCAAACGGTTTTCCGCCAGCCCGGACGCGCCATCGTCTATCTCGTCATCGCGGGCTGGTTCGTGCTGATGGGATTTTTGCGCGCGCATACGCGTCCTCCGATGCTTGCGATGACGGTGCCCGAACCGTTTGCATCGGCGATTATGTTTGCGTTCATCGCGCTGCTCGGCATTATCATGTATGGCGCCGCGTCAGGCTTCGTCGGCGTCTTCTCTTCGGCAGCGGACGCTCGTTTTTTATGCGGATCGCACTTGTCCGAAACCGCGGTCGTGACGTGGCTGCAGCTGCGCCGGTGCGCGTCGGTTGTCTTGCGCACCGCGCTCGCCGTGCTATTCTATGCGCTCGTTCTTCCCTCGGGCAGCAGGCACGTGAGTATTACCGGTGTTGTGGGCGTGAGTATCATCGCCGCCACGCTCTTCACTACGGCCACCGCAGTGCCGATGTTGAAATTGCGCGCTACCGCCGGTGCCAGAGTTGCGCAAACGGTCGCCGCCGCCATCGTCGCAGCCGGATTGTTGCCGCTCGCCGTTCTACTGGGAAGTTTACTGAATCCCGGCTTGTCCGTCTGGGCCTCCGATGTGCAGAGATCCGGCGCCGGTCTTGCCATCAACGCGCTCTTCCACGGTAATGGAACGGCGATTGGTTCGTTTTACGCCGCGGCCGCCGGAATGCTAGCGCTGTCGTTCGCGACCGGACGCGATCTCTATCCGGAGCTCTACTCGTCGTCGCTGCGCGTGCTCGCCTACCGTCAGCGCCGCCGCCGCCTCCCGGGCGTTCTTACCTCGGAACGCGCTTACCGCATGGGCGCGCCGGCGAGGTTCAAGTTCTTCGAGAATGCGTCAGGCGCGTGGACCATCGCGTGGAAAGAATGGATCGCGTTCGTTCGCGCGCCGGGAGCGAAACGGATGTTCGTTATCGGGCTCGCCGGCTGCATTGCTGCGGGTACGATCCTCGGAACCGCCGCCAAGCAGTCGCGCAATCCGCTTGAAACGACGCTCGTCATGGCGGGCAGCATCTCAAACATGGTGATCATCCTCATCACGGTCGCTTCGTCTTTCGGTCTCGCCGCCGACCTTCGCAAACCGCTTTGGTGGATGGGGCCGGACCCGATTTGGGTGCGCCTGCTGGCGTGGGTGCTGGCAACGTCGTGGCGATTGTCGGTTTGCATCGCGGCGGGCACGATCGCGTTCGCTGCAATGCTCGGGATGTATCCTGTGGCTCTAGCCGCCATACCGATCGCGATCGCGATCGCGGTTTACTTGCGCAGCATAGGCCTGGCGCTCTATGCGTTGTTGCCGTCGGGACTGGATCAGCGCGGACCCTTGGCGATGCTGCGCGCGCTCTTGACGTATATTTTCGCGGTTCCGGCGATCGCCGCAGCAGTAACCGCCGCCGTGCTTACACACTCGTTCGTTCCCGCCGCGATTGCGGGCATTGCGTGCGCGCTCTGCGAGGCGCTGCTGCTGATCGTCTTCGCAGCGGCAAGAATACAAGGGCGCGGCGCGACTTTTGCCCAAGCCGAAGCCGCCTAGAGCCCGTTACTTCACGGGAGAAATGGAGCGTTGTATGAAGCGTTGGAGATTCGTTTTGGCGGCAGCATGCGCGGCGTCGATTGCCGCCGTTGCAACGGTAAGAGCACAAGACCATTACCTAGCAGGATACGTGGGCACTTACAACTGCACGGCCGGTAACGAACACTACCCCATGTCCATATCGTCGGAACTCGACGGCAGAGCGATTCGCGTCGAATCGCACGCAAGTTATGCCGACAGTGAGTACGTCATCACCTACGTGCCTGCGCGTAGCGTTTACATCGCGGAATACGCCGACTCGCGCGGCGGGTACGAAACAATGGAAGGCAGGGCGACCGGCCGTACGATCAACTATCGCGAGGTGTATCCGGCCAAGACCGACACGATGGTAGAAAACGTGCCGTCCTCCAACATGTTTAGCGAGGTCTATTCCACGGTGTCCCATGGAAAAACCGAAAGCATCCATGAAACGTGCACGAAACGGTGACTTCGATCAAAAATATTTTCGCGGCGCTGCCCGCGGTCTTGGCGAGTGCCGGCGAGAGGGTCTGTACGAAGAGCTAATCGACGCCTGCGGGAATTTTCATCACGGTGGGCTCCGCGTGCACGTGCACTTCGGGGCCCGTCGCGTTTCTTACGTCATCGACCGTAACACCGGGCGCGAGCTCGCGAAGAATCAATCCCTTAGACTCCACGTCGATGACGGCCATGTCGGTGATGATGCGGTCGACGACGGCTTTCCCAGTGAGCGGCAGCGAACACTCCTTGACGATTTTGTGCGCGCCGCCTTTTGCGACGTGCTCCATCATGACGATCAAGTACTTGGCGCCGTGCACCAAGTCCATTGCGCCGCCCATTCCCTTGACCATCTTGCCGGGAATCATCCAATTCGCAAGGTCACCCTTTTCGGATACCTGCATGGCTCCGAGCACCGCCAGATCGATGTGGCCGCCGCGGATCATGCCGAACGAAAGCGCCGAATCGAAAAATGAAGCACCCGGGAGAACGGTGACGGTTTCTTTGCTGGCGTTGATTAAATCAGCGTCCTCCTGACCCTCGTACGGATAAGGACCCATGCCGAGAATACCGTTCTCACTCTGCAGCACGACGGTTACGCCCGGGGGAACGTAGTTGGGAATCAGTGTCGGCAAGCCTATGCCTAGATTGATGTACTCGCCGTCGCGCAGTTCCTGCGCGACGCGGGCTGCAAGTTGCGTGCGCGTCAAAGGCATTATGGCGCTTTCTTTCGGGTGGTCACGCGCTCGATGCGTTTGCCTTCGCTGCCCACGCTCACGACGCGTTGCACGAAAATGCCCTGCAGATGAACGTCTTGCGGATCGATCTCGCCGGGCTCGACCAGCTCTTCAACCTCGGCGATGGTAATTTTACCGGCCATCGCGCAAAGCGGATTGAAGTTTCGCGTCGATTTGTGAAAAATGAGATTCCCCGTGCGGTCTCCGACACTCGCGCGGACCAGCGCAAAATCGCAGACGATGCCGCGTTCGAGGACGTAATCCACACCGTCGAACGAGCGCGTTTCTTTCTTTGGCGACTCCTTGGCGATGCTTCCGTCAGCGTTGTGCCGCCAGGGCAGCCCGCCATCGGCGACTTGCGTTCCGACGCCGGCCGGCGTGTAAAATGCCGGAATCCCGCAACCGCCGGCGCGCAAACGCTCGGCCAGCGTTCCTTGCGGAACGAGCTCGACTTCCAATTCGCCTTGCAGATACTGACGCTCGAACTCGCGGTTCTCACCGACGTACGAACCCGTTGTCCGTTTGATGCGTTTTGCGTCGAGCAGCACCCCGAGCCCCCAACCGTCCACGCCGCAATTATTGGAAACGGTTACGAGATCGCCGGCGCCCTGCTCCAGCAGCGCCTGGATCAGGTTAAACGGAATGCCGTTGAGGCCAAACCCGCCGACCGCGATCGAAGCGCCGCTGGGAATATCTTTGACGGCCTCGGCGCACGTGGCGATAACTTTATCCATCCGTTTGGCGTGATAGGCTTTTCGCGTGGGGAAACCCTGGCGGCCGCCGAACAAGCGGCGCATGCCCGACGAAGATGCACAAATACTCGCGGCCGTGCGCGAGCTCGTTGCCGAAAAAGTCGCACCGCGCGCGGCGGACATCGACACCGCCGGCGAGTTCCCGCAAGACATCCGCAAACTGTTCGCGGAAAACGACATGCTCGGCATTCCGATCCCGGTCGAATACGGCGGGCTAGGCGGCAGCTTCCTCACCTACGTTCGAGTCGTCGAAGAAGTCGCCAAAGCGTGCGCGTCGAGCTCGCTCATCGTCGCGGTCCAGGAACTGGCCATGCTGCCGGTCCTGATCGCCGGCACCGGCGAACAGAAAAGCAAGTATCTGCCGAAACTCGCGTCGGGCGAATGGATCGCCGCTTACGCGCTGACCGAAGCCGGCAGCGGCTCCGATGCGGCCGGCTCCATGCGCACGCGCGCGGAGAAACGCGGCGACAAGTACATCTTAAACGGTCAGAAGATTTGGATCACCAACGGCAGCGTGGCCGACGCGGTTTGCGTCTTTGCGGTCACCGATCCGAAGAAGGGCGCTAACGGTATTAGCGCCTTTCTCGTCGAGAAGACATTTCCAGGATTTCAAGTCGGCAAAATCGAGAAAAAAATGGGCATTCGCGGATCGCCGACGGTCGAATTGATTTTCGACAACTGCGAAGTTCCCGCCGCCAACCTCATCGGTCCCGAAGGCGACGGTTTCAAAATAGCGATGAAGGTGCTCGACAAATCGCGCCCCGGAATCGCTGCGCAAGCGCTCGGCATTGCGCAAGGCGCGCTCGAGTACGCCACCAAGTACGCGCAAGAGCGCATGGCGTTCGGCAAACCCATCGGCCAGCAGCAAGGTGTCGGGTTCATGCTCGCGGATATGAAAACCGAGGTCGAAGCGTCGCGCCTGCTGCTCTACGAAGCCGCGCGCAAATGCGACGAAGAGTCCGACGACGTCACGCTCTGGGCGGCGATGTGTAAATTGAAGTGCGGCGACGTCGCGATGCGGGTGACGACCGACGCCGTCCAGGTCTTGGGCGGTTACGGTTACTCGGTAGATTATCCGGTCGAACGCATGATGCGCGACGCGAAGATCACCCAGATTTACGAAGGCACCCAGCAAATCCAGCGCCTGGTCATTTCCCGGGCTCTGGTGGGGCGCTGGAAGGGCTAGTTTCCCCGGAGAGGGGCACTTTCCGGAGGGGCGAAACGTTACCGCTCCGACCGGCTTCCTTATTGGGAGCGCGGTGCTACTTTTGCGGAAAGGAGGAACGCATTTTGAAAAAGCTACTCGCATCATTGACGGCGGCGGCTTTCCTTATGACCGGCACGGCCATGGCCGCGAACCAGTCGAAAGCCCCCAAGACCACGACCAAAGCCAAGGCCAAGGTCCAAGTCGGCGCCAAGTCAACTGTTAAATCGACCGCCAAGTCGGCAACCAAAGCGGCACCCAAGAAAGCGTCTAAGCGCACCAAGACGAGCCGCATGAAAGCCAAACCGACCCCCAAACCGACCCCGACCAAAAAGCCGTGGCGCCGCAACCGCATGAAGCCCGGCAAACCGACCCCGAGACCCACAAAGAAACCGTAGATCCACCCGTCTTTATTCAATAACTAAGCGCAGCGCGAGCTGCGCTTTTTTTTAGAACCCGGCCGCCTTTTCGTGAAACAGCAGCGGAATGAAATGTCCGGCCACAAACGACAGCGCGAAAACGACCGACCCGTAAAACGCGATCTCCAGGCCGCGCAGCCACTTGTTGCGCGCGCTCAAACTGCCGGCGTAGACGCCGATGCCAAATAGCCCAACCAGGGCGATGGCGAAGCTTGTGAAAACGGCCTGCCGTCCCGCCAGGGCCGCAAAAAAGTATGGCAATATCGGAATCAGCGAGCCCCCCGCATACGAACTGCCCATTGCCAGAGCGGGCACGACATCGGATGATTCCGCGATGCGCGGATCGATCCCGAATTCGTCGCGCATCATTTCGTACAAGTAAATTTCAGGATTCTTGGCAAGACGCGACACGATGAGGTGCGCTTCGTCGGCGCTGAAGCCTTTGAGCTTGTAGTAAGCAACCAGTTCGGCGAACTCGTCTTTCGGATTTTCTTCCATCTCGCGCTTCTCCATCTCGATGGATTTGCGCACGACTTCGCGTTCTGATTTGCTTCCCTGGTACTCGCCGACCGCCATCGAGAGCGCGCCCGCAATCAGCGCGACCAGGCCGCTTACGAGTACGGAGACCCGGCCCCCCGAAGCGACGCCCACTCCGGTGACCACGCCCATCGTCGTGAGGATACCGTCTTTCGCCCCGAAGACGAATTCCCGCACACGACGCTGCTGCTCCAGTTGCCGCCGCTGCGGCGTGTCGGGAATACGCGGCTTGATCTTGTGCCAGCCCGGTGTATCGACGACGACTTTGAATTCGGGAACGTCGCTCACAGATGTTTCAGCCACCAGTGGAGCATGTGCCCGTAGAGATGACGCCGCTGTGCTATTCCCGCGATGCTGTGCGTGCGGCGCGGGTAGACCATGAAGTCTACGTTCGTTTGGTCAGCGTCTATGAACGATTGCAAGAGCGAGATCGTGTTTGCCATATGCACGTTGTCGTCGGATGTTCCGTGACTGATAAGCAGGTCACCATGGAGGTTTGCAGCCGCCGGGAGAACGGAGCTCGCATTGTACGCAGCAAGATCGTCTTGCGGCTTGCCCATGTACCGTTCGGTGTAGATCGTGTCGTAATAATGCCAGTCGGTCACGGGCGCGACCGCGGCTCCGGCTTTGAACAGCGTGCTGTGCGTCATCGCATACGCCGTTTCATACCCGCCGAAACTCCAACCCCAAATACCGATGCGCGCAGGGTCAACGTAAGGGAGCGACTGCAGGTAACGCGCGCCGATCTCCTGGCCCATCAGCGAACCCGGACCGAAATTGTGATAGAGCAGGCGCACGTTGGCGTCGCTGTCGATCTGCGAGGCCGGTCCATCGATACTGAATACGATAAACCCGTTCCGTGCGAGCAGTTGATGATAGAGCGCGCGCTGTTCGCCAAATGTGTTCGCGGTCGTCGGCGCAGCCGGCCCACCGTAGACGTAAACGATCACCGGGTACTTATGGCCCGCATCAAATCCCGGCGGCTTGATCATAGTCGCATCGAGCGGCCCGTACGGAGACGGCACCGAAAGCATCTCAACCGGCAACAGTTGCGAACGCAGCGGCTCGTTTCGCGGAGCTAAGACTACTGCAGAACCGCCAATTGCGACGAGGTCCGTTTGCGGCGGATCGGTCAACGTTGAATGCGTGTCAACGAAGAAAGCGCCGCCCGGTGCGAGCGAAACGTTATGCGAGCCGGTCGCGGGCGTGAGGTTGGTGACTCCGGCGTTAAGCGAAATCGCAAGCAGCGCGCGATCGCGCCGTGTCGGGTATGCCGCGGCCACATACGCCGTTGCGGCAGACGCGTTCACGCCCAGCAGCGCATCCGAGCGATATGCGCCGGTCAACCGGTGGAAATTGCGCAGTGCATCCAGCACGTACAGCCCGTTGGTTCCATCGCGGTCGAGCATCCAGAGCGATCTTCCGTCCGAAAGCCACGCCGGCAGCGGCACGACGTCGAGCCATTTCGGATCGCTCTGTTGGTAGATAACATGCGGCCCCACGCCGGACGTCGCGATGACGCGCAATGACGTTTGCGCGCGGTTCAGTACTTCGAAGATCAAGCCTTGCGGATGCGGCTGCCAGCCGAAAACCGGTAGGTATTGGTCTTGCGCGCCGGCGTCATAAACGAGTGAATCTTTGCCGCCCGGGAGCGTGATAAGCCGGAGCGTTACCTTCGGATTGCTTTCACCCGAGAGGGGGTATTTTTCGTCGCCGGTCACGTTATCGACCGGCATGAAGTCGACGATCGGGAAATCCGTGGCGGGACGCTCGTCCATGCGCATATAGGCGATCGACTTACCGTCGGGCGCCCACGCAAAGCCATGCGCTGTGCCGAGTTCCTCCGGATAGACCCAATCCAAACCGCCGTTGAGAATTCGATCCTCGCTGCCGCCCGCGGTGAGCCGCCGGATCGAAACTTTGGACGCGAGCGATGCCACGTAGAGATCCGCTGCCTTCACGTACGCGATCGCATCGCCTTGCGGCGACCATTGCGGATCTGACGCGCGCCGGTCGATTGCGCGATCCTGCCCGGTCGTGATGTTCCGCACGTACAGCGTTCCACCAATGGTAAATGCCAGAGAACGCGCATCCGGCGACCACACCAGCGAGCCGGGCGTTCCGGCGCCTTTTCCGTAGGAGCGCGGATCGATGAGAATGCGATCATTTCTTGCGCGCACATCGTAGAGGTGCAGCGGAACGGCTTGAAACGGATCCTGAGTCGCAAGCACATATAAAAACGAGTTGCCATCGGGCGCCCAGGTGATGCGCGACGGCTGCGCGCCCCATGGCACGGGAACGCCAAAGACCTGATCGAGCGTCAGCGCCGTCGATTGCGCACGGGCGGGCGCGCCGGAGAGCAGCGCGAGAACGGGAAGCGCAGCCAGGAAACGGCGCAGCATGGAAGCGGAGTTCACCGAAAGGCCCCGCGAATACTTGAGGCACCTCCAATGCCCAACCCCTTTGAAGAGAAGTTCACGCAGCAGAATCCGATCGTGGAAGCGGCAACGCGCATTCGCGCCCGCCGCGAGATTGCGCGCGCCGCCGACGGTATCGACGAGGGGCCGGTTCCATTTGAGGACGCCGAACAGGCTCTGGACGCCTTCGGCGAGCGGCTTGCCGCCGGTGCGAAACGGCTCAATGCAATCCTCGGACGCAGCGGCATGAAATTCGTGAAGATTTTGCATCCGCTGCGCTTGCGCTTGCGCTTTGCAGACAAGCGCGTCACGTTGGATCTCGATGAAGTCCATCAGCTCGTGCGTGTCTCCGGTCTGGGTTTGGACGGAGAGTGGCAATTCGATCCGGGCGCCCAGACGCCGTCACTGATCAACCTGTCGAAAATTTCAACCGAAGCGGGGTATGGTGAAGCGCTTACCGCTTCTTCTTTGCTGCAACTGATCGCCGCGGACGAGGCTTTGGAGCCCCCGCCGCACTTGCAAGGGCCCGGGCCGTTAAGCTTCTAGCCAGTATCTTGGGCGTCGGGCAAATCTGGTTGACCGGACACTCCCCGCAGCGCGGGATCGGCGCTTTACAGATCGCGCGGCCGTGCATGATCAGCCAATGATGGGCGTGGCGCCATTGCTCGCGCGGAACGATCTTCTGAAGATCTTGCTCGACGTCGCGCGGGTTCTTTCCGAGCGTTAGTCCCAAGCGGTGTGCGACGCGAAACACGTGCGTATCAACCGCGATCGCGGCTTGCTCGAACGCAACCGACATAACGACGCTCGCCGTTTTCCTTCCGACGCCGGCCAGCGCTTCGAGCTCTTCGCGTTGCGATGGAACCACGCCGCCGTGCTGTTCGGCCAACGCGCGCGAGGCGCTGATGATGTTCTTGGATTTCATTCGGAAGAATCCGCACGACCGGATAAGCCGTTCAACATCGCTCTGTTTGGCTTTTGCGAGTTTTTCAGGAGTTGGATATTTTGCAAACAGCGCCGGCGTTGCCAAATTCACGCGTGCGTCGGTGCACTGCGCCGAAAGAATGACCGCCATGAGCAGCTCGAACGGGTTGGAGTAATGCAGCGCCGTAACGGCGTGCGGATAGGTTTTTTCCAGGATCGCCAGCTCGCGCTCCGCGATGACCCTGCTTACCTTGCTTTTGGGGAACGGGATCTTCGGCATTAGCGGGCGGGGTTTGCCGCTGCAGGCGACGTATCCTCACGCCATGCCTGATATATCACGGCGCGAACTTCTCATTGGCGGAGCCGCGGCCGCCGCCACCGCCGGCGTGTTGGCCGTCGAAGGATGCAACGTCATCACCTCGGGCGGATCGCTCGCTCCGAACATTTCGTCGGCGTTTACGCTGACGACGCAGTATTCCGACCACACTTTCGGCGGAAAGACGCTGCGAACGCGTACGTTCGACGGCATTATTCCGGGGCCGACCATGACCGTCGTGCCGGGCCAGCAGCTCACAATCAACGTCGTCAACGGATTTCCGCCAAACGCGGCAGCAACGCCGGGGCCGGGCATCGACCCGATGAACAACCCGCATCTTTTCAACACCGCCAACTTGCATCTGCACGGTGTTCAAGTCGTGCCGCACATTTTCGACCCGATCGGTACCAGTGATCGCGCGGCGATGATGGTAGCCATCCAGCCGGGCAGCACCTATACGTACAATTTTTCGATTCCCGCGGATCAGCCGGCGGGACTCTACTGGTACCATCCGCACCACCACGGATCGACCGACGTCGAGGTTTCCGGCGGAATGGCCGGCTTGATTCTGGTCAAAGGCGCGATCGACAACGTTCCGGAGATTGCCGCCGCGCGCGATTTACGGCTGGCGTTTCAAACGATCAACGTCAACGCGAGCACGACGACCCCGGGCATCTACGATCTCGAGTACGCAGCCTATAAGCCGCCGGCAAGCGGCGGATACAAACCGCGCTCCGATTATCTTTTTGCGATAGTCAACGGACAGCTCGTGAATCTCATCGACTTCACCGTGCCGCCCGTTTGCGGCGCCTCGAACTGCGGCGTTCCGAACCCTTCGCCGCCACCGGTGGTGCAGGTGCAGCCGGGCGAGGTGGTCCGGCTGCGAATTCTCAACGGCTCGAACACGCTAAACCTGCCACTTTCACTTCCGGGCTTTGAAGTCTACGTGATCGGCTACGACGGCGTGAACCTGCTGGCGCCTCAGTTAGTCGATCTCGCCGGCGCCCACATGCTGTTGACGATGGGCGGGCGCATCGAGTTGCTTCTACGGGCTCCGGCGGCGCCGGGAAACTACAATCTTAGCGCAGTCGCCGATACGACCGATCCGCATCCGTGGCCGGCCTTTCCCCTTACGCAGTTCGTCGTATCCGGAACGCCGGTTTCGATGGCGATTCCCACGTCGTTGCCGACGCCGACACGTGAATATCCGTTGATTGCCGACAGCGATATCACCGGAACTCGCTCGGTTCTCTTCAGCAACACCTTTCCGTCGCCGTCGATTCTTTTCGGAACCGCACTCACCGTAAACGGCAACGTCTACGACGAGACAAGTGTCCCGGCGGAGTTCGTTCTACCGGTTGGAAACGCCGAGACATGGACGATCACGAACAACATGTCTGAAGGCCATCCGTTCCATCTCCACACCAATTCTTTCGAAGTGCATCAGGTCACCGGCTCGAGTGGCACCGTCAACTATAATCCACCGATCATTTGCGACAGCGTCTGGGTTCCGCCCAACGGTAAAGTCGTCATGCGCGTGCGCTATAAACAGTGGCGCGGCAAAGACGTCTTCCATTGCCACAAACTGGTCCACGAAGATCAGGGGATGATGTCGAACACGCTCTTGGTGTAGCGCAATAGGGGTGGGGCTAGCAATTCTCAGCAGCCGCACTCTCGCGCGCGCTCACCATGACGCTACCTACGGTTTTAAATATTGAACGAGCCAGTCGATCCAGCGCCGGTTGACGTCCATCGCGCGGACCGGATCGCCGGGTGAATGCCCTGCGATCGGATAGGCAAAGAAGCGCGTCGTTACGCCGTGATCGGTTAGCGCGCGGAACATTTCGTACGATTGCGTGATGGGAACGCGCACGTCGCCGGTATCGCTTAAGATAAGCGTCGGCGCCGTAATATTCCACGCGTACGTGATCGGCGACTGAGCACGGTAGAGCGCCATGTTGTTTCCAACGAACGGAGAGCCCGAAATCTCTGAAATGCCGACGGTAACGCCGTTATCGGAAAGCGTGTACTCGTCAACCCAATTATTGACGGCTGCACCCGCGACCGCCGCCTTCCAAATGTTGTAATGCCCCTCGAGCCACGAGGTCATGTAGCCGCCGTACGACCACCCCGAGACTCCGATGCGGGACGTATCGACGTGCGCCGTCTGTTCGACCGCTGCGATTCCCGCCATCACGTCGCGCCCCGGCCCCGCGCCCGCGTCGTTGAAAATAGCGTGCCAGTATTGCTCGCCTTGGTTATCGCTGCCGCGATAATTCGGATTGAAGACCAGGAAGCCGCGCGCGGCTAACAGCTGGTTGAGCGTGCTGAACGAAAGAATCGAAGCCGAATTCGGACCCCCATGAACCACGAGCACCAGCGGATAGGCTTTGCTGGCGTCGTATCCGGGCGGATACGTCAGCGTACCGTTCTCGGAAAATCCCTCGAACGACCACGTAACCGGTTGAACTTTGCCGAGATCGAGTTTCGCGACCGCGTCGTTATAAGACGTTAAGCGCCTCGGCGTCCCACTGGCGGAACTCATGTAATAGAGCTCGTTCGGATGGTTTGCTTCGCTCCCGGTAAACGCGATAGCGCCGGTGTTACTAACGCTGCCATCGAGCCAGAACGGTTGCACGGGCTGAACGGGCCCCAGCTGCAGGCGCTGCGCGGCGCCGTCGAGCGGCTTCACCCAAAGCGCTGCATCCGTTCCCCTGTGTCCCGCAATCAATAAAGATTTCGAATCCGGCATCCAGATCGCGCGCGCCACGTTCGTATCGATGTCGCCGGCCGTAACGTCACTCCCGTTACCGCCACTTGACGAGGTTACGAGAATGTCATTTTGTGCCGACGGATCGCCTTGAAACGGATAGAAATACGCGATCTTACTTCCATCGGGCGAGAAGCTGCCGTACCCTTCGTATTTGCCGTGCGACGTGAGCGTGCGAATTGTGCCCGACTGTACGTCGAGCACGTCAACAGTCGCGAGATAGCCGTCCGTATCGTAAGCGTTCGGCATGCGCGTGAAGATCAGCGATTTGCCGTCGGGCGACCACGACAAGGGTGATGCAGGCGGACCCGGCGGCGTGGCTGTGGGCAAACTCCAGGTGCCCTGCGTCAAGCGCTTATCACCGGAACCGTCGGCGTTGATCAGCCAAATATGATTTGGCGCCGGCGCCGCTTTGTCTTGATAGGCTTGGTCACCCACGACAAACGCGTCGAGATGTTTCTCGATGTCTTTTTTGTTGACCGGATCGTCGGGCGTAACGTAGGCGATCGCGCCGCCATCCGGACGCCACGTGAACTGCTCGACGCCGTTTGCCGCGTGCGTCAACTGCGATGCGTCGCCGCCGCGCATATCCAGAACGAAGACCTGCTCGGCAGCTTTGTCTCCTTCGCCCGTGATCGAAAGAAACGCCAAGCGCTTTCCATCAGGCGACCATGCCGGCGAAGCGACACCGCGCCGCCCCGCGGTCAGCGGCCGCGTGCTGTTGTCGCCTAAGTTGTAGAGCATCAGCGTGCGCATGCTGCGATCTGTTTTATAGTCGGGAACCGAGAGAATGAACGCGATGACGCTGCCGTCAGGCGAGAGCGCCGGCTCGGAAAGTCCCGAGAGCGACTTCATGTCATCCAAAACCATCGTGCGCGCCGAGGCCGAAGCCGCCGTCGCAACGATGAGCGCCAAAATCAAAGCGAAATGCTTCATCATTACCTCAAATACCGGTCGACCCAGGCAAGCCAACGTTTTGTGACGTCTTCGGAGCGAACGGGATCGCTCGGAAAATGCCCGTGCACCGGATACGCTACGAACTGCACCGGCACGCCATTGTCTTTGAGCGCGTGGTACATCTTGAACGAATTGGTGATCGTCACGTTGTTATCGCCGATGTCGCCCATAATCAGCGTCGGCGCCTTAATCGATTGCGCGTACGTGATCGGCGACTGCTCGCGCCACATGGCCGTATACTTCGGATTCCAAGGCGAACCCCCGAACCACGGGACGTCGGTGTAAACGTAAAACGCTTCGTTGTAGTCGTCGAACCAGTCATTGAGCGCCGCGCCGGCGACAGCCGCTTTCCAAATATTGTAGTGGCCGGTCATCCACGAGGTCATGTAACCGCCGTACGACCAGCCCGTGACCGCCATACGGCTCGTGTCTACCTTATAAGCTTTCTCGACGGCCGCGATTCCCGCCATCACGTCGCGTCCGGGACCTGCGCCGGCATCATGCCAAATTGCGTGTTCGTAACGATCGCCTAAGTTTGTGCTGCCGCGGTAGTTGGGATTAAAGATCAGATAGCCGTGCGCAGCAAAAATCTGATTCTGGCTGTTCCAGACCAACGTCGACGCCGATTGCGGTCCGCCATGGACGATAAGCACCAGCGGGTAGGATTTCTTCGAATCGTAACTGGGCGGAAGCGTCAGTACGCCGTCTTCCGAGAAGCCGTCGTTCTTCCAATTCATCTCGACGACGCGGCCCAGCTGCAGCTTGGTTATGAATCCGTTGTAATTCGTTAGCCGTACCGGCGTCGATTTCGGGGACGCGAGATAATAGAGCTCAGCCGGATGATTGGTCGTCGTACCGGTGAACGCAAGCGCGCCCGTCTTGCGCGCGACCGGACCGGTTTGCGAGATCGCGACATTTCCCAGGTTGACGCGCTGCGTCGATCCGCCTAAGGTGACGTACCATGCAGCGACATTCGATCTGTCAGGTCCGAAGAGCCACAGCGCTTTGCCGCTCGGATCCCAAGCCGTACCGTTAATTGTGCGATCGATGTGCGCGCGAATATCTTTGCCGGGTCCGCCGCCGATATGCGTGACGTAGATGGCATTTCCTTTGGTGTCGTCGCCGTTGGCGTTGCGCGAATACGCGATCAGATTTCCGGCCGGCGCAAAATCAGGCGAGCCTTCCAAACCTTTGTTGCCGGTTAACGGGCTTCGCTTTCCCGTCCGCGCATCAACAATATCGATGACCGCACCCAAGGAATCGCCGATCAGCGGCGTCGGAAAATGAATGATCGCAATCTTCTTACCATCGGGCGACCACGAGATATCCGACGTGGCGCCGGGATCGACGGTGCCCAAGCTCCACGAGCCGCTCGTCAGGCGTTTAGACGTGCCGCCGTTGCTTCCGATCGTCCAAAGATGCGACGGGATGGATGCTTCGGTGTGCAGATAATCGTTCGCGCCTACTTCAAATGCGTCGTTATGCGCTTCGACTTGTTTCTTGTACGGATTCGGATCCTGCGTGATGAAGGCGAACTGCGAGCCGTTGGGGCTCCAGGCAAATCCGTCAACGCCTTGCTCGGCTTTGGTAACCGGCCGCGGATCTCCGCCGTCGAGCGGGAGAACGAATATCTCTTCTTGCGGATCGGTCACGCCCTCAACCATCGTCGACATCAAGAACGCAATGCTCGATCCGTCGGGCGACCAGCGCGGTGAAGCTAATCCGCGGCGATTGAACGTGATCTGCCGGACTTTCTTGGTCTTCACGTCCATCAGCATCAGATCGCTTTGCGAGCGATCTTTCGCGAAGTCCGGACGTGAACGCACGAAGACAATTCGCTTTCCGTCCGGTGAAATTTGCGGACTGCTGAGCGAAACGATATTGCGAACGTCGCTAAAGTCGATGGTACGAGCGGAGGCCGCCGCCGGGAACAAAGCCGCGATAGAAATCGCAGCGATTATTGCTAAGCGCATCGGGACGAATGTACGCTAGTCGGTAAGGGCGACCTGCCTTTTGCGGACGGTAACGAGTCCGTCGCGCGCGAGCGCTTCGACGAGCATCGTGACGTCCTGAGCCGAGCGGCCCGGCAGCGCCAGCTCACGGTGCAAGGCGAGCAACGAGACGCGCCTGCCGGGAGGCAGGTTCCGCAAACGGTCGATGATTCGTCCGCGCGCGAACCGGGCCGTCTGTTCGAACGGCAAGGTCTTCGCTTTAGGCGGCGAGCGTTTGAGCTCGGCCGGCTCGACCGGAAAGGAAGGGCAAAGCGATTTCAGCGGACAGATCGCGCACTTCGGCGCGCGCGCGGTGCAAACCGTGGCGCCGAAATCCATCAGCGCCGAATTCCAATCGTGTCCCCGGCCGCGGGGGACGAACGCTTGCGGTTCTTCCGTACCGAGCGTTAAGCGCTGCACGACGCGGCGCACGTTCGTATCCACGGCAGCGTCATCGTATTCAAACGCAAACGTTCTCAATGCAGCGGCCGTGTAGGGACCGATACCGTTCAGCCGGCGCAAAGACTCGACGTCACGCGGCACGGCGCCCTGGAATCGCGTGACAATTTCTTCCGCGATCCGTTTCAATCGCAACGCACGGGAATTGTAACCCAGCCCTTGCCATTCGCGGATCACGTCGGCCAGCGACGCCGCGGCCAAAGTTCGCATATTCGGGAAGCGTTTGAGAAACGCTCGATATTTCGGCAGGACGCGATCGACTTGCGTCTGCTGCAGCATGAACTCGCTGACCAGAACGCGGTAAGGGTCGCGCGTTTTGCGCCATGGCAAGTGGCTCCGGCCGTTTTTCGCGTACCAAGAAAGCAATCGTCGCTGAACCGGCTTCACGCCCGGTGCTTCGGCGGAGGCGCGCACGGGCCCGTCGAAGCCGAATTTCATGGCAGAGCATCAAGTCGACGCCGTCGTGATCGGCGCGGGCCCGGGCGGCTACCACGCCGCGATCAGGTTAGGGCAACTCGGGAAGAAAGTCATTTGCGTGGACCGCGACGAGGCGGGCGGCGTTTGCTTGAATTGGGGATGCATTCCGACAAAAGCACTATTGCACGTCGGCGAGATCGTGTGGCAGATCGATCATGCGGACGCGCTCGGGCTCAAAGTGCCCAAGGCGGAAGTCGATCGCGAAGGCGTCGCCAAGTTCAAGACCGAGGTTGTCAACGCAAACGTCGGCGGCGTAAAGCAGCTCTTCAAATTCAACAACGTGCAGTTCATTTACGGCGAAGCTTCCTTTAAAAGCGCGACGGAAATAACCGTCAAGACCAAAGAGGGCGGCACCGACACGATTAAGGCGGAGTACGCCGTGATCGCCACCGGCTCGGCCCCGGTCGACGTGAAGGCATGGCCGCGCGACGGCGAGACGATCATCAACTCCGATGACGCCGTGCAACTCAAATCTGTCCCGAAAACGATTTTGATCATCGGCGGCGGCGTCATCGGCTTGGAATTCGCAACCGTTTACACGCGCCTTGGCGCGAAGGTGCTCGTCGTCGAGATGATGCCGCAGATATTGACCGGCACCGATCTGGAGATCGGCAAAGAACTCGGACGCATCCTCAAAAAACAGGGCGTCGAGATCATGCTGAACACCAAAGTCGGCGCCGTCAAGAAAGACGGCAAGACTGTCAAAGCGACGTTCAACGGCGAGGGTACCAACGGCAAAGACGAAACGCGCGACTTCGAATGCGTGCTCGTGGCGGTCGGCCGGCGTCCCGTCAGCGATAACTTGAACCTGCAGGCCGCGGGCCTGGAAGCCAACGAGCGCGGATTCGTCGATGTCGACCAGCAGCGCCGCACGAAAGTCAAAAATATTTTCGCGATCGGCGACATCGCCGGAATGCCGCTGCTCGCGCACAAGGCCATGAAAGAAGGCGTCATCGCGGCCGAAGTGATCGCCGGTGATAAGTCTGCCGCCTTCGATCCGGTCGCGATTCCCAATTGCGTCTACACCGATCCGGAAGTGGCAACTGTCGGACTTTCGGAAGAAGAGGCCAAAGCCGCCGGCCACGAGGTACGCATCGGTAAGTTTCCGCAGAAAGCCAGCGGCCGCGCGCGGACGATGAACGATACCGACGGATTGATCAAACTCGTCGGCGACGCAAAAACCGACATGCTGCTCGGCATGCACATCGTGGCGCCGCAAGCGGAATCCCTGATCGGCGAAGGCGTGATCGCGCTCGAGATGGGCGCGACGCTCGAAGACATCGGCCTCTCCATTCATCCGCACCCCACGCTGACCGAGGGCATCATGGAAGCGGCCGAAGCCGCCCACGGCAAAGCGATCCACATCGTGAACCCCAAGCCTAAAGCCCCGCAACCGGCGGCTGCAAAATAAGATTCTAAGGGCTGAATGAACGCCAGGGTGCTCGATCTCGGGCTGCGGCCTTATCGCGAGATCTGGCAGATGCAGCACGAGTTACACGAACGGGTCGGCAAAGGCCAAGACCCCGAGACGTGGATTTTCGTCGAGCATCCGCCCGTTGTCACGCTTGGCCGCAACGCTAAGTCCGGCAACGTCCTTCTTTCTAAGGAAGCGCTGGCGCAGCGGGGCGTGGACCTCGTCGAGATCGAACGCGGCGGCGACGTCACCTATCACGGTCCTGGGCAACTCGTCGTCTACCCTATCCGGCGCTTGGCGCGCTTTCGCGAAGTCGTTCCGCTTGTGCGTGCCCTTGAGAGCGCCGTTATCCAAGCGTGCGCGAAGTTCGGCGTGCGTGGCGAGCAGCACGCGGATCACGCCGGCGTGTGGGTTGGCAACGATCAGCTCTGCGCGATCGGCTTGTCTGTAAGAAAGATGACGTCCATGCACGGCATCGCGCTCAATGTCTCCAACGATTTGAGCTACGACTCGCTCATCAATCCGTGCGGTTTAACCGATCGCGGACTGACGAGCCTCTCGAAGGAAGCAGGCCGCGCCGTTTCGATCGCCGAGGCACGCGACGCGTTGCTCGACGCTTTCGAAAAAGCTTTTGGCTTCACGCGGGCCTCGTCGGAGGCGGTCGCATGATACACGTCGACCTGACCCGCGAGCGGCGCGTGCCGAAGCCCGAATGGCTGAAAGTGAAACTGCCGCACGGCGACGACTACGAGCGCGTGAAGCGCGAAGTAACGGGGCTGCGCTTAAATACCGTCTGCCAAGAAGCGATGTGCCCGAACCTGGCGGAATGCTGGGGCGCCGGCACGGCGACGATCATGATTCTGGGCGATACGTGTACGCGCGGCTGCCGTTTCTGCAGCGTAAAGACCGGCAACCCGAAGGGCGTTGTTGATTGGATGGAGCCGGTGCGCGTAGCCGAAGCGGTGCGCGATCTCGGCTGGAAATATTTGGTGCTGACCGCGGTTGATCGCGACGATCTGGCCGACGGAGGCGCGCTCATCTTCGCAAACACGGTGCGGGAGATCCACGAGCGCGTGCCCGGATCGCGTGTAGAAATCCTGAGCGGCGACTATCGCGGCGACTTAAACGCGCTCGACATTGTGCTCGACGCCAAGCCCGACGTCTTCGCGCACAACCTCGAAACGGTGCGCCGGCTCACGCCGCGCGTCCGCGACAAGCGCGCCAAGTACGACCAATCGCTGAGCATCATGCGGCACGCCAAGCAACGCGCGCCCGACCGTTACACGAAGACCTCAATCATGCTCGGTCTGGGCGAAACCGACGAAGAGATCGAACAAGTCATGGACGACGCCCGCTCCGCTGGCGTGGACATCTTCACGATGGGCCAGTACTTGCAGCCCACGAAAAAACATCTGCCGGTCGAAACCTTCGTCCATCCGCAGAAATTCGCGCAGCTCGGCGAGGTCGCGCGCACCAAAGGCTTTCACCAAGTCGTTTCGAGCCCGCTCTCGCGCAGCTCGTATCACGCCGAGCAGGCTTTTGCCTAGCGCATAAGAGTGACACCGTTCTTTTTGCGGCGGCCGATACTCGCGGCCGTCTGTTCACTGGTCATCGTCATCGCGGGACTTATCGTCATCCCGACTTTGCCGATCGCCCAATACCCGCAGATCGCGCCGCCGGTCGTAACGATCAGCGCCAACTACACGGGCGCCAACGCGCAGGCGGTCGAGTCGGCCGTCACCACGCCGCTCGAACAAGCCGTTAACGGCGTCGAGGGCCTGCGCTACGTCACCTCGACGAGTTCCGACAACGGCACCAGCTCAATCACGGCTACCTTTAATCTCGGCACGAATCTCGACACAGCGGCGAGCGACGTGCAGAATGCGGTGCAATCGGCGCTCGGACGACTGCCGAACGAAGTCAAGCAGACCGGCGTCACCGTCTCGAAAAATTCTGGCACGTTCGCGATGGCGCTGGCGTTGCGCTCGACCAACAAACAATACAACCAGCTCTTCTTAAGCAACTTCGCGGAGCTCAACGTCGTCAACGCGCTCAAACGCGTGACGGGCGTGAGCAACGTCATCATCTTCGGACAGCGGCGCTATGCGATGCGCGTGTGGGTCAATCCGCTGCAGCTGCAAGCGCGCGGGCTCGCCATCTCCGACGTCATCGGCTCGTTGCAAGAACAAAATGTTGAAGTCGCCGCCGGCAGTATCGGCAGCGCTCCCGAGGCCTCCAACCAGCCGTTTACCATCAGCGTGCACGCCGAGGGACGCCTAAGCACTCCCGATCAGTTCCGCAATATTATCATTCGCGCCGATCCGAACGGCGGCTTTACGCGCCTGGGCGACGTGGCCCGCATCGAGATCGGCGCCGAAGATTACTCGAGCGTCATCTCATTCGACGGAAACAAAAACGTCGTCGGCATGGGCGTGCTGCAACTTCCGACGGCCAACGCACTGCAAGTCTCCCAAGGCGTGCGCGCGCAAATGGACGAGTTACAGAAGACGTTTCCGCCCGGTGTGACCTGGGAGATGGCCTTCGATAGTTCGGAGTTCGTGAACGAATCGATCCGCGAAGTCATCTGGACGCTGCTGCTTTCGATCTTCCTGGTCATCGCGGTCATCTATCTTTTCTTGCAAGATCCGCGCTCAACGGTCATTCCGGCCGTCACGCTTCCGATCTCGCTGATCGGCACGTTCTTCGTGATGAAGCTCTTCGGCTTCACCATCAATACCATCACGCTTTTCGGCTTGACGCTCGCGACCGGATTGGTGGTTGACGACGCGATCGTCGTCATCGAAAACATCGCGCGCTTTATTCAAGAGAAAGGCATGACCGGAAACGAAGGCGCCGCCGCGGCCATGCGCGAGGTTCAAGGTGCGGTCGTAGCGTCGTCGCTTGTGCTGCTGGCGGTTTTCGTGCCGGTCGCATTTTTTCCGGGAACGACCGGACAACTCTACCGCCAGTTCGCGATGACAATCGCTGCGTCAATTACCATCTCGCTCTTTGCGTCGCTCACGCTGACGCCGGTCATGTCCGCGCGCATGCTCCGGCGCGACTACCACTCACACTTTCCGCTCTTCGTGATTTTCAACCGTGGCTTGGACGCCTTCCGCGGTTGGTACCGCGACACGCTGCCGAAAATGATGCGCGCGCGCTATCTGGTGGCGGCGCTCTTCCTCGGCGCGCTGCTCGCGACGTTCTTCCTCTTCCGTACCGCGCCGACGGCGTTTATTCCCGACGAAGATCAGGGATTTTTCGTCGTAACGATTCAAGCTCCGGAAGGTTCGTCGCTCGCGCACGAACTGAGCGTGGCAAAACGCGTTGAGGCCATCCTCAGCAAACAGCCGGAGATCGTGCACGTCTTCGACGTCTCGGGTTTCAGTTTCACCGGAAGTGGCCCCAATCGTGGCATTCTCTTCGCGCGACTGGCGCCGTGGTCGCAGCGCCGCGGAGGTCAGCATTCGCTGCCGGCGCTGCTGCAGCGCATTCAAATGCAATTCTTCGGCATCCCCGATGCGCAAGTGTTCGCATTCAATCTGCCGGCGATTCAAGGCGTTGGAAATTTCGGCGGTTTTCAATTCGAATTGGAAGATCGCGGCAACGTCGGGCTGCCCGCGCTCATGGGCACGGCGTTCGGTTACATGGGGCTCGGGAATAAAGATCCGGATCTGCTCAATGTCTTTACGACATTCCGCATCAATTCGCCGCAGATGCAAATCCACGTCGACCGCGAGAAGGCCAAGTCGATCGGCGTCTCGCTGACCGACGTCTTCAACACGATGCAGACCGATCTCGGATCATTTTACGTCAACGACTTCGACTATCTCAACCGCTCGTACCGCGTCATGGTTCAGGCCGAAGAACCGTTCCGCAACAGCATGCAGTCACTGCAATATCTGTACGTGCGCTCGAAAGACGGTGGCATGGTTCCGCTCGGCGGCATCGCGCAGACGAAGCTCGGCCTTTCATCGCCTATTATCAACCACTACAATCTCTACCGCTCGATCGAAATCAACGGATCGGCAGCCGCGGGCAAAGGCTCCGGACAAGCGATCGCGGCAATGGAAAAACTCGCCGCGCAGATCGATCCGCCCGGGGTGAGTTATGAGTGGTCGGGCATTTCGCGCGAGGAAATCGAAGGCGGGGTGCTTTCGGCGCTGATTTTCGGAGTCGGCATCGTCTTCGTGTTCCTGGTGCTTGCCGCTCAGTATGAAAGCTTCGTCGATCCGTTCATCGTGCTACTCGCCGTGCCGGTCGCCATTCTCGGCGCTCTCGTCTTCCTCGATGTGCGCCACATCGCAAGCGACGCCTACGCGCAGGTCGGCTTCGTCATGCTGATCGGGCTGGCGAGTAAGAGCGCCATTCTTATCGTGGAGTTTGCAAATCAGCAATTGGCGCAAGGCGCAGATCTCATCACCGCGGCATCCCGCGCCGCGCAGACCCGGCTGCGGCCCATCTTGATGACGTCGCTTGCGTTCATCATCGCCGTAACGCCGCTGGTTTTTGCAAGCGGCGCCGGCAGCGCGGCCCGCCATTCGCTCGGAACGGCGGTCTTCGGCGGCATGGTCGTTTCGACGATCCTAAACTTAGCAATTACGCCTGTGCTCTATGTTATCGTGAAGTCGTGGGTTTTGCGGCGCAAGGGCTTGCGCAGGTTCCCAGCCGACTTGCCGGAGCTCGGTCTGCCTGAAGGCGAACCCCCAGTTCCCGCCTAACCCCAAAAATCCACACCGCTGGAGCTGGAGATCGATTTGATGCTTCGTTCTTTTTTTCGTGCAGGCGCACTCTGCGTGATTTCGGTTACTCTTGTCGCCGCGCCGGCGCTGGCCGACGTAACCGGACCCTACGGCACGGTGGTCCGCGGCGCGAACACCGCGATCAAGAACGCGATGAATGCTCACAGATTACCCCCGGGCACGGTCGCGCAAGTCCCGCCCGTCGGTCAGGTTCCAGTTGGAGGCAAAACGGAAATCGGTCTGCCGACCGGCTTCACGTACACGGTGGATTTCTCGTTCGCGCATCCGTACGGCAATGTCGGCAGCTTTGGAAACAAGTGGATGCAAGGCGGCACCGACGTCGTCGCAGGCTACGGCTTCAGCCCGAAGATGAGCGTTATCGCCAACTATTACGAACTGCAGCACTATCCGGTCGGTTTCAATAGCGGACAAGTTCCGTTTTTCTTGCCTAGCGGCTTTCCGCCGATTCCGGGCGTCAATCCGAGCTGCGTCGATCTCAGCGGCGCGACGTCGAGCACATGCACCGGCATCAGTGCGCCGGTTGACGTCACGACCAAAGATAAGTTTTTTCTCGGACTTTGGGAGAATCTGATCAACGTCGGAAAATTCCGCGGCCGGGAGATTCCGATCGTCGTTACGCCGACCTACGTCTCGCGCTGGTCGCAAGTCAACGCATCGGGCGGTAACGGCGACGTGGTTCCGTTCGTCGATTTCAACGGCGTGCCGCACTTCGGCATCAGCACGCGCACGACGCAAGTCTACTCGCTGGCCGTAACGATTCCGTTCTTGAAGACGCCGAAGATGTTCGGCACGTTCACCGTGGCGCCATCGTGGCTGGTGCATACGGCCGGACTCAACCAGCAGAACCACGCGCAGCTCTATCAGATTCTCTATCTCGAATACAACCCGACGCCCACCACCAAAATCTTCCTGGAGCCGCAGAGTTCGCGCGACTATCTGCCCGCCGATCCGTACGCGCAGCATGTGGCCGCTTACTTTGCCGGGATTGCCCAGCGCTTGGGGCCAACGGCGTTCGTACAGTTGGTGCTCAATAGCGGCGGCCCGACCAACTACACGCCGTACGGTATCAAGCAACTCAACTGCCTGCAGCTACCGTGTTCGGCCAATACGGTTCCGACGGTCGGAGGCCTGAAGGCGACGCAGTTGCAGATCCAAATCGGTATCGGTTCGCCCAGCGTCATTCAGTTTTAATTACGGGGATGAGCAACATGCAAACAACTATCCAACGCGCTGCGGCGGCGCTCACACTCATCGCTCTGGCGGCTTGCAGCGGCGGCGTCGGCAGTAACGGCAGCGTGCCCGTTGCCCCCGTGTTACCGGCGGGCGGAGGATTGACGCAACAGAATTTGGTCGGCGTCGGCGACAGCCTGACGTTCGGCGAGCAATCCGAAGGACAGCTCGGCGATCCAACGGCAACCGCGCCGGGTATCTCCGCGCTTCCCGGCGCAGCCGTGCCGCCGACGCAAGAAAATGGCTTCTGGTCGCTTCTCTATCAGCAATACACTGGAAAGAGTGCCGCCAGCACGGGCGTGCTTCCGCTGATCGTGAAGCCGGGCTTGGGAAGCCAACTCGTCGTTTCCACTTTAAACGCGGGTTTCGCGCCGACGCACCTCGGATGCGATGCATTCAACCAACAGGCCTACTCACAGGCAACGTGGCCGCTCACGCGCATGGCTCCGTCGTCGCCGATTGCTAACCTCGGCGTTCCTGGCGCGACCATGCATGAAGCCGTCGCGATGAATGCGCCGATTACCGGCGCGCCGCCGGGACCGGTGGGGACGAGCTGCCCATCATACGTTACCCTTCCGGGCGACGCGAGTTCGGGCGGTCTGCAATCGCTCATCCAAGACGAAAGCAAACTCTTCTATCCGGTGCTGGGCCAATTCGCAGCGACGCTGCCCAACCCGACCATGCTCAACGCCGCCGTTTCGCTCAAACCGAAAGTCACGACGGTTTGGCTTGGCGCAAACGACCTGCTGAAGTTCATCTTCTCGCACGGGAATTCGCCGGTCACCGATTCGCCCACACAACTGGCAACTGACCTCACGCAGATCATCACGACGCTGCAGGCGAGCGGATCGCAAGTCGTCGTCGGCGATCTGCCTGATATTCTCGGCAACCCGGGTACCGGGGAACTTCCGGTTCCTCAATTCTTTCCGGCCGCAAAAATCTCGGCCGACTTGCAGAAGCTCGGCGTACCGGCCCCCGTTGCCGGAGCCGTGCAGGCGTACATTATCGGCAAGTACACGGGCGCGACCGGTTTCTTGACGGAGTCGGGTTTCTTCGGCGTGCTGGCGGAACTCGGTTCTTCCTCGCCGAGCATTACCCCGAACCTCGATCCGGGCGGACCCGGCAGCGGCGACGGTCCGACCTATTTGGACTCAGCGTTTTCCGCGCAAGTCATCGGACTGAACGCCGCCTATAACTCGGCAATCGATTCGACCGCCACCGCGACCGGCGTTGCACTTGCACCAATTACGACGCAGTTTAGGGCACTGGCCGCGACGGGCCTCACGCTCGCTCCCGGCGTGACGCTGACGTTACAATTCGGCGGCGGCATCCTGAGCTATGACGGTTTGCATCCGTCGAACACGGGTTACGCGGTAATTGCGAACGTTTTCATCGGCGCGCTCGATACGAAATACAACCTCGGAATCGCTCCGCTGTCGAATGCGCAAGTCGGAGCAATCGCGCAGACGGATTCATACAACCCGTTTGTCATCCGCGCTATCAATCCGGCGTGGCCGTATCCGCTCCCCTAGCCGATGGCTAGCATCGACGACGTCAAGAAAGCGCGACCCGGCGAGCTGAAGCTCATCGACATTCGCAAGAAGCCCGACGAGCAGCAAATCCCAGGCTCAATGCGTGCAGACGGCGAGGCGCTCGAAGCGATGGTCGATTTGCCATTCACCAAAGACGAGCACGTCGTGCTCTATTGCGGGAGCGGCAATTCATGTTCGCGCGTTGCGCAAACGTTACGCGAAAGAGGCTACAACGCCGAAGCGCTGGAGGGCGGCTACGCAGCTTGGCAATCGGCCGGCCTCCCTTTAGAGCCGCGGCCCGACTAGATTGTCATGGTGAGCCGCGATCGCCCTTGGGGCGAACGCGATGTCGAATCACGGCCGAGCCTGTCGAGGCCCGCGTAGCACTAACGATACATATCAAGAAATGAAAATATTGATCGCAGCGCTCGTTGCTCTAACTATCATTCAAGTCGGCTTGAGCAAGCAGAGATTCACCCAAGTGGTTCTCAGCACGAATCACTACAGCTTTACGTCCGAGGGAAATCACGTGAGCCGGTACTATCTGCTCTGCCGCGCCACGTGTCAAGGGACAAATCCGCGCGTTTCCATCTCGGAATTGGTCGCCGCCCTAAAACATCCTCAACAGAATGCGGCCGCCGGATTTTCGCAAATTGTAACTCAGAAGTGGCTGGATGCTACGGCTGAAGCGGCATACCAGCGACAGTTACGTATCTTTCGAGACGCCAATCAACCCAGTGAACTCCATGATAGGTTCATGGCCATCTACCGAAATCGAACCACTGTGCTGGACCTCTTAGCGAAAGCTTATCAAACTCAATCCCCAAACGAGGAAGAATATTTTCAAATCACCGGAACCTTTTCCAAAGGGCCAGTAACTTCATTCGCAAGCCAAAAAACGCTTTTGCCATTCCTGTTACCATTTAGGATAATGGTTAATGGCCAAGTAAGAGTCAGTTATGATCCTCAATTGTCGCGAGACGCTGCCTCCGCGTTGAGTCCGATAGACCCCGTGAAGCGGTTACTTGAGGGCGAGGGCTGGCAGGGTTTCGTCGGCAGCCTTGTTTACGAGCAGGCGCGAGCACAATAAGGCTTCTACGCGTAAACCCCGCGAAGCTTTAGCGACTGAACGACCCGATCGATCGCCACCATATACGCGGCGGTGCGGTACGGAATTTTATGCCGGTTGGCGATACTGCGCAATTCGTGGAAGTTGGTAATGAGCGTATCTTCGAGCCGGTCGTTCACTTCGTTGAGCTTCCAGAAGTAGCCCATCTTGTCTTGAACCCACTCGAAGTATGAAACCGTAACGCCGCCGGCGTTGGCCATGATGTCCGGAATGACCGTTATGCCGCGCTCGTTCAAAATATGGTCGGCGTCCGGTGTCGTGGGGCCATTCGCGCCTTCAACAACGAGCTTCGCTTTCACGTTCGGCGCATTCTCCGACGTTAGCACGCGCTCCAGCGCCGCGGGCACAAGCACGTCGCACTCGCTTACCAGCAGCTCCGCGTTGCTGATTTTATCCCCGCCGCGAAACGCCGCCAGATTGTGATCTTGCTCCGCTAGCTCAATCGCCTTTTCGAGATCGATACCCTTCGGATTGTAGTAGGCGCCGGTGACGTCGGAAATGCCAACGATCTTACATCCGCGCTGCGCAAACAACCGCGCGGCCCACATGCCGACGTTGCCAAACCCCTGAATGATGACTTTCGTTTGCGACGGCTTGATCTTCATGTTCTCCATCTCGTCCATCGCAACGATCGTAACGCCGCGTCCGGTCGCTTCGACGCGCCCCTTCGATCCGCCAATCGCCAGCGGTTTGCCGGTTACGACGCCCGGCACCGTTTGGCGCATGTGCATCGAGTATGTGTCCATGAACCACGCCATCGTCTTGGAGTTCGTCCCGACATCGGGCGCAGGAACATCTTTGTCCGGTCCGACCACTTCCACCAGCTCCGCCGCGTAGCGGCGCGTGATGCGCTCGAGTTCGCTATCGGAAAGTTTTGACGGATCGCACGTCACGCCGCCCTTTGCGCCGCCGAACGGCAAATCCACAACCGCGCATTTCCAGGTCATCCAAAACGCGAGCGCCGTGACTTCGTCGAGCGTCACTCCCGGATGGTAGCGAATGCCGCCTTTGACGGGACCGCGCGCGAAATTGTACTGCACGCGATAACCGGTGTAGACCTCGAACTCGCCCGAGTCGCGCTGGAACGGGATCGAGAAAATAATTTGACGCGACGGATGGGTGAGAATCGCGCGCATCGAGCGCTCGAGTTGGAGCAGCTCGGCCGCTTCGTTGAAATACGCGATGCCGTCGCCAAAGACCGAAACATCGCGCGCGGTGGTGGTTACTGTAGGGTTCACACGTTAAACCGAAAGTTCACGACATCGCCTTCTCGCATGACATAATCCTTACCCTCGCTGCGCACCTTGCCCGCTGCCCGCAGCGCGTCCATCGTTTTATAGCGCACGTAATCGGCGTAGTCTACGATTTCTGCCCGAATGAAGCCGCGCTCGATGTCGGTGTGAATGGTGCCGGCGGCTTGCGGCGCCCTGGTCCCGCGCTCGATGGGCCACGCCCGGCTCTCCTTGGGGCCGGCGGTCAGGAACGTCATAAGCCCGAGCGCGTCGTAGGCGCTGGCCGCCAGTCGGTCCAGGCCGCTGCGCTCGATGCCGAGCTCGTGCCGGAATTCGACAGCTTCCGCGTCGGTCAAGCCAGCCAGTTCGGCCTCGACCTTGCCGCTCAGGACGACGACGCGGCTGCCCTCGCCCTTCGCAATGGCCTCCACGGCTTGCACCAGCGGCCCTGGCGCGGTGAGTTGCTCCTCATCGACGTTGGCCACATACAACAGAGGCTTAGCGGTCAGCAGAAACGATTCGCCGGCCACGTCCGCTTCGTCGGATCCGGCCGGAAACGACCGCGCCGGGCGCCCTTGCTCCAGCGCCGCGATCAGGTTCTCGGTAGCCGCGACTTTGGGCCGCATCTTCGGGTTGGCGCGGGCCTCGCGAGCGAGTTTGTCGACTCGCTTTTGCAGGGAAGCCAGGTCCGCGAGCGCCAGCTCGAGGCCGACGATCTCGATATCGCGGGCCGGATCGGGTCCGCCCTCGACGTGGATGACATTTTCGTCGTGAAAGCACCGGACGACCATCGCGATCGCGTCGGTCTCGCGAATGTGGCTCAAAAAAGCGTTGCCCAGGCCCTGCCCCGAACTCGCGCCGCGCACCAATCCGGCGATGTCCACAAAGCGGACGGTCGCCGGAACGATACGTTCGGACTTTTCGATCTCGGCTAGCGCGTCGAGCCGCTCGTCGGGCACCGGCACCTCGCCGACGTTGGGTTCGATCGTGGCAAACGGGTAGTTGGCGGCCAACGCCTGCGCGGACCGCGTGAGCGCGTTAAAGATTGTGGACTTGCCGACGTTGGGCAAACCGACGATACCGCAGGATAGCGCCATGGAACCGCGCTCCGTTCGGCTGGGCTGCTTCGGCGACCTGGCAGGCAGAGCGCTTCCGAGCGCGTACGTTTGGATAGGCATGCGCCAGATGAAGGTCGATAAGCTCGGGATCGATCTGCTCACGCACGATCCGGTCGTCATCCTCAAAGACGTCGACGGACAACGCTTCCTTCCAATTCTCATCGGCCCGTTCGAAGCGACCGCGATCGCGCTGGCGCTCGAAGGCGCGCAAGTTCCGCGCCCGCTCACCCACGATCTCATCCGCACGATCTTCGAAACGCTCGAAGCGCGGCTCGAACAAGTCGTCATCCACGACATCCGTGAGTCCACATTCTTCGCCAAACTCGTCGTGCGCAAAAACGGCGAACTGCAAGAAGTAGATACGCGCCCGTCCGACGGCATCGCGCTGGCGCTGCGCATGAGCGCGCCCATTTACGTTGCCGACAAAATCGTGCTCGAAGAATCGATCTCCAGCGAAAAAACCGGCGAAGCCGATATCGAGAAGTTCAAGAAATTTATCGAGGATCTGAAACCGAGCGATTTTAACCGATAGCGGTTTAGGGGGTGTCGATGTTCCCGGTGCTGGCTACGGTAGTTTCTCATCTCTTCATCTCGTTATTGCCGTGCACGAACGGCTCCGGCAGACCGGCGCTCGAGATGGCTCCTGCGCCGCAGCGAGTTCAAGCGATGGCCGCCGGGCAATGGGAAGTGAACGTCACTCCGGGCTATTACCGTATTGTTGGAACGACGCCCAATTGCCACATCCACTGGCGGGCCGTCGCACTCCCGGGGAAAACGCGACACGTAACGCTGCGTCTATTAAATGGTAAGGACGGCCCGAACTTCACGGAAGAAATGTGGTATTCGGCGGCCGGTACGCTCCCGTTACGCGTCGCGCGTGCGGAGTTAGATCCCCTTGACGCACCGATCCGTTCTCGGTTTTCAGTACAGTTAGAGAACGATGCTTGGTACACGGATATTGTTGCGCGTGGCCGTTACATCTTGCGCCTTATGACCGCTAATGGCTCGGTGATCGCAAGCATCGGTGTGCCAAGCGCACGGACCACATTTGGCGGTTACGTTCTTCGCAACGTCACGAGCTCCGAGATAAAAAACGCCGTCGCCGGGCGAGCTCCCTTCAACGAGCCCTCTGTCATTGTGTCCGACAAAACGGGCAAGCTCTGGTTTCTAAATCGTCCTGCATCCACGATCGTACAGTACGATGAAAGCTCAGGTTTTCACACATTCCATCTGGATGTGCGCGCACAGCCGTCAGACATCGCAGCTTCCGAAGATGGCTCCATTTGGTTTACGGAAATATTCGGAAACGCGATTGGACACTTCGTTGGTGACGAGCTTTCGATCTACCCGGTCGGTGACGGTCCTTGGGGGCCGCGCATGCCGCGCTCTGTTACCGTCGGCGCCCATGGAGTGGCCTTTTTTACGGAGGCCAATTCCCGCGCTTTCGGCGCTGCCTATCCCGACGGCTCAATCCGCGAAGTGCAGAACGTTAGCGATGTGTACAATGTTGTGGGCGGCGAGAACGGCTTGCCCACCGAACCGCTTGGCGTCGCTTCCATATCACCTGCGCCGGAAGGCGGCATGTGGTTTGGAACCGGCAATTGGTATGGCTCATTTCTGACGGGAGCCCCCCTGCGCCGGTACGCGAGCTCATCGTTTATTTGGGACGTAGGTGCGCTTTCGGACGGCGCATGGCTATTCAACGAGAACATTATGCGGGTCAACCTTGACGGCAAGGTCGTTCAGTCGATATCAAACATTAAGCCAAAATGTCCGTGCTGGCACCAGTTGCATGTGGTTGACGCGCGTGGGGTGCCGTGTGTGCTCACCGATTTGAGCGCCGCATGTGTGCGCGCTGGAAAGGCTGTCCAGTACGACGGCACCGCGATACCTGGCGTCGCAACGCGATGGACTCCGAAGCTCGCGTGGCCACATGCGGGCGACATGCACGCGACCATCGATCGGCAAGACACGATTTGGTGGACCGTGCCGTACCAGAATCTCGTTATGCATCTAACGAATGACGGTAAAATTGGCGCAACCCGGCTGCCAACGCCGGACGCCGGGCCGACCGGTATCACGACCACACCGCACGGCGTGATCTGGGTCGTGGAAACCTGGGCGCAAAAACTAGCGAAGATTGACTCGCGCACCATGCAGGTAGTGAAAGAGATCCCGATTCCCTGAGCTCTCGGGGCTCCTTCGAGGGGCTCGAGCGTTTCCTAAAGAACAGCGCCCGCCATGCAAACAAAAGATCGCGCCGATATCGGGGTCTTCGGGGGCTCCGGTTTTTATTCACTGATCGAAAACGCGCGCGAGGTCGAGGTCGAGACGCCCTACGGCTCGCCGAGCGATGCTTTCGCGCTAGGCGAAATCGCAGGCAAGAAAGTCGCCTTTCTGCCGCGTCACGGCAAGGCCCACCGCATTCCGCCGCACATGATCAACTATCGCGCGAACATGTGGGCGATGAAGGCGCTCGGCGTCAAACGGATTATCGGCCCGACTGCCTGCGGCTCGCTGGCCAAGAAGGTCGCGCCGGGTTCCATGGTAGTCGCCGATCAAGTGGTCGATCGCACCACCGGCCGCATCGACACGTTCTATGACGGACCGATCACCACGCACGTCAGCTTCGCCGACCCGTACTGTCCACAACTGCGGCCGATCGCGATCGAGGCGCTGAAGTCGCTGGACATCGACACGCACGATCACGGGACGATCGTCGTTGTGCAGGGACCGCGCTTTTCAACCCGCTCCGAGTCGAAGTGGTTCGCTTCGGCCGGCTGGGAAGTGATCAATATGACGCAGTATCCAGAGTGCTATCTCGCGCGCGAACTCGAGATGTGCTACGTCAACATTTCGCTGATTACCGATTACGATGTCGGCCTGGAGGGGTTGGACGGACCGCCGGTCTCCCATCATGAGGTCATCGAAGTCTTCAACCGCAACAACGCGCGCGTGAAAGGCGCCATCTCCCGCATCGTCGAGAAGATCGACGTCAACGGCTCCTGCGGCTGCCAGTCGGCATTACAAGGCTCGCGCGCGTGACGACCAAGGTCGACCTCGCCATGTACGTCCAAGCGTTGCCGCTCTACGCGCGCAACCTCGGCGTTCTCTTTCCGCCGCTGGTCGCCGCTCTCATCGCGATCGCTCTTAACTACGCCGGCGTGTGGTTTTTTGCGGCAAGCGGGGGCGCGGGCATCGGCCTTGTCGCGCTGCTCGTAAAAATCATGTACGGCTTCGCGTTCGGTGTCTCGCTGATCTTTGCGGACGATGCATGGCGGCACGGGCGCGCAAGCTTGCCTTCGGCCTGGAACGATAGCCGCCGCAAGGCCGGAAATATTTTGATCGCCGTCATCGGGTTTTTATTCCTGACCTGGGTCGCGCGCTACATCGGCTCGATGAGCGGGAGCAGCTATGTCGCGTTGGCCCTCGGTGCGCTCGCCTTGTGGGCTTTTATCTACGCGATTCCAGCCGCTGCCATCGGCGGAACTCCGGGAGGCGCATCGCTTTCGGCGTCCTTACAGGCCGCGCGGCGCCAACCGCTGGCGACCGCCATCCTGGTCATTATTTGCCTGATCGTATGGGTCGCACTCAATGTGTACGCCGTTCAATGGCTGCCGTTTAGCGATATCGGCAACGAAATCGCCGGCGCTCTGCTCACCGCCATCGCACTCGGCTACATCGCGCTAGTCGTCGCGAAGCAATATGGCGATCTAGCGTTCCGCCCCTACTGGTAGCGACATCCGGACAAATTCGCTCACAAGCGCCGGCGAGACGTTCGTGCGCGCGAGCCTCTGCGCTTCGCCGATTTTGGTCAGGGCGCCGATGGCTGCCGCCGCCTCAATTTTTGGAAGCTTTTTGAGTTTCGGCGCGTAGTCAACCGCGAGCGCGTCACCGGCGGCGACGCCTTCGGAACGCAGCGCGATCCAGTCGCGCATCAAAGTCTTGACGATCTCCAATCCTTCATCGAGCGTTTCCCGCGACGCCCAGCCCACTTCCGGTGTCTCGCCTTTGACGACTTCGAAAAACCAGTCCGCAACTTGATCGCGCAGTTGTTCCTCGTCGTCGGAAAGCGCCGCCAGCGCGCGCGTTGCCGAACCCTGCGACAGCGCCGCGCCGAGCTGCGCCTTCTTTTGATCGAAGCCTTTCGCGCGCAGAATTTCGATCACTTCGGATTGCCGCAGCGACGGAAAGCGCACTTCGACCAGCCGTGAGCGAATCGTCGCGAGCAGTCGCGAAGGGGTGGGCGTCGTCAGCAGCAGCACGACGCGCGGCGGCGGCTCTTCAAAGAATTTCAGCAGCGCGTTAGCCGCGGCCGGCGAGGCAAAGTCAATGTCGCCCAATACAAAGATGCGAAAGCCGCCCGAATAAGACTGCAGCGAAAGCTGCCGGACCAGGTCGCGCGACGTGATCGCGTCGGCCTCGTGAAAGGCCATCGGTTCATCGGCCTCGCCGATTTTCAGCGCTCCGATACTCTCTAGAAGATCGGGATGGCGCGTCTCTTCCTTGCCGATGAGTTTGCACGACGTGCATGTTCCGTCGTATCCGAGCACGTGTTCCTTGGGCGCCTCGCATAACAGCGACTGCGCCAGCCGCCGTGCAAATGTTTTCTTCCCCACGCCGGGCGGGCCGGTAAAAAGATAGGCGTGCGCAATCGTCTCTTTAGTGAGGCGCCCGAAAAAGCGTTTGGGGCCTTCCGCGCCGACCACATCAAAGTGCACGGCGGATCGCTTCCATGGCTGCTTCGAAAACCTGCGCCTCGTCTTGCTCGCCGTCGATCACAATGATACGCGGATCGCTGTTCGCAAGCTCCAAAAACCCGGCGCGCGCGCGACGGTGAAACGCTTCTTCCATTTTTTCCATACGATCGTCAACGTTGCCGCGCGCGTGCAAGCGCTCGCGCGACGTTTCGTACGACACGTCGATGAGCAGCGTCAGATCTGGCATCAGTCCGCCTGTCGCTGCGTCGCAGATAGCGCGCACCGCTTCGAGCGGCTGCTCGCGGCCGTACCCTTGATAGGCGAGCGACGAATGCATGTAGCGATCGCACAGCACCAGTGTGCCCGCTTTGAGCGCAGGCCGGATGACGTCGGTTACGAGCTGCGCGCGCGACGCATTCACGAGCAGCGTCTCGGCCATCGCGCTCAGTTCGAAATGCGGTTCGATAAAGACGCGGCGGATGGCGTCGCCCGCAGGCGTGCCGCCCGGCTCGCGCGTCACGAGCAGATCGCGGCCGTCCTTGCGCAGTTCGGCTTCAACGGCGGAAAGCAGCGTCGTCTTGCCGCTGCCTTCAATACCTTCGAATGAAATAAACAGCGGCTACGACGGCTTGGGCAAGAAGTGAAAGATGGAAATATTGAAACTGACCACGCCCTTGCTCTCGTTCGAGCCCACACTCACCGAGACCATCGAATCGGTGTTGTCCCAGCGGTAATCATCCAGAAAAAGCGCCGAAGCGTCGGTTATGGCCGTGTAGCCGCCCGGTATGGCCGCGTAGATCGCCGCGCGCACAGGCTCTTCCAACGTGGCCTTTGTTCCGGCCATCGAAACGGTTCGGCAGTTCAACACCCACTTGGGTTGGAAGTCCTTGAAGCCAAACCCGTTGGTAACGTTCGAAATGTCGCAGCTCTTAAACATCGAGCCGAACGATGCGTTGAGCTGATAACTATCCTCGCCAAAAATGCCTTTCGTCTTGCCGGGCGCGCGCAGCGCGGCAAAGTTGTTGACGGCATCGGGAAGAGCCAATCTTATCAGGTTCGATGCACCGCTGCTCAGCTGTTGAAGCTGCACCTTGCTGGGCGGATTCAATACGTGGACGGCCTTGGCAAGATCGCGCCCCACACGCACGTTAAAAAAGCCCTTGTAGAAATCAACCGTGACCCAGTGGTTGCTCGGATTACGGTACGTCAGCGTAGGATAGGAGTACGAGACGGTGCGATGCAGAGCGTATCCGGAGAGCACCGGCGCCAATTGCGCTCTGACGTATGCCTCATTTTTTGCCATGGTCCAGGTTGACGTCCAGCGGTCGTCCACATACCAGTTCTCTGGGTACTTCCCGCGCGCGTATTCATCGTAAATCTTGCACGCGCCGCAAATCGTCGCCTTGGGGGCGGCCGTGTACGCGACATAAGACGTATCCCATCTGTACTTGGCGCCCCGTACCGGAGCGAAATTTTGGGCGGCCATCGGCAGGATGGACCGCATGAACGTGCCGAGCGAGACTTTCGGCGGCTTGGGCGCCGCTCCGAGCAACACCAAAATACTCGCAAGACAAACGATTTTTTGCATGCGAAGTACTTTAGGCTTTAAATATCCGCACCCTTCGGTTGGGCTCCAGGCCCGTGCTGCGCGACTGCAGGCGGTACTTCTCAGCCACCTGGTGCTGCATCCGGCGCAGATACGATGTCTGCGGCGAAAGCTCGATGGCCTGACTGTCGAGAAGGACTTGATAGACGGCTTCCTCGGCTTCGCGCAAGGCGATCTCCTCGTTGTCGAGCGAGGGCAGATTGAAGACGTCTTTGAGGCAGCCCTGAATCTGCGTCGTCGTGTTGGTCTTAATCGCGTAGATCGGAATATTTTCCGACGCGATCTGCTTGAGGCGCGGCTGCTCTTTTCGCTCCAACGCCTTCAGCGTCAGCACGACGTCGGCATCGTCCCACTTGCGCGCGATCGAAGCGTTGACGCGCAGATTGTGGACGGCGCGCTCGATCTTGTTGCGCGAAACCCCGTACGGAAAAATCATCAGCGGCTTTTCGCGGTCTTCTTCGGGGACATCGTAGCTGGGCGCCATCGCGATGTGCGGCATGGACTCCGTGTCGGCTTCTTGGACGATAGAAACTCCCGCCGAGGTGCGCTGGCGGATCTCCGGCTGGGGCTGATAGCCGCGCAGCAGGGCGTCGACGACCTCGCCCACGTTCTTGTGGATCGCCAGGCGGTCGCGGTCGTGAATCTCCACCACCACATCGAAGGTCGGCGGCGCCTTGCGCTCGAGCACGGTTTTGCGAGTCCCGCGGCGGCGCGCTTCCTCATCTGAAAGCGTGACCGCGCCGATGCCGCCCATCAAGTCGGCCAGCGTCGGGTTCATCAGCAGATTTTCCAGCGTCTGGCCGTGCGCAGTTCCGATCAGCACGACGCCGCGCTCGGCGATGGTGCGCGCGGCTTCAGCTTCGGCCGCCGTGCCGATTTCATCGATGACGATAACCTGCGGCATGTGGTTTTCGACCGCTTCGATCATAACGCCGTGCTGCAGCGCCGGATCGGTCACTTGCATGCGGCGCGCGGTTCCGATCCCGGGATGCGGAATGTCGCTGTCGCCGGCGATTTCATTGGACGTATCCACGATGACGACGCGCTTGCGATCTTCCGAGAGCATGCGCGCGCACTCACGCAGCATCGTCGTTTTGCCGACGCCAGGCCGCCCCAGCAAGCAAATGGACTTACCGCTGCGCAAAATATCCAGAATGATATCGATCGTTCCATAAACTGCGCGCCCGACGCGGCACGTCAACCCGACAATCTTTCCCGTCCGGTTCCGGATCGCGCTGATGCGGTGCAGCGTCTGTTCGATCCCCGCGCGATTGTCGGCTCCGAATGCCGAGAGGCGCGAGCTGACCTGCGCGATATCTTCGGCCGAGACCGGCGTCTCCGAAAGATAGACGAAGTCGTTTTCGAAGCGCGCTTCGGGCGGGCGCCCGAGATCGAGTACAACCTCGATCATATCCTCGAGGTTGGGCAGGCGAACAAGCGATTGCCGTATGGGGAGCGGGAAAATGTCGAGGAGTTGCGTCAGCTCCCAGTTAGGAGCTATGGATTCGGCTTTAATGGCCAACACCAATCCTCACTAAGAATTCCGTTTGGTGTATTTTTTACAAGTGCCCGAGCTATTCCTTGACGACGCGGACGCGCTTCAGCTCGCGATCGAACGGACCTTGCATGCGGACTCCGGCCTTGATCTCCAGCGACAAGTAATCGATGATCTCATCGGTCAGTTCTTCGCCGGGCGCGATTACCGGGATCCCCGGCGGGTACGGGGAGATCGTTTCCGCGCAGATGCGGCCTTTGCTCTGCTTGAACCGCACCGCTTCGGTCGGCGCGAGAAACGCATCGCGCGGCAGCATGCGCATCGGCGGAATCGCAGGCAACTTGTAGCTGCCGGTCTTCAACCGCCGCTCTAAAATGCCCGACGGCGAGAAAATGTCAACCGGGCGATCCTCGCGGGCCAGCTCCGCGACGCCTTGGACGAGACGCTCCGCCGCCTCTTGCGACGTACCGATCGTAAAGAGCGCGACGACGTTGAAGAGATCGGCCAGCTCGACTTGCACGTTGTAGCGGCGGCGCAGAATTGCGGAGGCCTCGTAGCCGGTGTAGCCGAGGTCTTTAACAGTGATCGTGACCTTCGTCGGGTCGAGATCGAAGACGCCGGGACGCCCTTTGAGCTCCTCACCGAAGCAGTACACGCCTGGGATGGCATTCAGACGTTTGCGCGTCTCTTGCGCCAGCTCGATGGTGCGCGAAAGCAGTTCCAAGCCGTCCATCGCCATCTGCTTGCGGGCCACGTCCAGCGAAGCGACCATGGGCAGATTGGGAGAGGTCGAAAGAAACATCTTGAGCACGCCCTCGAGCCGGTCGATGCGGATGCGCGGCCCGATTTCGTGCAGCATCGCGCACTGCGAAAACGCGGAAAGCATTTTGTGCGTCGAGTTGATCACGAGATCGGCCTTTGCGGCCGTCGCCGACACCGGCAGCTGCGGATGAAAGTGAAAGTGCGGGCCCCAAGCCTCGTCCACGAGCACCAATTTGCCGGCGGCGCGCGCGACCTTGACGATGCCTTTGATGTCGGCGGCCACGCCGTAATAGGTCGGCGTGACCACGTACACGGCTTTGACCTCGGGATGCTTTTCAAGCGTCTGCGCAACGATTTCCGGCGTGACGCAGTGGTCCATGTGCAGCGCTTCGTCAATGACCGGCTGCATATAGATCGGCTCGACGCCGCTCATGACCAAGCCGCCCAGCATGGACTTGTGCGCGTTGCGCGGCACCGCGAGCTTGTCGCCCGGATTCAGGGCCGCCATCATCATGCACTGATTGCCGCTGGTCGAGCCATTGATCAGGAAATAGGTGTGGTCGGCGCCGTACGCCTCGGCCGCCAGCTGTTGCGCCTCGAGCAGCGACTCCGTCGGCTGCAGCAAGTCGTCGATGCCCGGCATCGGCGTGAGATCGATCGCGCAAAAATTGTCGCCGATAAATTCGCGGAACGCCAAATCCATGCCGATGCCTTGCTTATGGCCCGGCGTATGGAACGGAATGACGCCCGCATCGACATAGTCGAGCAAAGCTTGAAAGTACGGAGTCTTAGATTGGTCCACGGCTATACTCCCTCATCGGAGAGCGAAAAGAGAAACGAGAAGGCAGAGCTAGATCTGCGATTGTCCCTTTGCCGTGGCGCTATGATGCGAAATGAGCCAGGCGGCCATGCGTAGCGCAACACTTGAAAGCATCATTTCACTCTTACAATGCATGCCCGGCGGGGATTTTCCCTTGCCGCGCGGATAAAATAATGCCATGAGCGCCACTACGACCGGCATTATCGCGGTCACGTTGGGGCTGGTGGTCTTTTTCTGGGACGCCCGGAGAAGCGTGCCGAGCCGTTTCAGTTGGCGGAGCCTCTGGTTCGATCTCAGCTCGGAGTCGGGTCGCGCGGGATTTGCAGGGTTTGTCAGTGCCATCGTCCTGATCATAGGCCAGAGCCTCGCGAGGCGTTACTGGGGCGAGCGCGCAGTCGATCCTTTTACCTATGGCTTTATCGGCGTCGTTATCGCCATACGACTTATTGTCGAATTCGACCGTTGGCTCGCCAAAAAGCGAGCGATCTCCGATCCAAGATAGCTACGGGCGCTTGGCTCGATTTGACCAAGGGAACGATCCGAAGCACCGGGTGAATCTCAACGGCATTAGGCGCTCCGGCAGCTTGACCGCCGGCTTGGCCGTCGAGCAAATCGAAAAAAACCGGTCCGGTGATTTCTATTTGGCTTCCCACCGGCCTCCAAACACCGAAGACCGGCTTCCCGTACCGAGCGATGAAGCTCCGGCGCGCTTGCGCGACTTCATTGCGATACTGCGTGGGCGCGCCGGTCATGCGAGCCGGGTCCGGAATCTCCGCGATCATCGTGGCGGCGGAATCGTGCGGATCGGCAACGGCGAGATGAACGTCACCGTCGCTTGCCAGCGAAAAGCGTAAGAGGACGGCGCGAACCCGATAGAGTTGCCGTTCTTGCGGCACTCGAGTCGCGTTAAAAGCGTCGACGCCGGACGGGCGCGCCATCGCGCGCAGCTGCGTCACCGTTGCGACGACCGGCGTCGAATTTATCGGCACGCCGTCTGCGAGCGTCTTTGCCGGCCATCGCGCATGCACGCAGCCGGGCACGCTAAGCGCCACCGCTGCAAAGAGCGCGGCGGCGAGCAGGCGACGCACGGAGCTAGGCTTCGACGCGCTCGTCGATCGAAACGTTATACAGGAAGAGAAACTTGCCCCACTCGTCCGGCAGTGTGTTCCGTTTGATTTGAATCCACGGAATGTACTTGGGCTGCCGCGGCTTTCGCTTGAGCGACATGTTGGCGTCGTGGGGCGAGCGGTTGTTCTTGCGGTTGTTGCAGCGCATGCAGGCGCAGACCAAATTTTCCCACGTCGAAGGACCACCTTTACTTCGCGGGATCACATGATCCACGGTCATCAGCCGGTCGCCGCGCAATCCGCAGTATTGGCACGAGTGATCGTCGCGGATGAGGATGTTCTTCTTCGTCAGCGCGACTTTTTGCATGGGGCGCCGGATGTAGTACAGCATGCGGATCACCGAAGGCATGCGCATTTCGAAAGACGTGGATGCAATGATTCGCTCGCGGCCATGCAGCAGCTCGGCCTTGCCCGCGAACAGTAGCTTCACCGCGCGCTGAAAGCTGGTAATGTTCAGCGCTTCATAGGTGAAGTTCAGCACGAGTACGTCGGTCACAGGCCGCGCTTTCTCACAAACGTCATTCGCGTCTCGGTCAGCAACTGCGTGATGGCCAACCGTTCTCCGGGCTTTAAGCGTTCTTTGGCCCGTTCGAACGCGGCGCCGGCCACGTCGATCGCAATCTCCGCCGAGGCCAGGTCAGGCTGCTTACCTTCCTCATCGGAGAGAAAAACGTGCGCGGTCAGCGTCAGCCGCGCGACGATATCCGTAATGAGTTCCTCGATCGCAGGAATCTGCGATGGGGCCTGCGTCTCCATGCCCGGTAAGACTTAAGCGATTTTGCGGCGCTTCCCTACAAGAGCGTCGCGCACCATCCGCATGAAATACTCGTGCACGCGGCGGTCCCCGCTAAGTTCGGGATGGAACGACGTGCCCAGCATGTTTTCTTGTCGCACCATGACCGCGCGGCCATCGCGTTCGGCGAGCACTTCAACCGCAGGTCCGGCGCGCTCGACCCACGGCGCGCGAATGAACACCGCCGGAAAATTTTTACTCCCCAGAGCCGGAATGGGAAGCGAGACTTCGGCGGATTCGTTCTGCCGCCCGAAGGCGTTGCGGCGCACGGAGATGTCCATCAACCCAAGCGTCGGCTGCGGGGTGCCGGTGACGTCGCGAGCCACGACGATCATGCCCATGCACGTGCCCCAGAGCGGCATGCCTTCGCGCGTTCGCGCGATCACCGGTTCGGCAAGTTCGAACCGGTGCAGAAGTTTCATGACCGTTGTTGACTCGCCGCCGGGAATAATCAATCCATCAACGCGGCCGAGATCTTCTTCGGATTTTACCGTCAGCGCTTGAACGCCGGATTCCTCGAGTGCCTGCAGATGTTCGGCAACGTCGCCTTGCAGCGCGAGGACGCCTACAATTCCGGCGTTAGTTCCCACGGGGAGCGAGCAGCTCCGACTCGGGGATTTTGCGCAAGTCGAGCCCTTCCATCGCGCGGCTATCTTTGCCCAATGACAAACTCGTTTCGACGATCACTTTCGGATCGGAAAAATGCGTCGTCGCATCGACGATGGCTTTGGCAAACGCGCGCGGATTGTTGGACTTGAAGATACCGCTGCCGACGAAGTTCCCTTCGGCGCCGAGCTGCATCATGAGCGACGCATCGGCCGGCGTGGAGATGCCGCCCGCACAGAACAGCACGACGGGAAGTTTTCCGGCCTCAGCCACTTCTTTCACGAGTTTCAGCGGCACGCGCATCTCGCGCGCGTATGCTTTTAAATCCTTTGCATGCACAAGCACTTCGATCGCTTCGGTAATCGCGCGCATGTGACGCACGGCCTCGACGATGTTGCCGCTGCCGGCTTCGCCCTTGCTGCGGATCATCGCGGCGCCTTCGTTGATCCGGCGCAGCGCTTCACCCAAGTTGCGCGCGCCGCAGACAAACGGCGTTGTGAACGGAGTCTTGTCAACGTGGTATTGTTCGTCGGCCGGGGTAAGCACCTCGGATTCATCGATGAAATCGATGCCGAGCTCTTGCAGCGCCTGCGCTTCGGCGAAGTGGCCGATACGGCATTTGGCCATGACCGGAATCGTGACGGCATCCATGATCGATTGCACCAGTTCAAGGTTGCTCATGCGCGCGACGCCGCCCGCAGCGCGAATATCGGCCGGGATCCGTTCGAGCGCCATCACTGCCACCGCGCCGGCTTCTTGGGCGATAACGGCGTGTTCGGGCGTGACGACGTCCATGATGACGCCGCCTTTCAGCATTTGGGCTAGTCCGCGTTTAACGGTTGTGGTGCCGGTTTCGGCCATAAAAGCTCCTTGGTATATATTCTAAGGCTGTGTGGTTTGCTCCGGTTGCGGCGAACCGGTCGGAGTGGGCGACGGCTCGGCCGAGGGTGTGACCGTCGGCAATGGCTCGTTGCGGCGCCAAATCGGCAGGCTGAGATTCGGCGTCGCCCTCGGGGTGGGCGCGCTTGTCGGAGCGACAAACGGCGGGGGCGTGAAGCGCGGAACCGGCGATGGCGTCGGAGGCGCCGCGGGCGGCACGCGCGGGTCCGGGAAGCCGGGGTCGGGCGCGGCGGCCATAACGTCGGTGCGCTTCCAATCTGGGCCGTACGGCGCTACGGTGGCATCCGGAGCGGCCGGCGCCACCGTAATGGGCGCGATGCTTTCCAAGCGCTTTTCGGTGACCTGGCCGATGGCACGATCGCCCGCACGTTCGCCGATGGCGATCGCCGAGACGAGCACGACGATACCCAGCGCCATAACGATAGTCGCGAAGCGCTTCGACGAATCCATCGGACGATTATACATGCTGCAGTGCTTGCGGCGCGACGTCGCGTGCGGCAGCGCGCGTTTTGCGGTCGGCAGGTTTGCCTAGCAGGTGAAGCTCGTGCAGTTCGCCGGCTTCGAGCGCTACGCGTTCGGTGAAGCCGCGGAACTCCACCGAGACGTGACGCGCCTGATCGAGGAGGTTGCAGAGAAAAACGCGCACCGCGCCTTGATCGTCTTCAAAGGCGATCGCCGCTACTTCAACGGGCGACGTCGTTACCTCAAGGCTCACGTCGCGGCCGGCGTAGAGACAGACAAACGGTTCTTCCGCGGAGAGCTCGTGCATGTCGGCATAAATATGATTGCGGTTGAAATCGATCACGTACGTGCAGCTCTTTCCGCCCCACTGCACGCGCGCCGCCGCCGACCATTGCCAATCCTTGACGCGCTGCGGCACCAGGTGCGGCCGTCCGCTCGTGCGATAGCCGTTGAGCCCGCCGATTGTTTCCGCGATTGCCCAAATATATTTCGCGCTCGTCCAAGGCGACAGGTACATGCCGCGGTTGGTCAGCGAACCGCCGTCGAACCATTCGCAGAATTCGCCGGGAACGGTGTTGCGCACGGCGCCCGCTTCCATCGTGTCGTAAATCGCCTCAAGCCACCGGACCGCCGCATCGGGCGAACCATTGTGTGCCAGCGCAACCGCGAACCAGAGCGTCAGGTCGGGCCACACGCCGCCGAGCAATCCAAAACCGTGTGACGGGAAATACCAGGCGTCGGCGGTCGAGATCGTGCGGATGCCGACCGGCGTTTGAAAATCCGCTTCGCACAAGCGGTCCAAAATTTTGCGGCGCTGGCCCGCATCGGCGACGTTAAAGAGCACCGGAAAGATTTCGTCGGCGGTAAAGTTGTCTTGATAGTTCTGCTGCTGATCGTAGTTTAATACAAATGCGGCGGTGTCGTCGTTGTAGAGATACTGCATCACCGCTTGGCGCAGGGCTTGCGACTCTTGCGAATATTTGCTCCAGCGTTCGTTGTCGCCGACGACCGCCGAGAGCATCGCAGCGGCATCGAGCGCGAACACGGCCTCGGCGTTGATTTCGGTGACCGCTCCGTCGAGCGTGTAATACGGAATGATGTTGCGCCACGAACTGATGCCGAACATATCCACGCCGCCGGCACGGCAAAAAATCAGGCCGTTCTTGTCGCGTTGGGTCAGCATGTAGTCGGCGATCTTGCAGATCAGCGGAAACCACTGCCGCACCCATTGGTCGTCGAGTGTCGCGTTGTAATGATGCAGCATCGCGATCAAGTGCAGCGGCGTGTCGTCGTTGATGTTGAGATCGTATGAGGTTTTGAAACCGCTGACGCCGCGCACGTATTCGATCATCTCGCCGCTCTCGTCGGCGAATTTGTTGAAGACTTCGATCGCGTCACGGCTAAACTGCGGTAAGAAATAATCGAAGCCGTGCACGAACCACGACGTATCGCGCGAAACGAGAATATCCGAGGGCGGAGAGTTCGTTGAGCCCCACCCGTTCGGGTAGGCCTTAATGACGCGCAGCATGTTGGCGCGGGCCCAAACCACGGCGCGGCTAATCGCCGGCGACGGACAGATGAACCGCGCGTCGCGGAGTTTGATGGCGAAATAGCGCTGGGTTTCGTGCAGTGCCTTTGGGTCGTGCAGCAGCTGTTCGAGCACGGGGCGCGATTTCTCCCGGCCGTCTTTGTGGAAGACGACCGCTAGCCGCAGCGCTTCGCGCGAACCCGGCGGCACGGTAATGCGGTATTCAAATGCTCCGAAGATGCGCCGGCTCACGCACTCGGCCAGCTGCGGCGTCACTTCTTCTAAGTGTTCGTCGGGCTTCAACGAGCCGACGCGCATGCTATGCAGCATGACCTGTTCCCGCAAGCCGACAACCGACGCGTGCGGCGAAAGCGACGCTCCCCACCAGCGTTCGGCGCCCGTCTGCTGATTTTTCGAGCAGATGTAATCGCCTTCGACCAACGCATGCACTTCGTGTTCGGGCTCGCCATAAAAACGTTGACCGACCAAAAGCGCCCACGGGAAGGCGGCCACTTCGAGCGGAGTCCCGCCCGGGTTGTAGAGCGTGATGTCCACGACGAAACTGACCGCACATTCGTGCTGCGGTCCGTGCGGAACGTAAAAGGCCTCGGTTACGTGCAAGCGGTCAGCCAGAGTGAATTCGGAGATTTGCGCGTACGGAAGAAACGTAAACTCGCGTGTGATTTGATGCGGGAAAATCGTCTGCTTGAGTTCGCGCAGACGGTACGCGACCTGATGGGTGCCGAAGATGATCTGATCGGTGTCGGCATCCCACAGTCCCCGGACTCCGCCCTTCGCCGTCGATTGCGCGTAGGTCTTAAAATTCCCGAGCAAAAGGCCGTAGGGCGTCTGGGCTTCCGGCAAGACGTAGGCGCAAAATTCGTTGTGCTGTGCGTCGTAGCTCGCCCGCATTGGCGATGGACTACGACCTTGCTATGCGATGTCCCGCCGCAACCCCGGACCAGGGGATGCGCTAATTCGAGAACAAGAGCTTCGCCAAAGAAATGAAGGCAGGCGTTACGTTGCAGGCCCCGGCGAAATTAAATCTTTCGCTCGAAGTACTTGGCCGCGTCGCGGGCGGACTCCATGGTGTCCGGAGCGTGATGGTGCCGGTCGACCTATGCGACGAGCTGGAGATATCTCCGGGCGGCGAGGCCTTGCAATTTCTTTGCGACGATCCGGCCCTGCAAAGCGATAATCTCGTGGAGCGTGCCTATCGCTCGCTCGATTTGCGATCGGGCGCGAAGATCGGACTGCGAAAAAATATTCCCGTGCAAGCCGGCTTGGGCGGCGGGTCAAGTGACGCCGCGGCTATTCTGCTCGCCGCGCAGCGCGGAGTCTTCGATAGTGTTCCGCAGATCGATTACGTGCAGGCCGCGATGGAGTTAGGGTCGGACGTGCCCTTCTTCTTAGTGGAGACCGCCGCGCTGGTCGAAGGCACGGGCGAGCGCGTTACGGCGCTCGGCAAGGCGCCCGATTGGCACGCCGTAGTCGTGAAGCCGCCGGTTTCCATTTCGACTCGCGATGCGTACTCGGCACTCGATGAAAACGAACGCGGCTCCCGGCCGCGCAACGCTTCGGTAAGCTTGAGTTTGGGCGAAGCGCTGCAGCGCGGCGACTTCGATCGCGTGATCGAGCTGCAGCAAAACGATTTTTTCGACGTCGTTACTTCCACAGCCGAAGTCGCACAAGCGATCGAGATGCTGCGCGAAGCCGGCGCGCGCAAGCCGATGCTGAGCGGCTCGGGCTCGGCGGTCTACGCGCTGACTCGCACCGCTGCCGAGCGCGACAAACTCGCCGAGCGCATCGTCACCGTACCGGAGTTTGAGATCTTCGCATGCGCCTTCCGGAGCGGCGCGGCATGGACGCGATAGTTCTCGCGGGCGGCCCGCACGACGAACTAGCCGCTCATACGCCCGGCGCCCCGAACAAAGCGTTTGTGGAAATCAACGGCGCAACGCTCGTGGAACGCACGCTGCGCGCGCTGCGGGATTCGGCCGGCGTCGGACGTATCGTGGTCGTCGCCCCACCGTCAGTCCACCAATCGGCTGCGCTCGCGTTAGCTGACGATGTACGCGCCGACGGCGTGCGCATCCGCGACAGCTTGCGCAGCGGCCTTGCCGGCAGCGATCCCGACGCCGATCTTTTGATCAGCGCCTCGGATTTGCCCGTGCTCACGCCGCGAGCGGTCGACGACTACATCGCGCGCGCGGAAGCGGCGAACGCCGATCTAACTTATGGCTGCCTTGAAAAAGCCACGCATCTGGCTGCATTTCCCGAGGCGCCGCACACGTGGGCGCACCTGCGCGACGGAGACTACTGCGGCACGGGCTTCATCACCATGAAGCCACGCGTGTGGCCCGCGCTCGAACGCGTTATCGAACGATTGGGAGAGGCGCGTAAGAACCCGCTCAAACTCGCGTCGCTTTTCGGCTGGCGGATTCTATGGCGCTACGCACTCAAGCGCTTGACCGTCGCGCAAGCAGAGGCGCGCGCTTCTTACGTGATCGGAGCGCCCGTCCGCGCGGTCGTCTCGCCGTATGCGGAGATCGGGATAAACGTGGACCGGCTGAGCGATATCGCGCTCGCCGAAACGTTCGCGCGCTAGGACCAGCGCTCGAAGAGCTTGTGCTCGACGCCGAATTGGTCGAGCGCTTTGCCGACGGTGTGCGCGACGATGTCTTCCACCGACTTCGGGTTAGCGTACAGCGCCGGCATGGGCGGCATAATCACCGCGCCCATCTCCGCCAGTTGCGTCAGCGTGCGCAAATGCCCCAGATGCAGCGGGGTTTCACGGACGATCAGCACTAACTTTCGTCTTTCCTTTAAACAGACGTCGGCGGCGCGTACGAGCAGATTCGCGTTCAGCGAATGAGCGATCGCACCGGCACTTCCGATCGAACAGGGAATGACGAGCATGCCTTCGGTAATGAACGACCCGCTGGAAATAGCAGCAGCGAGATCGTCGTGATCGTATGAGACGTCCGCCAGCGCCTCAAAATCCTTAACGGTCTTCTTGGTCTCCAGTTCAATTGTGCGCGCAGCTTGCCGGCTCACGACCAAATGCGTCTCGACGCCGGGAGCGTCGCGCAAAACCTCGAGCGCGCGATACGCGAACGCGCTTCCGCTGGCTCCGCTGACGCCGATGATGATTCGCCGCATGACCCGCGGTTATACGCCGCTAGCAGGGCCGCCTTCGTGCGCTCCAAAGAGAGCATCGTGCAGTCGGCGGAGCAGCGTGCTTTTCTAGCGGCGGCGTTGGCGTGGACGCGAAGGCCCGAAGAGCGCCACGCGGTGCGCATGCTGCAATCGCCGTTCTCCGGCGTCCCTCAAGAGCTCGGCGCCGCATATGCCGCGCTCTCGGCGAGCGAGGGCGGCCTGCTCGATCGTATCACGCAAGAGCGCTCGCTCGCTCCGTTCGCGGCGGCGTTGCGCGAACTCGAGAAAGTTAAGGACGGCGAGGCCGCGCGCCAAGAAATCGAGCGCCGTTTTCAGCTCGAAACGGACGTGCAGCCGCCTGCAGCGGTGGAACGCGGCGAGCTGAGACTTTGCGAGCCGGCCGTTCCGGAGCCCCGCGTTGGAATGCGCGCTACCCGTCCGCGGTTTTCGGCGTCGCAGCTCAATGCGTATGTTGAATGTCCGCGAAAATGGTTCTACCGGTACATGTGCGGCGCAGTCGAAGACAAAGGTTCTTCCGCTTCTTTTTACGGCACCGCGTTTCACACCGCACTCGAAGCCTTGCACGGCGAATTCCCGCGTCCGGGTGACGCGGACCCGGCCGAACTTTCGCTCAAACTTGAAGGCTTGGTCAATTCCGCCTTCGATCGTCACCGCAACAATTTCGAAACGCCCGTCGAGTACGAACTGCAGCGCCGCCGCGCGCAGCGCACCGCAAAAAAATACGTCGAATGGCTGCTGGCTGAAGCCAAGCGCGCTTCTTTCACCGTCGTCGGCTGCGAGCTCTCGGCGGAGCTCGAGATGGAAGGCTACGAGTTCATCGGATACATCGACCGGCTGGATCGCGACGATAAAACCGGAGCCGTCGCGGTGATCGACTATAAGACGGGCACGATCGCGACTAGCGCGGCGGAATATCGCGACAAGATCCGCCAGTTCAAGGATTTCCAACTGCCGTTCTATTACTGGGCGCGCACCGCCGAAGGCGACAAGGTCTGGAAACTCGCACTGCTTCCATTAAAGGACGCGCTGCTGGACGTCCAGCCAATCGTGCTCGAAGTCGTTCCGGTGCCGTCGGAGATCGGGCGCTCGCCAAGTGCGACGGGCGTCATTCCTCTTGGCGAACTCGAACGGGCGCGCGAGCGCATGATCGAAATCTGCGCGGAGCTGACGGCCGGTACGACGACTGCGTTTGCGGTCACAACCGATCCATCGGCGTGTACGTACTGCGCGTACTCGATCGCGTGCGCGGATCGCCCGTATCCGCCGGACCAGCGGTTCGGACGGTGAGCCGTTTCATTACCGGCGCGGCGGGAACCGGAAAAACGGCCGAACTCGTACGCCGCGCGAGCGAAGCGGCGCAAACAAGTCCCGCATTGATGACGGCGCCGTCGGGAGCTTCGCTCGACGTCTTGCGCAGACTCTGCGGCAGTCAACGAATCGCAGTTCGCGCGCTCGACGAGCTGGCCTTAGAGATCCTCGTGCGCAAAGCCGGCGACGGACCGCGCCCGGAGCTGATCGACGACGTGCAAGCGGCGATTTTGTTCGAAGAATCGGCGCAGCCGCTGCTTTCGCTCGAATGGACTGAGTTCATGGAAGCGACGGTCGATCCGGAAGTGCCGGGATTGCGCGCTCCGCAGCGATTCTTGGATGCCGCCTTCCATCTGTTCTGCAAGTTCCGCGATGCGCTGGTTTCGCCTGAGCAATTTCTGGAAAGCGCGTTGCGCGGCGCCACGGCGTTCTACGCACAGCCTCCGAATTTCGCGCATCCGGATCTGCTGTACTACACCAAGGATACGCATCAGGACTCGCTCAACGTCGACAGTGCCGAGCTTCAGCGTCAGTATCGCCGCGAAATCGACCTCGCGAAGATTTTGGCGAAACTCTACCGCTCGTATTTGGATCATCCGGTGAAGCGCGGATGCCTGAGTCCACGCGATGCAATCGCGGAAGCCGTGAAAGCAATACGCGATGCACCCGACCTGGGCGCCGAAGTGCGCGAACGCCATCCCGCCGCCTTTGTCGACGACGCGCAGGGGCTGACGATCGCGCAGCTGCAGCTGCTGCAAGCCGTTTACGGGGAAAACGCCGATGCAGTCTGTTTCGCGATCGACGAAGCTTCGGCCACCTCGACTTTCCGCGGCGCGCGTCCCGACCGCGTGCTCGCGCTGCCCGGCGAGCGCGTGGATTTAACCGAACAACATCGCAGTCCGTTCGCCGTTGACGTCGCTTGCCGGCATTTGTTAGGCGCGCACGGGTCTCCGCCGGTCAGTACCGATCCGCAGGTCGGGCTGACACTTTTTCGGGCGACCACCAAGAAAGCCGAAACGCAGTTCGTCTCAGAGCACGTCGCCGGCCTGCTGGCAAACGGCGCGCAGCCGAGAGAGATCGCATTGTTGTTCCGGTCGGTTGCAAATGCGCGCGCCTACTGTGACGCCTTGCTCGATCGAAACATTCCCGCACAAATAGCGGGTGACCTCAACGTATTCGCCGAGCCCGAAGCGGTCGACGCGCTCGCGATTCTTTGGTTCGTGCACGACCCGTTCCGTCACGAATATCTGCTGCGCGTGCTTTCCGGACCGGCCGTCGCCTTCGCAGACTCGACGCTGGCGGCGCTGTGCGCCGAACCCGAAGATACGCAGACGCTGCTCTTCACCGAAGAACCGCTGCCGGAAACAGGACCTCATGCGCCGCGCTGGGATCCGATGCGCGACGTTCGCCTGGGATGGAACGTGCTGCGCGGCGATCGCGACGGAGCGCTGCCCGATTTGGCGCGAGACCGCTTGATGCGGCTGCGCGAACTTCGCAAAGAATGGCTGAACGCGTTGCGCGCGCTGCCGCTTCCAGAACTTGCGCGACTGGTCTGGAGCCAAGGCCTCGCGCGAAAGGGCGCGCCCGGATCGGCGCGCGCCGGTTATCAGCAGCTGACGCTGCAGCGGCTGTACGATCGCATCGAGGCATTTGCGTTAGATCACCCTGACGCATCTCTTGCGGAGTTTTTGGTCTACGCCGAGGAACGCATGTATAGCGAGTTCGAATCGTGCGAAACGATTGAAGCGGGAAAAGCCGTACGCATCTTGAGCATCGACGCTGCCGCTGGGCGCGAGTTCGATCACGTTATTTTGCCGAACGTGCGGGCGGGCGCATTTCCGCGGTACTACGTGCCCGACGCGTTTTTATACAGCCCGAGTCAAGGCATGATTGCCAAAGAAAACGTCGGAGAAGCGCGGGCCGCGCGCACCGCAAAGTTTACCTACTATATGTTCCGCAGCAAAACGCGCGAGCGGTACAACCGTGAGGAGCGGCGCGCGTTCGTCTATGCCTTGCGCCGTGCAAAATGTTCCGCGCTCGTGACCGCGCATGAAAAAGCGACGCGGGGAATTGCGGCACCTGAATTCTTGGCCGAGCTGCAGGCCGCACGTATTCCGGGGGCTGTCGACCTGTCGGACAAGTGGCGATCCAGCGGCGCGGCTCGTTCCGCTCGATGAGCGAGACGCTCAGCTCCATTCCGGCCGACGAGTACGCAAAACGCATATTGCCATTGACCGCGCCGCTTTGGGCGAACGGGCGGACGTTCGATGCGTACGTTTCGCAAACGCTCCAACTCGCTCGCTCGGATTACGGCAAGCGAAGCTATAAAACGCTTGGCTTGCGCTCGGGAAAAGCCATCGTCGCGTCGTTTAAACGCTACGAACGAATCGCATGGTTGCGTTCGAATAAGCTTACGTCAATCGGCATCGGCGCCGTCTTCACGCCGCCGGAGCAGCGCGGGCGCGGTTATGCCAGCGCCATGCTGGCGATGGCGCTCGATAACGCAAGATCGCAGCGCTTCGATTTCGCCTACCTCTTCTCCGATATCCATCCGCAGTTTTACCGGGCGCTCGGGTTTGTCGAGATTTCGTCGCGCCTGATTTCGTTTCGCGCGGATTCGCTTTCGCAGACGCGCATAGACGTCGCACCCATGACGCAAAAAGATTGGCCGGCGATCAGGCGCTGCTTCGACGCCACGCAATCGCTGCGCGACTGGGGATTCGAGCGCGGGCCTGCGTTTTGGAAGTGGCTGCAAACGCGCATCCAGCACGGGTCGGAACATACGAGCGGCCAAGCCGTGCATTTAGTCGTGCGCCGCGGGCGCGGAATCGCGGCCTACGTGTTCGGCCAGCGCGAACCGGCCCACGATGCATACGTGCTCGACGAGTTCGGATTTGCCGGCGATAACGATCGCAAGCTCGTCGCGCCGCTCTTGCGCGCCGCCGCGGGCGATTTGCGGAAAATTACAGGCTGGCTACCGCCGGACAACGTGCGCGGGCTATTGCCGCGCGGCTCGGTGCGCAAACGCAAAGACGCGATCCTCATGATCGCGCCGCTCAGCGCGCGCGGCAAGAAGTTTTTAGAGCGGGCTAAGACGACCGGCGCCGCCGACGGAGTGTGGTCGACGGACCATATTTAGGAGTCGAAGGACGGGGCGGCTTACGTTACGGCCAAGTGTTTTTGAGGCGCATCCTTATAAGCAACTGGTTTAACTCTTCCCGGCCACGCGGTTCCTTTGGAAGATGGCTGCTGCCGGCAGCTTCTTCTAACATATTTTCCAGCTTCACATATTCTTTGGTGTAAAAATCCAGCCCATGGCCGGCCGCCAATTCATCATGCTCATATCCTTCTATTTTTTGCTGAATAAGCTCAGGGATATAGGGCAGACGAAACGTTTCGTTGAGCTTTAGTATATTGGCTTCTACCTCGCCGGTGTTCATCAGATGGATGCCGGTCATCAATACGCGGAATACATAAAGTATGCGCTTGACGTGTTTCGTAGGCCGCTTAACAAACTGGGCCCACTCCTTGTACCCAAACCCCTTGTAGTGCAGTGAGTGGTTCGAGGTTATACACGTTCGCGCTATCGCGCGCAGCTCTTCAAGATGACCGCTGTCAAAAATGACTAGCGGCGAAAATATTTGCTCAAGCACGTAGCCGTTGTTTTTGAGCAATAAACTGAAATATTTTCTCGCGTCGTGGGTAACCAGCTCATCCTCGAAGCCGTCCTCTTCCGTTTCTGCTTCGATAGTTTCCGGGAACTGGGACAGACCCAGCACACTCTCGGCCGGCACTACATGAACGCCGCGAAGATCAAAATCAGAGTCCGCCGACGGAAAGCCGTACAGATGTGACCCTGAAAGCGTGACAAAAAGCAACGGATGCGGCTGCCGCCCTAAGATCGTATAGGGGCGCGAGCCGATGTCGCGCCCGCTATGGAACTTCCTTGTACTCACGTTCGCCCGTCTTCGGATTGTAAACAACGTCGACGAGTTTGCCCGTGCCGGGATCGATGAACTTCTCACCGGTCGGCTCCCATCCATCGGTTCCGGCGCGAACGCGCGGGCGGTAACGGCCTTCGAACAGCGTCCCGAGCAGCAACGCTCCGCCAGCGATCAACGGTGGCAGCGCCGCGATAAATGAAAACCGCAGCGTAAAGAGACCAAATGCCAGTGCGCAGAGCCCCGCGAGAATAAGAATTATGCGAAGCATTACTGCGCCGGCATCAGAGTGACGGCCGTTCCGTAGGCCACCACTTCGGTCATCGTGTTGCCCATCTCCGACGAATCGAAGCGCATCATGGCGACAGCGTCGGCACCCATTGCCTGAGCGTTTTGCACCATGCGATCGATCGCGTGACGGCGCGTCTCCTCGACGAGTTGCGTGTATTCCGTAATTTCACCGCCCATGATCGAACGGAGCGCGGCGACGATGTTCCCGCCTAAGCCGCGGCTTCGAACGACGACTCCGAAGACTTGGCCCTTTGTTTCCTTGACCCGATAACCGGCGATATTTTCCGTCGTAGCCACAATCATGTCGAGCCTCCTACTGCAGGCTACCTGCAAATAGCGTTTGCTGTTTCGGTTCGCCCGCAACGAGCGACGCGACTCGCGTTCCGAGCAGACGCACCGGGGAACGGCCGAGTTCCGCGCGCCGTAAACAGTGGACTGCCGAGTCAAAGATCTGCTTCGCATCCATGGTTGGTTCGGCGAGATTGGTCTGCCGCACGATGATTTGAAAATCAGCGCGTTTTATCTTGATGCCGATCGTGCAGGCCGATAGCCCTTCTTTTTCGAGCTTTTGCGCTAACTCCAGCGCCTGTTCCCGCAAGAGCTCGCGCAGTTGTTTTTCGTCGCGCACGTCATATTCGAAGGTTTCCTCGGTTGAAATCGACTTCGTTTCGCGCTCGGGCTCGACTTTACGCCGATCGATGCCACGTGCCAAGTCACGCAACTCCATTCCCCAGGAACCGAAGATTGCGCGTACGCGTTCGTCGGAAAGCGCGGCCACGTCGCCGATCGTCGTGATGCTGCGTTCTTGGAGGCGCGTTTGCGTCTTGGGACCCACGCCCCATAACCGCCCCACGGGCAGCGGCGCGAGAAACTCCGCTTCGCGCCCCGGCGCCAGCGACTCCAATCCGTTGGGTTTGCACGAGTCGGAAAGAATTTTGGCGACCATCATTCCGCTCGCGACGCCTGCGCTCACGGTTAATCCGCATTCGTCGAAGATCTCCGCGCGGATTGTTTGCGCCAAATCCCGCCCGGCCTCAGCCGTGCAATCGCCGAAGTCAATGAATGCTTCGTCCATCGACAGGCCCTGCACCGGATGCCCCCGCTTTTCGAAGATGGCGAAAATCTGGTGCGAGACGTCGCGGTATTTCTGCATGTTGGGCCGCACGACAACGAGCTCGGGGCAAGCTTCGAGCGCACGCCAAAGCGGCACGGCCGATTTCACGCCAAACGGCCGCGCCTCATATGACGCTGTAAGCACGACCGCGCGGCGACTCGAGCCCGCCACCGCAACGGGCTTGCCGCGCAGATCGGGATTGTCGCGGATTTCGACGCTCGCGTAAAACGCGTCAATGTCAAAGTGCGCGATCATATGTCGTGGCCGGCGCCTTTGAATATGGCGCGAATCGTTTCAACGTTGCGCGCGTCGTCGGCCTCTTCACCCGGCGTTTCCAGGATCGCAGTCTTATCGCGCAATTCCGGGCGCGCGGCGAGTGCGCGAAAGCCATCAAAGCCGATGTTGCCTTCGCCGATGTGATGGTGGCGGTCCCGATTTCCGCCCAGCGGCACCTCCGTGTCGTTAAAGTGAAACATCGGGATGCGGTCGAGGCCAATCTGTTCAGCAGCTTGGTAGAGAAAATCGTCAACGCCGCGCTGCGAGTTGATTTCGTAACCCGCGGCCCATGCGTGAGCAGTGTCGAGACAGACGCCCAATTGCGGATGGTCGATCGCTTTGATGAATCGCCCGAGCTCTTCGAGCGTTCCGCCGCACAGTGAGCCGGCGCCCGCCGAGTTTTCCATGACCAGCGTGACGCCCGGCGTAATCCCTTCGAGCGCGGCGCTCATCAGCCGGCACGCGGAAGCAAAACCCTCGTTGCGGTCACGCTTGCCATACGAACCGAGATGCGTATTAACGTAGCTGACGCCGCCGGCTTCGGCCGCCTCCAGATCGTAGCGCAGCAGCGCGAGCGAACCGGTCGAGACCTTTTCGTTCTCCGCCGCAAGATTGATGAGGTAGGGCGTATGGATCGCGCAGGGCTCGATGCCCGCTTCTTTTCGCAGTTCCCGAAATTTCTCAAGCGCCGGCCGGTTGACCGGGCCCGTGCGATAGCTGCGCGGATTGCTCGAAAAAATTTGCATCGCCGTGGCCTTGACGCGCTTGGCGTATTCAATGGCCGCCGGATAGCCCGCCGAGACGCGCACGTGCACGCCGATTCGCACGCCGTTACTCCGCGGGAGCGCTTGCGGTCAGGTTGGCGGTCAGCAGACCCAGTTCGAGCGGCTGGCCTTGCTCCAACTCCATGGGCGGAAGATCGTCGAGTGAACGCAATCCGAACGACTCCAAAAATTCCGGCGTCGTCTTGTAGAGCAGCGGACGGCCGACGACGTCTTTACGCCCCGCCTCGGCGATGAACATACGGTCGAGCAGCGTCGAGACGACGCTGTCGGAAGCGACGCCGCGAATCGCTTCGATCTCGCTTTTTGTAACCGGCTGAAGGTAAGCTACAATCGCCAGCGTTTCAAGCGCCGGCGTCGAGAGATTCGTGCGCGGCGGCAGCAGATACGCTTCGACGACTTCCCGGGCCGAAGGTGCGGTTGCAAAACGGTAACCGCCGGCCACTTCGCGCAACACGATGCCGCGCTCCGCGTACTCCGCTTCGATCTGCTGCAACGCCGTGGCGACGTCCGTTTCCGACGCGCGCGTCAGCTTCGCGATCTCTTTGATCGGCAGCGCTTCACCGGCGACGAAGAGCAGCGCTTCGATCGGGCGCCGCAGCTGATTGAGCTCCCCGTTCACGTCTTGGCCACCAAAAAGAGCCGGATGTCGTCGAAAGGCGCGTTTTGATCGAAGCCCAGGCGCTTACGCCGGATCAGTTCAAGGATTGCCAGGAACGTCACCACGATCGATTCGCGCGTCATGCCCAGTTCTTTGCAGATCGTCGAGAACAGCACCTCGCGCTGCTCGCGCACGCGCCGCATGATGTAATCCATGGAAGCCACCAGCGTCAAGCGTTCGCGCGCGATCGTTCGCTTTTCCGGACGCGCGCTCTGCAGCATCGTAAGGAACGCGTGCGTGAGGCGGTTGGGATCGACGCGGTAGCGCTGGCGCAACTCGCCGTGCGGATCGCCGAAGTCGCGAAAGAAATAGGACGACGCCTCGAACTGGCGCTGGCGCAGATCTTCGCCGACTTCACGGTATTTCGAATACGCGATGAGGCGTTGACGCAGCCGCTCCTCAACTTCTTCGGGCGACTCGCCTTCTTCCAGAAACTCCGCCGGAATCGGCGGCAGCAACGCGCGCGATTTCAAGAACACAAGAGTGGCGGCGACGACCAAATACTCGGCGGCAACCTCGACGTCGATGGCCTGCATCATCGAAACGTACTCGAGAAATTGCTCCGCAACTAACGCGAGCGGAACGGTCGCGATATCGAGCTGCTTCTCTTTGACCAGGTGCAGCAGCAAATCGAGCGGACCGTCGAAATTCGCCACGCTAACGCGCAGCGCGTGTTCATTTTGGTCAGGCTGTAGGACGGCCGGAGCGCCCGAATCGGTCACGGAGCTACTTTACGAGGTACGCTGCTCGGCAACCCTCGCGACAACCGGAATATCGCCAAACTCGGTGGGATGGGCCATCAGGTAATCTTGCGCCATGTCGATCAGCCGCTTCTCGTTGACGTACTTGAGCGCTCGCTTCGCGGCCCCGACCTCGAACCAGCGCGCTTCGTCCACTTCGTGATCGTGATTTGCGGTATCCCCGGAAAGATAGCGCATCAGGTAAAACGTGACGGACTTTTTGTGCTTGAGATGGTTCAGGTAAAACCAGTACGAGATGTCGTTCAGTTTGGTGACGATCTCGGCCCAGCAGCCGGTCTCCTCGCGGACCTCGCGCAGGGCGGCTTGCTCGTGGGATTCCCGCACTTCAACGTGGCCCTTGGGCAGCGTCCAAATCCGCGGCGTGCCTCGCCCGATGAGCAAAGCATCATAGGCCGACTCGCGCCGCCGGAGCACGAGACCGCCCGCCGAAACCTCGAATTTGATTCGCATCGTAAGCCCCTAAAGAACCCCTAGAGGACCGGAAAGGCGCCCCCGCTGGGTCGCCTCCTATTCCTTCGATTATAGCCGACGGGCCCAAGAAGAGCCTGCTACGGAGGGACCGTTCCGACCGGTTCGGGCGACCCAACGGCCATGGCTGGGCAGGGCAGCAAGCGGCTCTCTGAGGCGGCGCCGGCGGAAAACGTGAGGGCGTAGCCGCCACCTGAGGGGCAGGGCTGGGGGGCCACCGCGCGGCCATACGCGTCGACGGTAATCGTGAAGGGCGGCTTCCCCAAGGCCGGCTCGGAGACGTCGGAGCGCAGCGTTTCGGGCGGAGCGTCCGCCGGCGAGATGGACACGACCGTTCCGCTTCCGCCCGGTCCGATCGCAAAGCTCAGCGTTGCCGTTCCTCCGGTCGTGGATGCAATCGTGCGCGCGTGCGCGAGTTGCGCGTCAAAAATAGTGGCCGCGGACTTCGTTTCAAATGTGCGATTGCCGAAACTCATCGACGCAATCGCCCAAAGCATCGCCAGGATCGCAACCGAAATGAGCACTTCGATGAGACTTGTGCCGCGCTGACCTTCCACGAATAGCGCGGTGCCCGGTTAGGTTCTAGCTTGCCTCAATCGCGGGAGAGAGATCGTTGTTCTCTTCAATCCGCAGCATTCGGATATCGCGCACGCACGACGAGAACCATTCGAAGCGCTTGGAGAGCTCCTGAATGGCCAGCACGCACGTTACCGGCGTCACGCGCTCGTCGCCGAAATAGACCGAACCTTGCCGCCAGTTAAAGCCACGTTCTTCAAGCACGGCTCGCACATCAAAATACGCGTTGTCCCAAGACGGCGCCGGGTAGGACGTCTTTAGCAAATCCGTATCAAGGTCAAACGCAATCGCGTACATTCGGTGCACCCCCGTCGGCGGCGGCAGGAGATCGATTTGAAGATTCATCTCCCAGTTAGCATATCACGCCCTGCCGGCTAAACAACAAGTACAGGGCGGCACGTCACCTTAAGGCAAAGGCTGACACGTGCGAAGAACGCTAACTGCTCAAGCGGTCAGAACTATCCGCGCGGCTTTGGCGGCCGCCTGCATTGTCGCCGCAGCGGTCCTCATCATCGTGTTCGCAAACCGTACGGCCATTTTTCAATCTGAAAATGCGAGCCTAAGCCTGCATGTCCTTGGAGTGGGGGAGAGCGCCGCCCTGGCCCGCGCGCAATATGAGGAATCGTGGAAATTCGCCGGCCACTTCCTCGACCGCAATCGCTTGTACGAAAAGAAAATTCGCATGACCGGCATTGCTTCGAGACGCGTTCAAGACCGCTTGACCCATGCGATGAGCTACGTTGTGGAGCGCCGGATTGATATCTACGGCAAGAACTGGGACGAGCTTCTGCGCTATCACAACCTCGCCGGCCTCAGCCAGCCATCGCGAGCGTTCGTTGTCGCAGATCTGCCCAGGATGATCCCGACATACGGCGACCTCTTGATCGTCGTTACCGTACTCCTCGCGGCAATGTGCGCCGGTCCACTTCAGCTCACTCGATATGACGATTACCCCTCCGGCATGCATCCCGTGGCGATTTTTATGCACGTTATATTCATCGCATTTGCGTTTATAGCCATATGGGACGCACTCGATCAGCCCCATCGCTCGCCCGTACTTATCGGAGCGATCGCGGTGGGAACGGTGCTGCTTCTCGGCCGGTGGCTCGTCCCGCTTAGGGCGCAGTGGGCAGCGGTTCTGGGTCTAGCTCGGGTACCACCGTAGATCGGGTTCGCGGGCGGCGCGCGTCTCGTCGAGACGTCCGACGACCGTCGTAACCGGCGCCGCCAAAATTTTCTCCGGTTCGCGCTTCGCCGTTTCGACGATGTCCCCAAGCGCGTCCACGAATGCATCGAGCGTTTCCTTCGATTCGGTTTCGGTCGGCTCGATCATCAGGCATTCGGGAACGATCAGCGGGAAATACATCGTCGGCGCCATGTAACCGCGGTCGAGCAGCGCCTTGGCGATGTCGAGCGCCCGCACGCCGGTCTCTTTCTTCAACGCTTGCGCCGACGCCACAAACTCGTGCCGGCAAATCTCGTCATACGGCGTCTCCAAGAACTCGCGAATTTTCACGCGCAGGTAGTTCGCATTGAGAACGGCGAGTTGCGAGACTTTCGTCAGGCCCTCGGCGCCGTTGGCGTACACGTAAGCCAGCGCGCGTACGATGTGCGCGAAGTTCGACCAGAACGACCGCATCGGACCGATGCTTTTCGGCATATCGAAGTCGAGAACGAACGAGTCGTTTTTTTTCCGGACGTATGGCGTCGGCAAGAAATCAACCAAATGCTTCGCCACGCCCAGCGGACCCGATCCGGCGCCGCCGCCGCCGTGCGGAATCGTAAAGGTCTTGTGCAGGTTGAGATGCATGAGATCGAAGCCCATATCGCCCGGCCGCGCATTGCCCATCAGCGCGTTGGCGTTCGCGCCGTCGTAATAGCAGAGGCCGCCGGCTTCGTGAACCGCGCGCGTGATCTCGTGAACGTGATCTTCGAAGAGGCCGAGCGTGTTGGGGTTGGTCATCATGACGACGGCAGTATCGTCGCCGAGCACTTTCTTGACTTCGTCGACGCTTACGCGCCCGCGCTTGTCGCTCTTCAGCGAGATAACTTTGAAACCGCACATTGCCGCTGAAGCCGGATTCGTGCCGTGCGCCGTGTCCGGAACGATCACTTTGTCGCGCTTGCTCTCGTCGCGGCTCTTGAAATACGCCTTGGCGATCAGCAGCGCCGCCAGCTCGGCATGCGCGCCCGCCGACGGATTGAGTGAAAATGCCGCCATGCCGAAGAGCGAGCACAGGCTGCGCTCGAGCTCCCACATGATTCGCAGCGCACCTTGCGCCTGATCGTCGGGAGTGTACGGATGCAGGTCACGCAGGCCGGGCAGGTTCGCCATCGCATCGTTGACCCGCGGATTATATTTCATCGTGCACGAGCCGAGCGGATAAAATCCAACGTCGATGCCGAACGTGCGCTGCGATAGGCGCGTGAAATGCCGCACCACGTCCATTTCGCTATTGTCCGGAATCGGTAGATCCGCGCGCAACGTTTCGCGCGGTAAGAATTCGCTCAGATTCTTTCCGCGTTCGAAATAACGGTTGGCCCGGCCGTCTTGACCGGATTCGAAGATGAGCGGCGAGGCGGTATGGTCAGACACGGGCGTGGACATGTACCACCTCGTGCAGAGCCTTGGTCAGCGCTTGAATCTCTCGCGTCGTCGTCATTTCCGTAGCCGCCATCAGGATGCAATTGTCGTACTCGGGGTAGTAACGCCCGAGATCGACGCCGCCCAAAATGCCGCGATGCTCGAGCTTGGCCAGCGCGTGTCGCGCGGGCTGATGCACGCAGACGACGATTTCGTTGAAATGCGGCGCGGAAAACTTCAGCGAACAGCCGTCAATTGCGTCGACCGCTGCCGCCAGTTCGCGCGTGCGCTGCACGTTTAATGCCGCGGCGTCGCGCAGACCGGTCTTTCCAACGAGCGCCAAATACATCGTGGCAATCAGCGCGCAATGCGCTTGATTCGTGCAAATGTTGGAAGTCGCTCGTTCTCTGCGAATGTGTTGCTCGCGCGCTTGCAGCGTCAGAACGTAGCCTTCTTTGCCGTTTGAATCGACCGTTTTACCGGCGAGGCGTCCCGGAATACGGCGCAGATGCTCTTTCGTCGCCGCGATAAAGCCGACGTACGGACCGCCGTACGCCACCGGCACGCCAAAGCTCTGCGCCTCGCCGGCGACGATGCCGGCGCCCCATTGCGAGGGCGGCTGCAGCGCGCCGAGCGACATCGCTTCAGCGATCACCGCCACCAAGACGGTGCCGCTCTCTTTTAACGCGGCTTGTTCGGCCGAACCGGGCGTATCGATGACGCCGAAAAAATTCGGCGACTGCAGTGCGACGCACGCGTACTCTTTGGTCGCGGCCAAACGCGCCAGCTCGCCGAGGCCGGTCGTGCCGTCCTCCGCGACCGGCAGCTCTTCGATCGCCACGTCCAAGCCGTCGCAGTACGTTTTCAGAACCGCGCGGTAGTTTGGATGAATCGCGCGCGACACGAGGATTTTCTGGCGCCCGTTTTCATTGAGTGCCATAATCGCAGCTTCGGCCAGCGCGGTCGCGCCGTCATAGACCGACGCGTTGGCGATGTCCATTCCGGTCAGCAAACAGATGTAGGTCTGCCACTCGTAAATCGCTTGCAGATAGCCTTGCGACACTTCGGCCTGATAGGGCGTATATGCGGTGAGAAATTCGCCCCTCATCGCAAGCGCGCTAATCGCCGGCGGAGCGTAGTGCCGGTAGCTGCCCGCGCCCAGGAACGAAACGAGCGAAGCGCCCGGATTCATGCGCGCAAGCTCTTCGAAGCGGCTCACGATTCCGGTTTCCGGGAGCGCTGGAACGACCTCGAGCTTTTCGCGCAGCTTCACCGCATCGGGAACGCGCAGCAGCGCGTCGAGCGAATCGACGCCGACGGTTTTCAGCATCTGCGCGACGTCGCGCTCGGTATGGGGCGTGTACAAGGGTTAGCTTTCTTTGGTAAAATTCTCGTAGTCGGCGGCCGACATCAGCCCCGACGTTTGCGCGTCGCCCGCGAGCTTCACTTTAAAGAGCCACCCGCCTTCGAACGGCTCGCGGTTGACCAGCGCCGGATCGTTTTCGAGCCCAGTATTGATCTCGGTTACTTCGCCGCCGACGGGCGTGAACAGATCCGATACGGCTTTCACCGATTCCACAACGCCGACCGCCGCGAATTGGGCGATCTGTTTGCCGGCTTTGGGCAGTTCGACATAGACGATGTCGCCCAGCGAATCTTGAGCGTAGTTGGTGATCCCGACCGTCGCGTTATCGCCCTCGATCTTCACCCATTCGTGCTCTTTGCTGTAGAGCAGGCCTTCAGGCTGCGCCAATCTTGTAACTCCTCTTGTAAAATGGAAGCTCTACGACTTTGGCGCCGTAGGCGGTCCCGCGAATGTGAACCACTACGTCCGTGCCGGGAGTTGCGGCTTCCTTGTCGACCAGCGCCGTTCCGATGCTCTTGTTGCCGACCGACGGACCTACGGATCCGCTGCGGATCTCGCCCACGCGCTTCTCGCCCAGAAAAACGTGATAGCCTTCGCGCGCGAGCGCGCGGCCGTCCATGACGATCCCCACGATGCGCGGGTAGTCGTCGAGGCTCTGCTGATCTTCCAAGGCGGCTTTCCCGAGAAACTCCGGCTTATTCATCTTGATAACCCAACCCAAGCCGGCTTGCAGCGGCGTGATCTCTTCGGTGAGCTCGTGTCCGTAGAGCGGCATCCCCGCTTCCAAACGCAAAACGTCGCGCGCTCCCAAACCCGCCGGAATCAGGCCACCGCCGGCATTATCGGCCAAAAGTTTCGACCAGATCTCGGGCGCGTCTGCCCCATCGACGAAAAGTTCAAAGCCGTCTTCTCCCGTGTATCCGGTCCGCGCGATAACCGCTTTCTTCCCGTAAACTTTGCCTTCGGTACAAAAATAATATTTGAGCCCGTTCAAATCGGCGTCGCAATGGGGCTGCAGCATGGCGACGGAGCGCGGTCCCTGAATCGCGATCAGCGCGTTGCGTCCGTGCAGCGACGTCATCTTCACGCCCGAGCCGCCCACGTTGTCGTTGAGAATCTTCCACATCTTGTCGGCATTGCCGGCATTGACGACCAGCAGCCAGCGGTCTGGCAGGCGGTAGAAAATCACGTCGTCGTGCGCGCCGCCGCGTTCGTTGGTAAAAATATTGTAGCGCGCTTGCCATGGTTTCATTGTCGGAACGGCGTTGACCGTCATCCCGTCAGCCCATTCGGCCACGCCGTCGCCTTCCAAAATGAACTGCCCCATGTGCGAAAGGTCGAAAAGGCCGGCCGCTTTGCGCACCGCTTCGTGTTCCTGCAAAATGCTTTGGTACTGGACGGGCATGTCGAAGCCGCCGAATGGAATCAGCCGGGCGCGCAGTTTCACGTGCTCGTCGTAAAGTGCGGTTTGCTTCATTTTTTTGGCGGTTTCTCGCTGGGGTACGTGTTTAAGTAGTTGAGTGTGGAGTGCGCCACCACTTTGTCGCCGCAGCGCACCGTGACTTCGCCGTAGCAGATCCGCCGCCCGGCTCGCAGCACGGTGGCTTCCGCCACCAGATCCTCCGGACCCACCGCCGGCGCCAGAAAATTGCACTGCAGTGAAGCCGTGGTCGTATCTTGGTCGCGCCCGTAGAGCGATGCGAGCGCCACGTAAAAAACCGTATCGCATAGGCTCACGATCGCTCCGCCGTGGACGGCGCCCGTTCCGTTGGATATCTGCGACCGGTACGGCATGCGCATGATCGCCGTTCCCTTGCCGACGCTGTCCAATTTTAAGTCGAGCAGCTCGACGAAGTGCGAGCGCTCCTTATCCCATTGGCGCCGCACCGATTCTTGATCCATGGAGCTCAAAACGTCTCTCCGGATTCGGCGAGCGCGCGCCGCAGATAGAGCGGCAGCGCGAATATCCTGCGGTGCGTCTCCGCGTCGTAGAAGAAATTCTCGCCGCGCAGTTCGCGGCAGTACGGCGCGATTTCCGGCTCGTCGAGGTGGGCGAGGTTCACCCCATCGCTGCATGCGATGAATGCCCAGTCGTTGTCAAAGGCCGGGACGTGTGTGTAATACGAGACGACGTGCTCGTAGTAATTTCGCAGCGTGCGCGCCATCTTCGCGTGCAACGACAGATTGTGGAATCCGGCCGTGCTCGCTTGCAAGACGTAGATTCCGCCCGGTGCGAGCCGGTTTTTGATATTGCGAAAAACCTCGTCGCAAAAGAGTGGATTACTCGGAGAATCCTCGAGGGGTTCGGTCAGGTCCGATATGATGACCCCGTAGCGATCGTCGTCTTCGGCTAAAAACTTGAGCGCGTCACCGATGATGACGCGAGCTTTGGGATCGTTGAAGCTTTCCTGCGACCACTCGGCCAAGTACGTTTTTGAAAGTTCGACGACGTCTCCGTCGATGTCGACCATCGTCGCACGGCGTACATCCGGATGACGTAAAACTTCGCGGAGCGTCGCGCCCTCGCCGCCGCCGAGGATCAGGACATCGGCGCGATCGCCGGCGCCGGCCATCGCCGGATGAACCAGCGCCTCATGATAGATCTTTTCATCCGCTTGAGAGCTTTGCGTGTCGCCGTCAAGAATGAGCATCTTCCCGAAGACGCGTGTTCCGACGATGCCGATCTCTTGGAATTGCGAATGCCCTTGATAATAGACGCGGTCTACGGCGTGGTGGTGCTCTTCAGTGGGAGAGAACTGCTCGACATACCACTGCCAACGTTCGGTCTTCGGCATCGCTTACGAAATAAAAACCGCGGGTTAGGCGGTTCGCGGTCGATCTTTTGCTTCGGTTGCCGTTACGACGTGCGTGAAGGTTCCGTTCTTTGCTTCGATGCCCCGTTTGAATTCGGTGGTCAGCATTCGCTTTGCGGAGAGTACTTTGGCTGCGTGTAAACACGCGAGCCACGGTTCCGTGTGATCGCCGCACGTGTAAAAATCCATGGCGGCATATTTCTTTTCAGGCCAGGTGTGAATCGAGAGATGCGATTCAGCAAGAATAACCGTCCCCGACACGCCTTGCGGCTCGAAGCGGTGAAAGGAGCTCTCGATTATGGTCGCGTTTGCCGCTCGCGCGGCGGCGACCATCATTGCCTGGACGCCGTCTACGTCCGAAAGGGCCGTCGGGTCACACCCCGAGAGTTCGCACACAATGTGCGTACCGAGTGCTTTCAATTCTTGCGCTCTCCTCGACTTGTGGGAATCCCACCTCCGGACTTGCCGGCTGGCGCCTGCAGTGCAGCCACGTCCCCGACCTATCGGCGAGCTCTTGCCGGCGCTTTTTCGGTGCGCGTGCGGCTCGCCGCGATGGCGCGTAAGGGCGCGCCTCCCATGACCGCGAGCTCTTCCTTAAAAAGAGCTCGAAAAAAGAATAGCCCCTATCGCCCCCGCTGTAAAGCTATTCGAGCGCACCGCCGACCGCGACGTCGTTCACCGGTCGGCCGCCCGCCCGCTTGCCCATTCTGGAACCGCAACCATGGCCGGTCTGTGGAGGTCTCTGAGGATAGTGAAGATAGGCCTTCATTATCTTGACTATCGCTAGACGCTGACATACCTTTATAAGACATGGCCACCCAACTGAAGCCTGCCCAGCCCCTCATCGAGGAATACCGTCACGGGTTCCACGATTCCGAGGATAAGTACGTCTTTAAGTCCGGGAAGGGCCTGACGCGCGAGATCGTCGAGCGCATCAGTGAGATGAAGGGCGAGCCGGCGTGGATGCTCGACTTCCGCCTCAAAGCGCTGGACGTTTTCCTGAGCAAGCCGATGCCCACGTGGGGCGATACCAAGCTGCTCTCTGAGATCGACTTCGGCAACATCCACTACTTCGTGCGTTCGACCGACAAATCTGAACGCTCGTGGGACGACGTTCCCGACGACATCAAGAAGACGTTCGACCGCCTCGGCATTCCCGAAGCCGAGCGCAAGTTTTTGGCCGGCGTCTCCGCTCAGTACGAATCCGAAGTCGTCTACCACAACGTAAACAAAGAGCTGGAAGAGCTCGGCGTGCTGTTTTGCGACATGGATACCGCCGTCAAGCAGTATCCGGAGATCGTGCAAAAATATCTGGCGACGATCATTCCGGTCGCCGACAACAAGTTCGCCGCGCTCAACTCGGCCGTGTGGTCGGGCGGTTCGTTCATCTACGTTCCGCCGGGCGTTGAAGTCAAGCAGCCGCTCCAGGCCTACTTCCGCATCAACGCGGAGAACATGGGCCAGTTCGAGCGCACGCTGATCATCGCCGACAAGGGCTCGAAAGTGCACTACATCGAGGGATGCACGGCGCCGAAATTTTCGACCAGCTCGCTGCACAGCGCGGTCGTCGAACTCATCGCACTCGAGGATGCGTCGATCCGCTATACGACGATCCAAAACTGGTATCGTAACATTTTCAACCTCGTCACCAAGCGCGCATACGCTCACAAGAACGCGACGGTCGAATGGGTTGACGGCAATATCGGCTCGCGCTTGACGATGAAGTATCCGGCCATCTACCTGATGGGCGAAGGCGCGCGCGGCGAAGTGCTCTCGATGGCCTTTGCCGGCGAAGGCCAGCACCAAGACGCCGGGGCGAAGGTCATTCACGCCGCGCCCAACACGACGTCGATGGTCACCAACAAATCGGTCAGCGCGCACGGCGGAAAAACGACGTACCGCGGACTGGTCGAGATCTTCCCGGGCGCGGTCGGCGCCAAAACGCGCGTCAAGTGCGACGCGCTCATTATGGACGCAGAGTCGGCCAGCGACACTAAGCCCACGATGAAGATCCACGAACAGCGTTCGACCGTCGAGCACGAAGCCAGCGTCAGCAAAATCGGCGAAGAGCAGCTTTTCTACGCGATGAGCCGCGGCTTGAACGAAGCCGACGCGACCGCGATGATCGTTAACGGCTTCTTCGACTTCTTCGTCAAGGAATTGCCGATGGAGTACGCTGTCGAACTGAACCGCCTCGTCAAAATGGAGATGGAAGGCTCAGTCGGCTGATCGTCGCGTCCTCCAACAAAATTGGCCGCCTGCAAGGGCGGTCTTTTTCGTTGCCGAACGGCACGGTTCGCGCTTTGGAGGAGCAATAAAATATGCCGATTGTAGGAATAGATACGACCGCGTACCTCGTTAAAGACGTGGACCGCGCCACCAAATTTTACCGCGACGTCATGGGTTTACCGCTGACCAGCGAGTTCGGCGGTCAGGGCGCCGAGTTCGTCATGCCCGACAACTCCACGTTTAGTATATGGAAGATGAGCGACGGGGCGTGGACGGCGGGTAACGGCGTGATGTTCGCCGTCGACAACTTCGAATCGGCCGTAGACGGCTATCGCAAGGCCGGCGTGAAGATCGAGCCCGAAACCGAAGACACGCCCGTCTGCAAGATGGCCTTCGCCGAAGATTCAGAGGGCAATACGTTCATCATTCACTTCCGCAAGAACGGTCGCGACTAAGCGCGGCCATGGCCGAACAACTGGCCGCTAAGAAAAGCGAGATCGCGCAGGGAGAGGCGCATCGCGTCGTCGTCGACGGCGTCGAAGTGCTGCTCTGCAATGTCGGCGGCGAGATTTACGCCGTCGAAGATATCTGCACGCATGACGGCGGCGCGCTGGATCAGGGCCAACTCGACGGTGCGCGCATCGAATGTCCGCGCCACGGCGCAACGTTCGATGTGCGCACCGGCGAAGCGCTCACGCTTCCGGCGGTCATGCCACTGCCCAAATACCCCGTTCGCATTGACGGCGACGACGTCTACGTTACCGTGTAACCTTCACCGTATCGTTCCAGCGAAGCGCCGCAATCGAACCCGGCTTCGCAACGCACCACGTCGTGAAATATTGGCGCGGGGGGACGCTGCGGTCGTCCGCCGCGAGCGGATAGGTGAGCACGGGCCCCGGCCTGACGCGCTTGCACGCGAGCAGCATTTGCTCCGTGAAGTCGGCGCGTTTCGCAAGCGGCACTTTATCGACGAACAGCAGCAGACGTGGATGGTCGGCGTCGGTGAACCAATGTCGCCCTTCTTGTCCTTGCGCGTCGTAGCCGATCAAAATTGGGCGCAGGCCGCCGTAAAAATCCAGCAGCGATGAGAACCCGTATCCGTCGGTCATCACGCCGGCGTTGCGGGAACGCGCCAACCTCCGCACGTCCTTCGCAAGCGATGGATAGGTAAACACCTCGAATGGGCCGCCGTTGTTCAAACGAAGACCGGCGCGCCTGACCCCGGCGTAGACGGCGCCCGGAGCAATTAACGCAAAGATGACGAGCGCGCAGAGTATGACCGCCGGCGCGAAGGTCCATGAGCCCCGCCGCAACTGCCGTTGCGTCTCCCACCCGGCGAACAGACTGCCGAGTCCAACGCAGAGCGAGATGAACGGTCCGATAAACCAATACACCTCCACGGACTCGCGAAACGCCAACAGCAAGAACACGGCGCACAACGGCAATGCCGTCCACGCGATCAACGGTTCTCGCGGCCGCAGCGCGACAATTGTCGCCGCAATCCAAAGGCCGGGTGAAAATGCGAGCGCGCCATACATGTAGGTTAGAAACGGCCGGCCGAAAGAATATTGCGGTTCGTGCCGCTGCACGAGCGCAAACGTGAACGATATCCAATGGTGGGACGCGTTCCAAAAAAGAAACGGCGACCATACGACACAAGCGATGAGCGCGCTGAGCAAGACACGCGGCAGCATGCTCCGGTACGGCTTCGCGCAAGCTGCTGCGATAATACCGGCCACAAGAGCGACCGCAAAGAAGCGCGACAGGAGCGCCAGGCCGAGCGCAACGCCCAGGAACACAAACCAGGTCCACGATCGACCGCGGAACGCGCGTGCGGCGCAATAAAGGGCGAGGGCCCAGAACAGCGCAAAGGGCCCGTCGGGACTAACGATACCAAAAGCGATAATCATCATCGGCGCGAGCGATACCGCAAGCGCCGCAATCCATCCGGCCCGGCGATCGCCGGTCAAAACATTTGCCGCGCCGGCCGCGAAAATCGCCGTGCCTAAACCGCAAAGAACGAACGGCAGCCGCACCGCAAACGGCGTCTGCCCAAGCCACGCGAAAATCGCAATCGCCACCGCGACTGCCGGCGGATGGTCGACGTATCCGGCCGCAAGGCGGCGGCTCCATTCCCAGTAGTACGCTTCGTCGCCGGTCATCGGCAGCGTCGCATCAAAGATTGCGCGAAGCGCCGTCACAACAAGGACGGCGCTCCACACGATCGTTCCTACCCGAGATGCGCGCATCGCGCGCTATTTTGCCTTAGGGTGAAGTTCGCGCCTGCAGAGCTGAACCGAGGAAGGAAAAGATCGTCGCCCACGCCTGCTGACCCGCTGCGACGTTCGCCTGCGCCGTGCCGCCGAGCAGGATCTGCGTGCCGTTTTCCGCGGCCTGAACGAGGGGCTGCTGCGGCGTTGCAAACAAGAAAATGTGACCGGCGCCGGGATAGACTTGGGAAGCGTCGGCGTAGGCATGATGACGCGTCTGCAAATACGCCATTGTCATCGAACACTGCGCCGGAGAATTCCAGATCTGATCGTCTTGCGCTCCCAGGCACAATACCGGACCGCGAATATTTTCCAGAGGAAACATCGCGGCCGCTACCGCTGTTTTATCGGTCATCGAGGCGTCATAGCCCGGTCTCAGATCCATGGGTTTGTTCTGGCTGAAGCTCTGGGCAATCGATTGTCCCATCGCCGCCGCGTACGAGACGAACGCAACGGGTTTCCCGCCAATCGTCCACGACGAGTGCGGCGCGCTTACCGGACCGTTGGGAATGCTCTCCCAACCGAACGGACTGGGAACGTCGGCTATCACCGCGTGAATCTGCGGATACGTCGAAGCTGCCAGCAGCGCGAGCTCCCCGCCTTTCGAGATTCCGAAGATCGCGATGCGGTTCGGATCGACGTCGGGCCGTTTCGCAAGCTCTGCCAGTGCGCCGCCGACCGTTTCGACCGGAACGAGTTCGAGTATACTCGGCAATCCCGGCACGCCAAAATACGCGACCGATGCCGCTACGTACCCTTGTTTGGCAAACTCGGGCGCGACGCGCGACATCGAGTCGCCGCCTTCCGAGCCACCCAGCAAAACGATGGCGGGATGTTTGCCGGGCGTCACCGGCGCGCACAGCGTTCCGCTGAATGCCACCGGCTTCGTGCAATTCGCCGGCATCGCCGGAGCGAGTAGCGTTGCGGCCGCTAAGACCACTGATGCAAACACGATGAACTCTCTTTCCTAAGTGGATTGTTGTTGCGCGCGAACGATGAGCCGTTGCGCGATGAGACCGGCGCCGTAGAGGACGAAGAAATCGATCTCTCCGTGCTGCCGGTCGACAAAAGCGAGAATGACGCCCAGCAAGAGCGCCGCCATCAGAACTTCTGAGAGCAGGCCGCCTGCGAGCGACGGATGGGCATCGCCTTGCGCCGCGACGGGAAACAGACGCGGCACAAGCGACGGCACCTGCGCGGCGTACGTGCGGAAGCGTTCGCCGTAGCGCGCCTCGAGCATAACTTCTTCGTGCTTTGCAAGCGCAAGCACAAAGAGCACATTGCCGATAACGATGACCGCAAAGCCGGCCACCGGCGCCATCAGCCCGATGCCGATTGCCAAAAAGAAGTTTCCTAAATAGAGCGGATTGCGAACGTAACAGAACGGTCCGGAGACGATCAGCGAATCGGTGCGCGCCTGCGGATTCCAAACGATCCGGGCGTGCAAGTAACTTGAGCCCCACAAGCGCAACGCGAAGCACAGAGCAGTGCAGAGCACCGCGCCCGCGAGCATCCACATCGGACCGCTCGTGCCGAGGTCGCGTCCCCATTCCCGGTAGGCCGGAACATATGCGTGGTGCAACGCGCCCGATACAAATCCGCCGATGAAGAACCCGGCAAAGAAGATTGCGGCGAAGACCCACGTGCGTCCGCTGTACCACCACGGTGAGGTCATGACGCGCTCTCTTTTTCGAGCAGGCGCTGCATGTCGCGAACGTGCTGCACGAACGCGGCACGGCCCGTTTTACTTAAGCGGTAACGCGTCTGCGGTCTGCGATTCACGAATGTTTTTTCTTCGCTCACGTAACCGGCTTCCACGAGCTTGCCAAGATGCGCGCCTAGATTGCCGTTGGTCGTTTGCGTCGCCTGCTGCAACTCACTAAATGCGATCCACTCCGCGTTCAGGAGTTGCGCGATCACGCCTAAGCGGATCTTGGAGAGCAAGAGTTCGTCCACGTCAGTCGCGCGAGATCAGGCTGACGAGCCCAAAACCGGCGTAACCAAAGAGCATTCCCGACGCCAGCACGTATCCCGTAATCGCGGGCAAGAAGTTCGCGGCCGCAATCGATGCGAGCACGATGATGCCGCAGACAAGCGCGCGCCGGTTACCGTGCACGGCTATAAAGAGCAGCACGATAGCCGCGGCAACATTCCAAATTGCCGAGCTGGCCCACATCGTGAAGATATGGAATCCGAGCGCATCGGAGAAAAACGCCACGCCCAGCGAAATCCCCAGCACGGCAAAGAACTCGCGCTGGATGAGCGGCAGCCCGTCGGAGCATTTGGCAAGCTGCCTCCCGCGAAACATGCTGAACGCGATCGCGGCCGCGAACAGAGCCGGCAGCACCCAGAGTGCCGGGGCCGGCAAACGGCCGTTCACGATCAATTGGAAGACCAGCGTCACGCTCGTGCCGGCAAGGCCCCAGACGAGAAAGAACTCGCCTCCGACTCGCAGCGAGCGCTCGGAGCGGGTCAGAATTCGGTCGACCATTTCGATGTGCTCCCGGACCTGGGCCGGGCTGAGGGATTCCATACGATCTCCGTTCTAGATGAATCTATTTTATAGACTTCTCTGCAAAACATAGCACTTGATCCGGGCCCCGTCAAGCGGCTTGGGCGGCCGGCCCGGAGCCGGCGCGTTGACAGCGCTCCGGGCGGATGCTAATGTTCCAAAGTTATGTACGCGATTATCGAGACGGGCGGCAAGCAGTATAAAGTCGCCGAGGGCGACGTCATCCGCTGCGATCTGCTCGAGAGCGAAGTCGGCAAAAACGTGACCTTCGACCAGGTGATCCTGGCGAGCAAGGGCGGGGAAAAAGTCACGCTTGGGTCGCCGCTCGTGAAGGGCGCTTCGGTCACCGGCAAGGTGCTTCGTCAGGATAAAGACCGCAAGATTTTGGTCTTCAGATATAAGTCCAAGAAGCGCGTCCGCACGCTCAACGGGCACCGCCAACCGTTTGCAGAGATTCAGATCACGAAAATCGAGTTGCCTTAAACGCTCCGCGGTGATGAACGTCACGTTTCGCAAGGACAGCCGGCACCGGCTGTCCTCTGTTTTTGCCGAAGGGCATGTCGAATTACCCGAGACCAGCTCGGACGAGTTTTCGCTGGTGTGCGCGGCCGTTTCGGGAATCTTGCAGGCGGCGCGTCTCGGTTTGGAAGCGCACGTCAAAGTGCCGCTCGACGCCACACAGAGTTCGGGAACGCTTTCGCTGCGCTGGCCGAGCAGCTGCCGGGAGGACGAGCGCGTGCAGGCCGTCGTGGACACGGCCCGCCTCGCGATCGCCCAAATCGCATCGCAGTATCCGCGCCACGTTACCTGCCGCGAGGAAACAGAAGCCTAACTTCGCGGGTAAGAGCTGACAGAGGAGAATTTCATGACAGAGACTTATCGCACGCCCCCGGCGGAACAGCAATGGCCCGCCGGCGACCGCCCCGGCAACGACGTATCGAACGAAGCCGGTAAGGCTTTGCTCGTAGGCGTGCTGGGCGGTTTAGCCGCCGCCGCGGGCTATCTGGTATTCCAGCGCCTGCCCGACGATCAAAAAAGCCGCTTGCAGTCTCAAGCCAAGCAGCTGCTGCAAGAGCGCATCGGCGAGATCCGCCGCAACTTTAACGTCTAGTTTCCGCCCTCTTTTTCAGGTTCGCGCGTCTCCCCGGGCTCGGCCGGTAAGGCCGGCTCGAACGGCAGCTCGGCTACCGGCACGTCGATCGGGGGGATGGGGTCGCTCACGTCGGCCGCGCGATCCATTTCTCGCAAAAATGACTGCGAGGTATTCTGAACGTCGCGCATCATCTTCCCGGCTTGACGCATGACGCCGGGCAGCTTCTTCTCGCCAAAAACGAGAAGCGCGAGCACGCCGAGGATAGCCATGTCCGGTATGGAGAGCACTCCCGCACTTTTGAGAGGGTTGCCCCGTGACCCTGTGCAAGGTTGCGCGTCCCGTGAAGATCATCTACACGCGGGGCAACCGGACGGAGACTCTCGCCTCCCTTTCGACGTTGCGAAAGATTCTCAATAGGTTTGTCGCGCACCGGGTCTTCTAC